>WNFT01000678.1_pt1 | contig 36021 bp, 38 predicted proteins | sample 5400191 | NCBI WGS metagenome assembly WNFT01 (sample SAMN13153359, study PRJNA577476) | soil metagenome | isolation source: 80 cm saprolite under Madrone tree | place: USA:California | collected 2016-06-14 | reverse complement strand
TGACGAATTTCAGCCCGAAGACCGACTATCGCGGCTCGCGGGAAAAGCTGCACCTGGTCGAGCGCTGGACGCGGACCAGTCCGACCACCCTCGAATACTCGGTTACGATCGAGGATCCGACGGTGTGGACGCGGCCCTGGACCGCCCGCCAAGAGTTTACCAAGCAGAGCGACCAGGAGAACAGAATCTATTACGAGCCGCGCTGTATCGAAGGAAACATAGGCTTTCCGACGATCATGCGGACGGCGCGGTTGGAAGATGCCGCTTTCGCGCAGGGAAAAGGTCCCGATCCGCTGACCCACGACAACGCATCGGGATTTAATGAAGGCGATCCGCTACAGTAACGCTGCAAGACAAAGGGAGGCCATCATGCGGAAGCGCTTCTTAAGCTCGATGCTCATGATCGCCGTTGCCGCGGCCGCCGTCAGCGCGGTCATTGCGGTTTCCATCACAGCGACGTCGGCACAGGCTCCAGCGTCGGGACTGAAGACGCCTTGGGGCGAACCGGACCTCCAGGGCATTTGGACCGACGAAGCCGATACGCCTTTGCAGCGCTCCCCCAAATACGCGAACCAGGAATTTTTCACGCCGGAACAGCGGGCCGAATTGGATAAACAGCGCTCGGCGCTGATCAACCGGGACAAGCGCGAGGAGCGCGGGACCGAGGCCGACGTCGCCGGCGCCTACAATCAAGCGTTCACGCCCATAAAGCGCACCGGCGCACGCACATCGAGGATCGTCGATCCGCCCAATGGCCGGATTCCGCCGCTGACGCCGGAGGCTCAGAAGATGGCCGCCGCCGAACGGGTATTTCGTGTTGCCCTGCTGCAATCGACCGAGACTTGCAAAAACAAGGAGGCGGCGTGCAGCGGAGGCAAATACGATCCGGCGCAGTCGCCGCGCTTCGCGGAACCTCCTCCTCGCTACAACACCGCGCGGATGAATCGTCATTACGGTCCGGAGGACGCCACGTTGGCGGAGCGCTGCTTGACCGGCGGGCTGCCCGAGTTCGGCGGCATCAGCTTCAGGCGCATCGTGCAGACGCCCGGCGGCGTCGCGATGTTCTACGACGTGGGCCAGGGCCAAGGCTGGCAGCGCAACATCATCATGAACGGGAGTCCGCATCTACCCGCCAACATCCGCCAATGGTACGGCGACTCGCGCGGCCACTGGGAGGGCAATAGCCTCGTCATCGACGTGACGAACTTTAGTCCGAAAACCGATTTTCAGGGCTCACGCGAGAATCTGCATTTGGTCGAGCGTTGGACGCGGACTGGCCCAACCACGCTCGAATACGCCGTCACGATCGAAGATCCGACAGTGTGGACACGGCCGTGGACCGCCAAGCAGGAGTTCATCAAGCAGAACGACCAGGAGAACAGAATCTATACCGAGCCGCGCTGCCTCGAAGGAAATTACGGCCTCCCGGGGCTGCTGCATGGACGGCGCACGGAAGAAGCGCTCTTTGCGCAAGGACGCGGTCCTGATCCGGCAACCAGGGACGCCATAAAGGTAATCGACGGTGACGTGGACCCATTGCAGTAACGTCAATTGAAGGCAGAAGGGAGGCCATCATGCGCGCTCGCTTCTTCAGCTCGATGATAGGTGTCGCCATTGCCGGCGCCGCCGTCAGCGCGGTCATTGCGGTGTCCATCACAGGAACGTCGGCTCAAGCCCCGGCGGCGGCTTCGGGGCTGAAAACGCCGTGGGGCGAACCGGACCTCCAGGGCATCTGGACCGACGAAACGGCCACGCCTCTGCAGCGCCCCGCCAAATACGCGAACCAGGAATTTTTCACCGGGGCGCAACGCGAAGACTTGGACAAAGCGCGAACCGCAATGCTCGACCGCGACAGGCGTTCGGAGCGCGGCACCGAGCGCGATGTGTCGGGCGCCTACAATTCGGAGTTCCTGTCCGTGAAGCGCCTCGGCGCGCGCACGTCGTTGATCGTCGATCCGCCCAATGGCCAAATTCCGCCGCTGACGCCGGAGGCTCGGAAGATCGCAGCCGCCGAGCAAGAGTTTCGTCTCGCCATGCTGCAGTCGACCGAGACGTGCAAGAATAAGGAGGGGGAATGCCGCGGCGGGAAATACGATCCGACGCCCTCGCCGCGACGTGCGGAAACTCCTCCCCGCTACAACGCCTCCGGGCGGATGAATCGCCATGACGGTCCGGAAGACACCTCGTTGGCGGAGCGTTGTCTGACCGGCGGGCTGCCCGAATTTGGAACGCCGTTCGGCGGCAGCTTCCGCCGCATCGTGCAGACACCAGGCGGCATCTCGATGTTCTACGACGTGGGTCAGGGACAGGGATGGCAGCGCAACATCGTCATGAACGGGAGCCCGCATCTCCCCGCTAACATCCGCCAGTGGTACGGCGATTCGCGCGGTCATTGGGAGGGTAACAGCCTCGTCATCGACGTGACGAACTTCAGTCCGAAGACCGATTATCAGGGCTCGCGCGAGAATCTTCATCTGGTCGAGCGTTGGACGCGCACCGGGCCGAAGTCCCTCGAATACGCCGTCACGGTCGAAGATCCGACGGTGTGGACGCGTCCGTGGACCGCCAAGCAAGAATTCACCAAGCAGAGCGAGCAGGAGAACAGAATTTATTACGAGCCGCGCTGCCTCGAAGGAAATTATGGCCTGCCGGGGCTGCTGCATGGCCGGCGCACGGAAGAGGTCCTATTCGCGCAAGGACGAGGTCCTGATCCGGCAACGAGAGACGCCATCAAGGGCGGCTTTTTGCTCGATCAAGATCCGTTGCGGTAACGCGGTGCGAAGCAGAAGGAGACCATGATGGCCGATCGCTTCTTGAGCTCGATGATCGGTGTCGCTGTTGCCGCGGCCGCCGTCGGCGCCGTCATTGCGGTGTCGATCACAGGCACGTCGGCTCAGGCCCCGGCGGGGGCTCCGGCGGCGGCCAAGGCGCCGAAAACGCCTTGGGGCGAACCAGACCTGCAGGGCATTTGGACCGACGAAACCGACACGCCCTTACAGCGCTCCCCCAAATATGTGAACCAGGAATTCTTCACCGAAGTACAGCGAGCCGAATTGGACAAAGCGCGAGCGGCGTTGCTCGGCCGCGACAGACGCGTGGAGCGCGGAACCGAGTTGGACGTCGCCGGCGCGTATAACGCACAGTTCGTATCCCTGAAGCGCACCGGCACGCGCACGTCGATGATCGTGGATCCGGCCAATGGCCGGATGCCGCCGCCGACGCCGGAGGCTCAGAAGGCCGCCGCCGCCGATCGGGCATTTCGTCTTGCCCTGCTGCAATCGACGGAGACCTGCAAGAACAAGTCGGTGGCGTGCAACGGAGGCAAATACGATCCGACACCGTCGCTGCGGCGCGCGGAGCTCGCGCCTCGTTACAATACGGCGCGCATGAATCGTTTCGACGGTCCGGAGGACGGGGCGTTGCCGGACCGCTGCTTGACCCCCGGGCTGCCCGGGATTGGAGGCAACAGCTTTCGCCGCATCGTGCAGACGCCAGGCGGCATCGCGATGTTCTACGACGTGGGTCAAGGCCAAGGCTGGCAGCGGAACATCGTTATGAACGGAAGCCCGCATCTGCCGGCCAATATCCGCCAGTGGTACGGCGACTCGCGCGGCCATTGGGAGGGCAATACGCTCGTCATCGACGTGACGAACTTCAGCTCAAAGACCGATTTTCAGGGCTCACGCGAGAACCTGCATCTTGTCGAGCGCTGGATCCGCACCGGACCAAATTCGCTTGAGTATACCGTCACGGTCGAAGATCCGACGGTGTGGACGCGGCCATGGACGGTGAAGCAGGAGTTCACCAAGCAGAGCGAGCAGGAGAACAGAATCTATTACGAGCCGCGCTGCAACGAGGGAAATTACGGTCTCCCGGGATTGATGCACGGAGCGCGCACGGAAGAGCAAGCCTTTGCGCAAGGCAAGGGGCCCAACCCGGCAACAAAGGACATCGCCACGGATTTTGTCGGCGTCGAAGACGATCCGTTGCAGTAACGTCAATCGAGGGCAGAGGAGATCATCATGCGCGACCGGCTCTTGACTTCGATGATCGCGGTCGCAATGGCCGCGGCTGCCGTCGGCACTGTGATTGCCGTGTCCATTGCGCCGACATCGGCTCAATCGCCGGCAGCGCTGAAGGCGTCTTGGGGCGAACCCGATTTACAGGGGCTTTGGACCGACGAAACCGCCACGCCCCTGCAACGCCCCGCCAAATTTGCGAACCAGGAATTTTTCACGCCGGCGCAGCGGGCCGAATTGGATGCGCAACGCGCCGCGCTGGGCGGCAAGGACAAGCGCAGCGAGCGCGGGACCGAGCTCGACGTCACCGGCTCCTACAACGACCTTTTCATCTCCCGGAAGCACACGGGCGCGCGCACGTCGCTGATTGTGGAGCCGGCCAATGGCCGGATTCCGCCGCTGACGCCGGCGGCTCAGAAGACGGCCGCGGCGGAGCGGGACTATCGCCTCGCGCTGATGCAGGCGACCGTGACGTGCAAGATCCAATATGCGACCTGTAAGGGCGGGAAGTACGATCCGACACCCTCCCCGCGGCGTGCAGAGCCTCCCCCGCGCTACAACACCGCGCGCATGAATCGCCATGACGGTCCTGAAGACGGGACGTTGGCGGACCGCTGCTTGACCGCCGGACTGCCGCAGTTTGGAGGCAACAGTTTCCGCCGGATCGTGCAGACACCGGGCGGCATCACGATCTTCTACGACGTGGGTCAGGGCCAAGGCTGGCAGCGCAACGTCGTCATGAATGGAAGCCCGCATCTCCCCGCCAACATCCGCCAGTGGTACGGCGACTCGCGTGGCCATTGGGAGGGCAATAGCCTCGTCGTCGACGTGACGAACTTCAGTCCGAAGACCGATTTCCAGGGCTCGCGCGAGAACCTGCATCTGGTCGAGCATTGGACACGGACGGGGCCAAATTCGCTCGAATATGCCGTCACGATCGAAGATCCGACGGTGTGGACGCGGCCATGGACCGTCAAAGAAGAGTTCACCAGGCAGAGCGATCAGGAAAACAGAATTTACTACGAGCCGCGCTGCAACGAAGGAAACTATGCCCTGCCGGGGCTGTTGCGGGGAGCGCGGGTGGAAGACCTCGCCTTCAAGGAGGGGCGAGGTCCCGATCCGGCGACAAAAGACAACGCCACGTCCATTTCGGGTGCCGAGGAAGATCCGTTGCAGTGATGCTGCACGATAAGAGGAGACCATGATGCGCGACCGGTTTTTACGTTCGATGATAATGGTGGCAGTCGCTGCGGCTGCCGTCAGTGCCGTCGTTACTGTGACCATCACCCAGACGTCGGGAGCGCCGGCTCCAGCGCCGGCCGCGCGTCCCGCCACGGTCGGCGGCAAGCCCAACTTCAGCGGCATCTGGCAGGCCAACAACGAAGCCAACTGGGATTTGCAGGCGCATGCGGCGCTTCCCGCCGCCGTCACGCAGCCGGGCGTTTATGGTTATGACTATGCGCGGGTGCCCGCCGCGCCGGTTCTGGCACTCGGCGCCGCGGGCGCCGTGCCCGGATCGCTCGGCGTCGTGCAGGGCGACGGGCAGATCCCCTATAGGCCCGAAGCCTTGGCGTCCAAGAAGGAGAACGCGGATCACTGGATCGACCGCGACCCGGAGCTGAAGTGTTATTTGCCCGGCATTCCGCGCGCGATGTACATGCCGTACCCCTTCCAGATCACGCAAAGCACGAACAAGATTCACATTGCTTACGAGTTCTCGAACACGGCGCGCACGATCCATTTGGACAAGGTCGAAGGCCCGCCCGACGATGCCTGGATGGGCCACTCGGTCGGACGCTGGGAAGGCAACACGCTCGTCGTCGAGGTGACGAATTTCAACGATCGGACCTGGTTCGACCGCGCCGGCAATTATCACAGCGACGCGCTGCACTTGACCGAGCGCTTCACACAGATGTCGCCCGACGTTATTTTGTACGAAGTCACGATCGAAGATCCCAAGGTCTACACGCGGCCCTGGCGCATCTCCATGCCGCTGTATCGGCGCATGGAGCCGAACATGCAGCTCTTGGAGTTTCGCTGCAACGAATTCGCCGAGGAGTTCATGTACGGAAATCTTCGCAAACAGCAGTTGGTCAAGCACTGGGAAGGCGATACCATGAGTGTCGATATCACTCGCAAGGTGCCGCCCGGCGACAGCTTCTATCAATGGTACGGGAGGTAACATGCGCAAAGGAGACAATTCGATGCGAACGAAGCTTGCCATAGCAGTCAGTATCACCGCTCTCGCCCTGTCGGGATGGGCGACTTCGGCCTCGGCACACCACGCCTTTGCCGCGGAATTCGACGCGAACAAGCCGGTGAATTTCAAGGGGACGATCACGAAAATGGAATGGGTCAATCCCCACACCTGGCTGCACGTCGACGTGAAGGGCACCGACGGCACGGTGGTGAACTGGGCCATCGAAGCGGGCACGCCGAATGTCCTCTTCCGGCGCGGATTCAAGAAGGAAACCCTGCTCCCCGGCACCGAGATCGTGATCGATGGGTACCAGTCGAAAGACGGCTCGCATCGCGCCAACGGCAGGGATCTCACGTTCTCCGACGGACGCAAATTGTTTCTCGGCTCGTCGGGAACGGGAGCTCCTTACGAGCTGACGCCCGGGGCCAAATAGAAAAATAACCGAGATCGCGCTTCATCTGACGCGCGCGATCGTATTTCGATGGGATCGGAATGTCGCTTCTGGCTTTCTTCGGATGGCTGGGTGATACGCCTTGGAGCGTCGATCTCCACGAATCGCAATATGCCTACGCTATCATCGAATCGATTCACGTATGGACGATGGCCGTCTTCTTCGGCCTCGTGGTGATGTTCGATTTGCGCCTCCTTGGCGTCATCATGCGCAAGGTGCCGGTATCGGAAGTACTCGAGCGCCTGCTGCCGTGGACCATCGCCGGCTTCGTCCTCATGGTGATCACCGGTTTGCTGCTGTTTTACGCCATCCCCGTCCGCTCCTTTCAGAATCTTTTCTTCAGGGGCAAGATGATTCTGATGGTGCTGGCCGGGTTGAACGTGTGGCTCTTTCATTCACGCGTTTACCCAAGGGTCGTGGCGCGGGATGGCGACGGCGTACCGCCGAGGGCGGCCAGGATCGCCGGCGCGTGCTCGCTTGTGCTTTGGATCGGCATCGTCATGTCGGGAAGAATGATTGCCTATAACTGGTTCGACTGCGACCGGCAGCCGCAAACGGCGATGATCAATTTTCTTACCAGCTGCTTCCCGGAAGCGGGCCCGTGATGTCTTCGCTCGAGCTCTTCCAGTGGTTCTACGCAACGCCGATCGCCGAAACGATCCGAAATTCGACTTGGCTGTTTCCTGTGATCGAGGCCTTCCACCTCCTCGGTCTTGGATTGACGGTCGGATCCGTGTTGCTCGTGGAGCTGCGCCTTCTGGTGTTCCTGGCGCTCCTTTTCACGTTCACGATTCGCCGCCGCCTGACGCGAACGGATCTCACCGCCGAGCGGCCGCGGCTCGGCCGAGCGATGGCGATCGTCTCGTTGAGTCTATGGTTCGGCGTGGCGTGGGGCGGACGCTGGATCGGGTTTTCTTAAGCCGGCACCGTCTGCATGGCTGCGCCACGCATAGCTGCGCGATCCAAGGCGCTGCCCGCCTTCGCGCTATCGCGCTACGGCGCGGCAGTCTTCGCTGCTGCGCGACGAAGACCTGGTGGGCCCGGCTGGACTCGAACCAGCGACCAGACCGTTATGAGCGGCCGGCTCTAACCAACTGAGCTACAGGCCCCCAGAGGCAGCGGTTGATAGCAGGAAAGCGCGACCGGCCGGAAGTCCGGCAATTTTCTGCAACGCCCCGTTGAGTTTGGTCGGCTGGAAGAGCCGGCCAGGACGGGGCAAGATGGCGCCTGGCCCTGGAAACGGCATGGACGACAAGCAAACACGCGATATCGATGTGGGCGAGCTTCTGGAGAACCGCAAGCTCGGTCCGTTTCATGCGTTCACCTTTGCGCTCTGCTTCCTGATCCTGTTCGTCGACGGCCTCGATTACAGCGCCGCCAATGTCGGCGCGCCCGCCATCCTGCGCGCCTTCAACGCCGAGCGCGCGGCGATGGGTACGGTCTTCGGTTGGGGCTATTTCGGCATCTTCGTCGGAAGCGTCGTCTTCGGTATTGTCGGCGACCGCTACGGGCGGAAAGTTGGCGCGGTGCTGGGTGTGCTCGCTTACAGCCTGCCGGCGCTGCTGACGCCATTCGCGACCTCGCTCGAGGAAGTGACGATGTTCCGCTTTCTCGCCGGTATCGGCATCGGCGGCGTGGTGCCCAACACGATTGCGCTGCTCACCGAGATCGCGCCCAAGCGCTTTCGCGTCAGCGCGGTGATGGCGGGCTTCGTCGGCTACTCGCTCGGCAATGCGATCAGCGGCCAGGTCGCCGCATGGCTCACGCCGGAGTTCGGCTGGTCGGTTGTCTTCGTCGTCGCAGGCGTCGCGGGCACGATTTTGAGCATGATCCTGCTGTTGGCATTGCCGGAATCCATTCCCTTCCTTGCCGCGACCAGGCCCGAAGCCCCGCAATTGCGCCGATTGGTCGCGCGCGCGGCTCCCGAGCTCACGATCAATTCCGCCACGCGCTTTATTCTGCGCAGGCCCGCGAACGAGACAAAATTTTCGCTGGCGCTGCTCTTCAACGGCTACCGCCGCGTCGCCACGCCGCTTTTGTGGATCGCGTTTTTCGCCGAGTCCCTCACTTACATGACGCTGTCCGCCTGGTTCGCGGTGATCCTGGAAACAGCCGGACTTCCTCCGACGCAAGCCGCGTTGGTGTTTTCCTATGCCGCGATGGGCGGCATTCTCGCCATCCTGCTGTTCGGCCCGCTGATCGATCGCTTCGGCCCGCGAGCGGCCGTGCTTTCGGCGGTCATCGCCGTCACCGCGATCGTCTATCTCGGCACGCCCGGACTGTCGGCTTCGCTGATCACCGCGATCGCCATCGCCGCGATTGCCTGTGCCGCGGCGACGCATCAGTCGCTGAACGGCATTGTCGGCGGATTTTATCCCACGATCATTCGCGGCAATGGCGTCGGCTATGCCACCGGCATGGGCCGCATCGCGGCGATTATCGGGCCGCTCATCGTCGGCTGGCTCTTTGCCGCGAAATTGCCGCTCCAGGATGTCGTGGTCTTCATCGCGGCGCCCGATCTCGTCGTCGCCGCCGCCTGCATCGGTTTGGACCGCCTGCGCAGGAGCAAATTGATGATCGAGGATTTGCGCCCAACGCTTTCCGCCGATAAGCAGCTCGCATGAGCAAGCGCATCCCACGATTGGAAATGAACGAGTTCGCGCCGAATGTGCAGGAGACGCTGGCCGCGCGCGTCAAGCGTCTCGGTTATCTCGGCGAGTTCTTCAAATGCTCCGGCCACAATCCCGACGTGCTGGTCTCGTTCATGGAGATGACGGAAGCGCTGAAGGAGTCGCTGCCCGACCGTTTGACCGAGGTCGGCTCGCTCACCGTCGCGGGCGCAATGGGCAATGCCTATGAGCGCAATCAGCATGAGCGGCTGTCGGAAAAGCTCGGCTTCGGTCGCGATTGGGTGGCGGCGGCGAACAAGCTTGCACCCGACGCCGCGGGCCCGATGAGCGATGATGAGCGCGCGGTGCAGCGCCTCGCGCTGGCCGTGGTCGAGCGCAAAGGCCGCGGCGTGGAAAAGGAGCTGGAGGCGGCGATCGATCGCATCGGGCCGCAGCAGACGATGGCGGTGCTGTTCCTGATCGGGCGCTATGTCATGCACGCTTATGTCGTGAATGCGCTCGATCTGAAGCCGCCTGTACCGTCGATTTTTGAAAGTACCAAGCCATGAGCGAGCCCTTGTGGATCACCGAACAGGAGGTCGTTGCCGCCCTTTCGTTGCCCGAGGCGATCGAGGCGCTGGAAAAGGGCTTGACGCTCGAGGCCAAGGGCGTGGCGCGCAACATGCCCAAGACGGCGCAGATCTGGGGCGGCCATCACACGCTGCATGCGGTTGGTGCCGTGGTCGAGGGCGCGCACACCGTCGGCACCAAGACCTGGGCGCACACCGCGGGCGGCGCGACGCCGCTGGTAACGTTGTGGAACAGCGACACCGGCAAGCTCGAAGCGATCATCGAGGCCTTCGCGCTGGGTCAGATGCGCACGGGCGGAATCTCCGGCGTCGCCACCGCGCGCATGGCGGCGGAGGACGCGGACGAACTCGCGATCATCGGCACCGGTAAGCAGGCGCTGACTCAGGTGGTCGCCGTCGCCGCGGTGCGCCATCTGAAGCGCATCCGCGTTTACAGCCCGACGGCGGAGAACCGCCGCGCCTTCATCGGAAAATTGGAAAAACTCTTTCCGGCGATCGCGCTGATCGAGGCCGCGTCCGTCGAAGACGCGATCAAGGACGCGTCCATCGTCACCGCGGTGACGCGCGCGCGCGAGCCGATCATCACCGCGCGCATGCTCGCCAAGGGCACGCATTTCAACGCGGTCGGCGCGATCACGCCTGAGCGCGAAGAATTTACCCAGGACGTCTTCGACCGCGTCGATCAGATCGCGGTCGACATGGTGGAATCGGTGAAGTCACTGAGTACGGAATTCAAAAAGCGCTTTGCAGAGGGGAATTGGTCGAAGGTCAGACCTTTGTCCGAGCTGGTCGCCGCCAAATCGAGCCGGCCCAAGCATGCGGACTTGACCTTGTTCAAGGCGATGGGCATGGGATTGTCGGATTTGGCACTCGGCATCGAAATCTTGAGCCGCGTGCGCAGGTCAGGCGGCGGCCGCGCGTTTCCGCATCCGAAGCCCGCCCAGCCGCGCCTAATCCGCTCGTGAAGGAAGACTGCCATGCGTAACGATTATTTTCGCGATCAGACCGGGGCGACGCCCAAGAACCTCGATCTTTGGGCGCCCGTCGTCATCACAAAAGAAGAGATCGATTCCGAGATCGAACGCCTGGCAAGCCTGCCCGCGCCAGCGAACGGCCGCCGCCGCTCTCTGGTCGTGCATCCGCGCAACAAATTGTCCAAAGGGCTCGCGCCAGGCATCGAAGTCGCGCTCGACGTGCTCAAGCCCGGCGAACGCACCGTGCCCTATCGCCAGAATTCGACGCAGGTCAATTTCGTCATTGCCGGCGAGGGCGCCTCGATCATCGGCGGCAAGCGCTTCGAGACGCGGCTTTACGATGTTTCCAACACGCCATCGATGCAGCCCTATTGGCATCAGAATAGCGGCAAGGAACTGTTCGTGCGGCTGACCTATTCCAATGCCTCGCTGCTCGAGATGATGAACGTTCATTATGTCGAGGAGAATCCGCCACCGGTTGCGGCGGTGCCCCACGAGGAAATGTCGGAAGAGGACAAGAAGCGGAGCGTCAGTCCCTTCGGCACGTTTCAGCTCAATGACGACGGGGCTTCTTTGATGCCCTATGAAATCCTGATCAATCCGCCGACCGTGCACTCGCCCGCGCTGCATTGGCCGTGGGAAACAGTGAAGGCGCATCTCGACAAGCTCGAGGCGCTCGGCAAGGACTATGTCGGCCGGCGGCTGTATCTGCTCTACAATCCGATGACCGGGCGCACCAACGGCACGACGCCGAATTTCTTCGCCACGCTGACCATCCGTCCGCCCAAGATCGTCGACCGCCCGCATCGCCATTCATCGGCCGCGATCAATTATTATTTTCACGGCACCGGGCGCTCGACCGTCGAGGGCAAGGTCTATCAGTGGAAAGCCGGCGATCTGATGCTGTCCGCGCCCGGCTGGGCGGTGCACAATCACGCTTCGTACGACGATTACGTCTATGAGCTGACCGTACAGGATCAGCCGCTCAACATCGCCATGGAGAGCCTGCTTTGGCAGGAGAGTCTGAAACTGCCGATGGCGGTGCTGGGTGTTGAGGAAGGCGTCGGCACCAATCGGGCAGCGGGGTAGGGCGATGATCCGGCTCGACGATCGCGCGCTGAAAGGTTCGTTTCCGCCGCTGGTGACTCCGTTCAAGGAAGACGGCTCGGTCGATTACGACACCTATGCCAAGTTGGTGGAATTTCAGATCAAGGGCGGCACCCACGGCATCGTCGTCACGGGCACGACCGGCGAGCCTTCGGCGCTGACGCCGGAGGAACGCATCGAGCTTCTGAAAGTCGCGCTCGCAGCGGCGAAGAAACGCATCCAGGTGGTGGCGGCGACCGGCACCCAGAACCACGCCGACACGGTCAAGATGAGCGAAGCCGCCGAAAAGGCGGGCGCCGACGCGCTTCTAATCGTCACGCCCTATTTCATCCGCCCACCGCAGCGCGGGCTCGAGGCTTATTATCTCGATCTTTGCAAGCGCACCGATCTTCCGGTGATGATCTATCACATCCCCGGCCGCGCGGCCGTGTCGGTGACTGCCGATACCGTCGCGCGCATTGCCGAGGGCGCGCCCAATCTTGTCGGCATCAAGCATGCGGTCAACGATCTGGCGCTGGTAAGCGAGCTCATCGTCAAGCTCGGGAACGAATTCCGCATCCATGTCGGGCTCGAGGAGCTCTCCTTCCCCATGGTCTGCCTCGGCGCGCACGGGCTGATGAACGCGGTCGGCAATGTCTTGCCCGGAAAAGTCGCGGAGCTCTATTCCGCGACCGCCAAAGGCGATCTCGCACGAGGGAAGGCGCTCCATTACGAACTCTACGAGCTCAACAACGCCATCTTCTTCGACACCAATCCGATCCCGATGAAGTACATGATGAAGCGGTTGGGCATTCTGCCCAACGAACTGCACCGGCTTCCCATGGTGCCGTCGACGCCGGAATTGCGCGCCAAGCTCGACGGCGTTCTCTCCCGCGCCGGTTTGATCTAGCGGATTCGTTCATGACCAATCCCGCGCTTGCCGAAATCGATACCGCCGTGATCGACGATCTCGTCGATGCCAACCACATTCTCTATCAACAAGGCGTCGTCGACGGCTTCGGCCATGTCAGCGCGCGTCACCCTGCGAACCCGAATCATTTCCTGATCGCGCGCAGCATGGCGCCCGCGCTGGTGACCGCCGACGACATCATGGAGATCGATCTCGACAGCCGTCCCGTCGCGCCCAATGCGCCACCGTCTTATCTCGAGCGCTTCATTCACGGCGAGATCTATCGCTCACGGCCCGATGTCATGGCGGTCGCGCACAGCCATTCGCCGGCCGTGATTCCGTTTGGCATAGTGCCGGGCGCGACGCTGAAGCCCGTCTCGCACATGGGCGCATTCATCGGCGAGGGCGCGCCCGTGTTCGAAATTCGCGACATCGCGGGGACGAACAGCGACATGCTGGTAAAGACGCCGCAGCTCGGTAAAGCTTTGGCGCAAGCGCTCGGGCGCCATCCTATCGTGCTGATGCGCGGTCACGGCTCGACGGTGGTAGGTCTGACGCTTCGCCAGGCGGTGTATCGCGCGGTTTATGCCGAATGGAACGCGAAGCTGCAATTGGACGCGCTGCGTCTTGGAAGCCCGATCTATCTCACGCCCGAGGAAGCCGCCGGGGCGGCGCGCGCCAACGACGCCGCCATCGACCGTGCCTGGAATCTGTGGAAACGCGCGGTGCCGGAGAGATAACCGACGCAATCGTGGACAGAGTACCGATGACATCGATTGATGGGCCTGCGTGGGGGCGGGCATGAACCCGTGCAATGGAAAAGGCGCAGCGATTGTCACCACGTTGCGAAACGCGAGCCAAACGCTCGATTCTTTCATTGCATATCATTTGGCAATCGGCTTCTCGCATCTTTATTTGTTCTTCGACGATCCGGATGATCCTGATCTGATCCGTGTCCGCACGAATCCCTCTGTGACGGCGATCGCCCATGACGTGCACCTGCGACGGTTATGGATGTCATTGCCGCAATATCCCGCGCAAGCTCCTTTCGTCGACAACGAGGTCATGGCGCGCCAGGTGCTGAATGTGGAATTGGCCATGACATTGGCACGCGACCGCGAATTCGGTTGGCTGTTGCACATCGACTCGGACGAGCTGTTCTATTCGCCCAACCAGTCTGCGGCCGAGCATTTCGCCTGGCTGGACGATCAGCCGCTGGAGGCCATCAACTTCCCCAATTATGAAGCGGTCCCGGAACAGGACGAAATAGGCGATTTCTTTCGCGAGGTAGACCTCTTCAAGGTGCCGCCCGAACTCCGCCGTGTGCCGATGACAGAGATAAGCGTGCGCCTTGCACAAGCGGTGCCGCAATTGCTGCCGAACTTCTTTCATTTCTACGGCCGCGGGAAATCGGCGGTGAGGCTCTCAGCACCGGGCATGCAGCCGGAAGGCGTGCACAGCTTCATTCGGCCCAACGATAAATATGCCGCGGCGCAGAGCGCGCAACAATTCGTGCTGCACTACGCCTGCTGCGGTTTCGAAACTTTCTGGACGAAGTACGTCACCCTCGGCAGGTTTTCCGACCAATGGTGGAACAGATACGACATCGCTACGACCATCGGCCCATTCCATCTGCAGGCCCGCGACGTCGTGGCGACCGGCGACCGCGACGCGGCCCGGGCCTTCTATCGCCAACGAATAGCCATCGAGGACCCTCTGCAAGTTGCCAGTCTCCTCGCCGTTGGCGTTTTGGCGAGATTTCCACAACCACGTCAGATTATCAGCTCCGCAGTCGGAGATGGCCCGATGCCGGGATGACTCGGTGCGATGCCAAGGTCCAAGCGGACGTCAGCGCGTGGGACGTGTCGGGTCAGAGGTGATGACGGAGTCCGCGGCAATCTCCTGCTTGTTCATCGTATTGACGTTGTCGATGATTTTCAGGAACGCCCGCGTCGCATCCTCCAATCCCCAGGCGGGAACCAGCTCGGCCGTATCGAGCGTGGTGTGATAGATGACGTGATCGATGATGTGGAAGCTCGGCGCTTTCCGGTAAATCTGCGACAGCTCGCCGCCGGGCGCTACTTCGGACTTGCGATAAATGGCGACGCCGAACTCCTTGAGACTGTTGCGAACGAGCGTTCTCAAGGCATCGCTGCCGCCGACAAACCAGCGCCGGGCGCTGACTTCATTGGCGGTCATCAAACCGGCATCGAGATTGTAGAGCAGCGTCTGCGACGGATGCTCCGAATTGACGATCAGCGCGACCTTGCTCCAGTCGTAATTGTCCCGCACCCACTGGATGCCGGCAGAGCCGTGATGGTGGTCGGCCGTCGTGAGAAATACGAGCGTGCGCGGGCGCCGCGCTTGCGGAACGGCGGCATAATGCCGCGCGATATCGAGCATCATTGAAATGCCCGACGCGTTGTCCATAGCACCCTCGAAGAACGCGTCGGTGTGCGCCATGATGAGAATCTGCTCGTCACTCGCGCCCGGCAGCACGCCCCAGACATTGCCGGTCTTCAGACCTCTGCGCTCCTCGACATTGAGCTTGAGGTGCAGCGCGACCTGTTGGTTTTCGTCGAGCCGATCGCGGATGAGATTGGCGTCGTCCGGCGTAATGGTGATGGTCGGAGCGCTGGTACCGACCGCGCCTTCGGGCTCCGACTGCGCGTTGCCGGGGAAACCCATCTCGACCAGAATCAGCGCCGCGCCGGCGTCGTTGGCGCGCTTGATGGCCCCGCTCCAATCGGCCGAGTGATCGCGCCCGCCCGGCGTGGCGAGCGAATAGATCATCACCGCCTTCCCCCTCACGTCGCGGCCCTGAAAATCGGCCGCGCTGCCGAGGCCCACCCAAACCACCGGCGCCGTGATGCCGTCGCCCTTGGTCGCCGGCGACTCGGTAATAGGGAAGGCGCTCTTGAGCGCGGTCGTTTTGCCGCCGGCCGTGAACTCCGCCGCCCACGACGTCGGATACCATAGCGGCTTCATCGCGATCTCTTGGCGGTGGACGTCTCGCATGCCGAGCCGGTTGAACTGATTCATCACCCAGTCCTCGGTCATGCGATCGTAGGGCGTGCCCGCAATGCGGCCCCAATATTGGTTGCCGTCATCGCGGCTTTTGCGCGAGATGGCGGTGATCTCGCCGATCATCGCCTTGATCTTCATCGCGTCGACGTCGGCATAGGCCTGTTCGCCGGGCGGCAGCGGGAAGCGGATGTATTCGTCGTCCGCGATGAAGAGATCCTTCCCGTCCTTGGGCAGGCCGAGGGTGCGTCCGAAACGGCCCATGGGTCGCGAGAGAGTGGCCGGAACTTGAGCAGCCGCGCTTTGCGCCGCCGTCGCTTGCGAAGCCGCGCGATTCTGCGCCAGCGTCACGCCGGCCCAAACGGTGAATATGCCCATTCCGATGAGCACCGCGCCGCTGCGCAAGCTGCTTATTGTCATCTCGGCGGTCCTCAAAAATTCTTTGGGCACATTAGCAGGGATCGGCGCGGGCCGTAGCAGCCGTCTGAAGAATTGGCCGTCTCTGCCGGCGCGGGTCTATACTGAGGACTGAACGCAAGGAGGCGCACATGGAGCAGTTCATCAACAATTTGCTGGGAAATTATGAAAAGGGCGCGCTCTCGCGGCGCGAATTGGTGGGAACGCTGGCGCTGCTCGCACTGGGGAGCCAGAGCGTCTCGGCCGCCGAATTCGAGAGCAGCAGTCTCAATCACGTCTCGATCGTGGTGAGCAATCTTCAGCGCTCGATCGAGTTCTATCAAAAGACCTTCGGCTTACCGGTGCAGAGTGAAGACAAGGCCAACGAAACCGTTCTTTTGAAGCTCGGCAAGAATCATCTGTCGATCCGCCATCGCGCCGGTCCGACGGGTGTCGACCATTTCGCGATCGGGCTGGACCGGTTCAACAAAGATTCGGTCATCGCCGATTTGAAGCGGCGAGGCGCCACGCCGCGCGACGGCGACAATGCGGGTCTCCACGTCGTCGATCCCGACGGCCTCAGGGTTCAGCTGATCGCAAACACTTGAAATTCGTCGCCGAGATCAGAAATCCGGCTTGTCCGCCGTCGGCACCTGCTCGATGTCGAGATTGAAGTAATTGTTGTGGTCCTCGGCGCAGGCGTCGTCGCCTGTGATAGCGCCGCGCTGCACGCGCTGACGATTCCGCGTTCCCGACCAGGGTGCGTTGAACGCGCCGGGATCCTCGACCTTGAAGGACACAGCAAGCGTCTTGCCGCCGTCGGTTATCTGGAAGCGTTCCGTGATATGAAGGCCGGTGGTGTGCGGTGTCCGATAGGAATCGACGAAGGTCTTGTCGTTGAAGCCGATCGTGTCGACGACCAGCGTGTCGCCGCCCTCGTAATGGCCAACCGATTCTCCATACCAGGACGGCTTTAAATTGTTCGAATGCGGCACGTTCAAATAGATGTGGCGTGTGCGGCCGGCCAGATACAGCACGACTTCCTTGGGCGTTTGGATGAAATACATCGCGCCGGGATTGAGGTGGTACGCGGGCACGCCGGTCTCCCAACAGCGGGCTTCGCGCGTTTCGCCGCGCCGGCCCGCGAGCGCGAGTTCGTTCTGCTGCCGCAGCGCTTCAACGACCCAAGACTTCAGATTCGGGTTGTTGAGATTGGCGACGCGATAGGTCGGCTGCTGGTTGGTCTCGCGCGCCAGCTCGTTGTTGACATAGGGATGGGCGGGATCGTCGGTGACCGGTCCTGGCCCGCTCGCCGGCTGGGAGAAATCGTTGAACGTGCGGGCGACGGCGGCAGACGGCGTCCGCGGCGCCACGAACCCGGCCCACGACGTGCCGTTCGAGGAAAAATCGGGCACCGCCGTGCTTGGACTCGCCGCGTCCGCCGCCGCGCCGGCGCACACGAGGCCCACGCTCACGCAGATCGAGATGAACTTTGCCGTCACGATTCTCCCCTTAATGCGAAGTCCCGGAACGATAGCACTCTACTCAGCGACGCTCAAAAATCGGGCTTGTCGGCTTTCGGGATCGGAAAGGGATTGTTGCCGAAATACGAGACGTTGTTCTCGGCACAAACCGATTCGATCAGCGGCCCCGGTTCGGCGGCCGAAGATGTTCCGCCGACCGACTCTGCCTCGAGAGGCGCCTTCCCCCCGGACTTCGGCGGCTCCGAGCGATGGTAAAGCTGAACCGCGTTCCAGGGCGTCGTGAAGGCGCCCGGATCCTCGACATGGACGTTCACTTCGATCGTGTTGCCACCGTCGATCAAATGGAAGCGCTCGACGACGTGCAGCTGATCGGTATGCGGCGTCTCGTAATTGTCGACGAAGGTCCGTTTATCGATCCCGATCGTGTCGACGACCAGCGTGTCGCCCTCGTAATGGCCGATCGATTCGCCGAACCAGGACGGCTTGACGCGCGCCGAGTGCTTGTCCGCGAGATAGACGCGGCGCACCTGGTGGTCCGTCTGCCAGACCATCACCACTTCTTTCGGTCCCTGGATGAAAAACACCGGCTGCACCCCGTAGAGCAGGAAGCCGGGAACGCCGATCGGCCAGCAGCTCGCCGTCCGGCTGAAACCCGGCTTGCCCGAAAGGATTCGTTCGTTGTGCTTGCGCAGTTGCTCCTTCGCCCAGGGCTGCAGGATCGGATTGTTGAGATCGGCGACCGGAAATGTCGGCTGTCTGCCGGTGGCGCGAAGGTCGTTGCCGTTGACGTTCGGATGAGCCGGATCATTGACGACGGGGCCTGGACCGCTGCGCGGTGGTCTGAACTGGCCACGCAACGAAATCCAGCCGACGCCAGCGTTGGGTGAAAATTCCGGCGGCGATGCTGTCTGCGCACCGAGTGCGAAGCCGGCAAGCAGGGTCATTATCACGCTGTACGGAGTTTTCATGGCGTTTCTCCCCGCCGTCGTGTGACGAGGAAGCTATCACGGACGCGATAGAGATCGAAGGGCGCGACGGAGGTGCTCTTCTCACATAAGGCGCCGGGGCATGGGCCGGCGAACATGCTATTATCGAATAGGCCAAAGAGAATCAGGACGGGAGAGGCTTCATGACGATGAAAACAACGATTGCGACAGCGCTCGCAGCATTGATCGTAGTTCCAGCATTTGCTCAGCCGACTTTTCGGCTTCAGATCCCACCGCCGACGGGTAACGCAACCCCGGCCAAGCCCGCTTCGGGTAACCCGGCACCAGGAAGCGTGTTCCAGGCTGAGTGCGTGAAGATCACGGGCATGAACGGCAATAGCGAACTCCAGTTCCAATGCCAGAAGGCCGATGGCTCAACTGTGCAGGTGGGCGTCGCGCGCAATTACGATCAGTCAGGCGCGTATTATGTTGGGCATGACCAATCCACGCAGGCCGGTATTGAAGACACGCAAACCTTGGTCGGCGTGTCACAGGCCGTAGTGGCGTTCATGCTGCTGAAGGCGGTTAATCCTGGTTCCAAGGCAGTGCTGACCGTGTCGGGAGTCTACTCCAAGCTCAGCGCGGCGAAAGCCGCGCCAGTGGTGCAAGCCGCGTATTTCACCGTGCAATAGGCAAGGCAAAGGCTTGCCGAACAAGCTTACTTTAGCTGCTCTGTTGGTCGGCCTGGCGTTATTCGGACAGGCTTGTGCCGGACCGCTGGAGCAGGCGCGGACCGCTTATGAGCAGCGCGACTACGCGACCGCATTGCGGCTCTTCCGTCCGCTTGCCGACCAGGGCAACGCCGTCGCCCAGAACGGTCTCGGCATCATGTACTCCAACGGCGACGGTGTGCCGAGGGATGCGAGCGAAGCGGCGAAGTGGTATCGCCTCGCCGCCGAACAGGGCAACACCGTCGCTCAGTACAGCCTCGCCTATTTGTACGTCACCGGTCAGGGCGTGCCGGAGGACTACGTCCAAGCGCACAAATGGTACGATCTCGCCATAACATCGGCGATGTCCGTGCGCGCGAACTCGTCGAACGACCAACAGGGCCTCGGCCTGCTCATCGGTTACCGTGACGCTCTCGCCGCCAAGATGACACCGGCGCAGATCGCCGAAGCTGAGATGCTCGCCCGCGAATGGAAACCGAAACAATAGGCGGGCTCACCCCTCCATCAACGCAATCGTCCGTTCGGCGGGGAATGAGAGGGTGACGATGTCGTCATTGGCGACGTCGGCATTCAACGGCGTGCGCACGAGCATGTCGCCGCCTTCCACCGCGACGAGATATTCGACGATTTCGCCCAGATAGATTTCGCGTTTCACCTTGCCGGCAAGGCAATTGATGCGCGGCTGGGCCGGTGGCATTTCGAGGCCGTGCTTGCGAATGACGATGTGCTCGGGGCGAACGACGAGGGCGGTGCTTGCGCCCGAGTGCATAGCGACGGGGAAGAAGCATTTCAGCTCGCCGATTTGCGTGCGTACGCGCGCAAGACCTTCGGCGGCCGCCTCCTGCTGCAGCACGCCGCGCAGAAGATTCGTCCGGCCGATGAAATTGGCGACGAATTCGGAGCTCGGGCGGCTGTAGATCTCCTTCGGCGCGCCCACTTGCGCGATTTTTCCGGCGTTCATCACCGCGATGCGGTCGGAAATCGCCAAGGCCTCGGATTGGTCGTGCGTGACATAAATCGCGGTGACGCCGGTTTCCTGCTGCAGCCGCTTGAGTTCGACGCGCATCTGCTCGCGCAATTGCGCGTCGAGGTTGGAGAGCGGCTCATCGAGCAGCAACAGCCGCGGCTCGCGCGTGAAGGCGCGCGCAAGCGCCAGCCGCTGCTGCTGGCCGCCGGAGAGCTGCGTCGAAGGCCGCTTGGCGAATTCGGCAAGCCCGACCATGTCGAGAACCGCCATCACTTTCTTCTCGATTTCGCGCTGCGGCAGGCGGCGCGTGCGCGACACGCGCAACGGATAGGCGGCGTTCTCGAACACGCTCATATGCGGCCAAATGGCGTAGGACTGGAACACCATGCCGATGTCGCGGTCGTAGAGCGCGACGTTCTTGCCCGTCGCCGAATTGAACATCTCGCGGCCATCGAGCTGGATACGTCCCGTCTCAGGCGTTTCCAGCCCCGCGATCGCGCGCAGCGTCGTGGTCTTGCCGCAGCCCGATGGGCCCAAGAGCGTGAACAATTCGCCCTTGTTGATGTCGAAGGAAACGCCGAGCACGCCGCCGCCGGGTTTGCCCTCGAAGCCGACATATTGCTTTTTGAGATTTTCGACCTGAAGCACCGCTCCCCCTGGCGCCTACTGAAATTGTCAGCGGAAATATTTGTTGAACATCGCGTTGGCGTAGGCGCGGGTCTCATACATCAATTCCGGCGTGAACACGGTTTCTTTGAGATTGCTCAGCCTCGGCACGATCTTGCGCAAACCCGGATTGATGGTCACTTCCGGATTGGGAGACATGTAGTCGGCGGCCTTGAGCGTCTCCTGCCCCTCCTTCGACAGCATGAAGTCGATGAAGAGCATCGCCGCATGAGGATGGGGCGCACCCTTGGCCAATTGAATCGTGCTTACCATCGAAGGCACCGGTTCCAGCATCTGCACCTCGAGGGCCGCGCCTTTGGCTTTGCTGATCAGCGGATGGTGCGCATAGATGTGTAGCGCGAGCTTGTATTCGCCTTCGCCGACGCGATCGACGAGGGCGCGCGCGCTGCCGGCGTAATTCACGACGCCTTGCGCGGCCAGCTTCTTCAGATACGCCTCGCCGTTGGTCCTGCCCATGGTGCGCAGGATCGTGGCAATGAAGAGGCCGGCGCCGACTTCGCTATCCGCACGCCAGGCGATGGCGCCCTTCCACTTCGGATTGAGCAAATCCTCATAGGTCTTGGGCACGTCGGCCGCCGAGACCTGGCGCGTGTTATAGGCGACGCCGAAAAAGTTCAGCCGCGACGCGATCCACATGCCGTCGGGATCGATGTAGGCCTGCGGAAAGTTCGCGGCGGAGGGCGACGTGAACGGCACGACCGCGCCGGCCTTGACGATGACTTCGGCCCCGCCGGTCGATTCGAAAATATCGCCGATGATGCGGCGTGCGCGCTGCTCGGCGAGCAGTTTCTGCAGCATGGCCCGGGAATCGCCGCGCCAATATTCGACGTCGACAAAGGGATATTTCTTCTCGAACGCGTCGACCAGCGGGCGCAGCGCCTGGTTCTCGATCATGCCCGAGTAGATCGAGACCTTTCCTTCGCGTTTCGCGCCGTCGAGGATCAACTTGTCGCGGTCCACGCCTTTGTACATCGCGATATTCAGCGCGGGCACGGGCGGTGGCCCGGCCGCCGGCGCAGCATAGGCGAGGCTCGCCCAGGTGAGGGCGAGGGCGAGAGCGAGGGCGGCGAGGCGTGCAAATCCCTGTCCCATGAATGCCTCTTAATTCAGCCGAGCCGTCTGTCTGCGGGCGGACGGCGCCGTTGCCGGAGCGCGCAAGGATACACCGGAGCCCGGCCCCTCGGGGACCTTTAGCCGCCCGTTTTCGATCTCGATGCCTTCGAAGGGATCGTCCAGCAGCCGGTCGAACTCGCCGAGCTCGCAGGCATAGGCGATCTCCGGCAAGGCCGCCGCGAGGTGCATGGCCTGGGCCGCAAGCAGCCGCGAGCCGACCGCCGCGCCCATGCGGTACTCCACGCCGCCCGCTTCGCAAATGCGCGCCGCCGTGACCGTGTTGGTCATGCCGCCGAGCTTGGGAATTTTGAGGCTGACCGCGTCGACGACGTGCTCGCGCACCAGCTCAAACACTTGCGCGACGCTGGCCGCGCTTTCATCGGCCTCGACCGGGATCGGCACGTTCTCTGTCACTTGCTTCAAGCCTTGCAGATCGCCCTTGGCGACGGGCTGTTCGGCCAAGTCGATGTCCAGCTCAGCCATGCGGTTCAGCGCCGCGATCGCATCCTTCACCGAATAGGATTGGTTCGCGTCGACGGTGAGCCCGATCTTGTCGCCGATTCGTGCTCGGATGACGCGCACGCGGGCGACGTCATCCTCGACCTCACCATTCAGCTTGATTTTGAGATAGCGATAGCCAGCGGCGACGAGCTTCTCGGCTTGTGCCGCCATCTCATCCGGGGTCTTGATCGCGAGGATGCGCAGGATGGGCACGTAGTCGCGCACCTTGCCGCCGAACAAATGACACAGCGGAATCTTCAGCGTGCGCGCGTTCAGATCGTGTAGCGCGCAATCGATCGCCGCCTTGGCCTGGTTGTGGCCGGCAAGATCCTGGTCTAGCATCTGCGAGGTTTCTTCGACCGCGAAGGAATCGCGCCCCTTTAGCAGCGGCGCGAAGCGTTCCAGCGCAGCAATAAGACGGTCCTGCGGCGCGCCCACATGCGGCGTCGCCGAGCCATAGCCGAACCCGGAAACGCCGTCGTCGGATACGAGCGTGACGATGACGCCTTCGGTCGTGGGACTCGCGCCGAGCGCAAAGCGCCATTGCGGGTCCTCTTTCCGCATCACGCAAGGCTTCAGCTCGACGCGCGCGATTTTCATGGGCGCCTCAGTTGAAGCCGTAAAGCGCGCGGGCGTTGGCGTTGAGAATCCTATCGATCACGCTCTTCTCGATCTTGCCGTCGTTCTTTAATAAACGCAGGGCCTCGATCTGCGATGACGTGTCGGCATGGCCGTAATCGGTGCCGATGACGATGTTGTCGGCGCCGCCATGCTTCAGGATATAGGGCAGGTCGTCCGTACACTGACAGGCGACATACATCTGATAGGCCTTGAGCGGATCGGCCGGAAATTTACGGTCCTTGCGCTTGAACCTGAGATCGAGGTCGTTAAACGCGTAAGGCAACCATTGCGCGCTGACCTCGATAAAGCCCCAGCGGACCTTGGGGAATTTCTTCGGGATATCGTCCATGATGAGATTGTGGAAGGCGCCGACGACCGGCAGCTTGGAGCGGCCGAAGCCGCCTTCCGCGGCGTAGATGTCGCGCACCTGGAATGAATTGTTGCCGGAGTGGAAGCAGACCGGCAGATCGAATTCCTGCGCCATCTCGTAAAGGCGGAAGAAATACGGATTGACCACCCGCATCTCCGCCTCGAGCCCGCGGATGAAGATGCCGCAGGCGCCGTGCTCTTTGCCGAATGTGATCTCTTTGCGCGTCTCGTCCATGTCGCGCAAAGGCGGCATCACCACCCAGCGCAGGCGGCCCTTGCCTTGCTTCCAGATGTCTGCGAGCCAGCGATTGTAGCTGCGGCACAGCACGACTTCGACCGTGGGGTCCTGAGTCCAGGCGCGCAGGAAGACCGTCGGGTAAAGCACCTGCACGTCGATATCGAGCGCGTCCATGTGATCAAGCCGCGCCCGCACGTCGCGCATCTCGCGCGAAACATCCGAGGTGTTGGAGCCGACATTATGCTCCTTGGGCTGGAGCCGCCCGTCGATGATCCAGAATTCCTTCTGCGCCGCGCCTTCGTTGCTCTGAACGTGCTCGCCCTCGACCTGGCGCACCACGCGCGGACGAAGATGGCGGTATTCCGGCTCGATGTAATCGAAGGTTGTCATCGTCTCGATGACGTGGGCGTCGGAGTCGATGGAACCCATGCGTTTTCCCTAACTCTATTTCTCTTGTGGGAAAACAATAGCGGTTTCGCGCAACCGCGCACAATGGCGCGCAGCGCCGACGGTCTAATCCTGACCGTCACCTTCCCGATGCTCGGAAAAGCCTTGAAAGCCAATCCTCTGGGAGCGGAACTAAATCTTCAAAATATCCCGCAAAAAGGAGCGCAGCTTGGGGCTGGCGCCGACGGCGAAGCCCGCGATCAAGGCTGCGATCAGCGACGAGCTGCCATGGGCTTGCGCAAAACCGTGCATCTTGCGGCCCAGGACGCCGCCCAATTCGGCAGCGCTTTCGGCCGCTTCCATCGCCACGTCGTCGCGCAGCGGGCGCCGTCGGCCGCGCATGGTTCCGCGTGAAACCATCACGATCAGAACCGCGATGATGAGAATCAAGAAGCCGGTTGCCACGGCGGCAAGCGGAGGCGCCAGGAGATTGAGCAGCAGCAGAAAAAGCGCGAAGGCGAAAAAGCCGACGGCGATCAGCGCCGCCACCAGTGCGATCAGCACCAGCGCGATCGAGATCGCGAGCCGCGCGAAGAACCGGCGCACGCCTGATTACCTGCGGCCGACCAGAAGGCCGAGCACGATGCCGATGCCGAAGATCACCATGGCGCTTTGCACCGGGCGTTCCTCGATTTCGTCGATCAGCCCTTTGGCCCGCGTCTTGGCTTCGGACCAGCCGCGTTCGGCGGTTTCCCGGATTCGCTCGGCGGCCTCGGCGCTGCCGTGGCGTGCTGTGTCTTTGAGGATCTCGGTGATTTTCGTGAAGTCGGCGCGCAAGACTTTCAGTTCGGCCATCAGTGCTTGCACGTCGGCGTCGGTCGCATTGCTCATGTTTACCCCTCAAGAACTATGTCCGGATTTGGCTTTTACGCCCCATACCCTAATCTGTTCTTACCAGCGTTCTCAAACGGCGCCTATTTCTTCGAGAAATCAATCGGTTAATTGGTTAAAAATCGCGCCGGGGCGCACGGCCCGACTTTTCACATGCGGCCCATATCGAACGCCTCGCAGTTTTCGCCGAAGGCGGCGAGCCCCTCTTCCAGATAATCGCCGAGCAGCGGCAGGCCGACGAGGTATTCCGCGGTGCGTTTGTTGTGCTGATCGCGCGCCTGACGCAGTGCATCGTCCCACTCTTTCGCATCATAGGTGCCGCGCCCGATCCAGGCGAGGGCGACGAGCCAAATCTGCTCTTCCTCATTGAGACTGCGGATGAAGGAGGTCAGTTCCTTATACGTTGGATCGTCGGCCGTATCTTCGAGCACATCGGTCATGCCGTCATCGGTGGCGTTCGACCCGGAATCGGGATCGCTGACGGCTTCCTTGGCATCGAACATGCGCGCTTTGGCGATGACGTGGCAGACCTTGTCGGGATTGATGCCCAAATCGGGCAATTCCGTCGTATCGGGCTCGGAAATGATCTTGTTCATGGCACGTCTCCAAAAGGCGTCCAGACGCCCGCATTCGCTCTTTAAGGTTACGTTCCGGCTGCCAATAGGTTCACGAACCGTAGCGAAAACTTGACGGGCCGCGAGCCGCCTAGTTGGAGTTCTTGCCCGCTTTGGCCTCCGCCTGGCGCAGCAGGCGCAGGACATTACCGCTCCATATCTTGGCGAGGTCGCTTTCGGAATAGCCGGCGGCCAGCAATCTCTTGCTGATCTCGGGAATGTCGGCGACATCTTCCAATCCTTTGACCCCGCCGCCGCCGTCCCAATCGAGTCCGATGCCGACGTGACCGACGCCGACGAGCTTCAGCGTGTGCAACAGATGGGCCATCACGTCGTCGATGGTCGGCCGCAGGCTCGGATATTTCGCTTCGATGACGTGGCGCTCGGTCATGTAGGCCTTGAGCTTGTCGCCGCCGACCGGGAGCAAGCGGAATGGACCGTATTTCTGGTTCAGCGCCCTCAACTCCATGTCGCGCTCCGGAATGTCGGGAATTTGCATCAGATAATCTGGATAGGAATTGATCTGGATGACGCCGCCCGCCGCCGCAAGCTTCATGATGCGTGCGTCATCGATATTGCGCGGATGCTTGAACACCGCGCTCGCACTGGAATGCGAAAGAACGATCGGCGTGGTGGACAGCTCGAGCATTTGATCGAACACATCGTCGGAGGCGTGGCTCGCGTCGAGCACCATGCCGAGCCGATTTGCTTCGGCGAGGAGCTGTTTGCCGAGCGGGGACAATCCGTGCCACTCCGGTCCCTTGGGATCGGTTGCGGAATCGGCGAGATCGTTATTGGTGAAGTGCACCGGTCCGACCATGCGCACGCCGAGATCGTAGAACGTCTTCAAGAGCGTAAGATCCTTGCCGAGCGGATAGGAATTCTCGATGCTCTGATAGACGATGATTTTTCCTTGTGCCGCAATCTTCGCCGCGTCGTCGGCGGTGAAGGCGAGCTCGAAATGGCCGCTGTTCTTCGCGACCATCTCGTGGATTTCGACGGCGCGCTTGAGCGCGGCATCGCGCGCGTTCGCAAAGCCTTCGGGCGTGCGCGGGCCTTGCGCTGTGTAGATGGCGAAGAAGCCGCCCTTCAGGCCGCCCTTCATCATGCGCGGATAATCGACCTGCGTCCGATCGTCGGCGACGGTGTGCGCGTCCATTATGCTCCAGCCCGGCCGCCCGAAATTCTCCGGCGTGTCGAGATGGGAATCGAGCGTGATGATGCGCCGGTGAATCGCGTTCGCATCGGCGGCAATTGCGGCCGGCGCTGCGGCAATCAGCAGAAACGCCGTAAGCCCCAGTTTCGAAAAAATCGCTGCGCGCATGGCCGTCGCCTCAAGCGGAAAAATTTGGCAGGCGAGCTTAGCGGATTTGCAGCCGGGCCGTCATTCGCATAAGTAGGACGTGCGGATTTCGAGCCTGAAGGGCGGCCATGGAGCAGCGCAAGAGGGCGCTTGTCACGGGCGGAGCGACGGGCATCGGCCGAGCAGCCGTGCTGCATCTCGCGCGCGCCGGCTACGATATCGGCCTGAATTATCACACCAGTGCCGACGCCGCACGCGCCGTCGCAGCGGAAGCCGAGGCCGCCGGCGCCAAGGTTCTGCTGCTGCCCTGCGACGTCGCCGATGAGTCATCCGTGCGTGCTATACTGCGCGAGGTCGAGAACACGTTCGGCGGGCTCGAAGTGCTGATCAACAATGCGGGCACGACCGTTTCGACGCCGCCGAAGGATTTGGAAGGCGTCAGCGTCGAGGAATGGGATCGCGTCTTCGGCGTTAATGTGCGCGGCTTGTTTCTGGTCACGCGCGCCTCCGTCCCGCTGCTCAGGAAAGGGCGTAATCCCTGCATCGTCAACACCGCGAGCATCGTCGGCCTGCGTCCGGGGCCGCAGCCGCTGTCTTATGCGGCGAGCAAGGCCGCTGTGGTCGCGCTGACCAAGACACTCGCCGGCACGCTCGGTCCCGAAATCCGCGTCAATGCGGTGGCGCCCGGCTGGATGGAAGGCGATTGGATGAGCCGCATGCTCGGCGAGAATTACCAGCGGCTGATGGAACGCCGCGCCAAGGCGACGCCGTTGGGCCGCTGCGTCACCGCCGACGATGTCGCCGAGACCATGCTGTCGCTGATCGAACACAACCGCTTCGTCAACGGCGAGATCGTCGTCGTCGACGGCGGCTTCGCCAACACGACATAGGCATGCTCCCCGGCGTCACGCCCTTTCCGCCCGAGTTCGCGGCCCGATACCGCGCCAAGGGCTATTGGGAAGACCGCAGCATCGCGGCGGCGTGGGAAGATCGCTGCCGTAGCTACGCGAACCGCATCGCCATCATCGACGGCGATGCGAACGTCACCTACGACGAGCTGAATGCGCGCGCGACCAATCTCGCGCTCAATCTCCTCGATCTCGGCATACGTCCGCTCGACCGGCTAATCGTGCAGCTCCCGAACCGCATCGGCTTCGTCTATCTCTATTTTGCGCTGCAGAAAGTGGGCGCCATTCCGGTGATGGCGCTGCCCGCACATCGCTATCTCGAGATCAGCCAGTTTGCGAACATCGTCGGCGCGGTCGGCTGTGTGACGCCGGACAAGCATCGCGATTTCGATTTCCGCGAGCTGGTCAAGCGCATCCAAAAGGAGAAGCCGGCGCTGAAGCATGCCATCGTGCTCGGCGAGACTGGTTCGGGATTCGTTTCGTTGGATGATTTGATCGAACGGAAAAGCCCACGCAACCTGGCGGAATTGTCTCGCATCGCCATCGCTCCCACCGACCCCGCGCTGTTTCTTTTGTCGGGCGGCACCACCGGCGTGCCCAAGCTGATCCCGCGCACGCATAATGATTACGTCTACAATTCCAAGATGGCGGGCTCGGTCACCGGTATCGACGACGACAGCGTCCTGCTCGACGTGCTGCCGATCTCGCACAATCTGCCGCTTGCCTGCCCCGGGCTTCAGGGTTTCATCTTCAAGGGCGCGCGCGTCGTGCTCTCAACCGATACCGCACCCGCAGCCGTGTTCCGCCTCGTCGAAAAGCACAGAGTCACTCACATCCATGTCGTGCCGGCGCTGCTGATCCGCTGGCTGGCCGATCCGGCCATCGCGCGCTACGATCTTTCGTCATTGCGGGTCATCCAGAGCGGCGGCCAGCGCTTACAGCCCGAAACCCGTATCAGGACACAGGAATTGATCCCGAGCGTGACCGTGCAGGAAAATTTCGGCATGGCCGAAGGCGTGCTGATGTTCGTGCGCCTCGACGATCCCCCCGATGTGCGGCTGGAAACTGTTGGTCGTCCGATTTGCCCCGATGACGAGATCATGCTGCTCGACGAAGACGACGCTATTGTCCCCTTCGGCGAAGTCGGCGAATTCTGTTGCCGCGGGCCCTATACGCTGCGCGGCTATTACGGCGCGCCTGAGCACAACAAGCGCGTCTTCACGCCCGACGGCTTCTACCGCTCGGGCGATCTGATGCGCCAGCACGCATCGGGCAATTACATGGTCGAGGGCCGCAAGAAGGACCTGATCAATCGCGGCGGCGAAAAAATCAGCGCCGAGGAGATCGAGAACCTGATCCTCGGCCACGATTCCGTGCGGAATGTCGCCTGCGTGCCGGTTCCCGATCCCGAGCTTGGGGAACGGATGTGCGCCTGCATCGTATTGCACAAGGGGCGCGCGCTCTCGTTCGATGAGCTCATTCATTTCCTCGAAGGCAAGGACATGGCGAAGATCAAATTGCCCGAACGCCTGATGATCCTGGACGAGCTGCCGCTGTCCAATTTCGGCAAGGTGGCGAAAAAACGGCTTTCCGAAATGGCGGCCGACCGTGCGGTCAGTCGCCGCAAGGTGGGTGCCTGATGCGCAGGATCGATCTTCACGCCTATCCCGGTACCAAGGAGTGGATCGCCTGCCAGGGACCCTATGTCGATGCGCTCTCCGCCTATTGGAAGCGGCAATGGAAAGCGAAAGCGGAAAACGAAGTAATCGCCGAATTCGAGGCCGCCGGCGTCGAACCTTGTCTGGTCGCGCTCGATCTTTCCACCACCATCGGCACTCAGCCCTGCTCGAACGATTATGTTGCGCGCCTGCGCAACAAGCACGCCTGCGTGATCCAGGCCTGGGGCGCGGTCGAGCCTGCCAAGGGGCACGCCGCCATCGACGAAGCGCGCTACGCCGTGCGTGAGCTCAAGCTGCTCGGCTTCCACTTCCATCCCATCATGCAGCATTTTTCCGTCGACGATGTTCGCTATTACCCCCTGTTCGAGGAGATCGCGGCGCTTGGCGTCCCGGTGATGATCGACGTCGGCATGACCGGCATGGGAGCAGGCATGCCCGGCGGCATGGGTGCAAAAACGCGCCACGCGCATCCCTCGTCGATCGACACGCTGGCGGCGGATTTTCCAACGCTCACCATTATCATGGCGCATCCGGGATACCCGTGGATCGAAGAAACAACTGCGGTCGCGCTGCACAAGGGCAATGTCTTTTGGGAGATGTCGGGCTGGGCGCCGAGATATCTGCCGCAGTCCTTGGTCAGGGATATGCGCGGCCGCTTGCAGGACAAGATGATGTTCGGCAGCGATTACCCAAGCATCCCCTACGAGCGCCTGTTCAAGGAATGGGACGAACTTGGCTTCTCCGACGCGTTTCGCGAGAAATTCTACCACGGCAACGCCGAATGGGTTCTGAAGCTGTGATAGGCCCAAGGGAAAGCAGCGGATGCACGAGCCCCTAGACTTCGCCATCGACGCCGCCGGCATCGGCCGCATCACGCTCAACCGGCCTAAGCGGGCGAATTCCATCGATCCCGAATTGGCCGATGCCCTGATGGCGGCGCTCGACCACTGCGCGGCCGAAGCGAAGCTCCGTGTGCTGGTGTTGTTGGGGGTAGGACGCACTTTCTGTGCCGGCATCGATTTGAATTGGATGAAGGAAGGCGGCAGCGCCTCCTACGACGACAACTACGCCGACGCGCTGAAGCTCGCGAGAATTCTCTATCGCCTGCACACGCTGCCGGTGCCCACTATCGCTGCGGTCTCGGGGCATGCGATCGGCTTCGGCGTCGGACTGATCGCAGCGTGCGACGTCGCGGTCGCGGTCGACACCGCGGTGCTGCGTTTCTCGGAGGTGCGGCTCGGCATCATTCCCGCCGTGGTCTCGCCCTATGTCGTGGCGGCGATGGGGATACGGGCCTGTCAGCGCTATTTCTTGAGCGGCGAATCTTTCCCGGCCGCCGACGCAGTGCGTCTCGGGTTAATCCACCAGCTCTGCAAATTGGATGAGCTCGGCGTTACCACGGCGCAGATCGTGGCCGAGCTGCTCGCCGGCAAACGCGAAGCGCAAAAGGCGGCTAAGAAGCTGCTCGGCAATGCGCGCCCGGTTCGGCTCGATGAATCCGTAATCGAGGACACCGCGGGCCGCCTGGCGGAAATTCGCGGCACCCCGGAAGCGCAAGCCGCGCTTGCTGAATTCCTGAAGCGGTAAGCGCGATTCTCACCAAGAGCAGAAGCGTTCAGCTAACGGAGAGCTTGCTCCACCAGATCACTCAGGTTGCAGGCTCCGACGATTGCTAATGCCGCGGAATTGAAGCCGATTTCCTTCGTTTTTCCCTAAATTCGCCCGCCTTGACAGCCCCATAGGCGTATGGGACGGCTCCCCCCATGTGCTGTGGCAATGCCTCGTCTTCGGCGGCATAATCGCGGCCAAACCATCCGTTATCAGGAGGAAGTCATTGGTAAAAAGCGAGGATGTGGCCGCCCAAACACGAGGGGCGGAATCGCCGGGCCCAGGTCATAACAGCGGCACAGAAGAAACCGTCGTCTGGGAGCGTTGGACCAAGAAGCGCACCTTCGTGCGCGCGCTCGAAGGCACCTATGGCGAGCTGGTGCATGAGCTGTTCACCCAGCCACGCGTCTACCGCTCCAAGGATTGGAAGTGGAAGGGTGGCCCGCAGAATTTCGGCAAGAAGATCATCAACCCCGGCTCGGCCAAAGTCGCCCAGTCGATCGAGTGCCATATCGATTGCTTCGCGCCTGGCGGGTACGGCCAGCGCCACGGCCATATGAACAGCGCCGTGTTCTACGTGCTGAAAGGCAGGGGCTATGACGTCCACGACCGCCGCCGCATCGATTGGGAAGCGGGCGACGCGCTGATCGTCGAGAACGCCTGCGTCCATCAGCATCTCAACGACGACGCCGATGAAGAGGCCATCGTGCTCGTCGCCAAGGCGAAACCGCTCTTCCTTTTCATGCATTTGATCTTCCAGAAGATCGCCGCTTGGCCGCCGAAGGAAGCCCAGACACAGGCTCAGCGCGATTATCTGCCGCCCACCGATCTGTGAAAGAAGCACATCCTATCATGAGCAAGAGCATCGATCCACGCGAGCGCGCCAAATCCCATGCCGAAGTCGAGCATGTGGATTTCTATGCCCAGGCGCTGAAAGCCTCGGAACAGTTTCGTGAAGAGTACAAGGGCCGCCTGAACGTCGTGAAGGCAAGCCAGATGCCGTTGGAACGTTCTCCCGACGGCCTGATCAAGCACATCATCAATGAGCGCATGAACACAAAGGAATGCTGCCTCGACATGTATCAGCAGTTCATTCCGCCCGGCAAAGCCACCGGCAAGCATCGCCACGTCTCGGAAGAAGTGTTCTACGTCGTTGAAGGCTCAGGCTACGATCTGCATTGGGATGTGCGTTTCGACTGTGACCATGAGATGGACTTTTCCTGGGAAGAAGAACCCAAGCGTTTCGAATGGGCGCAGGGCGATTTCGTCTACATTCCGCCCTATTGCGCGCATCAGCACTTCAATGCCGATCCCAAGAACGAAGCGCGCATCATCGTGATCAACAGCCGTATCGTGAAAAAGATGGGCTTCGACTGGGTCGAGCAGCTCGAGAACGCCGAAGGATATTGAGGAAACGGTCCGCTTGCCGGAAGCGGCAAATACGACAACCCGACTGACTATGTCCGTTCCGTTTGGAGGAAACTGATGCTCAAGCGCCTTATGGCCATGGCCTCCTGTGTCGCGCTCATTTTGGCTGCGCCCGCCAATGCCGCCGATAGCAATATGTTCAGCGGCAAAACGATTACCTACATCGTGGCGACGGCGCCCGGCGGCGGATATGACACCTATGGCCGGCTTTTTGCGCGCTACATGCAGAAATACCTCCCCGGTTCGCGCATCGTGGTGAAGAACGTTCCGGGAGCCGGTCACATCGTCGGCGCCAATACGATCTCCGCGGCACGTCCCGACGGGCTCACCATCGGCACGTTCAACACCGGTCTTGTCTACGATCAGCTGCTCAAGCGGCCGGGCGTGCGGTTTGACCTGAACAAGATGAGTTGGATCGGCAAGGCGGCGAACGACACGCGCGCGCTCGTCGTCTCCACCAAATCTCCCTACAAGACATTCGATGAAATCTTGCAGTCTAAGACACCGGTGAAATTCGCCGCGTCGGGAATCGGTTCTGCCGCGTATATCGAGACGCGCATCCTGCAGGACGCCCTTCGCGTGCCGCTGCAGATCGTCCCCGGCTACAACGGCAACGAAGCGGAGCTCGCGATGTTGCGCAATGAAGTCGTGGCCCAGATCGGCACCGCGAATTCGCTCGAGCAATTCGTCAAGAACGGCAACGGCTACTTTGCCCTCAGCATCAGCGAAACCACGGATCTCCCGGGCGTGCCCAAGGCCTCGCAATATGCCAAGGACGATCGCTCCAAGAAGCTGGTCGCCCTGGTATCGACGCTTTCGCATATCGGGCGCTTGACCGTCGGGCCGCCGGGAATCCCGCCGGCGACGCTTGCGGTGTTGCGCGAAGCCCTGGCCGCCTCGATGAAGGATCCGGCCTTCCTGGCCGAAGCAAAGAAGCTCGATCTTCCGATCGCGCCGGCGGGGGGCGCCGAGGTTGACGCGCTGATCAAGCAGGCTCTCGACCAGCATCCGGACGTCATCGCCTATTTGAACCACGCAGCGAGTTAGGATAGGCGCGCGCCGCTCGCCATCAAGGATACGTCCATGCATCTCGATGTTGCACTGTCGACGTTGATTCACCTCTTAACAACGCCGCAATTGCTCTTCCTGATGACGGTCGCCGTGCCGATGGGGATATTCTTCGGCTCGACGCCGGGACTCGGCGGTAAGCTCGGTCTCGTGCTCTTGATCCCGATCGTGTTTGGCATGCCCGCGCTCACCGGTGCGGTCTTCCTCTGCGCCATGCACGCAGTGGTCCACACCGGAGGCTCGATCCCGAGCATCCTGGTCGGTGTTCCCGGCGACGGGCCGGCCGCCGCGACCGTGCTGGACGGCTACGCCATGACCAAGAAAGGGCAGGCCGGACGCGCGCTTGGCGCGAGCTTCGGCGCGTCCACGGTGGGCGGATTGCTGGGCGCGGTGTTCTTGGGCCTATCGCTACCCATCCTTGAGTGGGTGATCCTGCTGTTCACCCCGGCGGAATTCTTTCTGCTCGCGCTGCTCGGCATCACCTTCATCGCCACCCTGTCGGGCAACAGCTTCTTGAAGGGCCTGATCGCCGGCTTATTCGGCTTGATGATCGCCTTTGTCGGCCTCGACCCATCGACCGGCAACGAACGCTACACCTTCGGCCAGCTCTTTCTGTGGGACGGCGTCTCCATCATTGTTTCCGTGTTGTCGATGTTCGCTATCCCGGAAATGATTTCGCTCGGCGTCAAAGGCCGCAGCTTCGATCCCGTCGAGGGCGCGGTCGCTGCCGGCAAAACCCAATTCGTCGCCCAAGCCGCGGCCGAACCGGTCGCGCCGCCGGCAAAGCCGATGAAAGTGCGTGTCAGCTATGCCCAGATTTGGGAAGGCATGTGGGATGTCGTCATTCACAAATGGCTGGTGGCGCGGTGTGCGCTGCTGGTCGCTGCGATCGGCGTAATCCCCGGACTGGGCGGCGATGCCGCGGCCTGGATGGCCTATGGCCACACCGTGCAATCGTCGAAGAACCCCGAGACCTTCGGCACCGGCCGCGTCGAAGGCGTCATCGGCGCCGAAACCGGAAGCTGCGCCAAGGAAGCCGGCTCGCTGCTCCCCACGCTCTTCTTCGGCGTGCCCGGGTCCTCCGGCATGGCGATCATGCTTGGCGCCTTCCTGATGCTCGGCCTTCAGCCGGGTCCGACCATGCTGACCGAGCACCTCGACATCGTTTGGTCGCTGATCTGGGCGCTCGCCATCGCCAACGTCATTTGCGTCGTCATGCTGGTTGCCGCAGCACCCTGGATCGCCAAGCTCGGCTCGGTCAAAGCGGGTTTCTTGATCCCCTACGTCATCGTGCTCGCGCTGCTCGGCTGTTACATCTATGGCGGCAACTGGCAGAACCTCGTGCTCATCATGGTGATGGGCTCGGTCGGCTATCTCTTCAAGCGGCACGATTGGCCGCGTGCGCCCTTCGTCATCGGCGTCATCCTGGGCCCGATCGCCGAGGACTCACTGCTCAAGTCGCTTGCGCTGGGTGGCGTCAGCTTTTTCTTCAAGCCGCTCTCGATGGTGCTTGTCGCGCTTATCATCGGCAGCATCGGCTTCTACATTTGGCGCTCGCGCAAGCCGGAGGCTGGAAAGCCCGCCGCGGTCCAGCCCGACATGGCGAACGCTGAGGCGGTGAAGCATGCTTGAGGGACGCATCCTCATCAGTGGCCTCATGGTACTGATTTTCGCCGGCGCCGTCGGCTTCGCCTTGGCTTTTGAGTCCGATGCGCGGACGCTGCCTCTGGTGGTCGGCGTTCCGGGGCTGGTGCTGACGATTATCCAGTTCCTCAAGGAGGTTCGCGAGCAGAACCCCGAAAAGATCGATCCGCGCGATCTCCCGCGCGAGGTCCGGATGTTCGGCTGGTTTTTTCTCTTTGTCGGCGGACTCGTGCTCTTCGGCTTTAACTATGCCGGGCCGGTTCTCGTTGCGCTCTACCTCTATTTTTCAGGCAAGGAGAAATGGTACGTCTGCCTGATTGCAGGAGCCGTGGTTGGCGGCATCCTGTATGGCGTTTTCGAGTGGTTCTTAGGCTTGCCGCTGTTTGAAGGCTTGGTCTTCCAGTGGTTCTACGGCTAATGCTGCGCTAAGCAAGAACCCGAACCTCATTGGAGTCCGAAGATGTGCGGTGACTTGGAAGAAGAAGCCCAGCCGGACGAAGAAGTCTATGCGCGGTTCGTGGCCCATGTGCATTCGTTTCTCGCAGGGCTAAAGAGGAAGGGCAAAAGCCAGGACGAAATTCACGCCCATCTCGAC
>WNFT01000629.1_pt1 | contig 36151 bp, 40 predicted proteins | sample 5400191 | NCBI WGS metagenome assembly WNFT01 (sample SAMN13153359, study PRJNA577476) | soil metagenome | isolation source: 80 cm saprolite under Madrone tree | place: USA:California | collected 2016-06-14 | reverse complement strand
GGGCAGTGCCGCTGCGGGAACGAAGTCCACTTCGCCTTTGAGCTGCTGGGATGCATCGAGTGCGGGGCTGCGTGTTGCCCAGGCTGCTCGTATCAGTTGGAGTCCACCCATTACTGCGGGAGTTGCGCAGAGAGCCTGCTGGAGTTGCCGTGGGCACCTGCGCTTCCCGCGCGCTCCTAGAGGAGGATATCGCCATGGACAGCAAGGGGAAGGCGTTCCGGCAGCTGCTCCGCGACGAGCCGTATCTTTTCACCGGGGGCATCTACTCGCCGCTCGACGCGCAGATCGCGGAAAGCGCGGGGATGAAATCCATCTACCTCAGCGGATACTCCGTCGCCATGCTGAACGGCTGGCCGGACATGGGACTCCTGACCATGACGGAAGTGGCGAAGACCGCGTCCATGGTGGCGAGTGCCGTCGACGTGCCGATCATCGCGGACGCCGACGACGGGTACGGCAACGCGCTGTCGACCATGCGCACCGTCCAGGAGTTCGTGAAGACCGGTGTGGCGGGGATCCACCTCGAGGACCAGCGCTTCCCCAAGCGATGCGGCCACATTGCCGGCAAGACGGTGGTGTCTCGCGAAGAAGCCATCGGCAAGTACAAAGCCGCGCTCGCGGAGCGCGACCGGCTGGACCGGGACTTCGTGGTCATCGCGCGGACCGATGCATACGGGGCGGTCGGCGGGAGCATGGAGGAGGCGGTGTGGCGCGGGCGGGCCTACGCCGATGCGGGTGTCGACCTCGTCTGGGCGGAACTCTCGAACTCGGAGCGCGGACCGGCCATCGAGTTCGCACGGGCGATGAAGCAGACACACCCCAGGCTGCCGCTCGCGTTCAACTACTCATCCTCGTTCCGCTGGCACAAGGACCCCAACCCGCTCACGTTCCGCGAGCTGGGCGAGCTCGGCTACAAGTTCATCTTCATCACGCTCTTCGGCGCTCATGCCGCCATGTACTCGGTGTGGAACGCCATGCACGAGCTCACCAAGAACGAGGAGCAGGCTCAGTGGGCGCTCGAGCGGACGAAGGCGGGCCACCCGACCGAGAGTCACCATATCATGGCGAGGGTCGCCCATTTCCAGGAGCTGGAGCGGCGCTACATTCCGGGCACGGAGGAGCGACTCAAGGGCTCCGACGGCTTCGCCGAAGCGAAAACGCACTAGTCGCGGAAGGTCAGGGGCGGCGGCCGCGCGCGGCCTGGATGACTCGCCATCCCAGGAGCGCGGCCGCCGCCGCGACCACGAACCAGAGGGCGGCGTGCTCCACGTTGCCCACGATGCGGCGCAGCGGGTCCACGTAGTCGCCAAAGCTGTAGCCGAGCCCCCAGCCGACGAAAACCATGGTAGGGACATAGACGGCCGCGCCGAGGACATTGCCCGCCAGGAAGGGCCACGCGCCGAGCCCGAGCGCGCCCGCGAGTGGACCGGCGGTGAAGCGGAGACCCGGGACGAAGCGCGCGACGAAGACCGCCAGCGCGCCCCGCCGCTTGACGAAGCGCTGCATCGCCCCCAGCCGCTCGGGGTGGCCGAGAATCCAGTGGGCGTGGCGCACGAGCGCGCCGCGGCCGAAGCGGCGGCCGGCCCAATAGCCCAGGTTGTCACCGAGCACCGCGCTCACGATACCCACCGCGAGCACGAGGTCCAGGCGCATCTGGCCGCGCCACACCAGGAAGCCCGCCACCACCAGCACCGTCTCCTCGGGGACAGGCACCCCCGCATTGCCCAGGATCACGAGCGCAAAGACAGCGGCATAGCCCCAGTGAGAAACGGCCGCGCCCGGGTCCAGGGAGGACGCCTGCGTGGCGAACCAGCCGGCGAACTCGGTCACGCCGGCACGAACCTCCAGGGAATCACGCTCACGTGACCGTCCTCTTCTCCGCCACGGCGATCTCCGGAACTAGGATGTCCATTGGTGTCTCCTCAGACGTGAGAGGGGCGCCGGCAATCGGGCTCGCACCTGCCAGCGTAACAACTCCGGGCGCCACGGCCAAGAAAGCTGCCGCGCCTCCCGTCCGCCCCGACCCGCGGCTTGACCTCCGCGCCGGGCGCGGCTAGGGTAGGGCCTTCGAGAACGCCCGGTGAACCTCAACGCCCTCAAGAAGCTCCTGGTCGGGAGTCCCCTCGCCACGGCCCAGGCCCGGCACGAGCGACTCACCAAGACTTCTGCCCTTGCGGTCTTCTCGTCCGACGCGCTCTCCTCCGTCGCCTACGCGACGGAGGAGATCCTGCTCATCCTCGTCCTCGCCGGCACGGCGGCTCTTCACTACTCGATCCCTATCGGCGTCGCCATCGCCGTCCTGATCGCGGTGGTGGTGAGTTCGTACCGGCAGACCATCTTCGCCTACCCGCAGGGCGGCGGTTCCTACATCGTCACCAAGGACAACCTCGGCACGCTGCCCGGGCTCATCTCGGGCGGGGCGCTCCTGATCGACTACGTGCTGACCGTCGCCGTCAGCGTGGCGGCAGGAGTGGCGGCGCTCACCTCCGCCGTCCCGTGGCTCTATCCGTATCGGATCGTCATGGGGGTGGCATTCGTCACCCTGGTCACCCTCGGCAACCTCAGAGGCATCCGCGAATCCGGCAAGCTTTTCTCGCTGCCGACCTACCTGTTCATCTCCGGATTCGCCGTCCTGATCATCTATGGGCTCGTTCGCTGGAGCTTCGGCTGGGACGCGGCGGCTCACGCGGCACGCCCGACCATCGCGGCCGCCCAGGACCTGACCCTGTTCCTGGTCCTCCGCGCCTTTGCCTCCGGGTGCGCGGCGCTCACCGGAGTGGAGGCGGTGTCGGACGGGGTGCCCGCGTTCAAGCCGCCCGAGGCGAAGAACGCGCGCCTGGTGCTGGCGTGGCTCGGCGTCATCCTGATCTCGCTCTTCATGGGCATTACCTTCCTCGCCCGCCACTACGGTGTGACGCCGCTACCGCAGGAGACCATCGTGTCCCAGCTGGCGCGGCAGATCGCCGGCGAGGGCTTCTTCTACTACGCGCTCCAGGGTTCCACGATGCTCATCCTGGTGTTGGCCGCCAACACCGCCTTCGCTGATTTTCCGAGACTGTCCTTCTTCCTGGCCCGGGATGGCTTTCTCCCGCGACAGTTCGGCTCACGTGGCGATCGCCTCGTCTTCTCAAACGGGATCCTCATACTCGGAGGCACGGCGGCGCTACTGATCGTGGTCTTCGGCGGGAGCACGCACAGGTTGATCCCGCTCTACGCGGTGGGCGTGTTCCTCTCCTTCACGCTCTCCCAGGCGAGCATGGTCCGCCGGTGGCTCGCCCGCCGCGAGCCGGGGTGGCGGTGGCGCTGGTGGGTCAACGCGGTGGGCGCCGCCACCACGGGGCTCGTGGTGCTTGTCATCACCGTGACCAAGTTCACCCACGGCGCGTGGGTCGTGGTGCTGCTGATACCGCTTCTGGTGATGATGTTCCTGTCCATCCACCGGCACTACGCGGACGTGGCCGGCCAGCTCTCGCTCGAGGGCTACACCATGCCCCCGCCCATGCAGCATACCGTCCTGGTCCTGGTGGGCGACCTCCACAAGGGCGTGATCCACGCGCTCCAGTACGCGCAGACGCTTGCCCCCTCGGTCAAGGGAGTCTACGTCGAGCTCGACCCCGACCGGACCAGGCGCCTCGAGGAGAAGTGGATCAAGTGGAGCATGGGGGTCCCGCTCGTCGTCCTGTCCTCACCCTACAGGTCTCTGCTCCAGCCCTTCCTCGATTACCTCGACCACTTGCTGGCGCTCGGCGAGAATCACATGGTCACCATTGTCATCCCCGAGTTCGTGACCGCCCACTGGTGGCAGCACCTCCTGCACAATCAGACGGCGTTCCTCATCAAGGGAACACTCCTCTTTCGCAAGAACGTCGTCGTGACGGACGTGCCCTACCACCTTCGCTAGGCGGCCTCTGGCTTCGCTAGGCGGCCTCTGGCTTCGCTAGGCGGCCTCTGGCCCTTGTGAAACGACGCGGGCGCCAGGCGGCGCACCGCGACAGTGCCGGCTACGGGATTCTTTCATCGCCGCACCTTTTCGGCTTGGAGTAGGATGACGCCCGAGCGTGGTCGGAGAGGGTCAATCGTGGGAGGAGGCCTTACGTCCCATTCGCTCCTGATCCAGACAGCGGAGGAGACCATCCTCCGGGAGGCGACCGCGGACGACCACGCTTCGCTCCTCGCTCTCGAGGACACCGCCCCCCACGCGGGAGCGGCCCTCATACAGGCCCGCGCCAACTTTTTCGCCCGTACCGACGCGTACCCCGTCTCCCAGGTCCTGGTGGCCGAGCGAGAGGGCGCCGTGGTTGGAGTCGAGTGCCTGGCGCTGACGGACGTGCGGGTGGGCGGAGTCAGCTGCACTGCCGGCTACCTGTCTAACATGCGGGTTCAGCCGGACCTCCAGCGCCGGGGGCTGGGCCCGGCCATGCTCGAGGCGGGGGAGCGCTGGGCTTTGGGCCAGGGAGCCAGCTACGTCACGGGGCTGATCAAGCAGAGCAACGCCCCGTCCATGAAGATGGTCACGGCGCTTGGATGGAACACCGTGAGCCGGTTCGATTACCTCGTGCTGGAGCTCGCCCACTTCGACGGCATGGCCGAGTCGCGAGCCGTGCAGTTCGACCTCTATCGCGACCCGCACCTCATGCGCCTGAGACTGACCGCGGTCCAGTCCCACCAGTTTGTGCCGCTCTTTCTCGAACAAGAGCTTTTCTCGCCCGCGCCCGTGGCGTCCTACGCGGGTAGCTGGACGGCGATCAGCCGCGGGGGGACGGCCTGGCTGTCCTTGTGGGACGACCGCGCGGTGCGCGGGCTCGACCCGTCTGCCTTCCGTGCCGTCAAGGCTTTCGACTTGATGCTGGACGGCCCCGACTCGCTCAGCGCGTTCGCGAGCCTGGTCGGCGTCCTGCGCGAACGGGGCATCCGCCAGCTCCTCGTGCCGCTACCAGCCGAGTCCGCCACCTGCGCCCTGCTCCGTCCCTTCGCAGCCGAGGTGGTGGACTTCAACTTCGTGGTCAAGCGTCTGCGGGATAGCCCGCCCGTCCCCGCCGGCCCGCTCTATTTCGATATTCGCCACTGATCCGGACCGCGGTGTCTGACCCGCGGCGGCTCTGGTAGACTGAGAGCCCGCCATGAGGACAGAGATTCGCGTTGCAGGCCTCCTCGACGTCCCACGCACGCTTCAGCGCTTCCATCTCTGGGGCGATGATCCCGCCAACCGGCTGTCGCCCGGCGCGTTCCGTCGCGCCGTCAAGGTTGGCGGGCGCTGGCAGGGCTACGAAGTTCGCTGGGCCGGGCGCGTCGACGGCGCGCGACTCCTCGTGTCGGCGCCGGGGAACCGCAGCGCGCGGGTACTCGAGGCCGCCGTGGACGAGGCCACGCGCATCTGCGGCCTCGGGGTCGACGTCGACGGGTTCTACCGCATTGCCGGAGAAGACCCGGTGCTGCGCTCCCTCGTCCCGCGCCTCCGGGGATTGAGACCGACGCTCGCCCCCCAGCCTTTCGAGATGCTGGTCGGCTCGGTGTGCGCCCAGCAGGTCAACCTGTCCTTCGCCTTCACGGTCAAGGCCCGGCTCGTACGCCGCTTCGGCACGCCGGTCGAGGTGGGAGACCACACCGTCTATGGCTTTCCCGAGGCGGAGCGGCTCGCTCGGGCTCGGGTGCGCGACCTGCGCAGGATGCAGCTCACGACGCGCAAGTCGGAGTACATCATCGGCCTCGCCCGGCGGGTCGCGTCGGGCGCTCTTGATCTCGCCGCGATCGGTGGTCGCACGAACGAGGATGTCATCGAGGCGCTCACTGCCGTGCGCGGTTTCGGCCGCTGGACGGCCGAGTGGTTCCTCGCACGTCACCTCGGCCGGGGTGACGTCTGCGCCGCGGGCGATCTCGCGGTCCGCCGCGCGTTCGAGCACTTCTACAACCGCGGGCGGGCTCTCGACGAGGCGGCCGTCAGGCGGCGCGCCGCGACCTGGGGCCCGCACCAGAACATGGCCGTGCACTACCTCCTGGCCGGCCGGCGGCTCGGCGCGGCGGCCGCCTGAGACATGGTCATCAAGATCAACCTGCCCATTCTGGGCCAGCCGAATCCCGACGAGCCCAAGGACGTGCACCTCGTGGGGCGCTATGCCGTCGGCGTGACATGGGCGGACGACCACTCGAGCATTTATCCCTTCGAGCGGCTGCGCCTGGACGATCCCGCGCGAGCGGGCGAGGCCCCGGAGTCCTTGACCGAGCCGATGCGCTGGCCGCGCGACATCAAGAAGCGATCCGACGGGCTTCACGTGACGTGGTCCGACGATCACGTGAGTGTCTACCCGTTTCCGGCGTTGCGCGCGCTATGCAGGTGCGCCGGCTGCACGGGCGGCCACTGATGGCTGCGCGGTTGGAGCCGCATCGGGGACTGGTGCTCGCCGGCGTCATGGGGTCGATGTTTCTCGCCGCGATGGAGTCCACCGTCGTGGCCACGGCGATGCCCACCGTGATCGCGACCCTGGGCGGCATCCAGATCTATTCCTGGGTGTTCTCCGGCTATCTCCTGGCCTCGACCGTGTCCATGCCGCTCTGGGGCCGGTTTGCCGACCAGCTCGGCCGACGCCGCGTCTTCGTCACGGGCCTCGGCATCTTCCTCCTGGGCTCGGCGCTGTCCGGGCTGTCCCAGAGCATGGCCCAGCTCATCGTGTTTCGCGCCATCCAGGGACTCGGCGCGGGGTCCCTCATCACCCAAGATGCAGGGCTATTTCTCGGCCTCCTGGGGTGCGGCCTCGCTGGTGGGCCCGCTCATCGGCGGGTTCCTGACCGACGCGGTGTCGTGGCGCGCGGTCTTCTACATCAACCTGCCTTTCGGTCTCCTCGCCATGGCGGCCATCCAGTGGGGGCTGGCCGGCGAGCGCATCGCGCCGCGCCGCGCAGTCTTCGACTTCGCCGGCACGGGCCTCTTCGCGGCGGCTATCTCGGCGCTGCTGATCGGCCTCGTCGAGGCCGGGCGCGGAGCTTTGTGGTGGCGGCCCTCGGTGCTGGGGCTGCTCGGGCTGTCGGTCGTGCTGCTGGCCTTCTTCGTGGTGGTCGAGCGGCGGGCGGCCGAGCCCGTTGTGCCGCTTGGACTCTTCGCCAACCCCATGGTGCGCGCGGCGGCGGCGACGGGCTTTTTCTCGGGCATGGCCATGTTCGGCGCCATCACCTTCGTGCCGCTCTATCTCCAGGCCGTGACCGGAAGCAGCGCGATGCAGGCCGGCTTCGTGCTTGTGCCCTTCGTGTTCGGGTGGGTCGTCTGCTCCATCGTGGCCGCGCGCCTGGTGCTGCGCGTCGGCTACCGCTCGGTGGTGGTGACCGGCATGTGCTTCCTGACCGCGGCGTTCGTGCTGCTCGCGGGCTGGAACGACTCGCTCACGCGCGGCGCCGCGATGCGCGACATCAGCCTCGCCGGGGTGGGCATGGGACTCGTCTTCGTGCCGATGCTGATTGCGGTCCAGAGCGCTGTCCCCCGCTCGGTACTCGGCTCCGCGACCTCGGTCACGGGCTTCTTCCGCAGCATCGGCGGCGCGGTGGGGGTGGCGGTGATGGGATCCATCATGGCCCAGCGCCTCCATCAGGAGCTCTCCGCGCTGCTGGCGACGGCGCCCCCGGGGCTGCAGGCCCGGCTGCGCGATGTCGTCGCTCATCCCGACCAGATCGTCAATCCGGTGACGCGCGCCAGTTTGGGCGTCGATGTCCTCGACCAGATGCGGCCGGCGATGGCGCACGCCGTGGGAAGCGTTTTCGTGGTGGGGCTCGTGGTCGCCCTGGTGGCGCTCGCATCCGCCTTCCTCGTTCCTGCGGGACAGGCCAGTGAGCTGGCAGTTGCCCAGGAGCCCGTAGCGCCCTCGGGGACGTGACGTGGCAGGCGACGCGCCGCTTCTCGATCGACTGGCGGGGTTGCCGCCGGTGTCTGTGGCCGAGCTTCTCGATCTCCTCGAGCAATTGCCGGAGCCGGGACGGGACCCGATGCTGGCCGGACTCGCCGGCGTGGATGAAGAGGGCGAGCCCGTCATCCACCCGATCCTGGCGGTTGTGGTCGAGCACCTCAAGCTGAAGCCGGAGACGACCTGCTACGCGGCGCTGCTCGAGGCGCTGACGGGCATGTGGAACGCAGCCGTGCGCGGCGCCGTGGTCGCCCGGCTTCGGGCGGCCGGGCTGCCTGCTGACGACCTGCTGCTCCGCCTCGAGCGATTGTCGCCGACGCTCGGCCTGAAAGCCGAAAACCGCGAGTGGGCACGGGCGTGGATGGCCGATCCCACCGCGCAGGACGCGACCCTGGTCCAGCATTGCTTGATCCACCTGCTGCTGGCCCTTCGCGGGCTGGCCGAGGTCCGCGCCCGGATGCTCACCGACGAATCCTCCTCCAACGAGCTTCCCCCACACGAACCTTCCAAGGAGGGCGCATGATCCATCTCCACGAGAAGAACCAGGAGCGGAAGCGACTGAATGGTCTCATCGCCAAGAGCACGATGAAGGTGCCGGCGGCGGTGGGCGAGGTCGGCAAGCGGGTGTTCTCCGACGGGGCGCTGAGCAAGAAGCACAAGGAGCTGACCGCGCTCACGGTGGCGGTGGTCCAGAACTGCTTCGACTGAATCGAGCACCGCGTGGAGGAGGTCCTCCACCTGGGCGCGACGGATGCGGAGATCGCGGAAACGCTGGACGTCGGCGCCATCATGGGAGGGACGGTCAGCATGAAATCGGTCCGCCACGCGTTTGCCGTCATGGACGAGGTCAAGAAAGGAGTCACGCAATGAGCGCGATCCCCGAGGCATTCAACGAGCTGCTCACGAAGAAGAAGGCCTTCGCAAACCTGGCGACCATCAATGAGGACGGCACGCCCCAGTTGACGCCGGTCTGGTTCGAGTGGAACGGGTCGCGCTTCCGCATCAACACGGCCAAAGGGCGGGTGAAGGACAAGAACCTCCGCCGCACCCCGTCCGTGGCCCTGTCCATCATGGATCCCGACAACCCCTACCGGTACGTGCAGGTCAAGGGCCGCGTCGCCGACGTGACGGAGTCGGGCGCGGACGCCCACATCGACTCGCTCGCGAAGAAGTACACGGGCAAGGACTACGCGAACCGGAAGCCGGGCGAGGTGCGCGTGATCTTCACGATCGCGCCGGACCGCGTCCAGACGATGGGGTAGGCGCCGCGTGATCGCGCTCGACACCGTCTCGAAGGGGTATGGCGGGCAGAGCCTGCTCCGCGAGGTGTCGTGGCGCATCGGCCGGGGCGAGCGCATCGGTCTCTGCGGGCCCAACGGCACGGGTAAGACCACGCTGTGCCGGATCCTGGCGGGCGTCGAGGATCCCGACTCCGGACGCGTGCATCGGGACACCGGCGTGTCGGTGGGCTACCTGCCCCAGGAGGTCGGCGCGAGCGAGGCCGGCACCGTGCTGGCCGAAGCGCTGTCCGGATTCGACGAGGTCTGGCGGCTCGAGGCGGAGCTCGAGCGCCTGGCCGCCCTGATGGCCGCGGAGGATGCCGGTCCGGAGCTGACGGAGCGCTACGGAGAGGTGCAGCACCGATTCGAGGCTCTCGGCGGCTACCGCCTCGAGGCCGAGGCGAAGATCATCCTGGGCGGTCTGGGCTTCGCGTCGACGGATGCCCACCGCCCGCTTGGCGAGTTCTCGGGGGGCTGGCGGATGCGCGCGGCGCTGGCACGGCTCCTCCTGCTGCGCCCCGACCTCCTGCTGCTCGACGAGCCCACCAACCACCTCGACCTCGAGTCGCTCGCCTGGCTCGAGAGCTTTCTGTCCTCCTACGCCGGCAGCGTGGTCGTGGTCTCTCATGACCGATACTTCCTCAATCGCATGGTCACCTCCATCGCCGAGATGGCCGAGGGCGCGGTGACGCTGTACGTGGGCGACTACGACCACTACCTCGTCGAGCGGGAGGCCAGGCACGCCCTGCTGGAGGCGCGGCAGCGCAACCAGGCCAAGCGCGTGGCGGAGATCGAGCGCTTCATCGACCGCTTCCGCTACCAGGCGACCAAGGCGCGCCAGGTCCAGAGCCGAGTGAAGATGCTCGAGAAGGTCGAGCGCATCGAGGTGGGCGCGTCCGCCCGGCGCATCCACTTCGCCTTTCCCCAGCCGCCCCGGTCCGGACGCGTGTCGGCGCGCCTGCACGACATCTACAAGGCCTACGGCGGCAACGTGGTCTATGCCGGAGCGGACTTCTCCGTCGAGCGCGGGCAGCGGGTCGCTCTCGTCGGCATCAACGGCGCGGGCAAGTCCACGCTGCTCAAGATGCTGGCCGGCGTGCTGCCGTTCGACCGCGGCGAGCGCACGCTCGGCGCGAACGTCGCGGTGCACTACTACGCCCAGCACCAGCTGGACGCCCTCGACCCCTCGCGGACGGTGCTCGAAGAGCTGGAGCAGGCGGATCCGGTCTCGCCGGTTCAGCGGCTCCGAAGCATCCTGGGCTCCTTCCTCTTCAGCGGAGACCAGGTGGACAAGCGCATCTCGGTCCTGTCGGGAGGGGAGAAGGCGCGGGTCGCGCTGGCCAAGATGCTGGTGAGGCCGGCCGCGCTCCTGTGCATGGACGAGCCGACGAACCACCTCGACCTGGCCTCGAAGGAGGTCCTGGAAGACGGGCTTGCGAGTTTCATGGGTACCATCGTCTTCATCTCGCACGACCGGTACTTCATCAACCGCATCGCCACGCACGTGGTCGAGGTGGACCGGGGCCGGTTGACCACGCATCTGGGTAACTACGACGATTACCTCGCGCGCAAGACGGAGCCCGAGGCCGTGCCCGCTGGGGCACCGCGCGCGGCTCGCGCCGCCGACGTTGCGGGGCCGGTGACGAAGCCCGCGCAGAAGAAGGAACGGGCGCCCCGCAAGGCGCTCGATCGCGAGATCAAGGCGATCACGGCGCGGCTCAAGGCGGTCGAGACCCAGATCTCGACCATGGAGCGGCGACTCGAGGAGATCTCTCTCTCGCTGGCCGACCCCGATCTCTACCGCGACGGCGAACGGGCACGTGAGATCGCGCGGGCGCGCAAGGACGCGGAGGGACAGGTCGCCTGGCTGATGAAGGAGTGGGAGGATCTCTCGGCGCAGCTCGCCGCCGCCACGGACGGGGCATGACCGCGGCCGAGCGGTTCGTACCCGAGGGCGACGCGGCGGGGATCCGGCGCGAGAAGGCGCGCGCGCGCGAGCTTCGATTGAGCGGATGGTGGAAGCGGCGGATCGCGGTGGGCCGCTGCCACTACTGCGAGCGCGACGTTGGTGCGCGACGGCTCACCCTCGACCACGTCGTGCCGCTGATCCGCGGGGGCCGATCCGTTCGGGCCAACGTGGTGCCGGCCTGCAAGGACTGCAACTCGGCGAAGCAGTCCCTCCTGCCGTGGGAGTGGGAGACCTATCTCGATCGTCTCGCTCGACCTGACGCGGACTAGATACGCCTCGGCTGTCTCGAATTGTGGTCATTGTCAGCCCTCGCGTTCCGCTGTCGAATCGCCTCCAGCGGTACACACTTTCCAAAGGAGGCGCGTATGAGGATGCTCGGGTGGATAATGGCGGCGACGGCGGTGGTCTGGTGCGCGGGAACGGCGGGGTCGGGGCTTGCGTCGACGGACAGCCCGCACGCCAAGAGCGAGGCCAGGGAGGCCTCGCCGGCGGGACACAAGGTCAACATCAACGAGGCCGGCCAGGACGAGCTCATGAAGCTCGAGGGAGTCGGCGCCGGCGCGGCCAAGAAGATCATCGCTTGGCGCGAGGCCCACGGGCCCTTCAGGCATCTGCACGACCTGGAGAAAGTGCCGGGCGTGGGCCGCGATGTGCTCGAAAAGAACCACGGCCGCATCGCGGTGAAGTGAAAAAAATTCTCTTTTGCACGGGGAGCGAGTTGGGTAGGATGAGAGAAATCGGTCGGAGCGCACACAGGCTCCCGTGATCGTCCCCCGCGGCAATTTCGCCGTGGGCGATGTGACCGAGCCTCGGGCCGGGAGTTCGGCGTCCGGTGCGAGGTGGTGGTCCCTGGGCCCCGAATTGGGCCGCGCCGAGAAAGGGAGGTGATCCAGCCGATGTGTACCCCTACGGTGATCTGTGAGGTGGTCACCTCCTAAGGCCCGGACATGTGCAGTTGCAGGTGGGCCTGGAGGACCCAGGAACCACCGGCCCCGACGGTCCCGCTTATTCACCAGCGGGGCGGCACGGATGGATCGATGCCGCAGACGCCGTCGGGGCTTTTCTTTTCCTCGAGGGCGCTTTTCTTTTCCTCGAAGGCGCTCCTCTTGCTATAGGTCGAGGGCGTCGAGGGAAAAGTAAAACGGCCCGCCGGAGAATCCGGCGGGCCGTCGAGTGTTCCGCGTGGAAGACTAGGCTTTGCGGACGTTCGACGCCTGCAGCCCCTTCGGGCCTTTGGTGACTTCGAACTCGACCTTGTCGCCCTCGGCCAGGCTCTTGAAGCCTTGTGCCTGGATGGCGCTGTAGTGGACGAAGACATCCTCGCCGCCCTCGACCTGGATGAAGCCGTACCCCTTCGCATCGTTGAACCACTTGACGGTACCTTGTGCCATACGTCTGGTTCCTCTCTCCTTGGGACGACGGTGAAGCCGCCCCTGTGATCCCCGCACCACCATGGCCGGGGGCTCCCCCAGAATCGGGGGAACAAAAAAACGCCGTCGAGGACGCGAGTCCTCGCGGCGTCTATACCCCTAGAAGCCGACCTGTTCGTTCACGTACGGATCAAGTGCGTCACGGACGGTGTACCAGACGGGCGAAAAACTAGCAGAGGGGATAAATCCTGTCAAGATTGTTTTGTGCGCCCACCTCGGGAAGCCGGCGGGGGGTAGGGACAGGCCGGGCCCCGGAATCCCGGGGCCCGGCCTTCTGGGGTCGTCCTTAGACTTTACGGACGTTGGCGGCCTGGAGGCCCTTGGGGCCCCGGCTCACCTCGAACTCGACCTTGTCGCCCTCGGTCAGGCTTTTGAAACCGGAAGCCTGAATGGCGCTGAAGTGCACAAACACATCCTCGCCGTCCTCCTGGGAGATGAAACCGAACCCCTTCGCATCGTTGAACCACTTCACGCTGCCCTGAGCCATCTGTATCTACCTCTTTCTTTGAGGCTTGCGCCTCAGTGATACCCCACCACCATGGCGGGGGTGCCCTCCTGGATCGGAAGGCAAACAAAAACGCCGCAGGACTTGAGGTCCTCGCGGCGTTGGTTTCGAATCTAGCGAGTGCATGAATCGCTACGTATCCGACTACCGGGTGAACCTATAACCTGCACGCAGCCTAACGTACTACCCGGTGCTTGTCAAGGAATCTTCCGGATCGGCACCGTGATCGGAGCGGAGCCGTTCTTGGTCCCGAGCCAGCCCGCGACGGCCATCGAGAAGCGCCCGGCCGTGCCGCCCGCCACCACCACGTGGAGCTCCTCAGCCGAGGGGAACTTGGGGATCAGCTCGTCCGGGGCCGGCTCGCGACCCTTGGCGAACCGTAGGTTGGTGCCCTCGCCGTTGTCCGGGTCAGGCAGCAGCGTGCGGTAGGGCACGCGCACGGTCTCGAAGAGGTGCCGCCTGAGATCCGCCTTGCTCCATCCGTCGTCGGCAAAAGTGCGGGCGTGCTCTGGCCCGACCACCAGCATGGTGTGGGAATACAGGGGGAAGTGCTTGCCATTCCATAGCCCGCACATCGACCAACCGAGGGACCCGGCGAGGCTCCGGGCCGTGCGGCTCGCATGATCCGAGATGCCGTGCGGCGCCTCGCCGGCGAACACGGTGACCGTGCTTTCCTCGGGCCGGAATCCCCGCTCGACGTGGTACGGCGGCCAGGGGCTTGCTTCCTCGTGTTCCCCGATGCAGTAGGTGTAGCGCCCCGGATGGCCAAAGGTCGACATCGAGGTCTCACCCGCCTTGGCGCCCCCCACGTTGATCATGACGAGCCGCAGCGCGCGGCCGATGGTGGCGTTGGCACGGTAGCCGGGGCCGAAGACGCCGAAGGAGCAGTTGAGCCCGACGCGCTCGCGGATCGGCCCGTTGACGACGATGAGCGGCGCCGAGAAGTGCGTGGAGGTGGACATGCCGTGCAGGTTGAACGCGGAGTCACACGCGGCCTCGACGGCCGCCAGCACCACCGGCAGGTAGTCGGGACGGCAGCCCGCCATGACGGCGTTCACCGCCACCTTTTCGACCGTGGCGCGGCCGTAGTTGGGCGCGACTTCGCCGACGAGCTCCGACCGGTCGCGCGCCGTCCCCGCGAGCATTCGCTCGACGCGCTCGCGCGTGGGCGGTACGACGGGCAGGCCGTCTGTCACGCCCTTGTCGAACCAAATTTCGATGTCGTCCATGTACTCGGCCTGTGAGGGTCGCGCCATGTTGCCACAGTTCGCGGTCTCCCGTCCGGACATGGGCCCGGTTGTGAGATCCGGCATTTTTAATACCGCTGTCCGCCGGACCGTCCGTTCGCGTGGGCGCGGAGAGTCTTCGGGCTCAAATAGGCGAAAAGATTGGAGGCCGGCGGCGCCGGAGCCGCCACTGGCGCCGGCGGGCCCGTGCTCGCCATCTTCTCGGAAATACAAGGGATCTTGTCGGCGCTCGTCCCGAGATGTTAGACTCCTGAGGCGGTCGTATTTCGATCAAGTGTGTCGCCACCAGATGGGAGCGCACCGCCATGTTGCTCAATTTCCTCGCCGGCCTCTTCTCGAACGACCTCGCCATCGACCTCGGCACGGCCAACACCCTCGTGTACGTCCGCGGCGAGGGCATCGTCATGAACGAGCCCTCGATCGTCGCCATCCACCAGGCCGATCACTCGGTGCTCGCAGTGGGGCACGAGGCCAAGGCGATGATGGGCCGCACGCCCGGCAATATCCTGGCCATTCGACCGCTCAAGGACGGCGTCATCGCCGACTTCGACGTCACCGAGAAGATGCTCCACTACTTCATCAGCAAGGTGCATCGGCGCCGGACGCTCGTGCACCCGCGCATCGTCATCGGGGTGCCCTCGGGCATCACGCAGGTCGAGAAGCGCGCGGTGAGGGATTCGGCGATGCAGGCAGGGGCTCGCGAGGTCTACCTGATCGAGGAGCCGATGGCCGCGGCGATCGGCGCGGGATTGCCCATCCAGGAGCCCGGCGGCAACATGATCGTGGACATGGGCGGCGGCACCACCGAGGTGGCGGTGATCTCGCTGTCCGGTATCGTGTACTCGAAGTCCGTGCGCATCGCCGGCGACGAGATGGACGAGGCGATCGTCCAGTACATCAAGAAGCACTACAACCTTCTCGTCGGTGAGCGCCGCGCGGAGGAGATCAAGATCAAGCTGGGCTCGGCCTACCCGATGGCGGGCGAGCGCCTCACCATGGAGGTCAAGGGTCGCGACCTCATCGACGGCATCCCCAAGACCATCGTCGTCACCGACGAGGAGATCCGCGAGGCGCTCCGGGAGCCCGTCATGGCGATCGTGGACACGGTGCGCACCTGCCTCGAGCGGACGCCGCCCGAGCTTGCCGCCGATATCGTGGACAAGGGCATCGTGCTTACCGGGGGAGGAGCCCTCCTGCGGGGGCTCGATCTCCTGCTGAGACAGGAAACGGACCTCCCGATCACCGTCGGCGACGACCCGCTGTCGTGCGTCGCGCTCGGCACCGGCAAGGTCCTCGACGAGCTGCCGCTCCTCAAGAAAGTCGCGATCCCCGCCTAGCCCGCTCGCCGCGTGCGGCGGGTCGGGAGATCGTTGACGTGGATGGTGTCGGTGAGATTTCGCAGATACGCGCTGCTCCTCACAGTGCTGCTCGTGTCCCTGTTCCTGCTGACTGTCCAGACGCGGGGCGGGGGAGCGACACGGGCCGCCGATCTCGTCGCGCTCGTGGTCACCCCCGCCCAGAGCCTGCTCGCCAGTGCCCACCGCGGCGCCCTCGGTGTCTGGCACACCTTCACGGACTGGAAAGCCGTGCGGAACGAGAACCTCGTGCTGCGTGCCGACAACGAACGGCTGAGCATCCAGTCGCTGCAGGTCCGCGAGACCGACCAGGAAAACCGCCGGCTGCGCCGGTTGCTCGCGCTGCGCGACCGGATACCGCTGACAACCTTGAGCGGCGAGATCATCGGCCGCGAGAGTGGCGGTTGGTCCCGATCGCTCACCGTCAACCGGGGCCGCGCCGACGGCGTCGCCCGGCAGATGCCGGTCATCGTCCCCGAGGGTTTGGTCGGCCGCGTGGCCCAGGTGAGATCAGGCGCCTCGGTCGTCCAGCTCCTCAACGATCCCACCTCGACCGTCGGCGCCGTCGTCCAGCGCACCCGCACCCCCGGCCTCGTCGAGGGTGAGCCGGGCGGCGGCGTGCGCTTCAAGTTCATGGCGCGCGACGGGGCGGGCGTCACGCCGGGTGATTTCATCGTCACCTCGGACCTGGGCACGCTGTTCCCCAAGGGGATTCCCGTCGGGCGCGTGACGGCGATCGAGGACAAGGGCTCGGCACTCTTCCACTTCGCGGTGCTGGCGCCGGCGGTGGATTTCGCGCGGGTCGAGGAAGTCTTGCTGCTCACGGGGCAGTCGGCGCAGGACGTGGCCGGCTTCTTCACCCCGGACGGCTGACGGTGCGCCTCTCCCTCCTGCTCATGGCTTTCGGCGGCAGCCTCGTTCAGTCGAGCGTGGTGCCGTCATGGAGCGTGGGCGGCGTCACCCCGGACCTCCCCCTCATCCTGACCGCGCTCATCGCGCTTCGGCGGGGACCCGAGGCGGGCTGCCTCGTCGGGTTCGCGGCCGGGCTCCTCCAGGACGCAACCGGCGGCGGTCTCCTGGGCGTGCAGGCCCTCTCTCGTGCGCTCGCCGGCTTCGCGATGGGCCTCTTGCCCGGCAGGCTCTGGGTCGGTCACCCGCTGGTCCAGATACCGGGCCTCATGCTCCTGACCGTCGCGGAAGGCTTCCTGCGCTTCGGGCTGCTGCAGCTCTTCCATTTCCCAGCCTCGTTTGGCGAGCTCCTCGTCCACGTGATTCTCCCGCAGGCGCTCTATAACGGATTTGCCGGCGCGGCCTGCGTGCTCGCGGTCGAGGCCGTGCACTCGCTGAGCAGAAGACACACATGGATCTGATCGGCGAATCCACCGCGGCTCGGGAGACGTGGCGCCGTCGCGTCGTCTCGCTGGCCGCCGCGGTCGCCGTGGCTTTCGTCGGGCTGGTGGGCCAACTCTGGTACCTGCAGGTGCTCGAGGGCGGCAAGCTCCAGGAGATGTCCGAGAAGAACCGTATCCGGATTCGTCCCGTCGCGGCGCCGCGCGGCATCCTCTTCGACCGGAACGGCCTCGCCCTCGTGGACAATCGCCCCGCCTTCACCCTGTCGTTCATACCGCGAGAGATGGATGACCGCGACACCGTCCTGGCGAGACTGTCGGTGCTGCTCAAGATCCCCATGCGCGAGCTCGAGGAGGCGCTGGAGCGCGTCCCGCCCGACTCGTTCCGCCCTGTCCGCGTGCGGCGCGGATTGACGCTCGAGGAAGTCACCAAGGTCGAGGAGCGCAAGCTCGAGCTGCCCGGTGTCGTCGTCGAGGTCGAGCCCCAGCGGGTCTATCCCACGAGCACGTTCGCCGCGCATCTCCTCGGGTACGTCCGGGAGGTGAGCGACGAGCAGATGAAGCAGGGGCGCTACCGCCGCGGCGACATGATCGGCCAGAGCGGGCTGGAGCGAATGCTCGACGAGCACCTGCGCGGCCGCGATGGCGGCGAGCGCGTCGAGGTGGATGCCCTCGGGCGCCCCGTCCAGGTCATGCGGCGGGAAGAGCCCGACCCCGGCCACCAGGTCATCACCACGGTGGACCGGCGGATCCAGGAAGCGGCGGAGCGGGTGATGGCGGGACGCTCGGGGGCCGTGATCGTCATGGATCCGCGCAACGGGGACGTGCTCGCCATGACCTCGAGCCCCGCGTTTCCGCTCGACCGCCTCACGGGAAGCCTCGAGCGGGACGAGTGGCTCAAGGTCGTCCGGGATCCGCTCACGCCGCTGATGAACCGCGCGCTGCAGAGCCAGTACGCTCCTGGGTCCGTTTTCAAGGTCATCGTGGCGGCGGCGGGGCTGCAGGAAGGTTCGTTGACCCCCATGGACCGGACGTACTGCAACGGCGAGTTCCACCTCGGGAAGTGGACCTTCAAGGACTGGAAGGAAGGCGGCCACGGCCACGTCGATACCCGTTCGGCGATCATGCATTCCTGCAACATCTTCTTCTACCAGTCGGGTCTCAAGGTCGGGCCGGCGGCCATCGCCCGCTACGCCCAGGCCTTCGGGCTGGGAGCGCCGACGGGCATAGACCTGGGCGGCGAGAAGCCCGGACTGGTCCCCTTCCTCGACGGCCGGCGCCGCGGCGATGGCCGCAGCTGGCAGGCGGGCGACACCGTCAACATGTCTATCGGCCAGGGGCAGCTGCTCGTGACGCCGATGCAGGTGGCGCGCATGATGTCGGCCGTCGCCAACGGCGGCATACTCTGGCGTCCGCGCCTCGTCCAGCGCGTGGAGCGGATAGACGGCACCCTCGCCTATTCCTCCTCCAGCAAGATGACCGGGCGCGTGGACCTTTCCCCGGTGGTGTGGACCTTCCTGCGCCATGCGCTCTCGGGCGTGGTCAACGAGGGCGGCACCGGTGCCGCCGCGCGCATCCCCGGCGTCGAGGTCGCGGGCAAGACCGGCACGGCACAAAGCGTGGCCAAGAGCGACAGCACCAAGGGGCAGGACCACGCGTGGTTCGCCTCCTTTGCGCCCGTGCACGACCCCGAGGTGGTCGTGGTCGTCTTCGTGGAGAGGGGCGGCAAGGGCGGTCAGGTAGCGGCCCCGATCGCGCGGCAGATCTACCAGGCGATCTTCCTCGAGAAGGTCGCGATGATCTCGCTCGGCGGGGACGGCTGATGCTGCGTGTGGACCGCCGGCTCCTGCACAACGTGGACTGGCCGCTGCTGGGCGCCGCGTTCGCGATCATCCTGCTGGGCCTCCTGTCCCTGTCGAGCGTGGGCTTCGGGCGCGGCGGCTCCGGGCTCGCCTGGCGCCAGCTCATGTGGGTGGGCGTCGGCGTATTGGCGCTCCTCGTGGTCGTGACGTTCGACTATCGGAGCCTCGTCAGGGCCGCGCCGGCTCTGTACCTCCTCGGCCTGGGCTTGCTCGTGGCCGTGTTCATACTCGGGCGCACGGTGTCGGGGGCGCGGCGCTGGATCCACCTCGGGCCGCTCACCTTCCAGCCCTCCGAGCTCTTCAAGGTGATCTTCATCCTGACGCTCGCGTGGGCGCTGACCTGGCGCCGGACGCCCCAACCGACCCCCCGGGGAACGCTCGGAGGGATCATCGTCCTCGTCGTGATTCCTTTCGCGCTCGTGGTCCGCCAGCCGGACCTCGGGACCGCGCTGGTCCTCTTGCCCGTCCTGGGAGCCGTGCTGCTCGGTGTCGGCGTGCGCCTGCGCATCCTGGGCGCTCTGGTGGGGTTGGGCGTCGCGCTCATGCCGCTCGCCTGGCTCGTGCTGAAGCCGTACCAGCGCGATCGGTTCCTCGTGTACCTCGATCCGTTCCGCGATCCTCTCGGAACGGCGTACAATGTGATTCAGGCGAAGATCGCCATTGGTTCCGGACAGCTCCTGGGCAAGGGCATTAGCGGCGCGACGCAGAGCCGGCTGGCCTTTCTCCCGGAGCGCCATACGGATTTCATTTTTGCCGTATTCGCCGAGATGTGGGGGTTCGTCGGCTGTCTCGTGCTGATCGTGGCGTACGGAGTCCTGGTCCTGCGGGGCTTCGAGATCGCCGTCGGCACGCGGGAAGCCCGGGGGCGCATCATCGCCCTGGGCGTCACGGCCCTGTTCGCCGCCCAGACGCTCGTCAACCTGGGCATGGTGACGGGCCTGCTGCCCGTGGTGGGCATCCCGCTCCCGCTCATGAGCTACGGCGGGTCGTCCATGGTCGTGTCGTTCATGGCGCTGGGGCTCCTCCTCTCGGTCCGAATGCGGCAGTTCCAGTAACCGGGCCCGCCTCCGGCGGGCTGCGAGTCGTGCACCGGGGGCGTGAGCCCTCGAACTGGGGACTGCTGCCGTGGGAAAGCGTATCGTCGTCAATGCCGGCGTGACGGAAACGCGCCTCGCCGTGCAGGATGGAACGCAGCTCATCGAGTTGTACGTAGAGCGCGCCGGGCGCCGCTCCATCGTCGGCAACATCTACAAGGGTGTGGTCACCAACGTCCTGCCCGGCATGCAGGCCGCATTCGTGGACATCGGACTCCAGAAAGATGCCTTCCTGTACGCCGGCGACTACACGGCGGACCGGGGCGAGGATCCCGACGCCGTTCCGCCCGATGAGGACGCGGCCGACCTCGACGACGTGGAAGGCGAGGGCCCGGGCGAGCCCGAGCCCGAGCACCGGCGTGACGCCGTGGCGCCCATCGAGGAGCTCCTGCGCAAGGGCCAGGAGGTGCTCGTCCAGGTCTCCAAGGAATCGCTCGGCACCAAGGGCGCCCGCATCACCTCGTTCGTCTCCATCCCGGGCCGCTACATCGTCTATATGCCGCAGAGCAGCCATGTCGGCGTCTCGCGCCGCATCCACGACGACGCCGAGCGCGATCGCCTGCGCGGGATCGTCAAGGGCCTGCCCCCGCCGCCGGGCGGGTTCATCGTCCGCACCGTCGCCGAAGGCAAGCCGGCCGAGGAGCTGACGGCTGATATCCAGTTCCTGACGCGGCTGTGGGGCCAGGTGCAGAGCCGCTTCGAGTCGGCGCCCGCGCCATCGCTCCTCCACGAGGAGATGGACCTGACCTTCCGCGTCGTCCGCGACCTTTTCTCGCCGGACATCGAGGAGTTCCTCGTCGACACGCCCGCGGCCTACGAGAAGTGCCTCCACTTCGCCGAGTCGCTGGTGCCGCAGCTCGCCTCCCGCGTCAAGCTCTACGAGGCGCCGCAACCCGTGTTCGAGGCCACCGGCATCGAGAAGGAAATCGACAAGGCTCTCCGCCGCCGCGTGTGGCTCAAGTCCGGCGGCTACATCGTCATCGATCATACCGAGGCGCTGGTCGCCATCGACGTCAACACGGGGAAGTACGTCGGCAAGCGGGACTTCGAGGAGACAGTGTTGAAGATCAACCTCGAAGCGGCCTCCGAGGTCATCCGGCAGATCCGCCTGCGCGACCTCGGCGGCATCATCATCATCGACTTCATCGACATGGAGCGCGCGGAGCACCGCGACCAGGTCTTTCAGGCCCTCATGAAGGCGCTCGCCGACGACAAGGCCCGCACCAACGTGCTCGAGATCTCCGAGCTGGGGCTGGTAGAGATGACGCGCAAGCGCGTGCGCCAGGGGTTGCAGTCGCTCCTGACGGTGGCCTGCCCCACGTGCAAGGGCAGCGGCACCGTCAAGTCCGACCAGACCCTGACCGCCGAGATCTTCCGAAAGGTCCAGGCGGGGGCCCGGGAGGGAGAGGGGCGCGAGGTGGTGATCCGCGTGCACCCGGAGATGGCGCATCATCTTGAGGCGGAGCAGCGCGACGGCCTGGAGCGCCTCCAGGGCCTGGTCGCGCGCAAAGTGGTGATCCAGGGCATGCCCTCGTACCACCGCGAGCAATTCGACCTGACCTTTCGCTAGCGCGGGCCGCGCGGGAGGAGAGCGATGACCGATCCCATGCCGCTGATCCCGACCACCGTGTGCGGCAGCCACGCGCTGCCGTCCTGGCTCCACCTCGTACGGGAGGCTGTCGCGGCCGACCGGCTCGGCCCAGTCGATCTCCGGGAGGCCTACGACGATGCCGTCCGCCTCGCCATGCGGGACCAGGTCGAGGCGGGCGTCGATGTGATTTCCGACGGCGAGATGCGCCGCGTGACCTTCATCCGCGGGTTCTACGACCGGCTGGCCGGTATCCGCTCGCTGCCGGTGCCGCGGCGGCTGGGCGCGCCCAATTACGACAGTCACTGCCCGTACGAGGTCGTGGACAGGATCACCGCGCCCGAGGGCCTCGGCATCGTGGACGAGTTCCGCTTCGCGCGCCCGCTTGCGGACCGGCCCCTGCGCGTGGCCGTGCCCGGGCCGATCACCCTGCTCATCCCGCTCCGCCGGGGCGGGCCGTACGCTTCCGAAGAGAGCCTCGTCGCCGATCTCATCGCGCTCGTCAACACCGAGATCAAGGCCCTGGTGGCCGCGGGCTGCGACTTCATCCAGGTGGACGAGCCGAACTACGTCATGACCGCCGGCAAGCATCGCGTGCTCAAGGGCGAAGCCGGGCCCATGGTGGAGGCGCTCAACGCGGCGCTGGAAGGGATCACCGTCAAGACGGCCCTTCACGTCTGCTTCGGCAACGCGCACAATAACTCGTTCGCGACTCCACGACGGTATCGACCGCTCTATCCGCATCTGCTCGACGCGCGGGTCAGACAGTTCGTCTTCGAGTACGCGAACCGGGAGATGAGCGAGCTCGAGCTCTGGAGCGAATTCCCGACGGACAAGGAAATCGCCGTGGGCGTGGTCGACGTCAAGGCCTTCCGGGTGGAAACGCCCGAGGAGATCGCCGACCGCGCGCGCCTGGCCCTCAAGCACATCCCCGCCGAGCGCCTCTGGCTCGTGCCGGACTGCGGGCTGTGGGAGACGCCACGGTGGGTCGCGGTCGCCAAGCTTCGCTCGATGGTGGAGGCGGCGCGCCTGATCCGCCGCGAGCTGGGCGTCGCGTGACACGCCCGTCGCGTATCAGCCGGGGACGCATCGTCGAGCAGTTGAAACTTGCCGCCCGCAAAGGTGACCGGGGGGCGCTCATGCTCGCGGCCGAGCAGATGAAGACGCTGGCGTATACGCCGCGCTACTGGGACAAGTACCTCGACCTCCTCGCCAATCCGCTCGCCCGCCTCGTCGACCTTCTCGTCATCAAGCAGGGCGACAAGATCGCCCATCAGAAGGGATGGGCGCGGCCCAAGCGCGAGCGCCTCCCTGCCAAGGCGCCGGCTCGCGCTACCAGGGCCGCCACGCGAGGAAGCCGCCGGCGATCGCCCGCCGGCCCTGCCCAGCCCTCGCTCTTTCCCGACCCGCCGGCCTGAGGCGGCGTGCCACCTACCGGGCGGCCTTCCCTGCCTATTCCCCGGCCACCGGGAGAAAACTTCCCCCATGGTAGACTACCCCTGTAGGGTATATGCCGATGACACAGGGCGGGCGGGTTGGGGTGCTCCTGATCGTCACCGCGGCGGCGGTGACGATTGCGTGCGTCGTGCCGCCGATCCCGCAGGATCCCGCCTACCACAGATTCGCCGACACGCGCCCGCTTGGCGCCGTGGCCAACGGGTGGGCGGTGCTCTCCAACCTGCCGTTCGTGCTGGTCGGGCTCTGGGGACTCCGCCGGGTCCTGACGGCGCCCGTCGGCACGTCCGCCCCGTTCGTCGAGTCCCGGGAGCGCTGGCCGTACGCGCTGTTCTTTACCGGCGTCGCGCTCACCGGCATCGGCTCGGGGTATTACCACTGGGCGCCCGACAACGCGCGGCTCGTGTGGGACCGGCTGCCCATGACGATCGGCTTCATGGCCCTCCTGGCCTCGATCGTGGCTGAGCGGGTGGGGGTGACGGCGGGGATCGTGCTGCTGCCGGTGCTCCTGCTTGCGGGAGCCGGCAGCGTCGCATACTGGTACGCCGGGGAGTCGAGCAGCGCGGGGGACCTGCGTCCCTACGCCCTCGTGCAATTCGCGCCGGCCGCGCTGATACCGTTGATGCTGTGGCTGTTCCCGGCGCGCTACACGCGCGGCGGTTATCTCGTGGCGGCCGTCGTCATGTACGGCGCCGCCAAGCTCTTCGAAGCCCTCGACGGCGTGATCTTCTCGATGGGACACCTGCTGAGCGGCCATACGCTCAAGCATCTGACAGCGGCTCTCGCGGCCTGGTGGCTGCTGCGGGGCCTCGAGGCCAGGCGCCCGGCCGCCGCGGAGGAGCGGACATGATCGACGACGAGACCAAGGCCAAGGCCCTCGGCAGGCTGCGGCGCATCGAGGGACAGGTGCAGGGCATCCAGCGGATGGTAGAAGAGGAGAAATACTGCGTCGACATCCTGCTTCAGCTGACGGCCGTGGAAGGCGCCGTGGAGCAGGTGCAACGGCTGCTCCTCGGGCGCCACATCGAGTCCTGCGTCGCCGAGGCCATACGCTCGGGCAGCACGCGCGACCGCCAGAAGAAGGTGGACGAGCTGCTCGACGTGTTCTCCCGCTTTTCCGGGCGGTAGAATGGAGCGGTGGCCATGACGATGCCCCCGAACGCGACCGAGCAAGAGCCTCGGCTCGATTTTCCCGTGAAGGGAATGCACTGCGCGGCCTGTGTGGGCAAGGTCGAGCAGGCGCTCCTGGGCGTGCCGGGCGTGAAGTCGGCCGCGGTGAACCTCGCCACCGAGCGCGCCACCGTGCGCCTGGGTGCCGCCGGCCCATCGCTCGACGCTCCGTCTCTCGCACAGCTGAGGCGCGCGGTAACGGCGGCGGGCTATACCGTGCCCGCCGACATCGCGGCGACGCCCGAGGCGGCCGACCGCGAACAGGCCGAGCGGGCGCGAGAAAACCGGCGACTGCTGCGCAAGCTCGTGGTGGGCGCCACGCTGTCGGTTCCCGTACTGATCGGCAGCATGCACGAGGTCTTCACCTGGGCGCCTCACTGGCTCCGCGACCCGTTTCTGCTCTGGGCTCTGACCACGCCGGTCCAGTTCTGGGTGGGCTGGCAGTTCCACGTGGGATTTCTCTCGGAGCTGCGCCACCGCTCGGCCAGCATGAACACCCTGGTGTCCATAGGCACCAATGCGGCCTACTTCTTCAGCGTGGCGGTGACGCTCTGGCCGGGCGTGTTCGCGGCCACCGGCGCCATGCCCTACTACGAAGCCTCGGCGCTGCTCATGACCTTTCTCGTCCTCGGGCGCTGGTTGGAGGCGCGCGCGCGCGGAGGTACGTCCGAGGCCATCCGGCGCTTGATCGCCCTCCGGCCCAAGACGGCCCGGGTTCTGCGCGCCGGCACGGAAGAGGACGTACCCATCGGCCTCGTCTCGGTGGGGGACCTCCTTCGAGCGAGGGCGGGCGAGCGCGTCGCGGTGGACGGCCAGGTGGTCGAGGGCGGGTCGACCGTGGACGAGTCCATGCTCACCGGGGAGAGCCTGCCCGTCGAGAAGAGGCCGGGGAGCGCGGTCGTCGGAGGCTCGGTGAACCGGACGGGGACGTTCACCTACCGGGCCACGCGCGTCGGAAGTGAGACCGTTCTCGCCCAGATCATCCGCCTGGTAGAGGAGGCGCAGGGGTCCAAGGCCCCCATCCAGCGACTGGCCGACCGCGTCGCGAGCGTCTTCGTGCCGGTAGTCCTCGCCGCCGCCGCCATCACCTTCGGCGTGTGGTGGACCTTGGGTCCGGAGCCCTCCTTCTTCTACGCCCTGACCAACGCCGTGGGCGTGCTCGTCATCGCCTGCCCCTGCGCAATGGGATTGGCCACGCCCACGGCCATCATGGTCGGTACGGGTAAGGGTGCCGAGCTGGGCGTGCTCATCAAGAGCGCGGGCGCGCTCGAGCTGCTGCACCGGGCGAAGACCGTGATTTTCGACAAGACGGGAACGCTCACGGTGGGAAAACCCGTGGTCACCGACGTAATCCCTGCGCCGGGCGTCGAGGCCGACGTGCTGCTGGCGTTGGCCGCCGCCGCCGAGCAGGGATCGGAGCACCCGCTGGGGGAGGCCATCGTGACCCTCGCCAAGGCGCGCGGGCTCGCGCTGCCGCCGGTGAGCGAATTCCAGGCCGTGCCCGGCCAGGGGGTGGACGCGCTGGCTTCCGACGGGCGGATCCTGCTGGGCAACGCGCGCATGATGCAGGCGCGGGGCATCCCCGTCGCGGAGTTCGAGACCGTGGCCGGGCGTCTCGCCGCCGAGGGCAAGAGCGTCGTGTACGTCGCTTTTGCCGGAGAGGTCCACGGTCTCGTCGCCGTCGCCGACGTCCTCAAGCCCGAGGCCCGCACCGCGGTGGCGGCTCTGAGAGCGCTCGGCATCGAGGTCGCCATGCTCACCGGTGACACGCGGCTGACCGCGGAGGCGATCGCCGGCATGGCCGGCATCGACCGCGCGCTGGCCGAGGTTCTGCCGGAGCAGAAGGCGGTGGAGATCAGGCGCCTGCAGGGGGGAGGCCGGCTCGTCGCCATGGTCGGCGACGGAATCAACGACGCCCCCGCGCTGGCCCAGGCAGACATCGGCATCGCCATGGGCACGGGCACGGACGTGGCCATCGAGGCCGCCGACGTCACTCTCATGAGGGGAGATCTGCGCGGGGTCGTGACCGCCGTGGAGCTGTCGCGACGGACCATACGAATCATCAAGGAGAACCTGGCCTGGGCCTTCGGCTACAACATCGTGCTGGTTCCGGTCGCCGCAGGCGTGCTCTACCCCCTCTGGGGCGTGCTGCTCTCCCCGATACTGGCCGGGCTGGCCATGGCGCTGTCGTCGGTCTCGGTGGTCGCCAATAGCCTGCGGCTCAAGCGCTTCCACGTCACGCTACCTGAGGAAGGAGAAGATGCGATGGCCAAGGATCCCGTGTGCGGCATGGACGTCGACCCGAAGAAGGCCGCCGCCCAATCGAATCACAAGGGGCAGAGGATCTACTTCTGCGCCGTCGGGTGCAAACAGTCGTTCGACGCCAACCCGGAGCAGTACCTCTCCAAGTGATCACGTCGCCGTACCTCGCCGGCCGCGACCGCTACGAGCGGAGCCTGGAAGGTTGGGTGGACAATACCCACCAGGACGCCTTCACCCATACGGTCCGCCTTGCCGACGACGATGCGAGCGTGGAGCTGGTGGCGGTGTGCACGCCCTCGCCCGGCTACGAGGTGCGAGAGGCCGCGGCGCGGGCAATCGCCGGCGCGGTGGATCCCGCGGCCGTCGAGCGCTTCGGGCAACTCGGCGGCGCGCGGATGGTGGCGGGCTTCGGCCGCCGGCTCACCGAGCTTGCCGGGCCGGGATTCGGCTCGCGGCTCCTCGTTGACGCCGGCATCGAGGTCGCGCGCCTCGCCCGTCAGGTCGCCAAGTTCCCGTGCGAGGCGACGGCCGGCTTGGCCGCGGGCGGCGCGCTCGCCTGCTGGAACCTCGATACCACTGGGTGGACAGACCTGCCCGGGTCCTGCTTCACTTACAGCGGCGCGGGCCGGGCGCTCCTCGAGACGCGAGCGGTCTCGACGCCGATGGTCGCGGATCTGTACAGCCCGCCGCCCGGCGCGCGCCGGATCTTTGTGCGCAAGAAGACGATGCGGCTCGTGCGCACCGGAGCGCGCCTCCACCTCTTCCACTCGATGCACGACAATGTCCACGGATTCGACCTCCACATCGAGATCGACCTGGAGGCCGGAACCGTGGCCGCCGCAGACTCGATCAGCTCGCGGCTGCCGTACCAGGGCATCTGCACGGAGCCCCAGGGCAAGATTGCTTCCCTGGTCGGCCAAGGCGCCGACGGCGCGCTGCGCAAGCGGATCCAGACGCAGCTCGGCGGCGAGAGCGGCTGTGCGCAACTGTATGACCTGACGGCGGACCTGCTCAAGCTCTTGACCTTCTAGGGCGCGGGAGGCAGTCATGGAGATTCGCACCGAGATGGACTCACTGCCCACGGCCGACGGCCTGATGCCGGCTTATGTCTGCCGGCCCGCAGGCGCGGGTTCTCATGCCGCCGTCATCGTCGTGATGGAAGCGTTCGGTCTCAACGCCCACATCAAGGACGTGGCTGAGCGCATCGCGCGCGAAGGGTACGTCACCATCGCGCCCGATCTCTTCTACCGCTTTGGCAGCCCCATCGTTCCTTACGAGGACGTGCCGCGCGCCCTCGGCTACATCCAGAAGTTCGACGATGCCGTCCTGATGGCCGAACTGGGCGTGGTCATCCAGCACCTCAAGGGCCGTCCCGAGGTGCGGAGCGACCGCATCGGGATCACGGGCTTCTGCGTCGGCGGCCGTATCGCTTTCCTCACGGCGTGCCGGCACCCGGCAGCCATCAAGGTCGCCGTGCCGTTCTACGGCGGCGGCATCGCGGCCGACACGCCGACCGCGCCGATCAATCTGGCGGATCGCATCCAGTGCCCGATCCTCTGCTTCTTCGGCGAGACGGACAAGATGATCCCGATGGACCAGGTTCGGCGCGTCGACGAAACCCTCAAGCGGCTCAAGAAGACCGCCGAGGTCAAGGTCTACAAGGGCGCCGGACATGGTTTCTTCTGCAACGACAGGGCATCCTATGACGCTGGCGCTGCTCAGAATGCTTGGGACATCATGCGCCAGTGGCTGACTAAGTACCTGAACTAGAAGAATAAACCCTACATCTTGACACTGAAAACTCTTCGGGTTTAGGATTGTACTGACTCATTGGTACAACATACCTTCAGGGGGCGCAACGGGCACATGATCACCGAGACGAAGAGCGCAAAGGGAGCAGCGACGAGGGACCAGATTCTCGACGCTGCCGCGCGCTTGATCCATCTCCAGGGCTACCACTGCACCACTCTCGACGATGTCCTCCGCGATAGCGGCGTGGGCAAGGGCAACTTCTACTACTACTTCAAGAGCAAGGAAGAGCTGGGCTACGCCATCATCGACCGGCTGGTGCGCGCCTTCGTCGAGCGCACGCTCGATCCGGCATTCGCCGATATCGATCGTGATCCGCTGGCCCAGATCCACGGCTTCCTCGACCGCGTCCTCGACAACCTGCGGCAGCGCAACTGCGTCGGGGGCTGCCCCATGGGCAATCTCGCTTCGGAGTTGTCCGACGTCCACGAGGGCTTCAGACAGCGGCTGGCCGAGATCTTCGTGCGATGGCGCGCGACGCTGGCCCGGGCGCTGCGCCGGAGCCAGGCGGCGGGGCGGCTCAGCGCCGACTGCAATCCCGATGGGCTGGCCCACTTCCTCGTGGCCGCCCTCGAGGGGGCCATCCTCATGAGCAAGATGACGAAGGACATTTCGGTGATGGAGCAGTGCGTGGACGAACTCAAGCGGCATCTGACGCTGTATGCGAGGTCCTGAACCAACGACGACTGGCGTGTCCCGTGACGCGGGACACAGGAGAGTCATGATGAGCGTCCCGCAGGCGGACACGATGACCGAGCCCGAGCCGCGACCCGCCGGAGCCCCGCGCGTCGATCGTGACGCGGCCCTTCTCGAAGGGCTGCGCCGGGGTGATCCGATGGCATCCGAGCTGTTGCTCGACACATACGGAGACCGCGTCTATCGTCTGGCCATCCGCATCACCGGCAATGAGCAGGATGCCGAGGAAGTGGCCCAGGACGCTCTCTGGACCGCGGCGCGCAAGATCGGCACGTTCAAGGGCGAGTCGGCCTTCGGCAGCTGGGTGTACCGGATCACGGCGAATACGGCGTACCAAAAGCTCCGCGGCCGCCGCGGCCGGCGGAACGAGGTGCTATGGGACGACGTCCAGCCCGCGTTCGACGATCAGCGGCGCCACGCGGAGCCCGTGGCCGACTGGTCGGGCAAGGTCGACGAGCCCGCGCTCCAGACGGAGCTCCGGACTGTGCTGACCTCGGCGATCAACGACCTTCCGGCGGACTACCGGACCGCCTTCCTCATGCATGATGTCGAGGGGCTATCGAACCCCGAGATCGCCGAGACCCTGCACCTGAGCCTGCCCGCGGTGAAGTCCCGCGTGCACCGCTCGCGCCTGTTCCTCCGGGAGCGCCTCTCGCGCTACATGGCAGCCGCGTGACTGCACGCGCCTAACGTCGCGCCGTGCTTGACTTTCGGGCGGTCCCTGTGGTCTTATTGGCGCTCGCAGCAAATCAATTCAAGAGAGGCCTTATCTTTCTATGGAAGCCGTCATCGCGACAGGCGGGAAGCAGTATCGGGTCGCCCCGGGCCAGGTGATCAAGGTCGAGCGCCTCGACAAGGAGGCCGGCTCGCCGGTGGAGTTCACCCAGGTGCTCCTGGTGAGCAATGAGGGCCAGGTGACCGTGGAGCCCAAGGCGCTCGCCGCCGCGAAGGTCACGGGCCAGGTGGTTTCCGAAAAGAAGGGCGGTAAGGTCCTCGTGGTCAAGTTCAAGCGCAGGAAGAACTACCGCCGGCACCGCGGGCATCGCCAGATCATGACGGCGGTCCGCATCACCAAGATCGAGGCATAGCGCCATGGCTCACAAGAAGGGCGTCGGCAGTTCCCGCAACGGGCGCGATTCGAACTCGCAGCGGCTGGGCGTCAAGCGCTTCGGCGGGCAGTTCGTGACGTCCGGCAGCATCATCGTGCGCCAGCGCGGTACCCGCTTCAAGCCGGGCGTCAACGTCGGGCTCGGCACGGACCACACGCTGTTCGCCACCTCCGACGGCTACGTTCGCTTCGAGCGCAAGGGCGACGACAAGTACGTCAGCATCGCCCAGCAGCCCGCCTGATCGCGCCCGGCGTCCCCGGGGCCTGAGATGTTCGTCGACGAGATCGACGTCTTCGTCAAGGGCGGCGACGGGGGCGCGGGCTGCGTGAGCTTCCGGCGCGAGAAGTTCGTCCCGCGCGGCGGCCCGGACGGCGGCGACGGCGGCGACGGTGGCAGCATCTTCCTCGAGGCCGATCCGTCCATCACCACCCTCCTCGACTTCCACTACCGGCGGCACTACACCGCCGAGCGCGGGCAGCACGGCAAGGGCGCCGATAAGACGGGCGCCTCCGGCAACGACACGGTGCTGCGCGTGCCGCTCGGCACCGTGGTGTCGGCCCGCGCCACGGGCGAGCGGCTGGGCGACCTCACGGTGTCGGGTGAGCGTGTGCTCGTCGCGCGCGGCGCGCGCGGCGGGCGCGGCAATGCCCGCTTCACCAGCTCGACCAACCGCGCCCCGCGCCGGGCCGACCTCGGACGCCCCGGCGAGGAACGCTGGATCCACCTCGAGCTCAAGCTCCTGGCCGACGTGGGCGTCGTCGGGTTCCCCAACGCCGGCAAGTCGACGCTCGTCTCGCGGCTGTCGGCTGCCAAGCCCAAGATCGCGGACTACCCGTTCACCACGCTCGAGCCGAGCCTCGGCATCGTCCGCGTGGACGAGCATCGCTCCTTCGTCATCGCCGACCTGCCTGGCTTGATCGAAGGTGCCGCCGAGGGCAAGGGGCTCGGACACCGCTTCCTGCGCCATACGGAGCGGACGCGCGTTCTCGTGCACCTGGTCGACCTCGACCCGGGCTCCGGCCGTGATCCAGTGGAGGACTGGCGGGTCATCCAGGGCGAGCTCGCCGCGTACTCCAGGGAGCTAGCTGCGCGGCCCCAGATCGTGGCCGGAAGCAAGGCGGAGCTGCCCGGCACCGAGGAGCGGCGCCGCGCTCTCGAGAGCTTCTGCGCGGCCAAGGGAATCCCCTTTCACGCCATCTCGTCCGTCACGGGCCTGGGGCTCGACGGGCTGCTCTACGACATCGCCGGGATCCTGGCGAGCCAGATATGGGCGCCCGCCGCGGGCTGACGCGCGCGCGCCGCCTCGTGATCAAGGTCGGCAGCGGCCTCATCACGAGCCCGGGCGAAGGTCTCGACGCCAAGCGTATCACCGCGCTGGCCGCGGACATCGCCGCGCTCGTCGCCGAGCGCCGCGAGGTCGCGCTCGTCTCATCGGGAGCCATCGTCGCGGGCACGGCGCGCCTCGGCCTCGCCTCCCGGCCGCGCTCGATCCCGGAGAAGCAGGCCGCCGCGGCCGTCGGGCAGTCGGCCCTCATGTGGCACTACGAGCAGGCCTTCAAGCGCCACGGCATCAAGGTCGGCCAGGTGCTGCTGACGGGCCAGGACATCAGCGACCGCGGCCGGTACCTCAACGCACGCAACACGCTGCTCGCGCTGCTCGACTTCGGGGTGCTGCCCATCGTCAACGAGAACGACACGGTCGCCGTGGACGAAATCAAGGTAGGCGACAACGACAACCTGGCGGCGCTCGTCGCCCACCTGATCGACGCCGACCTCCTGGTGCTGCTGACGGACGTGGACGGTCTCTACACCGGCGATCCGCGGCGCGATCCCTCCGCGCGCCGGATCGACACCGTCGAGGCCGTGACCGAGGCGATCCAGCGGCTTTGCTTCGACGAGGCGGGCCGGGTGTCGATCGGGGGTATGGCCACCAAGCTCGAGGCGGCGCAGAAGGCGGGCGCGTCGGGCATCCCGATGGTGATTGCGAGCGGCCGCGAGCCCGGCACCCTGGCCCGCCTGCTCAAGGGCGAGGCGCTGGGGACGCACTTCGTGCCCCGCGACGACAGGCTCGCGGCGCGCAAGCGGTGGATCGCCTTCGCCGTGCCGCCCCAGGGCCGGCTCACCGTTGACGCCGGGGCGCGAAAGGCGTTGACTGAGAAGGGCAAGAGCCTGCTGCCGTCGGGCGTCGTGGACGTCGACGGCGAGTTCAACGCGGGAGAAGTCGTGGCGCTGGCGGAGCCTGACGGCCAGGAGTTCGCGCGCGGGCTCGTCAACTACGACGCGGGCGAGCTGAGGAAGATCCGCGGCGCGAAGACGGCAGAGATCGAGAAGACCCTCGGATACAAGGGGCTGGCCGAGGTCATTCACCGGGACAACCTGGTCGTGCTCTCCGGCCCGGGAGGAAGCTGACGATGGACGTGACGGCGCACGTGACCGCGAAGGCTCGGTCGGCGAAGGAGGCGGCCCGCGCGCTGGCGCTGGCGTCGACCGGGGCCAAGAACGAAGCGCTGCTGCAGATGGCCCGCGGGCTCGAGGAGAAGATCGGCCCCGTGCTCGCCGCCAACCGCGCCGATCTCGCACGCGGGAGGACGGCCGGCCTCACCCCCGCCTTTCTCGACAGGTTGACGCTCTCCGAGGCGCGCATCGAGGGAATGGCGGCAGGGCTGCGCCAGGTCGCCGCGCTATCCGACCCCGTGGGCGAGACCGTCGAGGCCTGGCGCCGGCCGAACGGGATCGAGATCTCGCGCGTCCGCGTCCCGCTGGGCGTCATCGGCTTCATCTACGAGTCGCGTCCCAACGTCACGGCCGACGCCGCCGGCCTCTGCCTCAAGTCCGGCAACGCGGTGCTCCTGCGCGGCGGCAGCGAGGCGCTCGCCTCCAACGCCGCCATCGTCAACGTGCTGGGCAAGGCCGTCGAGAAGGCCGGCCTGCCCGGCGACGCGGTGCAGGTCGTGGACACGGCCGACCGGGCGGCGGTCATGGCCATGCTCACGCTCGACCGCTTGATCGACCTCATCATTCCGCGCGGGGGCGAGGAGTTCGTGCGGCTCGTCGCCGAGCGCGCCACGGTCCCCGTGCTCAAGCATGACAAGGGCCTCTGTCACGTCTACGTGGACGGGGCCGCCGACCTCGACATGGCTGCGGCCATCGTCGTCAATTCGAAGGCTCAGCGCGTGAGCGTGTGCAACGCCATGGAGACTCTGCTCGTGGACTCGGCGGTGGCTGCGGCTTTCCTGCCGGGGGTGGCCACGCGGCTGCGCGAGGCCGGGGTGGAGATACGGGGGGACGATCGCACGCGGGCTCTCGTTGCCGGCGCGCGGCCGGCGACGGACGCCGACTGGGACACGGAGTACCTCGACTACATCGTCGCGATCCGGGTCGTCGACGGGTTGGACGCCGCCATCGAGCACATCCGGCGTCACGGCTCCGGGTTGGCCGAGGCCATCGTGACGTCAGACCTCCGGCGCGCGCGCCGCTTCACCCGTGAAGTGGATGCCGCCGCCGTCCTCGTCAACGCCTCGACGCGCCTCGTGGACGGCTCGCAATTCGGCATGGGCGCCGAGATGGGCATCTCGACGTCGCGGCTCCACGCGCGTGGACCCGTCGGGGTGCGCGAGCTGACCACGACCAAGTTCATCCTGATGGGTGACGGTCAGGTGCGGGAGTAGCGGCCCCGGTGCCCAGGGTCGGCGTCTTCGGCGGCTCCTTCAACCCGATCCACTTCGGACACCTGCTCCTCGCCGACGAGATTTGCGAGGCTCTGACCTTCGACCGGGTGCTCTTCGTGCCGGCCGCCGTGCCGCCCCACAAGCCCGCGGCCGAGCTCACGTCGGCGGAGCATCGGTTCCGGATGACCGAGCTGGCGGTCAGCGCGCACCCGCGCTTCGCCGTCTCCGACGTCGAGCTCCGCCGCCGTGGACCTTCCTATACCGTGGACACGCTCCTGGCGCTTCGAGGTGAGGGCGACCTTCACCTGTTGATCGGCTCGGAGACCTTCCTCGACCTCTTGAACTGGCGCGAGCCGCGCGAGGTCGCCCGTCTCGCGCGGCTGGTGGTCGTGCCGCGCACCGGCGCCGACTTCGAGCCCGAGGCGCCGGCGGCCCAGAAGGTGCTCCACGAGCTTGGCTTGTCCGCCTTCGGCAGCGCGGACGGACCCGTGCTCCACCACGCGGCATCGCTGCCCATCTCGGGCTCGGACCTGCGCCGCCGGGCGCGCGACGGCCGGAGCCTCGCTTACCGGATGCCGGAAGCAGTCGCCGCATACATCCGCGAGCACCGCCTGTATGGACCGGTATCCTGATGGCATCCCTTTCCGCCGAAGTCACTGCGCGCCTCGCCGCCCGCGCCGCGCTGGACAAGAACGCCGAAGACGTCATCATCCTCGACCTCCGGGGCCTGTCCACGGTCGCCGACTTCTTCCTCATCACGAGCGCGCGCTCGACGACGCAGGCCGACACCATCGTCGAGACCGTGCGGATGGCACTCAAGGCCGCCGGCACGCGGCCGCGGCACCTCGAGGGCAGTGCGGAAAGCGGATGGCTCCTCCTCGACTACATCGATGTCATCGTGCACGTCTTCGTCGGAGCCACGCGCCATTTCTATGCCCTCGAACGCCTGTGGGGCGACGCGCCGCTCCTCTCCGTGGAACAGGGAGCGGCCGCCCGCGATTGATTTCCCCCGGGGGGCGTGGTAGCCTTCGCCACTAATTCCGGCCCCGGACCGGCGTGTCGCGGAGGAGACAGCGATGAAGAAGGACCGACTGGCCCAGTTCAAGAAAAAGCTGGAGGAGAAACACCGCCAGCTCGTCGAAGAAGTAGGCAAGAACGTGCTGTACGGCAAGGGGCCCGAGGACGATTCCACGAAGGACCTCGGCGATCAGGCCGCCACGTCCTACAACCGCGAGTTCCTCTTCGAGCTGAGCAATGGCGACCGCCGGGTCCTGAAGGAAGTCGTCTCCGCCCTGCAGAAGATCGACGGAGGCAACTTCGGCGACTGCGAGAGATGCGGGGAAGCCATCTCCGACAAGCGCCTCGAAGCGCTGCCCTTCGCCCGCTACTGCATCGACTGTCAGCGCCTCGTCGAAGAAGAAGAGCGCACGGCCGCCGGGTAGCGCCCCCCGGGGCCCGCCAGCCGTGTCCGTCCGCTTCGGGGTCCTGCTCGCGCTCGCTTTCGGCGCCGCCGTCGCGTATCTTGCCTCGCTGAACACCGCGCGTGTCCGCGTGGCGGTGGCCGATTGGGGCTGGGACATCCCGCTGGTCGTGGGAGCGTTCCTGGCCGGTGCGGTGCTGGCTTTGCTCTTCGGGCTCGTCCGTGACCTCGGCCGCTCCTACCGTGAGCACCAACGCGCGCGAGAGGTCCGTCGCGCCGAGTCCTTGAGCGACGCCTACCACCGCGGCGTCGACGCCCAGCTGTCGGGCCGCGCCGAGGCGGCCGTGCAGATCTACGAGGAGCTCCTGAAGCGCGATCCCGGTCACGCGCAGGCACACGCGCGGCTGGGCGAGCTCGCGCTCGCGCGCGGCGACGCCAAAGGGGCACTGATCCACCACCTCGACGCGCTCCGGGACGAGGAGCAGCCCGACCTCGTGCTCGCGGCGGCGGAGGACTTCCGGCGGACGGGCCGCCCCGGCGAGGCCGCCGCCCTGCTCGAGCGCCTGCTGGCGCGCGACCACGACCACGTGGCCGCGCTCCGAGCGCTGAGAGATCTGAGCATCGCCGACGGGCAGTGGCAGCGTGCGCTGGGCGCGCAGGAGCGTATCGTCGCCCTCGGCGCTGGCGACCGGCGGGAGGAGCAGGCGACGCTGGCCGGCATCCACTACGAGCTCGGGCGGGCGCTTCTCGCGGAGGGCCAGGCGCAAGGCGCGCTCTCCAGATTTCGCGAGGCGCTGCGCTCCCAGTCCGATTTCCTGCCCGCTGTCATAGCGATGGGGGACGCCCATGTGGCCGCGGGCGAGGGCCGGGAAGCTCTCCGCGTCTGGGAGCGGGCCGTCGAGACCCAGCCGGAGCTGCCGCTCCTCGCCCGCCTCGAGCAGGCGTACAGGGCCGAGGGCCGCCCGACGCGCATGATCGCGCTCTACCAGGCCGCGAG
>WNFT01000367.1_pt1 | contig 36226 bp, 36 predicted proteins | sample 5400191 | NCBI WGS metagenome assembly WNFT01 (sample SAMN13153359, study PRJNA577476) | soil metagenome | isolation source: 80 cm saprolite under Madrone tree | place: USA:California | collected 2016-06-14 | reverse complement strand
GGCCGACCGGATCACCGTGCTCGTGTATGGCCGGGTGATCGCCTCGGGATCGCCGCACACGATCCGCAACGATCCTCGCGTCATCGAGGCCTATCTCGGCGACACGGAGGCGACTCCTGCTTGAGGTGGAGCGGCTCGAGGGCGGCTACGGCCAGAGCCAGGTGCTCTTCGGCGTGAGCTTCGCGGTGCGCGGTGGCGAGGTCGTCACGCTGCTCGGCCGCAACGGCGTCGGGAAGACGACGACGGTGCGGTCGATCATGGGGCTCTTGCCGGTGCGCGCCGGGACCATCGTGTTCGAAGGCCGGCCGATCCACGGACTGGCGTCGTTCCGCGTCGCCCAGGCCGGGCTTGGCCTGGTGCCGGAGGGGCGACAGATCTTCCCCAATCTCACGGTGCGCGAGAACCTCGTCGCGACGGCCGCCAACCGGAGCGGGGCCGCGGCGCCGTGGACCGTCGAGCGCGTCTTCGGCCTGTTCCCGGCGCTGGCCGCGCGGCAGGCGATGCTGGGCGCGAATCTCTCGGGCGGCGAGCAGCAGATGCTCGCCATCGGACGCGCCCTGATGACCAACCCGCGATTGCTCGTGCTCGACGAAGCCACCGAAGGGTTGGCGCCGCTCGTGCGCGCCCAGATCTGGGCCTGCCTTCGAGAGCTCAAGGCGCGCGGCCTGTCGATCCTCGTCATCGACAAGAACGTCGAGGCCCTCACGCGCCTCGCCGACCGCCACTACATCATCGAAAAAGGGCGTATCGTGTGGCGGGGCACGTCGCCCGAGCTCGCGGCCGACGCCACGCTGCGCCGGCGCTTCCTGGGGGTCTGATGCTGCAATTCGCCAAGCCCGCTCCCGACTTCTCACTGCCGTCGACGGACGGCAAGACGGTCACGCTGGCCGAGCTGCGGGGCAAGGACGTCGTCCTGGTCTTCTATTGCTACGACTGGGGAGGCATCTGAACGCCCGAGCTCTCTGGCCTCGGTGAGGTCGCCAAGCAGGTGCAGGACCGCGGCGCCGTACTGCTCGGGATCAGCGGTGACAGTCCGTTCTGCCATACCAAGTTCCTCGAGGCGCGCAGGTTCCCCTTCCCGCTCCTGAGCGACGTCCACCGGACGACGATCGCCGCGTACGGCGTGCTCGACCAGGAACGCAACGTCGCCTTCCGCTCGACGTTCATCGTGGACAAGAACGGCGTGCTGCGCTGGGGCCAGGCCGGCGACCGCGAGATGGTCCGCGATGGCGCCGAGATCGTCCGGGTCCTCGACCTGATCGAGCGCCTGAGAAAGAAGGCGTGACGCTCTTCCGAGGCGAGGCGCGAAGGCGCTGGCTCCTGCGGTTCGCTCTCGTGGTCTTCTCGTTCGCAAGATGTGCGCCGGCGTTGAGCGATGTGAAACCCGCGCTCTCCGAAACGGACTCCGGCAATCTCTGGTTCGCCAGCGCCCGAAGCCTGGTTCGGAGTTCGGATCAGTTCCGCCTCGTGCTCGGTGCTCCCGTCGTGATCTCGGGAGAGCTGAGGTTCCCGTCCGGAGCCGGGCCGTTTCCCGCCGTCATCCTCGCCCATGGCTGCAGCGGCATCAGGACTCCTGAATTGGGGTGGGGCCCGCTTCTTCGTGAGTGGGGGTATGCCACGTTCGTCGTCGACAGCTTCCGCGGGCGCGGCTTGACCGAAGTCTGCACCAACGCGAGGACGCTGACGGGCATCCAGCGGATTCCCGACGCCTACGGCGCGCTCCGCTTCATCGCCACGCATCCCAGGATCGACACCCGGCGCGTGGCTCTGATGGGCTTCTCGCACGGAGGCATCCTGACGATGGGAGCCTCGACCGTCTGGGCGAAGGAGACCTTCGTGCCGGCCGGCCAGTCGGCCTTTCGTGCATTCGTGGCCTTCTATCCCTCCTGCAACTTCGCGTACCCGGAACGTCAGCGCATCTCGGCTCCCGTGCGGATCCACACCGGCGAGCTGGATGACTGGACCCCAGCCGGACCGTGCGTCAGCCTAGCGGAAATCCTCACGGGCTCTGGCCAGGACGCGACGATCACGGTCTACCCGGCGTCCCACCACGGCTTCGATAGCATCGGACTCCCATTCCTCTATCGCCCGGACGTGGATAGCGGCGCGGCCTGCAATCTTCAGCTCGCCAGCATCCTGGGGCCATTTCCATCCTTACGTGAGACGGGAGGGTGCCTTCGGAAGGGCGCGACCATCGCCTGGAATCCCGACGCCGCTCAGCAGGCACGGCGGAACGTACGAGCCCAGCTGGCCGAGCTCCTCCAGTAGCGCGGCCATGACCCTCGTCTTTCGCGGCTACGACAGGAAGGCGCTCGATCGCGAGTACAACAACCGTGAAAAGGTTTCCGACGCCCAGGTGTGGCTGGCGCGCTACGCGCGCGAGAGCGAGCGGGCGCGGCGCGAGCTGACCGCCCGGCTTGACGTCGCGTACGGGAGCCATCCCGGCGAGACGCTCGACGTGTTCCTGCCTGCCGGCCACGGCCCGAAGCCGGTCCACGTCTTCATCCACGGCGGCTACTGGCACCGGCTCGACAAGGTCGATTTCTCGTTCGTCGCCCGCGCGTTCCTGCCCGCTGGCGTCGCCGTCGTCGTGATCAACTACGCGCTGGTGCCCACCGTGGACCTGGACGAGCTGGTCCGTCAGTGCCGAGCCTCCATCGCCTGGGTGTACCGGAACGCGACCAGCTTCGACGGCGACCCCGATCGCATCACGATTTCCGGACACTCGGCGGGCGGCCACCTCGTGGCGATGCTCATGGCGACGGACTGGGCGGCGTTCGGTGGATTGCCACCCGACCTGGTCAAGGCCGGCTGCGGGATCAGCGGCCTCTATGACCTCGAGCCGATCCGGCTCTGCTACCTCAATGACGTGCTGGGCCTCACGCCAGAGACGGCACGGCGCAACAGCCCGGTCGAGCTGCGGCCCTCGACGCCACGTCCCGCGCTGATCGTGGTCGGTGGCAACGAAGGGCCCGAATACTTCCGGCAGAGTCAGGATCTGGTGTCGGCGTGGCGGACACACGGCGCCCCGTGTGAGCTCATGAGCATGGCCGGCCATGACCACTTCTCGATCATGGGCGAGCTGGAGCGCCCGAACAGTCAGCTCAGCCGGGCGATCCTCGCCCGGATGTGACGTCGGTGTCTGCTTCCGACGACGTTGACGGACTTCTCGTGGGCCGCTAGGGTCGACACATGGCGCGAGCGGACGTCAAAACCCGCCGGTGGAAACGGGTCGAGTACGAGCGGTTGATCGAGAGCGGATTCTTCCAGCCAGGCGATCCCATCGAGCTGGTCGGCGGTCAGCTCATCGTGGCCGAGCCACAGGGAAGCAGCCACTTCGCGGCAATCCGGGCCGTGGAGGAGGCGCTTCGGGCAACGTTCGGCTCAGGCTGGGAGGTACGCGCCCAGGGCCCGATCGCACTCGACGAAGAGTCTGAGCCCGAGCCTGATGTGGCCGTGGTGCCGGGCACGTTTCGCGACTACGTGATCGGGCACCCTTCGCAGCCCGTTCTCGTCGTCGAAGTCAGTGAGTCCAGCCTGGCCCTCGATCGGGAACATAAAGGAAGCGTCTACGCCCGGGCCCGCGTTGCCGATTACTGGATCGTCAATCTGGTGGATCGAGTCCTCGAGGTGTACCGCGAGCCGATCGGTGACCAGGCCGCGCCGTTCGGCTGGCGATATCGATCGATCGAAGTGCTCGAGCCCAGCGCGTCCGTCGCCCCGCTCGCCGTGGCGGACGCTCGCCTCCTCGTCGCCGACCTCCTGCCCTGACCTGAGCGACGAAACGCGGGACGCAGCTCAGTGGACGCTGCCGCCGCCGTCCACGAGGAGCGTCTGGCCGGTGATGAAGTCGCTGTCGTCGGAGGCGAGGAAGACGAACGTCCCCACGAGATCCTGAGGCACCTCCGCCCGCTTCAGCATCCGCGACCTGACGTTCTCCTGCTTGCGCTCTTCCGAGATGTTGCTCTCGTTGTCACCGCTCAGCGTGAACCCCGGGGCGATGGCGTTCACGCGGATGCCGAACTCCCCCAGCTCGCGGGCCAGCGAGCGGGTGAATCCAACCACGCCGCCCTTGGACGTCGTGTAGTGGATGTAGTGCGGGACGCCCTTGAAGAAGGTGCTCGACGAGATGTTGATGATCGTGCCCTTGCCCTGGGCCTTCATCGCCGGAAACACGGCGCGCGCGCACAGGAAGAGGCCCCGGAGGTTGATGGCCATGACCTTGTCCCACTCCTCGACGGGGATCTCCATGAACGAGCGCCGCTTGAGCGTCCCGTAGAGCGCGGCGTTGTTGCCCAGCACGTCGATGCGGCCGAAGCGCGCGATGGTCTCGGTGGCCAGCCGCAGGGTGTCGGCCTCGCGCGAGACGTCGCACTCGACGCCGAGGGCCTGACCGCCCCGCGCCTCGATCTCGGTGACCGTCGGCTTCGGATCGACGATGTCCGCCACGACCACCCGGGCGCCCTCCGCCGCCACGCCCAGGCTGTACGCGCGACCGATGCCTTTGGCGCCTCCGGTCACGATCACGACCTTCTTCTCGAGCCTCATGGCTCCTCCTTGTCCACCTCAGTCGGTCGCGGTCGGAAGCCCAGGGTCACGCGCCGCCGCCGCCTCGCCTCGCTCGGCCGGCGCGCGAACGCGGCGCATGAAGGGCACCAGAACCACCACCAGACAGGAGGCGACGAGCATAAGCCGGAAATCGTCGGCATACGCCAGGACCTGTGACTGGGTCTGCAGCTCGCGATAGATCATCGCCATCGCCTGCTGTCCCGCCGTCACCGTGTCGGCGCCTCGTTCCAGGAAATGCCCGGTCCACTGGTGGAGACGAGCCGCCATCTCGTGGCTGCCGAGATTGATGTGACTGCCCAGCGTCGCCTGGTGTCCCTGGGCTCGGCGAACCAGCATCGTCGTGACCAGAGCCACGCCGACGCTTCCGCCGACGTTTCGGACGAGATTGTAGGCGGAGGTCGCGTTGCTCAGTCGCTCCATCGGGATGTTGGCCAGGGCCAGGGCCTGCAGCGGGACGAAGATGAAGCCCGCCGAGAACCCCTGGACGAAGCGCGGCCAGGCCAGGGCCTCGAAGTCCATGGTCGACGTGACCTCGGTCATGAGCCAGAGCGCCACGGCCTGCAGCAGACAGCCCCCCACCAGCATGATTCGCTGGTCCATCCGTGAGACGAGGCGTCCCGAGATCATCAGCGCGATCATCGTGCCGAGCCCGCCGGGCGCCAGCGTGAGCCCGGCCGTCCACGCGTCGTAGCCGAGGATCTTCTGGGTGTAGAGGGCCACCATCAGGATGCTCGAGTTGAAGGCGAGGCCGACGAGGAAGATGGCGACGGTGCCCAGACCGAAGTTACGTTCGGCGAAGACGCGGAGATCGAGAATGGGCTCCGTGGCCATCAGCTCCCGGGCCATGAACCCGATCAACATGACCACGGCAACAACGGCGAGCATCACGATCATCGTCGAGTCGAACCAGTCGTTGCGCTCCCCGAGATCGAGGACGAGCTGCAGACAGCCGAACCCGATCACCATCAGCCCGATGCCGGCCAGGTCGACGTGCCGGGGGCGACGATGGAAGGGCGCGTCGAAGAGGAACGCGCTGATCATGAAGAAGCCGATGATACCGATGGGAAGGTTGATGTAGAAGATCCAGCGCCACGACCAGTTGTCGCAGATCCAGCCCCCCAGCGTGGGCCCGAGGATGGGCGCCAGCATAATGCCGACGCCCCACACCGCCATGGCGGTGCCCCGCTCGGCGAGCGGAAAGATCTCCCACATGATGGCCTGCGCCATCGGAATCACCGGACCGCCCCCGAGTCCCTGGAGCACGCGCATGGCCACGAGGAACTCCAGATTGGGGGCCAGGCCGGAGAGGAACGAGCTGACCGTGAACACGACCGTGCAGATCAGGTAGAAGCGCCGGCGCCCGAACACCGACGTCAGCCATCCCGTGGCCGGGATCACGACGGCGTTGGCGGCCAGGAACGAGGTGATGACCCACGACATCTCGTCGATGCTGGCCGAGAAGGAGCCCTGCATGTGAGGCAGGGCGACGTTGGTGATGCTGGTGTCGAGCACCTGCATCACCGTGACCATCATCACCGAGAAGGTGATGGCCCACTTGCGGGCGGAGCCGAGGGGCGCGGTGGGCGCCTCAGCCACGATAGTGTGCCGAGGGGCGCTTCATCTCGAAGATGTCGTGCACGTGGGTGTAAAGGTTTCCGGCCAGGCGACCGACCGGATGGAGCCGGTGGAGGTCGATGCGGCCGGTAGAGGCGTCGTAGAGGCCGTCGCGGACGTGGAAGTGGACGATCTCACCGATCACGAGGTTGGCCGGCGCGTTGCCAACCGGGATGATCCGGACCAGCCGGCACTCCATGCTGATGGGCGCGTCCGCCACGCGCGGGGGCTTCACCTTCGCGCTCGGCGCCGCCGTCAGCCCGGTGACCGCGAACTCGTCCACCTCGGGTGGATAATCGCCCGACGTCAGGTTCATCTGCTCGGCCAGCGCATCGTCGACCACGTTGACAACGAACTCGCGCATCGCCTCCACGTTGCGCAGCGTGTCCTTCTTGGTGCGCTCGGCGCCCCGCTCGCCCCGGAGGGACGACGAGAACGCGATCGTCGGCGGGTCGTCGGTGATCGCCATGAAGTAGCTGAACGGGGCCAGGTTGCGGACCCCGTCGGCATCGACGCTCGACACCCAGGCGATGGGCCGCGGCACCACGCAGCCGATGAGCAGCTTGTAGACCGCGGTCTGGCCGAACGATTGCGGATCGATCTCCACGATGTCTCCTTTCGACCCGAGCTGAGCGACTCCGGTATTGGCGACTCCTTATTACTGTCGCAGATTATTGATGTCGCGGACGGCCTCGGGGCCGCCGCCCCTCCAGGCGGTGAGCCGGGCGCGCAGCGCAGCGATGACAAAACGCCACGTCATCTCGAGCTTCCGTCGGCGGAGGCTCTCTTCACCGAGGGCGACCCTCGCCAGCAGCCGACACAACCGCGCGTCGGCGGCGGCCGCGCGGATGATCCGGTCCACGAGCGCCGGGTTGGCGAAGATGCGGCGCTGGATCCGGACGGCGTCGTTCAGCTCCTCGCCGATCTCCTGCCGCCAGCGCGCCTCGTACCCGGCGAGCCGGCGCGCCGAGACATCGTCGTCCTTCAGCGCCTCGGCCAGCGTCAGGCCGGCGTGCTCCCCGGTCACCATCGCGTAATAGATGCCCTCGCCCGTGTAGGCGTTGACGAAGCCGCCGGCGTCACCGCAGACGACAACGCGATCGGCGACGGTGCGCGGGAGCGGGCCGCACAGCGGCAGCCGGTAGGCCTTGAAGTTGTCGCGGTTCGAGCGGCCGTGCACCACGCCCTTCGCCGACATCTCTCCGAGGAAGCGCGCGTGGTGCTCGTAGGCGGCTCCACCGAGCGTCGCCTTGAAGAACGGCAGCAGGAAGCCGACGCCGGCGTCGACGCAGCCGCGCTTGGGAAAGACGTAGCCGTAACCCGGCCAGCCCTTGTAACCGTAGGCGACATACATGGCCTCCGCGTCGGCCGTCCGCAGCTCTTCGAGCGGCGTTTCTTCCATCGTGTCGATGGCGAGCTCGGCGTTGGTGAAGCCGCTCGTGAGGCCGGCGGCGCGGCCGACGATGCTGTTGACCCCGTCGGCGCCGACGAGCGCGCGCGCCGTGAGCCGCCGGCCGTCAACACCGCCGACGGTCACCCCGCGCTCATCGCGCTCGATGCTCACGATGCGAGCGCCTTCGATCACCTGGACGCCGGCGTCCTGAGCGCAGCGGAGCAGCGCGTCGTCGAATTCGATGCGACGGAAGGTGAGATAGAGCGGCTCACCGAGCGACGCCCGGACCGACGCGCCGGACGGAGCTTCCATCACGACCCTGGAGATCTCGTGGATCGGAACGCGGCGCTCGAGCTCGCTCATCACGTCCGGAAAGCGACGACGGACACCGTGTCGGATGCCGCCACCGCACGGTTTGTCGCGGGGGAACACTTTCTTGTCGAGGAGGACGGTCGACACCCCCCGTCGAGCGAGCGTCAGGCCCGCCATGGAACCGGCCGGCCCACCGCCGACGACGAGGACGTCGGCGTCGTAGGTCGCGATCTGCGAGGTCACTCCCGAGACTTATCGGGCAGAGGCCTCGAAAGGTCAAGAGGCGCCTGGCGATGCTCCCGCCAGGCGCCTTCTGCCCGGAATACTCCCCGGATCGGGAGCCGGCGGAGCTGGAGGATTCCTGACGGGAGCGGGATCCGGGTCGGGAGCCGGCGGATTGTTGGCCGGTGGAGCCGGCCCCTGCCCGGTGTCGAGAGCAATCGCCGTGCTCCTCCCGAAAACTCCTGCAAACAGCGGTGACGCGTTCGCGGGCTCGTCCGTTCGTTAGATTTTTCGTCAGCGCTCCGCAGCTCGATCGAGGCGTGCCGGCGTCAAGTCCGCGCCAAACCGCCATTTACGGCTGACGGCCGCTTCCGGGTCGATCGAGGCCGCTCGAATCCGGCGTCGGAAACGCTTATGGTTTTTCGCTCCGTAGGATCCGGCCGTGCCGTCGCCCGTACGAGCGCGAGAATTTCGCCGCCTCTATCAAAGGGATAGGCCGCGCTGGCGTTCGTGGGCAACCGTGGCACGGTTCCTGCGATGTGACTCGGGTGATGAGAAAAGGCGGATGGCGGAGTGGTGAGCTCAGTCCTGATGGCGCCGCGCGTGAGACCGAGCGCTACGGCGTCGCGGACACCATCGACTCCAGAGTCGATCACCGACGTGCGGGCAGGCTCGATGAGATCGGCGCGGACGACTCGCGCGACAACCTGGTCGTCTCGAATGGTCGAGAGGCGCCTGGCAACGACGCCGCCAGGCGCCTTCTACCCTTACAACGACGACGGTGCTCTCAGCGACTGCGCTTACGCCACCGAGCGATCACGGTGCCCGCGGCGCCCGTCGTGAGAAGCACGAGCGTGGCAGGCTCCGGGGTCACCAGCGGATTGCCCTGGTCGTCGACCGTGATGGTCCCCGGACCGGGCGGATTTGCGGGGGGATTCCCCGCTGGCGGATTGCCCGCCGGCGGGTTGCCGATGGAGATCCAGTCCGTGTCCTGGCCTGGCCCAGGATTGGGAGCCGGATTGTCGTCGCCATCGTGCTGGTCTTCCATCTGCGGCGCCTCGAGCGGGTCGTCAGCGCCTTGATTGTTCGGCTCGTCGGCCCAGCTAACGCCAGCCGCGAGGACGACCACGGCGAGAGTGACGGACATACGTCGAACCCATAGGACGAAATCACTCATCATTCTTTCCTCCGTCTACGATTTCGCCCCGCTCGTCACAAGAGCAATCCTCGTGCCTCACCGCAACCTACTGAAAAGCGCGACGACGTCGATGCGGCCATCGTTCGTCAGTTAGATTTTGCGTCAGCGCGCTCCCGTCCCCGCGCCGGATCTCGACATCAAGTCGTCGATTGTGCAGCGCTCGCGCCCGCTCGCACTCGCCGCGATCAGCCATCACCGCGCGCGTTCCACGTCGGAAACCTTTATGGTTCTCACTGCGCACCGCCTCAGCGCACGTCGTGGTCACTCCGCGAGCGAAACTTTTTTCGGATGTATCACAGGGATAGAGAACACGACGCGCGTCGGATTTTCGTGGCACGGTTCCTGCCACCATCCTCGGCCATGAGTACAGAGCCTTTCGTCAGTGCGCTCCTGATGCTGATGACGTCGGCGTCGACGCCGACCGCTTTCGCCGCCCCGGTTCCCTTCGAGGCGTCACCCGCGATCGAGCTTCAGCTCGCCGATCCGGACAAGACCAGTGAGAAACTGCGTGGCGCCGTGGCGTCGCTTCAGCGCGGCGACACGATCCGGGCCGCATCGGAAGCGCATGCGGTGCTCCGCGAGGATCCCGGCATGGCGGCCGCTCACGAGATCCTCGGATCGGTCGCGATGATCAGGAAGGACTGGCGAGAAGCCGAACGCGAGCTGAGCGAAGCACTCCGCCTGAACCCCCGCAGCTCCACCGCGTTGACCAAGCTCGGGAGCACGCTGCTCGCCATGAACCGGGTGAGTGAGGCGTCGCAGATGCTCAGGAAGGCGCTGACGATCTCGCCCGGCAAGGGCAGCGCCCAGCGAAAGCTCGCGACCATCGCGATTCGCCAGGGACGGCCGGAGCAGGCCGTCGCCGAGCTCCGCGAAGGCATCAAGGCCTCGAGGGGCACCGATCGCGTGACCAAGTACGTCCTGGCCAGCCTCTACCTCGAGATGCGGCAGTCCGCCGAGGCCGAGCAGCTCGCGGGCGACATCGTGCGCAGCGAACCGAACTGGCAACCCGGCCAGATCCTCCTCGGAATCGTGAGGCTCGACCAGGGCAAGATCGACGCGGCGCTCCCGCTCCTTCATGGCGCCGCCCAGCGCATCCCGAAGCGTGCGGTGTCGCGGTTGACGGCGGCCGCCAGGTACCGGGCGACGGGTAACCTGGCAGAATCGGTCCGGATGCTCGAGCAGGTGACCCAGGACCGGCCCGACTGGGCGCTGGCCCACTTCGAGCTGGGAGAGACGTTCTCCGCGCTCAAGCAGTTCGATCGCGCCCGGCAAGCGTACGCTCGGGCGAGGCAAGCGATCCCGGCGACGACGGAGCCGAAGACGACGCTCGACGGCGAAGATCTGAGCGTGCTCATCGGCGTGGCCGACACGTATGCGTGGCAGGCGAAGCGCCAGGCCAGCCCGGCGGCGCCGACGCTGAAGGCGGCCCGCTAGTCCAGGTCGAGCCTAGCCCTTGAGGCCGCCGGCGCCCCATCCCTGAATCAGGTAGCGCTGGACGGCGACGAAGAACCCGATCGTCGGGACCGTGATGACCACGCCGGCCGCCATGATCATGCCCCAGTCCACGATCGTCGCATTGAAGAGGTCGTTGACGCCGACGGGCAGCGTCTTCAGCTCGTCCGACGTGATGAGGACGAGCGCGAAGAGGAAGTCGTTCCAGGCGAGGATGAACGTGAAGATTCCGGCAGCGATGAGCCCGGGCAACGCGAGCGGCAACGTCACGTACCAGGCGGCCCGGGCGCGATTGGCGCCGTCCACCATGGCCGCCTCTTCCAGCTCGAGCGGCACGCCCGCGAAAAACGCCCGGAGCAGCCACAGGCAGAAGGGCAAGCAGAACGTCGTGTAGGACAGCACCAGGGCCAGGCGGGTGTTCACCAGGCCGAGCTGGCGGACCAGGATGTAGAACGGGATGATGATCATGATCGGCGCAAACATGTAGGTGGCGAGGATCAATCGGATGACGGTGTCGCGGCCGCGGAACGCGAAGCGCGTGAGCGCGTAGGCGCCCGCCGCCGAGGCGGCCAGCGTCACCACCACCGTGGTCAGCGACACGATCACCGAGTTCTTGAAGTAGACCGCGAAGTTCGTCTCGGCCAGGAGCTGGACGAAGTTGCCGAGCGTGGCGTGGCGCGGCACCAGCGTGGGGGTCGCGAAGATCTCGCCCGAGGGCTTGAGCGAGGTCGACAGCATCCAGAACAGCGGAAACGCGCCCAGCAGCAGGAGCACGCTCCCCGCCCCGTAGAGCCCGGCGGCCCGTCCCAGGCGCCGCCCGCTCACGCCGAGGCTTCCTCGTCGCGCAGCACGCGGAAGTAGAACACCGTGGCCACCAGCAGCATCAGGAACATGATGACGGCCAGGGCCGCGCCCATCCCCGCCTGGAGATACGTGAACGTGCGCGCGTAGGCGTACACGGGCAGCGTCCGCACGTAGCGGCTCACCCCGCCCTCCCCCGCCATCAGCCAGACCGTGTCGAACTTGGTGAACATCCAGATGGAGCGCAGCAGCACGATGACGAAGAGCACGCTGCGCGTGTGGGGCAGCGTGACGTGGAGGAAGCGCCGCACCGCACCGGCGCCATCGACGGTGGCCGCTTCGTACAGCTCGGGCGGGATGGTCTGCAGGCGCGCGAGGTACGTCACCACGACGAAGGGGAAGAACTGCCACACACTGGTCATGATCAGCGACGTCATGATCCAGTCCTTGCCGAGCCAGGCCACGGGCGCCCGCGTGATACCCCCGGCGACCAGGAGATGGTTGACGAGGCCGTACGAATCGTTGAGCAGCCACTTCCAGAGGATCACGGCGACGATCGTCGGGATCATGTACGGAAAGAGCACGACGCCCCGCAGCACGCCGCGGCCGCGAAACGCCTCGTTCAGGAGCAAGGCGGCCAGCACGCCGAGGACGATCTGCAGCACGATGGTCACGCCGGCGTAGACGACGCCGTACCGGACGCTCGACCAGAACTCGGGGTCGCCGGCGAAGTACTCGTAATGGCGCAGCCCGACGAAGGCCTGGGCGGGCAGGAACGCGTGCTTGTCGAAGAGCGAGAGCCACAGGTTGTAGGCGATCGGGTAGACGACCAGCCCGCCCATCAGGAGCAGCGACGGCGCCAGGAGCAGCCAGCCGGCCACGGCCTGGCGCCGTTGGTTCACGGGGCGATCACGACCAGCGCTTGTAGTTGAGCTGGGTGAGCAGCTCCTCCGCGCGCTTCTGGGCGCGGTCGGCCTCGGTCTTGGGATTCTTCTCGCCCACCATCACCTCGATGATGAGGTCGGCCACGATGCCCGAGCCGTCCAGCTCGGCCAGGAAGGGCAGCACGTTGTCGTCGGGCCGGCTGAAGCCGATCGGCAGGAACCGGTTGTCGTTCAGTCCCTTCACCATGAAGTCGTGCCACGACTTCCACTTCTGGATGCGCGGGTTGGCCAGGTACTCCGGGTCGTTGATCATCGACTTGAAGATCGGCGTCAGGTGGATCGGCACCGAGTGGCAGTACTTCATGTAGTGCTCGCGCTTGTAGAACAGCTTGAGGAATTCGAAGGCTTCGTTCGGATACTTGGACTGGGTGAAGACGGCCCAGTTCTCGCCGTCGAGCGCCGAGACGCCCTTCTTGCCCTGCGGCCCGTGCGGCTTGAACATCGGCTGGAAGTGATCGGGGTCGCGCATGTTCTCCGGCGCGTAGCGCTCGATGTAGCCGATCGTGCGGGCGCCCGACAGGTACACCATCGACACCTTGCCGGTGGAGAGCGCCGCCAGCGTGTCGAGGTACTTCTGCCCGGACCAGCCGCCCGGCATGTACTTGTTGAGCTTCTGGAGATACTCGAGGGTGCTGACCATCGCGGTGCTGTTGAGCTGAGGCCGCCACGTCTTGCCGTCGACCCAGGTGCCGCCATTGGAGGCCAGCCACTCGGCCGGCAGCACGAAGCCGATGTAGAGCTTCTCGCCCGGCATCTGCAGCCCGAAGCGCTTGCCGTCCTCGGTGAGCGCCGCGGTCAGCTTCAGGAAGTCGTCGTAGGTCTCGGGCGGCTTCAGGCCCTTACCCTCGCGTAGGTCGCGGCGCTCGGCGATGTAGGTGGCGCCCATCGCGTGGGTGACGCCGTAGTACTTGCCGTCGAAGTACTGGAGCTTCAGCGTCGCCTCGTGGATGTCCTTCTCGCCGAGGGCGCGGATCAGCTCGTCCATCGGGCGCAGCAGGTTCTTTCGGTAGAGCGACGCCGTCATGAACGGATTGAGGTGCGTGAGGTCGGGCGGACTGCCGGCGGCCAGCGCGGCGAGCAGCTTGGTGTTGAGGTCGCCCCAGCCGAGCGCCTGCTGCTTGACCTTGAAGCCGGGGAACTTCTTCTCGAACTCCGCGATCGAGGTGTCCTGGATCGTCTTCACGGTCTGCGGCTCGACTTCGGTGTGCCAGACCTGGATCTCGCGCACCTGCTGGCCGAGCGCGGCCGGAGCGCGACCGAGGAGGACGGCACCCGCCGCCGTGGTCGTGAGGAACTGACGTCGTGAAGTCGGCTGTGCCATGGGCGCCCTCCTCGCTGCTCGCGAAGTGGGCGGAGTCTAGCGCGGGCCGGCCTCTTTCTTCAACCGGACGTCCTCGAGCGGCCCCGAGTACGGAAACGCCGGGATCAGCGTCAGCCCGGATTCCTCCACGCGCGGCCCCGAGGCGCGGATGAAGCCGTTCTCCCAGATCGGCGCGAACACCATGCGCTCGTGGAGCAGGCGCTGGATCTGGTGCAGCATCTCCTCGCGCTTCTTGCGGTCCATCTCCTGGAGCTGGCGTTGGAAGAGGCCGTCCACGTCGGGGATCGGCCCGTAGGAGGAGACGCCCCGGGTGGTGGCGAACGGCTCGATGCGGGTCGAGGCGTTGCCGGCCGAGCCGGTGGCTCCGACGAAGATGCCCCGGAGCTTCTTCTCGCGCCAGGCCGTGAGGAAGGCCGCGCGCTCCATCGTCCGGACGCGCGTCTTGATGCCGACGGCGGCGAGATAGTTCGCGATCGCCTCGCCCATCGAGGTGTACGGCGGGTACGGCGTGAACTCCCCCGCGTCGAATCCATTCGGGTAGCCAGCTTCGGCCAGCAACGCCTTCGCGCGCTTGGGATCGTAGGGATCGGGATCGATCGGCAGCGCGAACTCCTGATGACGGGGGACGATGTTGCCGGTGGGCCCCGAGAATCCCAGTGACTCGGCCTCGTTGATCGCTTGCCGGTCGATGGCGAGGCTCGCCGCCATCCTCACGCGCTTGTCCATCCACGGCGAGCCCGGCGTCCACTGCTCCGGGAACATGACCCAGAGGACGCCGTTGGTGCGCGTCGGGCTGAGCGTGAGGCCCGGTGTGCGGCGAATGTCGTCGGCGATGGGTCCGTTGAAGTAGTAGGCGACGTCGACCTCGCCACGCTTGAGCGCCGCTGCCCGCGTCGACTCGTCGGGGATCGAGCGCAGCACGAGGCGTCTGACACTCGGCGTCTTCCTCCAGTAGCGGTCGAAGGCCTCCAGCACGAGCTCGACGCCCGGCTGGAAGCTCACGAACTTGTACGGCCCGGCGCCGACCGGCGCCTTGCGGTACGCCTCCTCGCCAACCTTCTCGACGTATTTCTTGGGCACGACGTAGGCCGCGCCGGAGGCGCTGGTGCCGTAGAAGGTCATGAAGTCCGGCCACGGCTCCTTGAGCTGAAAGCGCACGTGCGTCGCGTCCACCACCTGCACCTCCCGCACGCGATCCTTGAAGAGCGGAGCCGCCGCCCCCTTGTAGCGCTCGAACGAGAACTTCACGTCCTCGGCGGTGACGGGATCGCCGTTGTGGAACCGGGCGCCCTTGCGGATGACGAACTCCCAGGTGCGCCCGTCCTTCGACATGCTCCACGACTCGGCGAGGCATGGCGCGTTCAAATTCCCGGGCATCGGCTTCACGAGCGCGTCGTGGAGCGCGTACAGGATCATGAACGGCGTGATCTCGGAGTCGGTGTCCGCCGGGTCGAGCCACCTTGTGGCGAGCGTGACGTGGACGCCGAACGTCATCGTGCCGCTCGGCTGGGCGGCCGCCGGCAGGGCGATGAGCAGCGTCGCCCCGAGGAGTCCGACGATCGTCCGCATCACACGACTCACGGGCGCTCAGGATACCCCTAATCGGTCACCGCCTCGAACACGAACATCTTCGCCGCGGGCCGACCGTTCGCTTGTTCGGCGGGCGCGTAGACGCGGTGAGTCCGCGGGTCGACGACGAGACTGTGGATCTTCGGCTCCACCGGAAAATCCGGAAGCTTCCGGAAATGCGCCGGGTCGTCCATCTGGAACACGGAGATCGCGCCGCTGGTGCAGGCGACGTAGATCCGGCCGAGACCCGGATCGAACATGACGACGTCAGCGCCCTTCGCCATCGGCAGGTGGGCGATCGCACGGTGCGTGTCGAGGTCGAAGACGGTGAGCGTGTCGTTGCCCTCGCAGGAGAGGAAGGCGCGATGGTGCTCGGCGTCGATCGCCATGCCGTGGTTCTGCTGGCATCCCTCGACGCGATATCGGCCGACGACCGTGTCCGTGGCGGGATCGATCACCGCCAGCGTGTTCTGGTCTTGAAGGTTGACGTAGATTTTGCGAGCCACCGGGTCGTACTGCGGCACACCGGTCTCACTGTCGAACCGCAGCACCTTCACGATCGTATCCGTGGTGACGTCGATGACACTCTCGGCCTTCGCTCGCTCGTTCGAGACGTACGCTTTCCGGAACGGAGCCGCATAGGCGATGCCGTCGGGCTTCGTTTCGGTCGGAAGCTTCTTGATGACCGCCATGCGAGCGAGGTCGACGACGCCGATCGTGTTGTCCCCCCAGTTCGCCGTGTAGACCTTCTTGCCGTCCGCGATGTACGCCACGCCTTCCACGCCCGGCACGTCTCGCACTGTCTTGACCACGGTGTTGGTTCGAAGGTCGATCACGTGGAGGAGTCCCGCGCCGAGATGCGCCGACAGCAGGTAGTTGTCGTCGTCGTCGATCGTCAGATAGTCGAAGCGCTTGCCCGCTGGCCCTGGCAACTCGAACGCAGCGACCTGTCGCAGTGCCGGCCGATCCGCCGCGGCCCGGGCCGCGCCGCTGTCGCCTCCCACCCACACGCCGACCCCGGCCACGACGATGACGGTTCCGATCGCAATGCACCACGACGTCTGGCGAAGCCGTTCCCCTCGTCTGATCATTTCGCCGGCGTGCCGCCGACCTCGAGGTCGGCGAACTCGGTGACGGAATCAGCCTTGGTCCACAGCCCGACCCAGCCTTCCGTGAAGGTCTTGTCCTGATGGTCGAGCAGGGGCGCGTTGTCCAGGTAGGCTTGAACCCTGGGTCCCGTGGCGACCACACGGATCGTGTGCCACGTCCCGAGCTTGGGCTCCTCCACCCTCGCCGAGGCGACCGTGCTGCGCTTGCCGTTCACGATCGTATAGAGACGGAAGTTGTTCTCGAGCGCGTTGGCCCGGACCAGGAAGTAGTTCCGGCCGTCCTTCGCCCGGAAGATGATCCCGCCGCTCGCGTCCTCTTTGCCCGAGACTGGCCGGAAGCGCACGGAAACGTCGAGATCCGAAAATTTCTGGTCCTCGAGCACGGCCACCGCCCACGGCTGGGTCGCGGCGGTCTGGGCCAAAACCTGGCGGCCACCCGATGCTCGGCGGACCCACTGGCCCGCCACGAACTTCCACTTGGGATTCTCAGCACCGAGATCGTATGTCATCGTGATCTTCTCCCCCGCCGCCATGGCGAACGTGGTGATGCCGACGAGTAACACTACCGCGAGTATGGCCTTCATGGGCCTTCCTCCTCCTGCGTTGTCAGTCCAGGCGCACCGTGATGATCTTCCACTCGTCACCGCGGACCAGCGTCACCTCGGCGAGCGGCCGGCTGCCGTCGAGGCCCGGCATCGCGCTGACGGCGCGGTAGCCGGCGTTGGCCCTGACCGCGTCGGCCGTCGCCTCCCCGAGCGACCGCTTCGCGCGAGCCATGGTCGCCTTCTGGCTTTGCGCCGCCGCGAGATCGTTGCCACCCGTGATCGTGTCCACTCTGGCCACGAGCCCCGTGCTGAAATCGACGATGACCTCCGTGAAGGAGTCCCCGGAGACCGTGTCCGTCTTCCACGTGTACACCGAGAGCTGGAACGCGCCGTCCTCGATCTCGTACGTGGCCGACAGCGGCGTGCCCTCGCGCGCGCTCACGGCCAGGCCGCTCTCGAGCGGGAGCCACGCACCCACGAGGGCACGCGCGAGCTCGCGCCTGGCGTCGATCGAGCCCGGCTCGGCCTGGGCCGGCAACCTCCCGGTGGCGAGCACCATGAATCCGATGATCACGATCGCAGTGTGGCGTCTCATCCCGGCCTCCTCCTCCGCGACATGAGTGGCGTCGGCGTGATCATCACGGCGTCGTCGATCCCCCGCTACTGAAGAGTTCCTGACATTCATGTCAGATGCGAAGCCATCGACGCACCGATATAGTGCTGCGCACGATGCGCGTGCTGGTCGTCGAAGACGAAAAGAAGGTGGCGAAGGCTCTGCGCGAAGGCCTCGAAGCCGAGCATTACGACGTCCGCCTCGCGTCCTCGGGCGAGGAAGGCTTCTTTCTCGTCAACCACGAGACCTTCGATTGCGTCGTGCTCGATCTCATGCTTCCCCATCGCGACGGCATCGAGGTCCTGACGACACTGCGCAAGCGCGGGCTGCAGACCCCCGTCCTCATCCTCACCGCCAGGGACACGGTCCACGATCGGGTCCGCGGCCTCGACAGCGGCGCCGACGATTACCTCGTGAAGCCGTTCGCCCTCCCGGAGCTCCTCGCGCGCATCCGCGCGCTCTTGCCGCGCGGCCGGACGGATCAGGTCCTGAAGCTCCGGCAGGACGACCTCGAGATGGATCTCGTGACGCGCAAGGTGGTCCGCGCGGGCCAGACACTCGAGCTGACGGTGAAGGAGTTCGAGGTCCTCGAGTACCTGCTGCGGCATGTCGGCCACGTCGTCTCCCGGGAGATGCTCACACGTGACGTCTGGCGCATTGCCGCCCGTGCGACTCCCCTCGACAATGTCATTGACGTGACGATCGCACGGCTGCGTCGGAAGATCGACGACCCGTTCCAGACGAAGCTGTTACAGACCGTCCGCGGCGTCGGATTCGCCCTGCGTGGCGCGCACGGATGAGACGTCGGGCTCCGAGCGTGCGGGCGCGCCTCACGCTCTGGCACGCCGGCGTGCTCGCGCTCGTCACCTGTCTCTTCTCCGCCGGCGCCCTCCTCGTGGTGAGGGCGCGTTTCGATCGTCTGTTCGAGGAGCAGATCAGCCAGGACCTCGCGACGATCGAGAAGGTGTATCGGGAAGAAACCGGAGACCTCGGAGAGCTTGCGCATCGGATGCGTACCACGCTGTTCGAGGTGGTCGAGGGTCCGACCGTGATCTATCGCACCGCGGGCTGGCCACCAGCCGGACGAACACCCTATCGCATCCGGACGGCCGCCGACGCCACCCACCGCATCACCGTGGCGCGCGACGAGACCCCCCTGCGCCAGACGCTCTGGACCCTCGCCGTCATTCTGGCGACCGGGATCCCCTGCGCCATCGGCCTGGCCATCGCCGGCGGATATTTCCTCGCCGGACGCGTCCTGGCGCCCGTCGCCGCGATGGCGGAAACCGCACGCCGGATCACGGCGGCATCCTTGAGTGCTCGACTCCCGGTGGAGAACACCGGAGACGAATTCGGCCGGCTCGCCACCGTATTCAACGAGACGCTGGCTCGCCTCGAGGCGGCGTTCGAGCAGTTGCGCCGCTTCACGGCCGACGCCTCCCACGAGCTTCGCTCGCCGCTCACCGGCATGCGCAGCGTCGGCGAGGTGGCCCTTCAGCAGTCACTCACGGCCCAGGGGTACCGCGAGGTCATCGGCAGCATGCTGGAGGAGGTCGATCGGCTCACGCGGCTCGTGGAAAACCTGCTGCTGCTCACGCGGGCCGATGCCGGCCGAATTCCGATGACGCGGGCCCTCGTGGACCTGCGCGAGCTGGTCGCGGGCGTGGTCGATAGCCTCCGCGTGCTCGCCGACGAGAAGGATCAGCGGCTGACCATTGACGTCGCCCCACGCGTCATGGCGGAGTGTGATGCTGGCGTCCTGCGCCAGGGCGTCACGAACTTGCTGTACAACGCGATCAAGTACACGCCGACCAAGGGCGAGATCCGCGTCGTGGTCACACCGACCGAGTCCGGCGGCGTCTCGATCGACGTGCGCGACACGGGACCCGGCATTGCCGCTGCGCATCGCGAGCGGATCTTCGAGCGCTTCTATCGCGTGGACGACGCCCGCTCGCGAGAGTCGGGCGGCACCGGGCTTGGCCTGGCCATCGCCCGCTGGGCCGTCGAAGCCAATGGCGGCCGCATCGAGGTCCAGAGCGACGAGGGCCACGGCAGCGTCTTTCGCATCGTGCTGCCGCGGCGTTCCTGACACACACGTCCTCACGAGCAGATCGCTGTGCATAGATCCAACGACCAATTGACGCGGCGGCTGCACCAGCTCAGATTCGAAAACCAATCGAGTCATCATGGAAAACCGTTCACCGTTCGCCAAACGCCGCGTCATCATCAAGCCGTTTGAAGCCGTTCCGCCGGGACTTCTCCGACCACCCCTACCGAAGCCGGCCAGCATCCTGCCCCTCATCACGCTTCTCGGGTGTGTATCCATGCTGATCGTCGGCTGGGGACTCTACTCGGCGAACATCGTGGTCGACCCGAGAATTCTCTTGTTCGCCTGCCTGGTTCTTCTTTGGATGGCGGGCAGCGCCGGTGTTGCGCTGTCGGCGAAGCAGAAGGGCCGCAGCGCCGTCGCCTTCTTCTTTCTCTCGATCGTGTTCTCGTGGTTTCTGATGGCGCTGGTCGTTGCGGGCCTGAGAAGAGCGGCTCGGTAACTCCTGCCCGGCGGCTTCCTGACAAAAACGTCAGGATCCCGAAACTCGTCCGTGGTTACACTCCCTCGTCACGAGGAGATGACCATGGCCACGCCAACGATGGACGCCACGAGCGTGAGCGCCTCGAAAGACATCGCCACCACGCTGTTCAGGCTCGGCGCCACCTCGTATGGCGGACCCGCCATCATGGGTTTCATGCAGGCCGAGCTGCAGGAGAGACGGAAGTGGGTGTCGAAGGAGCGCTTCCTCGAAGGACTCGCGGTGGCCAACATGGTCCCCGGCGCGACGGCCACGCAGCTCGGGATCTTTCTCGCGTACGCGCGCGGTGGCTGGTGGGGCGGGCTGCTGGGCGGACTCGCCTTCGTGCTTCCCGCGTTCGTGATCATGCTCGTGCTGACGATCGCCTACGCGACGCTGGGCGTGACGCCGCTGGCGCGCAGTGCGCTCTACGGGCTCGGCCCGGTGGTGATCGGGCTGTTCGCGATCGCTCTCTATCGTCTCGGCAAGACGGCGGCGAGCAGCGTGCCCGAAGCGATCGTCGGCATCGTCGCCGCGGTGGCATCGGCCACGACACGCCTGGGGATCGTGGCGATCCTGGTCCTCGCCGGTGTCGCCGGGCTTGGGGTCTTCTACCGCGGGAAAGCCCGAGCACGCGTGCGGACGATGGCAGCGCTCGTCGTCCTCGCCGTGCCGTCGATCGCCTGGTGGGCATCGACCGCCGCGTCGGTTTCGGCTGGCGCCGGATGGACGCCGAATCCGAAGAGCCTGCTCGACCTGGGCCTGTACTTCCTCAAGGTCGGCGCGTTCACGATCGGCGGCGGCCTGACGATGATCGCCTTCATCCAGGACCAGGTCGTCGGTCAGTTCGGGTGGATGACGCCGCGCGAGTTCGTCGACGGGCTAGCCCTCGGACAGCTCACGCCCGGGCCGGTCCTCATGATCGCCGCGTACGTCGGCTACAAGCTGGCTGGCGTCGCGGGAGCTGCCGTCGCTGCCACGGCGGCGTTCCTTCCTTCGTTCGTGGTCATGCTGTCCCTTCTTCCCGTGCTCGACCGCGTGAGACAGCTGGCCTGGGTGAAGGCCGTCATGAAGGGCATGGGGCCCGCGGTCATTGGGGTGCTCGTCGTCTCTCTGGTCAGGCTCTCACCGGCGGCGGTGCCGGATCCCCTGGCGCTGGTGATCCTCGTCGGCACGGTCGTCGCGGCGATGGCGTTGCGCGTCGGCGCCTTCAAGCTCATGATGGGTGGCGCCGTTCTCGGGATCCTGAGGAGCCAGCTCCCGGTCACCGCGCTCACGCGTCCCTTCTGATCGGGCTGCCGCGAACGTCGAGAAGGCAGGCTACGACGCGCCGGAGGACACTCTCGATGCACTGGTCGCGAATGTCGGTGTGCGCGACCACGGCTGGCCTGCTCCTTTTCTCCTTCGTCACACCGCCTCCGTCGTGGGCCTATCGGCCGTTCATCTCGACAGACGCCGCCGTCGCGGATCCCAAAGAGGTCGAGATCGAGATTGGCTACTTCACCCTCGAGCGCACGAAAGACGAGAACGCCTTCATCATCCCTCGGGTCGTCTTCAACTACGGATGGTTCAAGGACTGGGAGCTGGTGGCCGAGTTCGCCATCCGGCGGGCACCCGATGGCGAGGTGAACGTCATCGACCCCGGGATCTTCCTGAAGGCTGTGCTGAAGGAAGGTGTTCTCCAGAACAAAGACGGCTTTGGCTTCGCGATCGAAGCCGGGCCGCTTTTGCCGGCCACCGAAAAGGGCGACCGGAAGTTCGGGTTCGAGGCCATCGGTATCTTGAGCGACAAGCTCGGGCCCTTCACGTTCCACCTCAATGGCGGGGCCGGTATCGACCGGTCGACCGGTGACGTCGTCGGGATCTGGGGAGTGATCGGTGAGCTTCCGGTCGCGAAGGGCGTGCGCCTCGTCGGCGAGGTGAACGGAGAGAAACCTCGGCGTGAGGACCAGCGCGATTCCGCGCTCCTCGGTGTCATCTGGCAGCCCTGGTCCGCGAAGAACGTGTGGTTCGACGCGGGCGTCCGGCGGGGGTTCACGAGCGGCGTCCCCGACTGGCAGTTCACCTTCGGCCTCACGTTCGGCTTTTCGACGTCCTCGCCGACGAAGAGCTCGACGGCGGCCGAGCTGCGTGACGTACGGAGCGGCCTCGGAACGCACTGACGCAGAGAGACGTCCCCACGGTCGCCGTTCTCGCTCTGCTGATCGGTCGGCGGCTCTTCGGATTCCCGCCGACCAGTGGTCAAGAAATCACCGGCGCGTACAATGAGTCGATGCCGTCGTTTTTGCCGTTCGTCCGACACTGGTTCGATGCAACATTTACCGAGGCCACCCGTCCCCAGCGCGAGGGCTGGGACGCCATCGCGTCCGGTCGCGATACGCTGATCGTCGCGCCCACCGGCTCCGGGAAGACGCTGGCCGCGTTCCTCTGGACGCTCGATCACCTGCACCGCCTCGCCGCCGATAGTCGACTGGAAGACCGCGTCTACGTCGTCTACGTCTCGCCGCTCCGGGCGCTGAACAACGACATCGAGAAGAACCTGCGCGAGCCGCTCCACGGGATCCGCGCCGCCGCTGCCGAGGCGGGACTCCGCCTGCCCGAGGTCCGCGTGGCCGTGAGGACGGGAGACACGCTCGCCGCCGCCCGTCAGGCGATGACCCGCCGGCCACCCCACATCTTGATCACCACGCCGGAATCGCTCTTCATCCTCCTCACCGCCGAGCGCTTCCGCCCGGCGCTAGCGCAGACACGCTTCGTGATCGTCGACGAGATCCACGCGATGATGGGCAGCAAGCGCGGCGCCCACCTGGCGCTGTCGCTCGAGCGACTGCAGGCGCTGGTCGAGGCCCACGAGCCGGGAGCACGGCCGCAACGCATCGGGTGCTCGGCCACCGTCAGCCCGGTCGACGATGCGCTGGCGTTCCTCACCGGAACGACGGCGCGCGATCCGGCGGTCGTCGACGCCGGCTTCGCCCGGCAGCTCGACGTGCGTGTCGTCACCCCGGTCGACGATTTCCTCACGGCGCAGAGCGACACGATCTGGGAAGCCGCGCTCCAGCAGATCGCCGAGCTGGTGGCCGCCCACCGGACGACGCTCGTGTTCGCCCAGAGCCGCCGCTCGGCCGAGCGACTGGCTCGCGATCTGAACGACCGGGTCGGCGAAGGCCTGGTCGCCGCACATCACGGCTCGCTGTCCCGCCGCGCCCGTCTCGAGGCCGAGAATCGTCTCAAGGACGGCAAGCTGCGGGCGCTGGTGGCGACGTCGTCGCTCGAGCTCGGCATCGACGTGGGGGCGATCGATCTCGTCGTGCAGGTCCAGTCGCCGCGCACGGTCGCCGCGGCGCTCCAGCGGGTGGGGCGCTCCGGCCACCTGCTGTCGCGCGTGAGCAAGGGCCGCATCGTCGTCACCAAGGGCGACGAGCTGGTCGAAGCGGCGGCCGTCGTCCGCTCGATCCGCGCCCATCAGCTCGACCGGGTGACCATGCCCGATGCTCCGCTCGACGTGCTGGCCCAGCAGATCGTGGCCTCGGTGGCGGCCGAGTCGCTCTCGATCGACGAGCTGTACGCGCGATGCACCCGAGCGGCGCCGTACCGTTCCCTCACGCGTGACGGCTTCATGTCCGCCGTCCGCATGCTCGCCGAGCCGTTGCCGGCCGAGCTCAAGGGCGCCGCTCCGCGCATCCTGTGGGATCGCGTGAACGATCGTGTGCACGCGCGACGGGGCAGCCGTTTCCTGGCCGTGACGTCAGGCGGGACGATTCCCGACGCCGGGCTCTTCGACGTGTTCGTCGCCGACACCGATTTGAGAGTGGGCACGCTCGACGAGGAGTTCGTGACCGAAAGCCTGCCTGGCGACGTGTTCCTCCTCGGCTCGAACGCCTGGCGCATCGTGAAGGTGCGCTCCGACCGCGTGCTGGTCGAGGACGCCCACGGGATGTCGCCGACGATCCCGTTCTGGCGGGGCGAGCATCCGTCGCGCTCGTGGGAGCTCGGCGTGGCCGTCGGGCGCCTCCGCCGCGACGCCTCGGACCGTCTCGACCAGCCCGACTTCATGGACTGGGCGCGCGAGGAGTGCGGCCTCGAGCCGGCCGCCGCCGGCGCGCTGCGGGCCTGGCTCGTCAAGGCGGGCGAAGTGCTCGACGGCGTCCCCGACGATCAGGGCGTGGTCGTGGAGTCGTTCTCGGACGAAATGGGCGGCCGGCACGCGATGATCCACTCGGTCTTCGGCATGAAGATCAACGGCGCCTGGGGCATGGCCCTCAAGGAGAAGCTGCGCCGGTCGTTCGGCCTGATCGCCGAGGCGAGCCACGTCGACGACGGCATCCTGTTGTCGTTCGCGCCGGGCCAGGTCCCGCCCTCCCCCGAGCGCTTGCCCACGCTGGTCGCGCCCGAGGAGCTCGACGTGCTGCTCGGCGAGGCGCTGATCGGCTCGCCGCTCTTCGGCACGCGCTTCCGTCACGCCGCCGTGCGTGCGCTGTTCATCCCCCGCACGTACAAGGGCCAGCGGACGCCCGCGTACTTGCAGCGCCTCAAGGCCGACGCGCTGCTCGAGACCGTCCGCGGCCAGCCCGACTTCCCCCTCGTGGCCGAGACCCTGCGCGAGTGCTTCCACGACGCCCTCGACGTGCCCCGCACGAAGCGGCTCCTCGAGCGCCTCCACGACCGCGAGGTGTGGACGCGCTACGTCGACACGCCGCTGCCGTCGCCGTTCGTCTATCCGCTGCTGCTGGCGTGGGACTGGGCGTATCTCGACGCCGGCCACGCCGAGGAGCGGCGCAGCGACGCGGTCACCATGCGGAAGGCGTGGAGCGTGGCCCCGGGGCCGCTACGCCCGGATATCGTCGCGACCGTCGAAGCCGAGCTCCAGAAGACGACGCCCGAGCGCCGGGCCCGCGACGCCAACGAGCTGGCGGGCATCCTCGACGATCTCGGCGACCTCACGGCCGAAGAGATCGCCGAGCGCGCGCTCGAGGATTCCGCCGCGATGATCTCCGCGCTGGCGGGCGAGCGTCGCATCACCGGCGTCGATTTCACGAGCGGGCGCCACGCCTTCATCCCCTCGACGGACGAGGCGCTCTATCGCGCGCTCGGGACGGACGAGGGCCTCGAGCGCGTCGCGCTCAGGCTGCTGCGCACGCGTGGACCGGTGACGGCGGCCTGGGTGGCCCGACGCTACGGCCTCGAGGCCGCCGACGTGGAGCGTGTTCTGGAGCGTCTCACGGCACGGGGCCTGCTCAGGCGCGGTACCTTCATGGAGTCGGAGCCGACGCCGCAGTACGTGCATATCGCCGTGCTCGAAGAAGTCCAGCGCCGCCAGGTCCACGCTCGCCGCGTGCCGCGCCCGGTCAGCACGGCCGAGCAGTTTTCTGCGTTCCTGCTGCGCCGCCACCATCTGCACCCCGGCCATCGTCTGGTGGGCCCGCCGGGAGTCCTGGCCGCGGTCGAGCTGCTGCAAGGTGACGACTTCGGCGTGAGAGTGTGGGAGCAGGACCTCCTGGCGCCGCGGGTGGAAGGCTATCAGCGAGAGTGGCTCGACCGCCTCGGCCTCTCGGGCTCGATCGTCTGGACGACGTTCGATCGCCGCTCGGCTCGCTCCGCCGACGACGCGCGTGAGGAGGACAGAAAGCGCAGCGGGCGGGTCGGGGTCGCGCTGCGCGAGAACATCGGCTGGCTGGGCGAGCCTGCCGAGCCGGCGGCCACCGTCGACCCGCGGACCAAGAACGTCCTGCTCCACCTCCAGCTACGCGGAGCCTCGTTCGTCCAGGACCTCGCCCGCGTCACCGGGCTCGACGGCCCGACGACCCAGGCCGCGCTCTGGGATCTCTTCTGGGCCGGGCTCGCGACGCCCGACACGTTCAGTGCCGTCGTCACCGACGTGACGCCCGAGCGCAGCTCCGCCTCCCGGCGCAGCGGGCGTCGCCCCCGGCGCGGCATGGCGCGCGGCGTGGTGAGTCACCTGCCCGTGCTCGGTCGCTGGAGCGCGCTCGGTGAAGACGAACGGCTGAGCCCCGAAGAGCGCGACGAGGCCCACGCTCATCTGGTGTTAGCGCGCTACGGCGTCGTGGCTCGCGAGCTCTGCGCCGGTGACTGGTCGCGCTTGCGACACGTGCTGCTCAGGATGGAGTACGGTGGCGAGGTCGTGCGTGGCTACTTCGTCGAAGGCCTCTCCGGTGAGCAGTACGCGCTCGCCGATGCTCTCACCGATCTCGGCGCCTCGCCGCGGCGCGCCGAGCCCCACGTGCTCGTCAACATGGTGGACCCGGCGAACGTCTGGGGACGGATCTTCGCGCTGAGTCGGCCCGACGGAACGCGCGTGGCCGTCGCCAGGACGCCGCAGGCGTGGCTGATCTTCCGCGCGGGACGGCCCATCGCTCTCTGCGAGGGCCACGGCCGCGATCTCTCGACGCTCGCCGGCTACGAGCCCGTCGATCTGCCGGGCGTGGTGACGGCGCTGTCATCGATCATGGAGCGCCCGCCGCTGCTGCGGTCAGTACGCCGGCTCGAGATCGCCACGTGGAACGGGCGACCTGTCCGCGAGACCGAGGCGCTCGACGTCTTCGTCGCGGCCGGCTTCGCCGCCGACGGCCCGCGCCTGTGGTGGGACGGCCACCCCGGGCCGCGGGCCGTGCGTTGACCTACGCGCTGTAGCCCTTGGCCTTCATGCAACGCGCGTACGCATCGCGGAAGAACTCGTCGTGCTTCTTGTTGTCCCAGATGCCGTACAGCGTGCCGCCGCCAGCGCCGACCAGGCCGCCGATGAGCGCGCCCTTGCCCGCGCCCTTGCCGCCGCTGGCGATGGCTCCGCCGGCTGCGCCGACCGCCGCGCCGCCGAGCGCGCCGATCCCGGCATCCTTGCCGACCTCGACGAGCTTGCCCTTCGTGTCGCGCCCCGCACCGCTCTGGGCCTGCGCCTGCTGGTTGCAGGAGTCGACCACCGACTGGGGCGGCGTGCTGGACTGGGCCACGCGCCGCGCGGGCGTGTCGCTCGCCGGAGCTGTCGTTGCCGGCGGCTGGGGCCGAGTTGCCGCATCATCCGACGTACGGGGACTTGCCGCCGGCGGCTGCTCGACCCTGGCCGTCGCCGGTTCCGAACTGGGAGTCGTCCGCCGGGCGACGACGACCCCCGTGATAACTGCCGTGACCGCCGCGACTGCGACGCCGATCGCCGTCATCTTCCAGAGGTTCTCGCGCCTTTCGGCCATGGTTCTCGCCTCCCGCTGGCTACGATGAGCACCGATCGTGCCAGCGACTTCGCGATGGCCGGCTGATGGCGCAGGGTCGGATCGCCGCCAAGAGGGTGTACGACCCGGCCTCGAGGGCTGACGGCACGCGCGTCCTGATCATGAGGCTCTGGCCGCGCGGCATCCGCAAGAGCCGCGTCGATCTCTGGCTGCGCGAGCTGGGCCCGGTGATCGAGCTGCTCCGTGCGTTCCGTGGCGGCAAGGTGGACTGGGCCGAGTATCGACGCCTGTATCGGGCCGGCCTCCGGCGCCCCGAGGCGAAAGCGCACATCGCCGAGGTCCGCCGGCTCGCCCGCTCCGGCATGGTGACGCTGCTCTGCGGGTGTCCCGACGAGCGGCGCTGTCATCGCTCGCTGCTCCGCGACTACCTGACGAAGGCCTGAGGTACACTCTCGGCCGTGGCACGGGCCGTGGCGTTCGTTCTGGCCATGAGCGCGCTCCTGGCGTCGAGCCCGGTCGGCGCCGAGCACGAGGTGTATTACCGGTACGTGGTGCTCGGCTTCGTGAAAGACGCGACGGGCAAGCCGGTCGCGGGGCGCGCGATCGAGGTCGTCCGCGACAAGACCGGCTTCTCGTATCTGGCCCAGACCGACGCCCGCGGCCTCTACGTCGCGGTGACGCGGCTGGGCGACGAGAGCGCGGGCGAGACGCTGACCGTCAAGGTCGGCACGCTGGTCCGGAAGGTGACCGCGACGTTCGACGCCGCCAACCACGCCGAGGATCGCGGCACGCGGCTCGACCTCGAAGGTGCGACGTTCGTCGAGCGCCCGGCATGGTTCCACTCGACCCTCACGCGGTTCCTCGGCGAAAGGGGTAGCCAATGACCAAGGCGACGGCGGGAAAGCGCGTGAAGGCGTACGTGCTCATCGAAACGGCGGCCGGCAAGGCCAAGGTCGTGAAGAAGTCGTTGTCGAGGATCAAGAGCGGGCCGTCGACGATGATGCATCTCGACGGCATCACCGGCCCCTTCGACTTCATCGCGATCGTGGAGGGGCCGAACCTCGACGCCGTCGGGCGCCTGGTCACCGACGGGATCGGCGCCATCGACGGCGTGACGCGCACGACGACCTGCATCGCGGTCTCCATCGGCTGAGCGTGCGCGCCCTCGTCCTCGGCGGCACGGAATTCATCGGGGTTCATCTGGTCCGCGCGCTGACGCGCGCCGGTCACGAGGTCGTCGTGTTCAATCGCGGCCGGCGCAACGAGCGGCTGCCCGACGGCGTGAAGACGATCGTCGGTGACCGCAAGGACCACGCGGGGGTGAAACGAATCCTGGCCGGCGTGCGAGCCGACGCCCTCGTCGACGTGACCTACGCGCCCACGACGGGCGAGGACGTGGAGGCGGTGCTCGACGCGCTCGACGGCCGGGTCGGCCACGCGCTGTTCGTGTCGACCTGCCGCGTGTACGACCACGCGCTCCCCATCCCCTACGACGAGGCGACGCCGCGCAGCCTCTACTGGGGCGAGTACGCGAAGCACAAGATCGCCGGCGAGGACGCCGTCCTGCGGCGACACCGGGAGCGCGGCTGGCCCGTCACCATCGTCAGGCCCACGCACGTCTACGGGCCGATGAACACGCGCAACAACGAGACGTTCGTCTTCGATCGCCTGCTGCGTGGCCGGCCCGTGCTCCTGCCCGGCGACGGCCGCTGGCTCCGCCAGTTCGGTCACGTGGAGGATCTCGCCGACGCGATGGTGGCGCTGCTCGGCCGGCGCGAAGCGTTCGGCGAGGCCTACAACGTCACCGGCGAGGAAACGGTCACCCAGGCCGGCTTCGTCGAGTTGATCGCCGACGTGATCAAGCGGCCGGTCGAGCTGGTGCCGGTGACCGCGGCGCCGGGTAGCCCGGCAGTTCCGTTCGGCCAGAACCTCGCCTACGACTGCCACGCCGTCCACACCACGGCGAAAGTGCGTGCGCTCGGCGTGCGTCCCGCCTACACGCTGGCCGCGGGACTGGCGCAGACGTTCGACTGGTACGTGCGCGAAGGCCTCGATCGCCGGGACGTGGATTTCTCGGCGGACGACCTCTTCCTCTCCCGCGCTCGCTGACGTGGCCGCTCGCCGGCACACGAGCGTCCTCGTCTATCGCCCGACCGACGCCGACGTCTTTGCGGCGCGCGTTCGAGCGCCCCGCGGCCGCGTGACGCTCCACACCGCCGCCACCGCTGACGAGGCGAAAGCGGTCATCGGCGAGATCGACGTCGTGTGGGCGTGGAAGTTTCCGGCGCTCCTCTACGCGAACGCGGCGCGCCTGGCGTGGCTCGAGACCATGGGCGCCGGCGTGGACTGGGCGCTTGCGCCCGAGCTGCCGGCACGCGTGACGGTCACGCGCGCGGCGGGCGTGTTCGGGCCGTGGATGGCCGAGTACACGCTCGGCTGGTGCCTCTTCGTGACGCAGCGGATGGCCTTCTACCGCGACGCCCAGCGCGTCCGCGAGTGGCGCGGCGACGTCATGCCCGATCGGTTGAGCAGCACGACGATGGTCATCGTCGGCCTCGGCGAGATCGGCCGCACGATCGCGGCCGCCGCGCGGAGGCTCGGCCTGCGTGTCGTCGGCGTGAGCCGCTCGGGGCACCGCGCCCCCGGTGTCAGCCGCGTCTATCGCCCCTCGCACCTCCACCGCGCCCTCGCCGAGGGCGATTTCGTCGTCCTGGTCACGCCGCTCACGGCCGAGACCCGGGGCCTGATCGGTGAGCGCGAGCTCGCCGCCATGAAGTCGAGCGCGTGGCTCGTCAACATCGGCCGTGGCCCGCTGGTGGACGAAGCGGCCCTGGTGAACGCGCTCGGCGCCCGGCGCATCGGCGGCGCCGTGCTCGACGTCTTCGCCGTCGAGCCGCTGCCCCCCGTGCATCCGCTGTGGACGTTCGACAACGTGGTCGTGACCCCGCACATCGCCGGCCCCGACGTCCCCGAGGAGCTGGCGGCGGCCTTCAACGCGAATCTCGCCCGCTACATCGCCGGCCGTCCGCTCCGTCACGTGGTGGATCGCCGGCAAGGCTACTAGCTCGCAAGACTTACATCGCGAGCGACCGCCGCCTGTCGGGCACCGCGCTTGCAACTCGTAGGAGCATGAGCATCCAAAGAGTCGCCCCTCATCACAGCGTGATCGACGTGCTCGATCGTGTCCTCGACAAAGGCCTCGTCATCGACGCGTCGCTGAGCGTGTCGCTCGCGGGAATCGACATCGTCGGCGTCGAGGCCCAGATCGTCGTCGCGTCGATCCCGACCTACGAAAAGGTCGCCTCGACGACTCGGCCGGCGCTGCGCCGGTCGGGGCGATCCGTCGCCACCGCGGACGCGGCCTCGCGCCGCCGCCGGCCTCGGCGCACCGTCAACGCCCGCTGCCAGCACGGCTGCACGTTCGTGATGAAGCGCGACGCCCTGCCCTCGACGGTGACGTGTCCCTTCGACGGCAGCCGCATCTGTTCCGTCGCCACTCCCGCCGCCTGACACCACACGACTCGGGCAAAGGGATGCCGCACTCGACGCGCGGACGAGGGCTACTTCTTCGAGATCAGGAAGCGGCCGAGCGCCAGGTGGGGCAGGCCCGAGCGCTCGAACGTATCGATCGCATCGGCGGGCGAGCCCACCAAAGGCTCACCGTGCAGATTGAAGGACGTGTTCAGCACCGCGCCGATGCCGGTGCGTCGCTCGAACTCGCGGATCACGCGGTGATAGCCCGGATTCCACGTCTCGTCGAGGATGTGGGCCCGGGCGGTGCCGTCGTGAGGATGAACGGCGGCGACGATCTCGTCCCGCCGCTTGGGATTGGTGGGAAACGCCAGCATCATGTACGGCGACGCCAGCCCTTTCGGGTTGACGAGGTAATCGCTCTCGCGCTCGCGCAGGATCGACGGCGCGAACGGCATCCAGAAGTCGCGGTTCTTGATCATCCGGTTGATGAGCGTCACCACCCGGTGATCGGACGGGTTGGCCAGGATCGATCGGTTGCCGAGGGCGCGCGCGCCGAACTCCATGCGCCCGGCGCACCGGGCGACGACGCCGTCGCCGACGAGCAGATCGGCGATCTTCTCCTCGATGTTCGCCGGCTCGCTCACGCGATGGCGGCTGCCGACGTCGCGTGCGCGAATGACCCTCTCGACGTCGGCGTCAGCCACATCGGGCCCGAGATAGGCCGGCCCGAACGGCCGGGGCGTCGCCGCCGTCCCGCGCCGGCGACAGAGGTCGAGATAGCCCAGGTAGGCGGCGCCGATCGCGTTCGACTCGTCGCCGCACGAGGGGAACACGAAGAGGTCGCTCACCCAGTTCTCATCAGCAATCAGCATGTTGGCCTTCACGTTCATGAAGACGCCGCCGCCCAGGGCGAGCCGCTCGCCGCCGTAGCGCGCGTGCATCAGGCGCGTCCACGCCAGGAGCATTTCCTCCACGAGGCGCTGGGCGCCGCCGGCGATGGCGTCGAACCGCAGCCCCAGCGTGGCCTCGAGGAGCTGCTGATACCTCCGGCCCCGGCGCTTCCACACGAAGCGGGCGGGCGTGGCCGCGTCGAACTCGAAGACCTCGCGGAGCTTCTCCACCGCTCGCTCGGTCGCTCCGGCGGACGCATACGGAGCCAGGCCCATCACCTTGTACTCGTGCTCGCCGAACTTCATCCCGAGCAGCAGCGTCACGAACGAGTAGAAGGACCCTAGCGAGCCGGCCGCGCTCGGCGCCGACTCACGCCCCGCGAGGTCGAGGCCCTCGCCCGTGTAGACGTGGGCGCAGTCGCCGTCGCCCGAGTTGTCGTTGGTCAGCACGAGGGCCCGCTGCCCGGTGAACGGCGCGCCGTAGTACGCGGCCGCGGCGTGGCAGAGATGGTGACGGACGGTCAGGATCCTGTCGCGCGGTAGCCCGAGATGGGACGTCACGAGGTGAAGGCGCTCGCCCTCGGTCAGGTCGAACTTGCCGCGCGCGGGCTCGATCAGGCCGAGCCGTGCGCCCAGCTTGCGGGCCCGGCGGGCGAGGCCGCGACGCTCGTCGAGGCCGACGCCGTAATACTCCCGCGCGTACGCGGCGTCGTGGAGCACGCGGTTCATCCACTCGCGCGAGTACGCGCGCAGGCCGGCCAGCGCGACGACGTCGATGTCGGCCGCGGTGAGACGGAGCTCGCGCAGCAGCGCGTCTACCGCCTGGCGCGGATAGCCGGCGTCGTTCTTCAGCCGGCTGAAGCGCTCTTCGGATGCACAGCCGACGATCTCGCCGTCGCGCAGGATCGCCGCGGTCGCACAGTGGGTCTCGGAGATGCCGAGGACGATCACCGAGACGTCATCTTATCTCACCGGCCGCCACGGCCCCAACGTGTACTACGATACCGGCCTGCGGCGCGCGCCGCGCCGAACCCCCGGAGGAGACCGCCATGACGATCGAGGACAAGCTCGCGAAAGCCGGCCTGACCATCCCGAACCTCGAGGACCTCTACCGCACGAACGCCTCGGGCGCCCACTACATCTCCCACTTCCCCGTGCAGAACCTCCTCTATCTCTCCGGCACGACACCGCGGAAAGACGGCCAGGGCTATCTGCCGGGCGTCGTCGGCAAGGACCTCACGGTGGCGCAGGGCTACGAGGCCGCGCGCTACGCCGCGCTCACGACGCTGGCGACCGTCAAGTACGCCCTCGGCGACCTCGAGCGCGTGCAGCAGATCGTCCACATGGTCGGCTTCGTGAACTCGGCGCCCGGCTTCAGCGATCAGCCCCGGGTGATCAACGGCGCGGCGGACCTGTTCGTCGAGTTGTTCGGCGAGCGTGGCAAGCCGACGCGGGCCGCCATCGGATGCCAGGGCCTCGGCGGCAACGCGTCGGTCGAGATCATCGCGACGGTGCTGTTCACGGGCAGCGACGTGCGGCCGCCCCTCGCCCGCGATCACTTCCAGAAGTAACAACGAGCAGCCAGGACCTCGCGGATGGAGCGGCTCAGGGGTAAGGTCGCGCTCGTCACCGGAGGCGCCAGCGGCATCGGCGAAGCCACCGTGCGCCTCTTCCTCGATGAGGGCGCGTCGGTGGTGCTGGCGGATCTCCAGGACGAGCGCGGCCGGAGCGTCGCCAAGGACGCCGGCCCTCGGGCGGTGTACGTCCACGCCGACGTGAGCTGCGAGGCCGACGTCGCGGCGATGGTGGACGAGACCGTCCGCCGCTTCGGCCGGCTCGACTGCCTCTTCAACAACGCCGGCTTCGCCGGAGTCCACGGCCCCATCGACGAGATCGGCGTCGAGGGCTTCGACGCGACCATCGCGGTGCTCCTCCGCGGTGTCTTCCTCGGGATGAAGCACGCGGCCGCCGTCATGAAGCGACAGGGCACGGGCTCGATCATCAGCACGGCGAGCGTCGCCGGGCTTCACACCGGCCTCGGGCCCCACATCTACAGCGCGGCCAAGGCGGCCGTCATCCATCTCACCCGCTCCGTCGCCATGGAGCTCGGCGAGCGCGGCGTGCGGGTCAACTGCATCTGTCCGGGCGGCATCGCGACGCCGATCTTCGGCAAGTCCTTCGGGCTCTCGCCCGACCAGGCCGAGACGACGATCCCGCTCATGAAGGGCGTCCTCGAGATGCTCCAGCCGATCCGCCGGCCCGGCCTGCCCGAGGACATCGCGCACGCCGCGCTGTGGCTGGCCAGTGATGAGTCGAGCTTCGTGAACGGTCACGCGCTCGTGGTCGACGGCGGATTGACCGGAGGGCGCCTCTGGTCGGAGACGGAGCAACGGCGGGTGATGCTGAAGAGCCTGTTCGATCGCGGGCCGGCGTAGCGCCGGCGAGGAGCCAGCATGAGATTCGGGATCTTCTACGAGCACCAGCTGCCGCGTCCCTGGGAAGACGGCGCGGAGCTCCGGCTCTTCCAGGAGGCTCTGGACCAGGTGGAGCTGGCCGATCGCGTCGGCATCGACTACGCCTGGGAGGTCGAGCACCACTTCCTCGAGGAGTACTCGCACTCCTCCGCGCCCGAGGTGTTCCTCGCCGCCGCGTCGCAGCGCTCGAAGCGCATCCGCCTCGGCCACGGCATCGTGCTGATGCCGCCGGCCTACAACCCTCCGGCGCGCGTGGCCGAGCGCCTGGCCACGCTGGACCTCGTGTCAGGAGGGAGAGTGGACTGGGGGACGGGCGAGTCCGCGTCCCGCGCCGAGCTCGAAGGCTTCGGCATCGACCCGAACGAGCGGCGCGCCATGTGGCGCGAGACCGTCGAGCAGGTCGCCAACATGATGGTGATGGATCCCTATCCGGGGTTCTCCGGCAAATATTTCTCGATGCCCGTGCGCAACGTGCTCCCGAAGCCCGTCCAGAAGCCGCACCCGCCGATCTGGGTGGCCTGCTCGAATCGCGAGACGATTCACCTGGCCGCGCAGCTCGGGATCGGCGCGCTGACCTTCGCCTTCATCGATCCGTCCGAGGCCCGCCACTGGGTGGCCGACTACTACGAGACGTTCAAGAGGGAGTGCGTGCCGATCGGCCACGCCGTCAACCCCAACATCGCGATGGTCACCGGCTTCTCCTGTCACGCCGACGCGGCGGAAGCCGGCCGGCGCGGCAACGACGGCTTTCGCTTCTTCCAGTTCGCGCTGGCCTATCACTACGTCTTCGGCACGCACACGCCGGGACGCACGAACATCTGGAACCAGTATCTGGCCGTGCGCGATCAGATCGGGACCGAGGTGCTGGGCGCCGGCGCCGGGTGCATCGGCACGCCCGCTCAGCTTCGCGAGTCGCTGCGCATCTTCCAGGACGCCGGCGTGGATCAGACGATCTTCATCCAGCAGGGCGGCAAGAACCGGCACGACCACATCTGCGAAGCGCTCGAGCTGTTCGCCGCCGAGGTCATGCCCGAATTCAAGGAGAAGGAGGCGGAGCGAGAGAAGCAGAAGCTCGAGGAGCTGGGGCCGGCCATCGAGGCCGCGTTCGCCCGCAAGCGAGCGCTGCCGTCACTGGCCGACGACCAGATCCCGACGTGTCAGGCCTACGGCACCACCGTCGCGCTGACGGACGCCGACATTGCCAAGCTGCCGGAGGGGAACCGCCGCCGCGTCGAGACGTTTCGACGGATCGCCCAGATCGCGAAGCGGGCCTGAGACGGAGGTCAGAGTCACGATCGGACGCAGAAGGAGGTCGCCATGGCCGCTCAAGACCACGTTCACATCGTTCGTGAGGTCTTCGCCGCGTGGAACGCCCACGACGCGGAAGGCTTCCTCAAGCGCCTGGACACCAAGACCGTCTGGGAATCCGACGTGTTCCCGGCGCCCTTCGCCGGGCACGAGGGCGCGCGCCAGTTCTTCAAGCTGTACGTCGCGGCGTTTCCCGACCTCCACCTCGACATCGAGCAGATCCTGGCCGCCGGGGACAGCCACGTCCTCGTCCGCTGGCGCTCGACCGGAACGCACCTCGGGCCGCTCGGCGACGCGAAGGCGACGGGGCGAAAGATGAACATTCACGGGTGCACGGTGGCGGAAGTGAAGCAGGGGCGAGTCACCCACGCGTGGGTCTACTTCGACAACGCTCACATGCTCCGTCAGCTCGGGCTGCTCCCGGCGGCGTGAGAGACCGAGGACGATCCCGACCGGCGCGATGACGGGATGGGTGGCGCGCACGGGCGCCACCCGCCCCTCAGGATTTCAGGATTTGGCCAGAGCCGAGACGATCGCGCGGCAGAATGCCGGCAGGTCGTCCGGCTTGCGCGACGTGATGAGATTGCCGTCGACGACGACCTCGGAGTCCTCCCACTTCGCTCCCGCGGCAACGAGATCGTCCTTGATGGAGAAGAACGACGTGGCC
>WNFT01000363.1_pt1 | contig 36296 bp, 27 predicted proteins | sample 5400191 | NCBI WGS metagenome assembly WNFT01 (sample SAMN13153359, study PRJNA577476) | soil metagenome | isolation source: 80 cm saprolite under Madrone tree | place: USA:California | collected 2016-06-14 | reverse complement strand
CGCTCCACCACGCGTCCCCGCTCGTGGTCGCGAAGATCAGCTCGTCCCCGTCGCGCAGGCCCTCGGAGAGAAAGCGCGCAAGGGTCGTCCGAATCGTCTCCTGGCGCGGGGGAGCCAGGCTCATGTCGTCCACGAGCAGGACGAACGAGGAGGTCGCGGTCCGCGCGGGGCGCCGGTGGGTCGCGGCGGGACCCGAGACCGTCTCGGTCCCCGCCACCTCGTCGTCCCTGCGGAGGTTGACGGCCTCGAAGCTCGCGATCGTCTGGGGCTTGCCGTCCTCGCTGACCGCGAAGTCGTCCCGGGTGAGCCCGGGGACCGGCCGGCCGTCCTTGTCGAGAACGACCGCGTCGACCGTGATCAGGTCGACCGCCGAGGGGAACGTCGCCACCGGCGGCTTCTCCTGCCCGAAGGAGAAGGGGCCCACCGCCACCGCCGCCGCGAGCAGCGCAACACGCATCGAACCTCCTCCTGCCCTCATCCCGGGACCGGCAGCGCCTCCGGCGCGGCGACCCTGCGCCAGCGCGACCACAGGAGCACCAGACCGCAGGGCCCGTACTCCAGCGCGCGCACGCTCCAGGGAAGGTACCAGACCTCGCCGGACTGCCAGGCGGGATAGACGAGATAGGCGAGGGCGGCCGTCGCCGTGTAGAGCAGGACCGCCGGCTCGTCGCGCACGACCAGCAGGGGCAGGAACCAGAGCGCGTACCAGGGCAGGACGTTCGGGCCGAGGAGCAGGGCGGCGGCGACCACGGCGGTGGCCGCGCCCACCGGCTCCGTGCGGCGCGCGGCCAGGGCCAGGGCGAGGAGAATCGTGAAGAGGGCGCCGAGACGCACCGCGTCCTCGTGATCGCCGGTCAGCGCGGCGAGCGGCGCGAACAGCGTCTCGTTGAAGCGCCAGAAGCGCGCGAGCTTCGAGAGGCTCAGGAAGAACGTCGTGCTCGCGCCCGCGAAATAGGGAAACGCGAGGAGAGCCGCCAGCGCCGCCGCCGCCAGCACGTGCCACGCGCGATAACGCCGGGCCCAGGCCGCGGCCACGAGCCCGGGCAGGAACTTGGCCTGGAAGCCGAAAGCCGCCGCAACCGCGGAGGCCAGTGGCCGTCCCGCCTCGAGAGCGGCCATCGACCAGGCCAAAAACAGGAAGCCGAAGCCCTCGTTGTGTCCGCTCCCCGCGATCTCGACGAGGGCCAGCGGGCTCCAGGCCAGGATGAGCAGCCGCTCCCGCGGCAGGCCGCGTCGTCGCAGGAGGACCGCGAGGGGCCAGAGGGTGAGCAGCTCGCACGCCACCAGGAACGCCTTCATGGCCGTGACCGAGTCGTGGAGGGCGATCACGCCCCGGCAGGCGAGCTGGAAGAGCGGCGGGTAGACGGCCGGATAATCCTTGTGGTTCAGCCCCTGCCACACCGCGTCGCGCAGGCCCTCCCAGCGCGGGGCGTCGGGGCGGTCCCGCCAGGCGTAGGGATTCCCGCCATGAACCTGGACTCTGCCCTCCCAGACGTAACGGTTCACGTCGTTGCTCAAGAGGGGCGGCGCGAGGACGAGGGCCGCGCGCCAGGCGATGGCCAGCCCCACCGCCACCCGGAGGCCGCGGACCGACAGTCCGTTCGCGCCATGGAGGGCCAGGAGGTAGGCGGCGAAGCCCAGGCCGTAGAGCGCGAGGTGCGAGGCGATGCGCGCGGTGGGGTCGCCCCCGAGGGCCCAGGCGCCGACACAAAGGGTCAGCACGGCGCCGCCGGCGGCCAGCCTCATGCCGGCCCCGGCTTCATCCCGCGCGGCTGAGCGCGTAGCGGGCGATCGTCCCCAGGATCTTGGCCCCGGCCAGGAACGTCCCCGAGAAGGTCCCGCTCACCTTGCTGTGACCGATGCGCGGGCGGTAGTCCACCGGCACCTCACGTACCCTCAGGCCGCGCTGGGCGGCCTTGACCTGCATCTCGACCGTCCAGCCGAAGTCGCGGTCGCGCATCTCGAGCCGGCGCAGCGCGCTCGCGGTGATGGCCCGGAAGGGCCCGAGGTCCGTGGCCCGGGTGCCGATGAGCAGGTTCATGAGCCCCACGCAGAGGCGGGTCCCGAGCACGGCGTGGAGGGGATGCGCTCCCGGCGCGCGCCGGCCGAGGCTCCGCGAGCCGATCACGAGGTCGGCGGCTCCGGAGAGGATGGGGGCCAGCACGTCCACGAGCTGGCTCGGGTAGTCGCTGTGGTCGCCGTCCAGGAAGACGAACACCTCGACCCCCTCGGCGGCGGCGATCCCGGCCAGGCAGGCCTGGCCGTAGCCGCGCCGAGGCTCCTGCACCACCCGGGCCCCCGCCGCCCGCGCGACCTCGGCCGTGCGGTCGCGCGAGCCGTTGTCCACGACGATGACCTCGGAGACCACGGGCGGGATCTCGGCCAGGACGAGGCCGATGGCCTCTTCTTCGTCGATGGCGGGGATGATGACCGCGATCCGGGGCTCGGGCATGACCGGTGAAGGGCGACTTTCGAGTGTACTCCATGCGGCCGCTCCGCGCAGGGCCCGCACGGGGATGGTAGAATCCGCGGCATCAGGATGATGAAATGCGCGGCTGGCCTGGCTTGCCTGGTCCTCGTCGCGACCTCCTCCGCCGCCCAGGATGAGGTCTACCAGCCGGACAAGAAGTACAGCTTCCGCCTGGTCGGAGACGCGCTGGCCCGCGAGGAGTGGACCTGGGACATCTTCGTGTCCCCCACCCAGACCCGCAAGGAAGACCGCTGGCGACTCCAGGCGCGGCCACGGCTGGAGGTCGGCCTGGGCAAGCTGGTGCTCGGCGTGGGCGGCGACTTCAACTACTCGAAGGACGAGAACACCAAGCTGGCCGCCGGGGCCTTTCCGCTGTACCGCGACAACTACGACTCGCGGGACGCCCGGGTGGACCTCGCCTTCGCCAGCCTCAAGCCCGCGTCCTGGCTGCAGGTCCAGGGGGGCCGCTTCGTGATGCCGATCGCCTTCACAGAGATGATCTGGGACCGGGACCTGCGGGCCCAGGGGGGCGCTTTGACCCTCGCGGTCCGGGACCGGGGGCCGGTCCGGCGGCTGGGGATCACGGGTCTCTGGAGCCGGGGCAGCCACGTGTTCGACGACGGCCGCACCACGCTCTTCACCGCCGCCGCCGACCTCGACCTGCGGCTCGGCGAGAACACGAGCCTGGAGCTGCTGGCCGCCTGGATGGACTGGTCGAAGATCACCACCATGGATGCGCGGATCCGCCGCCAGAACACCCGGGTGGGGGGCCAGTTCGTCTTCGACTACGAGGTGCTGGACTTCGTGGCCCGCCTCCGCTTCGGGGGGACGGTGCCCGTGCAGCTCGTGGGCGACCTCTGCCTGAACACGAAGGTGGACGAGAAGCGCAGGGGAATCTGGCTGGCCGCAGTGCTGGGCTCCCTCCGCACCACCGTCGTCCGCGGCGAGTACGTCTTCGCCGACGTGGACAACGACGCGACCCTCGGCGCCTACGGAGCCGACGACTTCCTCTGGACCACCGGATGGAAGGGGCACCGCCTGGACCTGGGCGGACGCGTCACGGACAACGCCTCCCTGCACCTGGTCGGACAGCTCCAGCAGTTCAACGGCAGCCCGCGTCCCGCGGAGCGGGACCTCTGGGTCAAGCGGGTCCGGGCCGAGCTGCGCTTCTCCTTCGGCCCGCGCTAGATTCCTCAGCTTGGCGGGAATGGGCGCGCGCCAGTCCGGCGTCGGAGCAGCGCACTGCCTCTTCGAGGGCCGAGGGGCCGGTCGGCTAGCCGGCCGGGGTCGGGGAGGCCCGGTCACGCGGTCGCTGATGACGGGCCATAGCTTCCCTGCCGTAATCGCACTCGGCCAGGTAGGCGTTGTGGGCGCGACACATCAGCCGGATGTTCCCCACGCTGTGCTCACCCCCAAGGCCGAACGGGTGCCGATGGTGGAACTGGAGCCGATCGCGCTCCTTGCACCGTCGGCCATGCTCGTCCACGTAGCGGCATCGGTCTCCGTCACGCTCCCGCACGGCCCACCGGACGGCCGCGGGGATGTGGCGCGAGGAGGGCACCGTGCCTGCTGCTGCTGCCTTCGCGGGGCTCTTGCGGGGAGCCCTGGTGCTCGCGAGGCGCCTGGCTTCGAGCCGTTCGAGCTTCTCGGTGACGGCCTGCTCGATCACCGCGGCCAGATCGCCCTTCGGCCCTCGTGAGCCCATCAGCGCTCGGAGCCGTTCCAGCTTGTGGTGGAACTCGGCGCTGGCCGTGAACTGCACCTTGTACCGGCCAGGGGACAGGGGCTGGACGACGGAGGGCGACACCGGAGGAGCGGAGGCGGCAACGACAGGGACAGCAACTCCGTCTGGACCGAGTTTGAGCATTGGCAGCTGAGCAAGTCCCTGCCCAAGACCTTCTCCGCAGTTCGGAACGACGATCTGGCCAGCCGCGGGTAGGGTCGTTCTCTCGGGAAGCTTGCGTACCACCACCTGAACGTCCGGACGGGGCGCGATCTCCGCGATCTGCTCCTCGATCTGACGCTTCGACTTGTGGGTCGCTCGCTCCAGGAGCCCGTCCCTGTTCTCGCGCGTGAGGTGCGGGGCCAGCTTGGCGATCGCCGTCAGGTGAAGACGGCCATCCGCCAACATGGTCAGGAGGATCGGATGCTCCCGCGACGCACGGGCCGCCGAGATGCGGAGATAGGCCTCCGCCTCGGAGAGGTGCAGGACGTCCGTGCAGTAGGCGAACATCGACGGAAACGCCTCGCGGGCATAGAGCCTTCGCTCGTCCACCTCGGCGATGTGGGCGACGATGTCGGCTTCCACGCGCCGGGATCGGCCCATGAGCTCGACCAGGCGTCGGAGCAACTCTGCGTCAGGGATCGACTCGAGCGGTCTCTTCTCTTCCATGACCAGAATATAGGCCCCGAGTTTTCGACTGCGTGGGAGAACGCGAGCGCGAAGCAGCGAGGCTGATTCCGCTTCGAAGAGTCGGACCTTGATTGCGACGCTCTCCGCCCACCTGCGGCCCTCAGGCACGCATCTCCATACTTGCCGATCGCGCAGCTCGAAGGGCTCTCCGAGAGTTGTCAAGCGGAAACTTGCAGCCAGCAGGCATAACCTCAAAAAAGGCTTCTCGTCAGAACTCGACAAGCTTCAGAATTCGCCGCCCACGAAAGGGCCGTGGAGTCGATTTCTAATCCCTGGCCACCTCGGAGCGGCGGAAGCAGTAGAGGGCGCTCCGGGTGCGCAGGTAGATCCGGCCGCCGGCGATGGCCGGGGTGGCGGTGCACTCGTCGTCCAGGTCCCGTACCGCCAGGACCTCCTGCTCCGGCCCCGCCTTCACCGTGACCACCGTCCCCGACCGGGTCACGAAATAGACCTTGCCGTCGCCCGCCACCGGCGACGCGTAGTAGTGATCGACCGCCCCGCGCAGGCGCCCCTTCTTCAGGACGTCGCCGGTGGCCGGATCCAGGGTGGTCAGGATGCCGCCGTCGTTGATCATGTAGAGCAGGCCCCGATACAGCAGGGGCGAGGGGAGCTGGGGCACGGAGCGCAGGTAGCGCCAGCGCAGCGCGGTGCGGGTCGCGTCGCCGCGGCCTCCCAGCCGGAAAGCGAGCAGGCCGTTCTCCGCCGCCATGCTCGCGGCAAAGGTCGCCCATTCCGAGGCGTCCAGCCGGCCATCGTGGTCGAGGTCGCTGAAGGGCAGGTAATCCCGCGCGGGGCCCTCCGGGGCCTCGGCCGCGGAGATCCGGCCGTCGCCGTCCTTGTCGTACTCCTTGAGCACCGCCTCGAAGGGCGGGACCGGCTTGTGCGCGCCCGGCTCGTTCTCGGGAGAGCTGTAGCCGCTCACGTACACGGTGTCGCCGTCGAGCACCGGCACCGACTTCATCTCGGACGGAAGGCCATTGACCCACCACACGCTCTCGCCGGTGCGAGCGTCGTAGGCGTCCATGCGGAACGAGCCCGGGGCCAGGATGAGGGCGGGGCCGGAGGCGGGCCGGTAGACGGCGGGGGTCGAGTGGCCGCTCAGGGCCTCGGGCCGGGGCGTCTTCCACCGCAGCCGACCGTCGTCCTTGCCGAAAGCGGCCACGAAAGACCCTCGGCCCTGGTCGACCACGAGCACGACGCTCTCGTCGACCACGATCGGGGACGCACCCAGACCATACACGTTCTGGAACGGGCCGAGCGGCGTGCGCCAGCGCTCGCGGCCCCCGAGGTCGTAGGCCACGAGGCCGTAGTCCTGGAAGAACACGAAGACGCTCCGGCCGTCGGAGACGGGGCTCGGGGAGGCGGGGCCGTTCCGCTTGTCGACCGGCGTGGTGCGATCACGCGGGGCCTCGCGCCGCCACTGGACGGCCCCCGTGCGCGCGTCGAGGGCGATCGTGAGGAGCAGGTCGCCCTCGTGCGCCGTGAGGAAGACCCGCTGGCCGCTCACGACCGGAGACGAGTGGCCGGGAGGAAGGCTCGTCTTCCAGACGACGTTGGGCCCCGGGCCGAGCTCCGCGGGGAGCGCCGCGACGTCCCCGACCCCCATGCCGTTCGGCCCCCGGAAGCGCGGCCAGTCCTCCGCGTGGGAGGAGACCACGGACATCAGGACGACCCCGGCCAGGGCTGGTCTTCTCACGACTCGGGCGAGCCCGTGGACTCCTACTGCGCCTGGGCGGGCGGGGAGATGGCCGCCCTCTTGGGCTGAAGGGCCTCCAGCATCTCGTAGGGCACGCGGGCGTTGACCAGGACGTGGCTCCGTTCCGTAGCCACGCTGATGGCCTGGGCCAGGTCCTTCAGCTCCGGCTTCTGGCTGGCCTGCAGGGCCACCAGGCTCACGAAGCCCGAGACGATGTTGGCCAGGTTCTTGGCCGCGGCCTCGTCCGCGGCGTCGCCGGTGATGGCGAGGGAGATCACGGGCTCGAGGTCGCCCGTCACGATCAGGCTCTTGAGGGCGGGGAGCTCGATCGAGGTGCCGTTGCCCGCGGGGGAAGGGACGGTGCCCGGCAGGTTCTGGAGCAGGCTCTGGTCCCCCACCATCCAGAAGGTCGAGCCCGGCTTGACCCGCTCGAGCAGCCCCATGATCGAGGCGTTCGCCCGCAGCGGCGCCGTACCGTTCGCGCGCCCCGTGAGGGCGGCTTCCACGGCGGCCTGGCGGCCGATCAGCAGGGCCTGGCGATCGAGAAAGGCCACCGCCACCGCATCCCGGCCGGGCTCGTTCTCGTTGAAGACGTACTCGGTGTAGCCCACGAAGGTGCGGCCCACGACCTTGTCCTTGTCCTTCGAGGTCTCGATGGTCCGGCCGATCTTGTAGGTGTCGAAGGAGCCGAGCACGATCGCGAGCCCAGGGCCGGCGCCCTTGGTGGCCTGGCCTGCGATCAGGATCTGGTCCACGTCGCGCTCGGGGTCGAGGCCCGTCCGCTCCTCCAGCTCCCGGAACGCGTCGGGCCGGGCCTGGGCCTGGAATCGCTTGTACAGCGGGCTGGCCGTGAAGCGCTTCGCGTCCAGGCCGACCACGAAGCGGGAGTCGGCGGGAAGGAGAAGGCCCTCGGCGGGCAGGGGGCCGACGGCGGCCCGCGCCGGGTCGAGGAAGAAGGCCCCCACCGCGGCAAGCGACCCGACCCCGACCACGGCCATGGAAATGAGGACGACCAGACGGCTGCGTGACATGAAATGCCTCCCGAGGGCACACGCCCAGCGTCAGTGTACCGCCCTACTGGTCCAGTACGTACTCGCGCTGGGCGAAGATCCAGAAAGCGAGGGCCAGGAAGACCGCGCTGGCCCCCACGAGGATGCCCAGGGCCTCCCCCGCCGGCAGGATCTGCTCCTGGAAGAGACCCACGAGGCCTTCCTCCGCCGGACGGTGGTGGAGGAGAGACCGGAGCCAGGCGGTGAGGGTGAAGCGAGGCAGGTAGCCGGGCAGCTTGACGATGAGCTCCCACACGAACAAGAACAGCAGGCCGGGGATCACCGGCCGGCGCAGGAGAACGCCCAAAAGCGTGAACAGCGCGCCGTAGGCCATGAGGGTGAGGGCGACGACGCCCATGTCCCGGAACAGCTCGGGCACCGCGGCGCCGATGCCGGCGAATCCCCGCGCGGTGACGAGAAGGAAGAACGTGACCACCACCGAGGGAAGGGTCAGGGCCAGGGTGGTGGTCAGGTAGGCCGCAAACTTGCCGGCCAGGATGGCCGGGCGCACCAGGGGCCGGGTCAGCAGGTAGCTGAGGGTCCGGCCCTCCACCTCGTCCGCGATCAGCGAGGTCGCGTAGAAGAGCGCGGCCAGGGGCAGCACGTTCCGCACGTAGTAGCGCGCGATGATGACCGCGTACAGGTCGAAGCCGGTGATCCTCGCCGGCAGGTGCGCGATCAGGATGCCGCGGTAGAGCAGGGCGAAGGCGATGGGCAGCCCGAGCAGGATCGCCATGAGCAGGCTGCGCCGGCTCCAGACCATCCCTTCGAGGGCGAGGCGGAAGACGCCCCGGGCCGCGATCGGGAACGGCAGGGGCCGGCTCGTGTCCCGGGGGCCGGCGGCCGCGGTCGCGCTCATCGCGCCACCAGGTACTTGAACACCGACTCCAGGTCCTCGTCCGGCGAGTACATCTCGCTCACCCCCGCCTGCACGGCCGCCTCGGGCAGCGCGCCGTAGAACTCGTCGGGACGCGCGGTCTGGACGGTCAGCCACTCGCCCTCGGGCCCGAAGGAGAGCGAGATCACGTGGGGCGCGCCGATCACGGACTGGGCCAGCAGGCGCGGGTTCTTCGCCCGGAGGGACACCGTGTGCGGGTGCTCGTCCATGAGGTTGCGGATCTCGCGGACGTCGCCCTCCGCCAGGATCCGCCCGTTGTGGATGAGGAGCACCCGCCGGGTCATGGCCTCGATCTCGTAGAGGATGTGGCTCGAGACCACGACCGTCTTCCCCTCCCGGCCCATCCGCTTCACGAGGTCGATCACTCGGTGGCGGTTCACGGGGTCCATGCCGCTCACCGGCTCGTCGAGGAGCAGCACCTGGGGGTCGTGGGCGAGCGCCTGGGCCAGCTTCACCCGCTGGCGCATCCCCTTGCTGTAGCCCCCGACCTTGCGGTCCTTCGCGTCGAGGAGGGCCACCTGCTGGAGCGCGCTCTCCGCGCGGAGAAGGCACTCCTTCTCGTCGAAGCCGGTGAGGCGCAGGAGCGCGGTCAGGAACTGCAGGCCGGTGAGGTTCTCCCAGAACGCGTCCGCCTCGGGGCAGAGGCCCACCCGGTGAAAGACCTCCGGTGAGCCCCAGGCGGGAAGGCCGAGTAGCTTCACCTCGCCCTGGCTGGGGGCGAGCTGCCCCGCGGCCAGCTTCAGGAACGTGGACTTGCCGGCGCCGTTCGGTCCCAGGAGGCCGGTCACCCCCGCCGGGATGGTCGCGCTCACGTCGTTGAGAGCGATGACGGGCCCGTACCAGCGCGAGGCGCGGGTGAACTCGAGGGGCGCGCTCACTTCACGATCTCCACCGCCCGCACCCGCGCGCGCAGGACGGCCAGGCAGCCGAGCGCCACCAGCACGAGCACGACTGGCGGGTAGACGGCGGGCACGGGGACGCCGCGCTCCGTGATCCCGAAGATCAGGTTGCCCACCACCCGGAGGTCGGTCTGGAGGGACAGAACTTGGGCCTCCGGTCGATCGCCAATGGTGACGAGCACGCCGCGCACGATCTCCAGGCCGATGAAGAGGCCCACGAAGGCGAGGCCCGCCACCCGCGCGCTGCGGGAGAGCGCCGAGACGGCAAGCACCAGCAGGCTGACGGAGAGCGCGATCAGGAAAGACTGAAGGACGACGGCGGGGCCGATCCAGGCGAGCTCCCACTTCAGGAGCAGATCGGGGGCGAGGGCCAGGCCGATCAGGTACAGCACGAGGCCGGGCACGAGGGTGACCGCGAGGTTGAGCGCCAGCAGCACGCCCAGCTTGCCGAGCACGTAGTCGCGCCGGGTGAGGGGGCGTGAGAGGTAGACCAGGATTGCCCCCGTCCGCAGGTCGTTCGCGATCAAGCCGGCGCCGCCGAAGATCGAGAGGAATACCGTGAAGATGACCTGCACGTTCAAGAACTCGCCGAAGAGCCGTCCGTCGATGGGCAGGAAGCGGTTTGCCTCGGGCAAACGGGTCACCGCGTAGATGCCCACCACGAACACCAGGAACGGGACCCACGCCCCGAGGAGAAGAAAGATGAAGACCCGCTTGGCCAGGATCAAGCGCAGGGCCTCCCGGGTGATGGGCCAGAAGCGGACCGGACGCAGCGCGGCCCGCGCCTCGTACTTGCGGTAGACCTGCTCGTAGATCGGCATCAGGCCTGGGTCCCCTCCCCCAGCGCGCGGAGGAACACGTCCTCCAGGCTCTCCGCCCCCGGTCGCAAGTGGCGCACCTGCACCCCGCACTCGCGGGCGGTGGTGAAGATCAGCTCCGGCCCGTGGCCATCCGCGAGGAACACGCGGTAGCCGTCCTCACTCTCTCGCCACTCGCAGCCTTTGTCCTTGAGGTCGGTCAGGAACGCCGCCGCGTCGCCCTTCAACCGGAGATCGTAGACCGCGCGCTTGGGCCCCGTCAGGTCCGCGATGGTTCCCGCCGCCGCCACCTGCCCCTGGTTCATCACGATCACGGTCTCGCAGACCCGCTCCACGTCGCGCAGCAGGTGGGAGCAGAGGATCAGGCTCATCTGCCGCCGCCCCGCCACGTCCGCGATCAGGGTCAGCATCTCCTCGCGCCCCTGCGGGTCGAGGCCGTTCGTGGGCTCGTCGAGGAGCAGCAGGTCGGGGTCGTGCACGAGGGCCTGGGCCAGCTTCACCCGCTGCTTCATGCCGGTCGAGTAGGTGTCCACCCTGCGATAGCGCGCCTCGCCGAGGCCCACGTAGTAGAGCACCTCATGAGCGCGGCTGATCGCCTCGTCGCGGGGCAGGCCCGAGAGCTCCCCCGCGAAGGCCACGAAGCTCGCCGCCGTCATCTCCCCGATGTGGCAGTCCGTCTCCGGCATGTAGCCGATGCGCCGCCGCACCTCGAGGGGCCGGGTCGCGGGATCCAGGCCGAACGCGGTCAGCCGCCCGCGGTCGGGCGCCAGGAAGCCGAGCAGGGTCTTGAGAAGCGTGGTCTTGCCGGCCCCGTTCGGGCCGAGGAGGCCCGTGGGACCGGCGGGGAATGTCCCCGAGACCCCCGAGAGCGCCTGGACCAGGCCGTAGGAGACAGTCAGGTCCTGGAACTCGACGAGCGGCGGCGACCCCACGTCAGTCACAAACGAGGCCTCATGGCTGCAGGTTCCGCTTATTGTCGCCGGCTGGCCATGTTCTCGCGAATGGAGAATCGAAGGCGAGGCCGAGCAGGAAGATCGCCGCCGCCAGAACGCCGACCACCGCAAGGATCCCCTCGCGTGAGCGGATTCTCCGCATCACTCCTGCCGGAAGCGCAGGATCACGCCGCCCTCCACGGTCAGGCTGATGCCCTGGAAGGACTCGCCCGTCTGACGCAGCACGTAGCGCGGATCGAGAGGCAGATCGACGAGGGCGCCCGCGGGACGGGCCACGATCGGCGGTCGACCGCGGATCTGCACGCGGCCCTCGCCGCCCACCACCGCTCGCAGGGATGCAACCGGTGCGGCCGACCGCACCAGCAGTTGCACCGTGCCCGGGCGCAGCCGGGCCTCGTCTTCGCGGACGGTGACCGGCCCGGAGACGAAGGCGGTGATCCCGGGTCCCGCGGCGATCGCCTCGCCGAAGCGAGGCGCGGTCGCGTTCGAGGGCCAGAGCTCGAGCAGAAGACCCGCGGCCAGGACGGCCGCCCCTACCCCGCAAAGAGCACGCATCGGCGCGCGCCCCGCCGGGCCCTGGGCCGATCGCCGCACCCACCGCGCCAGCCCCGTCGCCCCCGCGAGCCACACGAGAATGCGGACGCCGAGGCCGGGCGCCCCGTCGCTCCAGTGGCGAATGAACAGATTGGGGATGTACTGGTTGCCGTCGGCGAACGTGCTCTTCGCCAGGAGCACCCACCCGTCGTTGGCGGCGTGGGGGTCGCGGTAGAGCTGGAGCGCGAGCAGGCCCGTCCATCCGGCCAGCATCGACACGAAGGCGAGGACGCCCCGTCGTTCGTCCATTCGGGCCAGGGCGACTCCGACGAGGACCACCGCCACCGGCGCCACTGGCATGAAGTAGCGGCCGAGGCTGCAGACCGCACCCGCCCAGTTGTCGGCCGAGGCCACGGTCAGGTAGTAGACGAGGGCCGCCGGAAGGACGAGCGCGAACCGGCGGACGCCCCCGAGCATGAGACCGGCTCCCGCGAGCAGGTAGATCGGTACGTAGGGCAGGATGCCGTAGCGCGCGTCGAGGAGCAGGCCCAGCAAGCCCTGGCCCAACCGCGCGGTGGTGACCCCGCCCGGCCCCCACGCCAGGAACAGCGCGTCGGGCCGCACGCTCCCCGCGATCGAGAAGTTGTAGAGCGCGGTCAGGTACAGGGTCACCGCCTGGGGCGCCAGCAGACCCCCGAGCACCGGTCGCGGCGCCTTTCCCCGGACGGCGAGCCAGACCGTCACCACGAGCACCAGCCAGGCCGGCAGGAACTTCTGATGCAGCCACGGCAGGGTCGCCAGGAGCACGCCGAGGAGCCAGGCGGCGGCCGTGGACCACCCTGGCCGGAAAAGCAGCCGGTGGAAGGCGAGGGCCAGGACGAGGGCTCCCGGCATCTCCGGATAGAACTGGTACGCGTAGAACAGGAAGGGCGGCACCACCGCGAAGCCCAGGGCCAGGAGCGCCGCCAGCCCGGGCCGGCCGGTCGCGTCGCGCACGAGAAGGAAGAGCGCCACCACGAGACCGGCTGCCATCGCGTTCCACGCCAGGACGGACACGGCCAGCCGGCCCTGGACACCCCGGGCGCGGTTCAGCGCCCGGTCGAGGCGCAGGGTCGGCGCGAGCAGCATCGAAGGTCCGGGGGCCAGGACGTAATAGACGCCGCCCTCCTTCCCCTCGATGGTCTGACGCGTGATGCGCGTGGCCGAGATCGACTCGCGGCCTATCCCTACGCCCTGGGCGAGAGCGCCGAGCATGCCCCACGATTCGCGCACGAACGACCCCGCGGCCCGGCCCGCCGATTCGAGGAGCGGCCGCGGCTCGAGCTCCTCCATGGGCGCGCTCACGCCCTCCGCGTCGAGGGTCAGCTCGTGGCCGATCGCCACCGCCATCCGCAGGTACTTCGGCTCGTTGCCCGGATGCCCCTCCCACTGGCGCGCCCATTCCGGCGTGAGCAGCGCGTAGGCCAGGAAGGACATAAAGAAGATGCCGGCCGGGCGGGGCGGTGGCAGGCGGACCGGCGGGCAGCGCAGGGCGACGAGCGCCGCCAGCGCGGCCAGGTCTTGCCCGAGACCCCAGTCCTGGCCGAGCGCGACCGGCAGCGTGAAGCCGTAGGGAAACGATGGCCACAGGGTCAGGGAGGCCAGGGCCAGAACGGTCAGGACGGGACGCAGGTAGAGCGGCGCGAAGGACTCGGCCTCCCGGCCCAGGGCGGCCGACAGGCCGTGGCCTTCTTCGCGGGCCCGGACCGCGGCCAGCCCCAGCCAGCAGAGCGCGCCGGCCGCGGTCCAGAGGGCCACTCGGCCGGCCGCACCCGCCCCGGACGAAGCGAGCACCCGGCCCACCTCGGCTACGAACGAGCTCGGCGGTGTGCTGGCCCGGAGCAGCAGACCCACCGCCTCGTCGACTTCCCGGGCGAAGCCGTGCAGGGCGAACGGGAGGAGCGCGAGGAGAGCCTTCCGCGGGTGGGGCACGGGAAGGCGATTCTAGCGCGTGGGCGCTACGACGGCCCCAGCGCGACGTGCGTCACCAGGCCCGGCTCGAGCGGCTTGGGCTTGGTCCGGAGATATCGGCGCACGAAACGGTCGGTGTCCACAAACGCCTTGAGCGCCGCGGCGGGTCGGGGGGTGCGCGGCCCGGTGCCGTAGAAGGCAAAACAATGAGGCTCACCGGGGTAGGTGATCACCTCCAGCGTCTTGCCGGCGGCTCGCAGCTCCGGTATGAGCACCGCCGCGTTGAAGGCATTGATCGGAGCCTGGTCCCCCTGCACGATCAGGATCGGGCAGCGAATCTTCCCGATCTTCGCGCGCGTGCGTTCCTGATATTCAGAGGTGTAATAGCGCTTTGGATCCGCCGAGATCGGTGCGCCATCGAGGGGCGTGTACCGCTCGCCTTGCTTCGGGAATGTCTTGTTGTAGACGCCCGTGAACAGAACGCTCGCGGGCTCCTCCGGTACGATGGCCGCCACGTCGGTCGCGGCGGCGACCTCCAGGGCGAGGTCCCCCCCGCCGCTGCAACCGGAGACGACGATGCTCTCGAAATCGACGTAGGCAAGCCGCCGAACATGAGCGATGGCGGCCAGAGAGTCCTCGCGGGAGACCGTCGATTGCGGGTCGTCATCCCGGCTGCGATAGGTGATGGCCGCGACGACATAACCCGCGGCCAGGAAGCGCGACGGTTGGGCGCTCAGCGCGTGTTCCCTCAGCCGTTCTGGTGGGAGCGTCACCAGGCCGCCGTGGATGACCACGACGGCAGGAAAGGGTCCGGCTCCCGGCGGCTTGCGCAAGAAACCCTGCCCGCGATGGCCGTCCCGCGCTACAGGAGTGATCGTCTCAAGGGGCGAAACGTCTTCGGACACGACCGGGCGGGTGATCGATTCATTCGCAGGGCCCTCGTCGCCGACGGGGAGCGCCGGCGAAGCGAGGGTCGCGAGGCACACCAGGCCAAGCACGGCACATGCCGACGCCCTGTCTTTCTGGGCTCGCATCCCATCGCCTCCGTGCCATGCTCAGGTTCCTATGGTGATTTCAGCGCCGGATCTCCTCTTGGATGGGGGACCAGGGGCCGCCATGGCGGGCCAATCATCCCAGAAAGGCGCCACGACCGCATCCCAGCCCGGATGTGCGCGGGTGGGATCTGACGGAGGATCTCAGCGAGCGATCCTGAAAAACATGATCGTTTCTGACCGCACCTCCCCTGAGCGAGTGGTGTACGTTTTTCTGCCCCCCAGCCGTGACGAAGTCTCGAGCGTTCCGTTGAACGTGGCGCGGGTTCCGTTGTCGTAGGTGAAGAGCAGCGCGACGGACGGAGGGCCGAAAGTACCACGCACCTGGAAGGTGCCCGTTGGACGCGGGCCCGAGATGTTATAGGTACCTGCCCCGCTTACGGCGCCACCGTCCTCCGAGAGACTCATTTCGAACTGCACCGCGCTCTGGTCCTGTCCCTGCCACTCTCCTTCGATATCGGAGACGGTCCGCCCACATGCAGCCAGGACGAGAGCCAAGAGCAGTGGCACAATTCCCTCGATAGCACTCGCCATCGATCCCCCTCTAATCAGCGAAATGCACCGAATAGCGACGAGTATCGTAGACGGCGATCAGTTGGCGCCGGGCATCATGCTCATACAGATAGCATTCGTACTCGCGGCTGGGCAGACTCCAGCTGTAGGAAAACGGCCGGAAGAGGCACCGGTCCGCGTGCCCCGAGGTGCGCACGGTGACCCGCGCAAGGTGGAGGGTCGCACGGCGAAGGACGAAGCTGCCGTCCGGCATGGAGTCGATGCGGCGCTGCAGCACCGGCATCCCCCGACCCGCGAGATAGCCCTCCCAGACCTCGAGACTCACGAACCGGGGCGGGTCCGGCCGACTGCAGGATCCGGCCAAGACTCCCGGGCCGAGCGCCATGACCCACGTCAGGGCTGCCAAGGACCTGCGTTCCGACACTGCTCGTACTCCGAAAGGGTGGCCCGGCGGAATGTCCACGGCTGCTGGAGGCCGTTGACCTCCCACAAGCCGTCGATCGTGTCGTTGGAGACGATTCGTCCCGTATAACGCCCGTCATGCACGACCAACGTCATCGATGGATATCGCCCCATCACCGGCAGGTCTCGAAGGATCGCTCGTGAAGCAAGCAGAGCCCGTGACCTCGTTCCCCTCCTGCCGCAGGAGCATGACGACGACGCCGAAGTGGTCCCCGGAAATGCCACCACGTAGCCAAGCTCCATCCACGGGGAACGTCTGGTCACGACTGCAGCAGGCGATCATCAGGGCGAGGATGCCTCCAAGCCCTCTGCGCATCTGGCCGCTCCCGAGCCTGCGGCTGTGCCCTGTCAAGCGCCCGCCTCGCACACGTCCTGGAAGGCCTCGATCTCGTAAAGTGTCTCGAAGCTCGACCCGACCTCCCGGACCACGTTGCCCCAGCCGTCCTGCTCGACCACCTCTCCGTCCGAGGTCTCCGCGATCCACCGCACGTCGTCATAGGCGATGGTGAGGGGCGCCGCCTGGCGCTCTTTCTCGACCTGGCCCTGGGTCGGCCGGCCATGGCGATCCCACGCCGTGTAGGTGACGATGTCGATCGTTCCACGGCCTCCGAGGGTGTGGCTCCACGATCGCTCGCGGCGGACGAGACGGCCCTGGGCGTCGTAGTCGAACTTGACGAGGTTGGTGTTGCAACCCGTGGTCACGAACGTCCCGCAGCCCCGGGTCGTCTGGCTCCGAGCCAGGATCCGATTCGGGACGTCGGCTTCGTGAACGAAATCGAACTGGCTCCCATAGCTCCAGGTGATCTCGAGATTCGTGGGAAACGCCGAGCAGCTCGGGGTCGGCAAGGAAGCCTTGCAGTTGAACGTCGTCCCGGCGGTCGTGTAGCGAAGGGGCCACTTCCGGCAAGGGCGGCTGGGAGCTGCGGGTCCGTCGTGCGAGCAGCCCGCGAGGGCGGTCAACGCCAGCGCCAGGGTCGGGGTGAGATTTCGCATGGTCCTTCGCTCCTCACCTCGTCGCAGGGCAAGCGTGATGCCAGGCCCGGCGGCGCACGGGTCGATGCAAGGGGGCCGCAAGCGAGAAGGATGCCTGGCCGGGGGTTGTTCGACCGTCGAACGGCGTGCGAAAAGCGAACGGTCAGACGATCACGACCTCCACGTTGCGGGCGCGGAGCGCGGTCACGATCTCGGGCGTCACCCCGGAATCGGTGATGACCTTGTGCACCGCTTCCACCCGGGCGATCACGGACAGGCTGCGCCGCTGGAACTTGGTGGAGTCCGCCACCACCACCACCTCACGCGAGACCTGGATCATGACCGCGTTCAGCTGCGCCTCCAGCACGTCCGGGGTCATGAGCCCGATCTCGGGATCGAGCCCGTCCACCCCCAGGAAGAGGCGATCCGCGTAGAGGCCCTTCAGGGCCTGCTCGGCGTGGGGGCCCGAGAGGGAGTAGGACATCTGGCGCAGGATCCCCCCGATCATGATGAGCCGCACGTGCGGCAGGTTGGTCAGCTCCATGGCCACGTTGAGCGCGTTGGTGATGACGTTGAGCGCCTTCACCTTGAGGAACTTGATCTGGCGGGCGATCTCCATGGTGGTGGTGCCGGAGTCGAACATGATGGTCTCGCCGTCCTTGATCATGTGGGCGGCGGCGTGGCCGATCCGCACCTTCTCCGCGTGGTGCAGGGTCTCCTTGACCGTGATCGGCACGTCCTCGGGGGCGTCGATGCGCTTCAGCGCCCCCCCGTGGGAGCGGATCACCGCCCCCGCCTCCGCGAGGGCGTCGAGATCGCCGCGGATGGTGACCGCGGAGACCTCGAAGCGGCCCACTAGCTCCTCGACCGTGACCCGCTCCTGGGCCTCCAGGATCTCGAGGATCCGGCGGCGCCTCTCCTCGACGAGCATCCGCGGCTTCTTCGCCGCCTTCGTCATGCCTCGGACCCTCGCGCCGTCCCGGGTGCGGCCGCCATCTTAGTCGCAAACCTCCGCGCTGGCCCGCCCGGGGGCGGGCTCTCCGGATGCGCGGCGACAGGCCTGGGCGTAGGCCCCGGTCACCTCCCGGATCCGCATGCGGATGAGGGCGCGCGGCTCGTTGGGCTGGGCGCCGGAACGGACGGCTTCGAGGGCCCAGGGCAGGTACTGGCTCAGCAGGGTGAGGGGCGCGGGCCGCTGCGTGAGGTTGGCGAGGAGGCGCGCGAGGGCCTCCTGGACCTCGGGCACCGGCCAGTAGTAGCGGACCCGGTCGCTGAAGCTGAAGGCGCGGGCGACCCGCAGCGCCGCCTCGTCGCCGTGGTAGTACTTGCGCCAGTGCTCCGGCCGCGCGAGCATGGCCCGCTCGAGGACCTCGCGGATCACCGAGAGGGCGACGCCGCGGCCGCCCAGCCACTCCTCCTCGAGGTTTGCGAGAGCGAAGACGGCTTCCCGGAAGGCGAAGGTCAGCGCGGGGCCGACCTTGAGGATCGCGAAGTGGTCCTCCACCAGCCGACGCAGGGCGCCCGTGGTCTGGTAGTCGGTCGAGTGGGCCTCGTAGACCACGCCGGGAACGCTTTCGATCGCCTCCTTGAGCGCCCGGGCCTTGCTCCGATCGTAGGCGTGCACGGTGTCGTCCCCGAACTCCACGCCGGGCTGTACGACGAGCGCGATCACCCGCTCCCAGGCGCGCTCCAGGCCCTTCGCCCCGAAGGCACCCCTGACCAGCTCGAGGAACCGGAGGGCCGCTTCCGGCCGCGTGACCGCCAGCTCCGAGACCGTCTCCTGCTCGCCCCCCGGGGTGGGCACCTCGGTGCCCACGACGTAGACCGGCCCCGCGCCTCCGCGCTCGGCGGCCGCTGCCTCGGCCACCCCCGCGAGCTCCGCCGTCCGCTCCGCGACCGTCCGCTCGTCGAGGGGCCCGCCCGCGCCCCCCGGGTCGTCGGCGCAGGCCATGCTCGCGTCGAGGTGGATCTTCTCGTATCCGGCGAGCACGCACTGCCGCACCAGCTCCCGCGACTTGGCGAGCGCGCTTCTGGCGGGCTCGCCCTGCCAGGGGAAAGGACCGAGGTGGTCGCCCCCGAGGATGAGGCGGTCCGCCGGGAAGCCGGCGCCCTCCGCGGTCGCGGCCAGGGACCGCGCGAAGTCGGCCGGGGTCTGCCCCGTGTACCCACCCTCCGGGTTCACCTGGTTCGAGGTGGCCTCGACGAGCAACCCTCCCCCCTGCGCGCGCGCCTCCTCCATCGCCGCTTCGAGCACGAAAGGGTTCGCGGAGCAGACCGACCAGATGCCGCGCGGCTCGCCGCGCTTCTGGTCGCGGACCATGTCGCGGAGCGCGCGAGCTCCCGATCCGTTCATTGACCCCCCACCCTATCCCTCCCCACGTAGGGGGAGGGAAACGCAGATCCTCGTCGGGCCCCGCACCTCATGGCCCCGGTCATCTCAGCCACTCCTCGAGATGCTCGGCCACGAACGCGTCGTCGGTGATCTCGGGGTAGGCCGCGGTCACCCGGTCGATCTCCTCGGCCTGGCCCGGCGAGAGGTCTTCCTTCGGGTCCAGGCAGTGCCGGGTCGCGAGCAGCCCCTGTCGCCGCAGGACCTCATTGACGCCCGCGATGCAGCCCGCGAACGCGTTGCGAGCGTCGAAGAGCGCGGCGTTGGCGTCCGTGAGACGCTGGCCGAGGGCGAGCAGGTCGAGGGCGCCCTCGCCCCCCTGGCGCCGGCACCGCTTCACCGCGTCGAGCATCTCGACCGCGCGGCGGGTCCAGACGGCCCACTGGCCGAGGAGCCCCCCGCTGAAGCGGACCGCCTGCCGCGCAATGCCCGCATCGGAAGCGGGAGGGGCGAAGCCGGACAGCAAATCGACCAGGATCGCGTCGTCGTTCCCGGTGTAGAGAGCGACCTCGCCCGCCCGCCCGCTCTCCGCCAGGGCCCGCACCACCTCGAGGGTCTGGTAGCGGTTGAACGGCGCGACCTTGATCGCGGCCACGTTCTCGATCTCCAGGAACGCGCGCCAGAACGAGTGCGGCAAGGGCTGGCCCCCGACCGCGGTCTGCAGGTAGAAGCCGAAGAGCGGCAGGACCTCGGCCACGCGCCGGCAATGGACCAGCAGCTCCGGGACGCGGGCGTCGCGCAGGGCGGCGAGGCCGAGCAGCACCGCGTCGTAGCCCAGGTGGCGGGCCATCTCCGCCTCGGCCACGGCCTTGGCCGTGGGACCCACCGCACCCGCCACTCGGATCAGGCGCCGGCCCGTCCGCCGCTCGTGATCGCCCACCGCCTGGGCCGCCAGGCGCAGCACCGGCTCGTAGAGACCGGCGGTCCGGATCGCGAACTGGGTGGTGTGCACGCCCACCGCGACCCCGCCCGCGCCCGCGTCGCAGTAGTAGCGCGTGAGGGCTACCTGTCGCCGCTCGTCGAGGCGGCGCTCCGCGCTCAGGGCGAGGGGATGGGCGGGGATGACGAGGCCATCCAGGAGGGCGGCGGCGATCGCGCGGCGGGCGTCAGAACCGGCCATCGGTCGCCTCGAAATGGGTGGGCTTGTCGAGGCTGCGCCCGCCCCCGGCCACCCAGCCCGCCGTCCACTCCACGAGCCGGTCGAGCGATACCTCGGGCGGACCCAATCGGGAGATGCACGAAGCCGGGTTGCCGAGGAGCGCGACCGGCCCTTCTTCGCCCTCGAAACGCGCCGGCCGCCCGAAGATCTGGCCCAGGCGCGCCGCCAGCCGGCGCACGTCGACGGGCTCGGGGCCCGTCACGACCAAGGGCCGAGCGGGGGCCGCGCACAGAGCGAGGCTGCGAAACGCGTAGGAGTTCGCGTCGCCCTGCCAGATCGCGTTGACCCGACTCACCCGCAGGTCCACGGGCTCGCCCGCGAACACGCGGCGAGCCACGTCCACCAGGGTGCCGTACCGAAGATCCACCGCGTAGAAAAGGCGGAAGAGCAGGCAGGCCGTCCCGCGCTCCCGCGAGAAATACTCGAAGACCCGCTCCCGGCCGAGGGAGGACCAGCCGTACTCGCCCGCGGGCCCGGGAGGGTCCGTTTCGGTGGAGCCCGCGGAGGACAGGCTCACCGGCGGGTAGACGTTGCCGCTCGAGAAGACCACGACCCGCGCGCCCGGGAAGCGGCGCGCCACCTGCGCGGGGACCACCGTGTTGTGCACCCAGGTCAGGTCCGGGCGGTCCGTGGAGCCGAACTTGCGACCGGCCAGGTAGAGTACGTTCCCGAGCCGGGGCAGCCGCTCGATCTGTTCCGGCTCCAGCAGGTCGCAGGCCACCGCCTCGATGCCGTCGCGCTCGAGGGCGGCGGCGAGGCCGGGCTCGGAGAAGCGCGAGGCGGCCACCACGCGGCGCTTCACCCCCGCGGCGGCGATGGCCCGCCGGACGCGTCGCGCGAGCGAGGGGCCCATCTTTCCCCCCGCCCCCAGCACGAGCACGTCGTCCGAGAGCGTGCCGGCGAAAGCCACGTCGGCGGCCGAAGGGCGGGAGAGCAGGTCCTCGAGCCGCGCCTCGTCCTCGATCGTTGCCGGGAGGGACGACTCGGTCATCGGATCCATCGCGGAGAATTGAGTCGGGGGAAGAAACGTGGCCCCCGCAGCCTGCCCGCGGGGGCCACGCTATCACGCAACCGCCGGGCTAGAACGTGGCTCTTATCCCCAGGCGGAAGACCCGTCCGGGCGCGAAGCCCTCCACGTTCGCTATGGCGCCCGCGCCGAGAATTCCGGTGCTGCCGTTGTCGGTCACCCCGTCGTTGAAGAAGTCGCTCAAGTTGGAGAAGTCGTCTCCGTAGGCCGTGAAGAACTGGGGATGGTTGAAGGCGTTGTCCAGCAGGGCCGAGAGCTGCAATCGGAACTTGTCCTTGGTGACCACGTCTTTGTAGAACGCGAAGTTCACGACCCAGGTCCCCGGACCCGTCAGGCTGCCATTCTTGACGTTGCCGTACTGGCCGGGACCCGGCAGGGCGTAGGCCGCCAGGTTGAAGAAATGGTCGCGCGACCCTCCCGACTGAGGATTCCCCACCTGATCGGGCTTCCAGCAGTCCGCGAAGCAGTTGCCGAGGGCGTCGAGGGCGTGGGCGGTGTTCCAGGGGTTCGTCGTGTAGTAGCCGCTGAAGAAGGGCGTGAGGTTGGGGCCGCTGCGCGCCTGGAAGATGGTCGAGACCGTCCAGCCCCCGAAGAGCGCGTTGGCCCATCCCGGCATGTTGGCACCGTGCTTGCGGCCGCGACCCACCGGAATGTCCCAGGTGGCGTTGGCCACGATCCGGTGCTTCACCACGTTCGGGTCCGGGCCCCGAGCCTTCTCGATGTCGAAGGCGTCGTACTGGACCACCCCCAGGCTGCTGTTGCCCGAGTCCGGGGCGTTGCTGCTGGAGTGGGCCAACGTGTAGGCGACGTTCAAAGCCAGGCCGTTCCTCCACGCCCTCTGCAGCTCGATCTGCCCCGCGTGGAGCTGGCCGCTGCCGAGGTTGTAGGTGAGGTTCGTGAAGAGGTTGACGTACGGGAAGACGGGCAGGCGGGCGAGATCGTCCGGGTTCTCGGGATCCCAGGGCGTGGTGCTCGCGCGCAGCTCGTTCTCGAACCGGTTGACGAGCAGCTTCCGCATGGTCGAACCGATGTAGCTCACGCGGAGGCCGAGGTTGCCCGGCAGCGTCCGCTCGAGGGTTAGGTTGTACTGGTAGATGTCCGGGCTCTGGATGTTGGGGTCGACCCCCTCACTGCCGTAGTCGCCGGGATCCTGGAACAGGGTTCCCGTCGAGAAGCCGTGGGCCAGGCTGACTCCGCGCCGGGTGTTGGTGTAGCGGAACTCGTTGGTGGCCAGGAGATCGCGCACGCCCTGCACGGCCACCGTCGGGTGGAAGATGCCGAAGCCGCCCCGCAGCACCGTCTTGTCGTCGCCCCCCAGCCGCCAGGCGAAGCCCACCCGGGGGCTGACGTTGTTCTTGTCGGTGTTGATGAGGGCGTCGGAGAGGCCCTGCGAGTCGGCCAGCAGGGTCCGGTTGAAAGCGATCACCGCCGGCGGCAGCTTGCCCGCGACCGTCGCGTTGGGGACGATGTGATGGCCGCCGTCGGGGAGGATCACGAAGTTGGCCAGGGTCCCGCCCTTCTCGTGCCAGACGCCCACGATCTCGTAGCGCAGGCCGAGGTAGACGGTCAGGCTCTTGCTCGCCTTCCAGTCGTCCTGCACGTAGGCCGCGAAGTCGCTGGAGTGGCCGTCCATGGCCCCGCGATTGACCACCTGGTCCAGCGAATCGAAGGGGCGTCCGAGCAGGAAATCGGTGAAGGCGTTGCCCGAGAACGTGCCCCGGAACCGGTAACGGCCGCCGTAGTTGATGCCGGTGCCGAAGCCGTCCCGCGCCATGTTGCGGTTGAAGAGCAAGCCCGCCTTCAGGGAGTGGCCGCCCGTGATCCAGGAGAAGTTGTCAGCCACGGAAAGGGAGTTCTGGATGACGGTACGATCCACCGCGCGGCCGGTGTCCACGATGTTGGTCGGGCGGTTCGCCCCCGCGGTGAACTGGAAGGACGGGTAGCCGAGGCGGCCGGGCGAGATGCTGGGCGGGGTCTCGAGACCGAGCTGGGCGGTGACCTCCGCGTTGCTGTACACGCTCTGCCGCGAGGTCTTGTCGTAGTTGTAGCCGACCCGGAACTCGTTCACGGTCGTGCTGGAGAGGATCTTCGTCCAGCCCCCGACCGCGGAGGCGGTGTCGAGCTTGCGGTTCTGGATCTTGAGGTTCGTGAGCGCGTTGCCCCCCTCGAAAGTGATGTTGTTGGGATCGTAGTGCTGGTAGCCGCCGCGCAGGAAGATCGAGTCGTTCTTGGTCGCCTCATGGTCGAAGCGGACGTCGGCCCGGTTGCGGTTCCGGGTCTCGGGGAGGAACTGCTGGTAGATGCCGTACCCGTTCGAGATCGTGCCGCGGTTGGGGAGCGGATAGAAGAAGTCCATGATCTTGACGGCCGTGGGATCGATCCGGTTGGAAGGGATCACCTGGCCCGGGAACGCCACGCCGGTGAGAGGATCGCGCGGGTTGATGGCGGTCCCCCGGAAGTCGCCGCTCCGCATGGCCGCCGTGGGCACGGTGGCCCGGCCTCCCCCGAAGATGGCCTTGTCGTTGGACCCTTCGTAGTTGGCGTAGAAGAAGGTCTTGCCGCTCTTGATGGGCCCGCCGAGGCTGACTCCCCAACGATGCTGATGCGTGTCGGAGTTGGGATCGCTGCGCAGCCCGGCCAGATCCTCCGCGTCCAGCCCCAGCTTCTGGTTGTAGGTGAGGGCGTTGAGGCCGTTCGAGTTGAAGTCGTAGAAGGCGGTGCCGCGGTAGCCGTTGCCGCCGCGCTTCGTGGTGACGAGCACCCCCGCGAGGCCGCCGTACTCTGCGCTGTACGAGTTCGACAGGACCTGCACCTCCGAGATCGCGTCGAGGCCGGGGGCCGAGTTCCCCACGGTGCCGAAGATCGCGTTGGTCGACGCCTGCCCGTCCTGGATGTAGCTCACCCCGTAGCTGCGACCGCCCAGGAACTGGATGTCGTCGAACCCGCCGAGCACGTTCGGGTTCAGCAGCAGGAACGACTGGATGTCCCGGCTGTTGCGCGGCAGGTCGTGGAGCTGCTGCTCGTCGAGGCCGCGGGCGATGGCCCCGCTGTCGAGGGTGATGTTGTTGAGGGCTTCCGCGGAGACCGTGACCGACTCCGTCACCGGGCCCAGCTCCAGCCTCGCGTCCACGCGCGCGGTGCCCGCCGCCCGCAGCACGACTCCCGTCCGCTCGAACTTCTTGAACTTGGGGGTGGTCACTTCGATGCGATAGGTCCCCGGCCGCAGGTTGGCGGCCTCGTAGCGGCCCTCGGAGTCGGTGTCCACCGCGCGGGGAATCCCCGTGGCCTCGTCCACGACGAGCACGGCCGCCCCGGACACCGCCGCTCCCTGCGGATCCGTGACCGCGCCGCGGATCGTCCCCAGGAAGGACTGGGCCAGGACCGGGGTCGAAAGGGCGACGGCAAGAAGAAGCAAAAGCGCCAAGCGCGACGATGGGTGTACTCGCATCTCAATCCTCCTCGGCATCCCGCCGATCACCGGACCTCGTGGCCCAGCCGCCGGAGATCCGATTCCGGGCGCTCGAGGCACCGCCGAGCGCCTGCAGCCCTCGAGCCCGCTCGAGTCAAAAATCGCAAGTAAACGACAGTCGATTGCACTTTCTAGTCCTTTTCTTTTGGAGTGTCAAGCCCTTTCCCCCCGGTCGGAGGGTTGAGGCCTTCTCGTCCTTTTCGATAACCTTCCGGCGGCCCATGAGCACCCTCCACCCCCTGGCCGCCCTCGCGCTCGGATTCGCAGCCCCGGGGCTCGTGGCCCTCGGATGCGCGAGGGGCCCGATGGCACCTCCGGGCCGGCCGAACGTCCTCCTGGTCACGATCGACACCCTTCGGGCGGATCACCTCGGCTGCTACGGCCATCCGGGGTCGGTCACGCCCGTCCTCGACGGCCTCGCCTCCCGTGGGATCCGTTTCGGAACCGCGATCGCGCACGTGCCGCTGACCGCGCCCTCGCACGCGTCGATCCTGACCGGCCGCACGCCGCTCGGGCACGGGTTGCGCGACAACGGCGGATTCGCTTTGCCGGAGGGGGCCCGGACCCTGGCCGAGGACTTTCGCCAGGCGGGCTACCGCACGGCGGCCTTCATCTCCGGCTTCCCCCTCGACCGCCGCTATGGCTTCGACCGCGGGTTCCAGACCTACGACGACCACCTGCCTCGCGGCAACGACCCTCGCCGGACGCCCTACGTCGAGCGGACCGCCGACCGCACGACCGAGGCCGTCCTGCGGTGGATGGAAGCGGCGCCCGCCGGCGCCGCACCCTTCTTCCTCTGGGTGCACTACTACGACCCGCACGCGCCGTACGAGCCGCCGGCGGAGCTTCGCGCGCGTTTCGCGGACTCGCCCTACGACGGTGAGATCGCGTTCGTCGACGCCCAGCTCGGGCGGCTGCTGCGCCGACTCGAGGAGCGCTCTCCACGGACGGTCGTCCTCGTGACCGCGGACCACGGCGAGAGCCTGGGCGAGCACGGCGAGGAGACCCACGGTCTCTTCGTGTACGACGCGACCCTGCGTGTTCCGTGGATCATGGCGGGGCCGGGCCTGCCATCGGGACGCGTCGCGGGCGTGGTGGCCCGGGGCATCGACGTCGCGCCGACCCTGCTCGACTACGCCGGCCTCACCGCCCGCCCGGACATCGAAGGCCGCTCGCTGCGGGCCTCGGCCGACGGAAGGGACCAGGACGATGCACCCGCCTATGCGGAGTCGCTCTTCCCCCAGCTCCAGTACGGCTGGGCGCCGCTCCACGCCTGGCGGACCGCCCGCTTCAAGCTCATCGAGGCTCCGCGGCCCGAGCTGTACGACCTCGGCGCGGACGGTGGCGAGACCCGGGACCGCGCGCGGGAAGAGCAAGGACGCGTCGACGAGATGCGTCGCCACCTTCGCGCGGCCATGTCCACCCGGACGCCGAGCGCGGCGAAGGAGATGGACGCGGCGACCGCGGAGCGCCTGGGCGCCCTGGGCTACCTGGGCGGCGGCGGCGCGCCCGCCCCCGGGGCGGCCCTGCGCGACCCCAAGGACGGCGTCCGGCTCGTGACGCGCCTGGGCCGGGGCATGGAGACGGCTCGCACGGACCCCGCGGTGGCCATCCGCGAGCTGACCTCGGTCCTCGACGAGGACCCGAAGATGCTGGTGGCCCGGCGCACGCGGGCGGTGGCCTATGCCGCGGCCGGCCAGCACGCGGCCGCCATCGCCGACCTGCGACGGCTCGAGAAGGAGGGCCACCTCTCGGCCGAGGACAGCATCGTCCTCGGCGACAACCTGCGCTTCGCCGCACGCTCCGCGGAGGCGATCCAGGTGCTCGAGCGCACCGCCCGGGAAAACCCGAAGTTTGCCCAGGCCGAGCTGTCGCTGGCGGAGGTGTTCATCAAGGAGGGGAGGAACGCGGAGGCCGCCGCCGCCTACGAGCGCGTGCTCGGCCTCGTCCCCGACCACATCGAGGCCCTGCGCGGTCTGGGCGACCTCGCGCTTCTCGAGGGCAGGATCGATGCCGCCGCCGCGCGGTACGGCCGCATCCTCGAGGTGGACCCCGCCGACGCGGGGGCGATGACCAAGCTCGGGGTGGTCCGCATGAGGGCGGGCCGGACCGGGGAAGCGACCACGCTCTTTCGCAAGGCGGTGGAGCGCGAGCCGCAGAACGGCGAGGCCCTGCTGTACCTGGCGGGGGCCCTCGCCGCGAACGGGCGGCCGGCCGAAGCCCTGCCCTTCTTCGAGCGGGCGCTTCAGGCGGGGCAAAAGTCGAGCATGGCCCTGAACGGCCTGGGGCTGACGCGACTCGCGGTGGGAGACCGACCGGGAGCGGCCGCCGCCTTCCGCGAGTCGCTGCGCCTCGATCCGAAGCAGCCGGACGTCGCGCGCACCCTGGCGGAGATCGCGGCCGCGGGCCCGTCCAACTGAGCCCCCACTCATGGTGATGCCGAACCGATGGCGCGCATCCTTCGGGCCGCACCTGCTCCTGGCGGTCCTGGGCGGGGCCGGCCCGGCGGCAGCCGGTCCGCCTCCCGACCTTCCCGCGGCGGCCCGGCCGCCGAACATCGTCTTCATATTGGCCGACGACCTCGGCTACGGCCACCTGGGCTGCTACGGGCAGACGCGCATCCGCACGCCGCGCCTGGACCGCATGGCGGCGGAGGGCGTGCGTTTCACTCAGGTCTACGCCGGCAGCACGGTCTGCGCGCCCTCCCGCGCATCACTGATGACCGGACTGCACCAGGGCCACGCGGTCATCCGCGGCAACTCACCCCGGGTCCCCCTGCGGGCGGAGGACGTCACCGTCGCCGAGGTCCTCCGGCGGGCGGGCTACCGGACGGCGGCGATCGGCAAATGGGGGCTGGGCGAGCCGGGGACCAGCGGGATCCCCACCCGACAGGGCTTCGACCGCTGGTTCGGCTACCTGAACCAGCAGCACGCGCACGACTCGTTCCCCGACTACCTGTGGTCCGACGAGCAGCGAGTGGCCGTCCGGAAGGGGGCCTTCTCGCACGACCTCTTCACGGATGAGGCGCTGCAGTTCGTGCGGGGCCAGCGCGGGCGGCCTTTCTTCCTCTACCTGGCCTACACGATCCCGCACGCCAACAGCACCGCCCGGCGGATGGACAGCCCCGGGGACGCGCCCTACCAGGGCGAGCCCTGGCCGGCCCCGGAGAAGGCGCTGGCCGCGCTGGTCACGCGGATGGACACCGACGTGGGCCGCCTGCTCGATCTCCTCCGCACGCTGGGGATCGACCGCGACACGGTGGTCTTCTTCACCAGCGACAACGGCCCCCACCGCGAAGGGGGGGTGGACCCGGCCTTCCACCGGGCGAGCGGACCGCTGCGCGGGATCAAGCGCGACCTCTACGAAGGGGGCATCCGCGTCCCCATGATCGTGCGCTGGCCCGGTCGGATCGCAGCCGCCCGGGTGAGCGACCAGGTCTGGGCCTTGTGGGACTTCCTCCCCACCGCCGCCGAGCTGGCGGGGGCGGCGGCACCGGCCGGGATCGACGGCTTGTCCATGGTGCCCGCCCTCCTGGGCCGGCCCCAACAAAACCACGAGTACCTGTACTGGGAGTTCTTCGAGCAGGGCTTCCAGCAAGCCGTGCGCGCGGACCGCTGGAAGGCGGTGCGCACGGCTCCCGGCCGGCCGCTGGAGCTCTTCGACCTGGCGGCGGACCCGGGCGAGACGGTCGAGCTGGCGGCCCGCCATCCGGACGTGGCGGCCGGGATGGAGGAGATCCTGCGGAAGGCCCGCACCGAGTCCCCGGATTGGCCCACCCGAGGGTCGCCTGCCGGGAGACCCTGACGTGGGACCCCGCGCCAGCGCACGGCCGCCCCAGGCGGCCGTGCTAACCTGCTCCCGCCTTCGGGCGGAGAGGCTCACATGACACGAGATCGAGACGGGTTCACGCGACGCGAGTTCCTGCAGGTCACGGGGGTCGGCGTGGCCGCCCTGGCGGGGGCGGCCTCCCGCGTCGCCGCCCAGGTGCCCGAGGTCCCCCTGCCTCCCCTCCCCGGCCGCAAGGTCGGGTGGGCGGTCGTGGGCCTCGGCAACCTGGCCATCAACCAGATCCTGCCGGCCTTCGCGAAGTGCCAGCGGGCCCGGCTGGTCGCCTTCGTGAGCGGGCGGCCCGCGAAGGCGAACCACCTCGCGCAGGTCTACGGGGTCGAGACCAGGAACATCTACACCTACGAGGAGTACGACAAGCTCGCCGGCAACCCCGCGATCGAAGTGGTCTACGTCGTGCTGCCGAACAGCATGCACGCGGAGTACACGGTGCGGGCCTCGAAGGCGGGCAAGCACGTGCTGTGCGAGAAGCCCATGGCCACCACCCCCGCGGATTGCGAGCAGATGATCGCGGCCGCCAAGGCGGCGCGTCGCAAGCTGATGGTCGGGTACCGCCTGCGCTACGAGCCCTTCAACCAGGCCCTGATCAAGATGGCGCAGGACGAGTCCGAGATGGGGCCCACCCGGCTGATCCTGGCCGAGGCGGGGTTCAACATCGGCGACCCCAAGCAGTGGCGGCTGCGGCGGCCCATGGCGGGCGGGGGCTCGCTCATGGACATCGGGATCTACGCCCTGAACGCCGCGCGCTACCTCTCCGGGGAGGAGCCGGTCGAGGTGAACGCGATGATGCACTCCACCCCCGGCGACCCCCGCTTCGTGGAAGTCGAGGAGAACATCACGTTCCAGCTCCGCTTTCCGAGCGGCGTGCTCGCCAACTGCGCCTCCAGCTACGGCGCCGGCATGAATCGCTTCCGCGTCTTCAAGCCGCGGGGCTCGTTCGAGCTGGAGCCGGCCCTCAGCTACTCGGGCCTGAAGATGCGCGTCCTGCGCGGAGGGTCGGTGGAGGAGCGGATCCAGCCCGTGCGCGACCACTTCGCGTCGGAGATGGACGCCTTCTCCGAGTGCGTGATCAACGACACCGAGCCCCTCACTCCCGGCGAGGAAGGCCTCCGGGACCTCAGGATCATGACCGCCATCTACGAAGCGGCGCAGGCCGGACGGACGGTGAAGCTCTGACCCGCCGGAACCCGAGGGCCGTGCGGAGGGTAGAATGCGCGGGCGGACGTCGGTCCTAGCCTGAGGGAGACCCAAATGAAGAGCCTGCTCCGAGTCTCGATGCTCCTGGCCATGGGCGGTGGGTTGGCGGCCTTCCAGGCCCCCCAGCTCCCGCCGCCGTTCCAGAGCGAGTCGGTGAACAACGGACCCACGGTCATCGCGCGCCCCGAAGGAGTGCAGCTCAAGCTTCCCCCGGGCTTCAAGATCGAGGCGGCGGCGGAGGGCTTCGACGTTCCCCGCTTCATGCTGCGGGCGCCCGGCGGCGAGATCCTGCTCTCCGATGCCGCGCGCGACGGCGCGGGGGCGGTCTACGTGCTGGGCAGCCCCAACCGCGAGGGCAAGATCGACCAGAAGACGAAGATCATCGAGAAGCTGAACCGTCCCTTCGGTCTCGCCCTCTGGAAGGACTACCTCTACGTCGGCGAGCCCGAGTCGGTGAAGCGCTTCAAGTACGACGCCAAGGCCCGGACGGTGGCGGGGCCGGGCGAGGAGGTCGTCTCCCTCAAGGGCCAGGGGAGCGGGCACTGGACGCGCACCGTCCTCTTCGACCGCAAGGGCGAGAAGATGTACGTGACCGTGGGCTCCGGCTCCAACGTGGACGCGGGGGAAGACCCGCGCCGCGCCACCATCCTCCGCTTCAACCCCGACGGCAGCGGACAGGAGATCGTGGCCTCCGGCATGCGCAACGTCATCGGCCTGCGCTTGCTGCCGGGGACGGACACTCTCTGGGCCGCCACCCAGGAGCGCGACGGGCTGGGCGACGACCTCGTCCCGGACTACTACACCCAGGTCAAGCCGGGCGCTTTCTACGGCTGGCCCTTCGCGTACATCGGGCCCAACGAAGACCCGCGACGGAAGGGCGAGCGGACCGATCTCGTGCAGAAGACGGTGGTCCCCGACGTGCTGCTGGGCGCGCACGTGGCGGTCCTCGATTTCGTCTTCTACGGAGGCAGGAGCTTCCCGAAGGAATACCAGGGCGGGGCCTTCCTGGCCGAGCACGGCTCCTGGAACCGCTCCAAGAGGGTCGGCTACAGCGTCGTCTTCATCCCCTTCAAGGACGGCCGGCCCGCCGGTCCGCCGCAGGATTTCCTCTCCGGGTTCATGCTGGCCCCCGAGAAGAAGGAGGTGTGGGGGCGCCCGGTGGGGCTCCTCGAGCTGCCCGACGGCTCGCTGCTCCTGACCGACGACGGAGGGAAGAAGATCTGGCGCATCTCGTACGGCGGATAGCCTCCGCGGCTGCGCTGTCCGCGCTCGCGGGGATCGCCCTCCTCGAGCGGTCGGAGGCGCAGCCCGCACCCTCCGGGCCGTTCTCCCACCGGCGTCACCTCGCGCTGCCCGAGGTGACGTGCGAGGTTTGCCACGCCTCCGTGCCGGAGAGCACCGCCGCCGTGGACGACAACCGCCGGGGCGGCGAGGCCTGCCTGCGCTGCCACGACCCGACCTACGCCTGCCTCGCCCGGGCGGAGCCACCCCCGCCGCGGAACTTTCGCTTCAACCACAAGCTCCATCTCGGCCTCGGCAACCTGTCGCCCATCTTCGCGGCGACCATCGATGGAGGAGCCTACCTCGGTGATGGCGCCGCCGTGCGCCCCATGCTCCAGGTCGCGGACCGGTGTGGAGCCTGCCACCGGGGCATGGCGCAGACCGACCGCGTCACTCCGGCGAACCTGCCGCGGATGGCGGACTGCCTGGTCTGCCACTCGCGCGTCGAGCCCCCGGCGAGCTGCGTCTTCTGTCACACCTCGGAGGCCGTCCTCAAGCCCGCGTCGCACGCAGGCTCCTTCACGGACCGGCACTCACGCCGCGAGGTCGCGAAGACCGATTGCCGGCTCTGCCACGCGCGGCAGTTCACCTGCATGGGGTGTCATTGAACGGGCCTACTCGCAGCGCAGCGCTTCCAGGGGACTGACGGAGCTGGCCCGCCTCGCCGGGAGGGCGGCCGCTCCCAGCGCAACCAGCGCGACGAGAAGCGAGGCCCCGACGATGGTCGGCGGATCCAGGGCGCGCACGCCGTAGAGCTGGTTCTCGATGAAGCGCCCGAGTCCCCAGACGGTCGGGAACGCCATGGCCAGGCCCGCGGCCAGCATGACAGCGGCGTCGCGAAGTACGAGCCAGACGGCGGACCCGCGCGAGGCTCCGAGCGCGAGACGGACCCCGATCTCGCGGACACGGCTCGCGACCACGAACGACATCACGCCGTAGATGCCCACCACGGTCAGCAGCACGGCCAGGGCGGCGAAGGCGCTGGCGAGGGTGGCCAGGAGCCGCTCGTTCACGAGCGTCCGGTCGAGCTGGTCGTCCAGGGTGCGCAGCCCGGAGACGGGAATAGCGGAGTCGACTCCGCGAACGGCGGCGCGGATCGCGGAGAAGGCCGATGCCGACGGCACGCGCGTCCGCACGTAGAAGCCGCCGCCGCTGATCTGGCTCTCGAAGAAGGGAAAGAAGGCCTGGTCCTCCGTTCCCCGCAGCCCCCGATAGCTGAAGGTGCGGACCACCCCGACGATCTGGATGTCGGTCGGAGTGTCGGGCCCGTTCCCCAGCCCCAGGCGGGCCCCGATCGGGCTGCGGTCCCCGAAGTAGCGCCTCGCGAAGCTCTCGTTGACGATCGCGGAACGGAAGCCCATGCCGGGACCGGAGCCCGGCTCCCGATCGAGAGCGTCGCCCTCGCTGAAATCGTGTCCCTCGAGGAGGGACACTCGCAGGGCGTCGAAGAAGCGGGGGCTGACGGCATTGCAGTGGATGACGCCTTCCGTCACGACCCGGGTCGACGACTCGACGGTGAGCTGCTGATTCCAGCTCCCTCCCGAGAGCAGCTGGGCCACGGACAGCCCGACGCCCTCGACCTCGGGCAGGGCGCGAAGGCTGGACAGGAGGTCGCGCATCAAGGCCTTGGATCGCGCCGGGGTGTAGCCGTTGCGGGCCGCATCGACGCGGAACGAGAGCAGGTTCGTGGTGACGAACCCGGGGCCCTGAGCGCGAAGGCCGGCCAGGGTACGTGCGAACAGGCCGGACCCGATCAGCAGCACCAGGGCCAGGGCGATCTGGCCGACCACGAGCGCCTTGCGCAGGCCCACTCCCGCCGCTACCGTCGAGGACTCCTCCTTGAGGACGGATGCAGGCTCAGTGCGGCCGGCCTGCAAGGCGGGGGCGAGGCCGAAGAGCAGGCCCGTCAGGAGCGCGACCACCAGGGTGAACAGGAAGACCCGCGGTTGGATCGCGGCGCTCAAGTCGACGGCCGCGACCTCCTGGGGGAGAAGCGACGTGAGGGCCTGGGCCACGGACGGGGCCAGGAGAATTCCCAGGGCCCCGCCCCCGAGAGCCAGGAGGCCGCTCTGCGCCAACTGCTCCCGGGCGATGCGGCCGCGGCTCGCCCCCAGCGCCAGGCGCAGCGCCGTCTCCCTTCGGCGGGCAAAAGCCCGGGCCAGGAAGAGGTTCGCCACGTTGAGGCAGGCCAGCAGGAGCACGAGGCCGGTGGCGGCCAGGAGGACGAGGAGGGGGCGCTCCAGGCGCTCGCGCAGGTCCGATCGACCCTGGGCCGCCGGCAGTAGCTCGAGCGTCGAAGCCAGGAACCGGCGCCGCTGCTCCTCGGTGACGCGAGGCCAGCTCTCTCGTTTCGTGTCCTCCTCCAGCATCGCCTTGAACCAGGGTTGAAGGCCGGCCCGGGCCTCCGCCGGAGTCATCCCCGGCTTCAGCCGGGCGAAGAGGTGGAGCCAACGGCCTCGCCGGTCCTCGAGCCAGTCGAAGTCGGGGGTGGCCTGGCGCTTCATCATGGTCGGGATCCACAGCGACGGGACCTCGCCCCAGTCCATGCCGTGGAAGCCGGCCCCCGCCACGCCGATCACCGTCATCGGATGGTTGTTCACGAGGACCTTCCGGCCGACTACGTCGTTCGCCCCGCCGAGTCGGTTTCTCCAGTAGTCGAAGGACAAGACGACTACGGGGTGTGCGCCCGGCTGCAGGTCGTCCGACTCCTCGATGAGCCGGCCGAGCGCCGGACGCACACCGAGCACGGAGAAGTACGACCCGGTGACGATCTCGGCGCTGGCCTGCTCCGGGGTGTCCTCCAGGGAGAGGTACACGGTCGTCGGATGACGGCCGATAACGCCGTCGAAGACCCGGGTCTCGTGCCGCAGGTCGCGGTACAGAGGATAAGGAAAGAGGTTCCCGCTCCCCCAGCCGTGGCCGACGAACCCGCCGTTCCAGTCCAGCAGGACCAGCCGCTCCGGCTCTCTCACCGGGAGCTGCCGGAGGAGGGCCTGGTCAACGAGCGAGAAGATGGCCGAGTTGGCGCCCGCCCCCAGCCCGATCGAAAGCAGGGCTACCAGGGTGAAGGCCCGATCCCGCAGCAGGGCGTGCAGCGCCTGTCTCACGCTCGTTGCCCCTGCAATAGAACCGCCAACCTGCCGTCCGTGTCCCCACAAGCACTTACCGCCCTGGGCCGGGCGCACGCTTGTGCGCTTCTGGGAAGAGGTCGTTCAGGGGCGAACAGGGGAACCCGCGACGGCCTCACGGCCCGGCGCGGTAGAAATGCGGGCCAAGACCGAGTTCAGGCAGTCTCCAAGGCTGCGAGCAGTTGGCCGGCGTCGGCGTTGGGGGGACCGGTTCGCCCGAGACGCTCGACCAGCGCGAGCACGGTGTAGTCGAGCAGATCCTCCTTGATCATCGGGCGCGCTGCCTCCGAGTTGTACGTTTCCAGGAAATGTTCGAAGCAGAGTTGGGACGCCGCTTCAGGGTGGTTGGCGAGCGTGAAGCAGAGGAGGTCCGCCACGAATCCTCCCAGATCAAGCCCCGGATCGGAGTGCCGGCAGCTCTCGAAGCGATAGAGATAAAAGCGACCGTCCACGCCGTAGTGGATGCAGTCCCAACTGAGCGCGCCATGGACGGGCGTTGGAGCTGGTTGCCGGTTGAAGGCGCATCTCTCCTGGATGCGCCGAAAGGCGAACCGGAAGAGATTCAACAGATCGGGCGCGGCGAACAGGGTTTGAAGCTTTTTCTCCGCGCGCGCGACCCTCGCCTGAAGCCCCTCTCCCCGGGGATCAGTCTCCCCGCCGCGGAGCACCACCTGGCTCCGGTGCAGAGCGGCCAACGCCTCTGCCATCTTGCGTGCACACTTCCGCAAGGACCTGAGGCTGCCTCGATAGGCGAGATACTCCGAGAGCGTCATCCACGAATCGAAGTCGTAGAGAACCAGGCGCGGCTCCCCGGCGAGCCGGGCCGCCGGTCGAGGGATCCGCAGGCGCTTTGAGATCTGCGCGTCGTGCAGCCTGGTTGCGGCATCGAAGTCCGCCCCCGCCGCGGCCCTGGTCGCGTGGACCCTCCCCGTGAGGATCCGCGTTTCCGCCGGTCCCCCGTTGGGGCCGGCGACTCGGAGCAGGTAGCGGTTCCCGCAGTCGTCGCCGGAACGCCCCCGTGTCGCGTAGATCCGGCAGGACTCGAGCTTGGCCCCGCCGTTGGCGAACTCGGGCAATCCGGTGGATAGGCTGGTTCGGATCCATTCTCCATCGAGAACGTGCGGATCGCCGAGGGGCGCCAGGGACCAGGATGCCGCCTGGTTCGAGTCCAGCGTCGTGGGCCGGAAGCACACGAGAACCGTGCGGCCGCCGTCTTCGTAGGTGACCGTGGACATCGCACCGTGCAGATTCCGGAAGCCTGAACCGTGATTCTCGAAGTAGGTTTCCTGCTCCTGGAAACGCCGAAATGTGCGGGCAAAGTCGAAACCGGGGCCTTCGTCGGTGACCGCGAGGAGGGCACCCTCGCGGGTCAGCACGACCTCCACGGAGACCCCTTTGCGGGGATCGCTTGCGTTGCCATGCTTGAAAGCGTTGCCGAGAGCGTTTTTCAGCGGCATGAAGAGGTCCCGGATCAGTTGCGGCCGCGGCACCGATGCGAACCGCTCGGAGAGCGCGACCTTGAGGAGCGGGAAGAGATCGTCCCGCCCCTGGCCACGAACGCGTGCGTGAACGTCTGTGGTTGCGAAATGCGGGTCGGTGACATCGCTCAGAGGCTGAGGTGCGGAATTCGTCGCCCCGATCTCCGCGAGGAGCCGTGCCCGGGTGCAGCCCAGGTCGATCATGACGGGCGGGTGAGCGTGATGACGGAGGTGCCGCCGAGCAGTGCCTCAGCGTTCCTGCAGCGACGCAGCGTCCGGCCGCGGACCATAGGTGGGCAGCGGTTGGCCCTTCTCGTAGGCGCCCAGGTCAGGTGCGCTTCCCAGAAAGCCATCGTTGATGTTGGGCAGGATCGCGCCGGCATCGATCGCGGGGCAGCCGGCCGCCAGGGTCAGATACTGCGGCGGGACCGTCGTCGGCGAGTCGCCCGGAACGTCCATGGTCGGAATGCAGGTCTGGGCGTAGGCCTGATTCCTGACCGTCAAGCCCTCCACCCAGACGTGGCTGGCCCCGAGGTTGAAGCCATCGACGAAAAGCGCCTCGCCATCCCCCGCCCCCATCCAGACGATGTATTTGCCGGCGACCCCCGGCGCGCTGAAGGTCGGCCGCCCCCCGTAGCTGCCG
>WNFT01000358.1_pt1 | contig 36340 bp, 34 predicted proteins | sample 5400191 | NCBI WGS metagenome assembly WNFT01 (sample SAMN13153359, study PRJNA577476) | soil metagenome | isolation source: 80 cm saprolite under Madrone tree | place: USA:California | collected 2016-06-14 | reverse complement strand
AACACGAGGAACAGGAACAGGTCGAGGCTGACGAAGACGCCCACCATGCCGGTCTCGAGGACCAGCATGGCGATCACGAACTCCTTCGTGCGGTCCTCGATGGCGTGCCAGGCCGAGGCGAGCGCGATCGGCATGAGGAACGTCGTGAGGAGCACGAGGAGCAGGCTGATGCCGTCGATCCCGATGTGGTACGACGCGCCGAGCGACGGCATCCAGGCCACCTGCTCTTCGAACTGGTACGCGGCCGAGCCGCCGTCGAACCCCGTGTAGAGCCGGATGGAAGCCGCGAACGCCGCCAGCGAGACGATGAGGGCGCCGACGCGCAGCGCCTGATCGAAGCGGCGCGGTACGAGGGTCAGCGCGAGTGCGCCGGCCAGGGGCAACAGCGTCACGATCGAGAGGACGTGGGGAGTCACGACTTCATCGAATCAGCAGGAAGCCCACGAGCAGGACGGCCCCCACGAGCATCGTCAGCGCGTAGTTCACGACGTACCCGGTCTGGAGCCGACGGAAGCCGGCGGCCCACGCCACGACGGCGCGGCCCACCGCGTTCACGAGGCCATCGATGATGCCGAGATCGACCCGGTACGCCAGGAACACGGACAGGACGTAGAGCGGCCGCACGATCAGCCGGTCGTAGATGAGGTCGACGTAGTACGCGTTCAGCAGCAGCTTGTGGAACGGCGTCCGCGCTTGCCCGATCGTCGCGGCCTTGACCGGCACCGCGGCGTACCGGAACCAGGCGAGCACGATGCCCGCGCTGGCCGCGCTCGTGCTCAGCACGGCGAGCATGAGCGTCACCGCGCCGCTCCACTCGTGGGCGGCCGGCGCGAAGACCGGGGTGAGGAAGCGCGCGAAGCGCGTGCCCGTCTCCGACGGCATGCCCACGGCCCAGCCGGCGAGGAACGTCAGCACGGCCAGCACCACGAGCGGCAGCGTCATCACCCACGGCGATTCGTGGACGTGGTGGGCGACCTCGCGCGACATCCGGGGGCCGCCGAAGAACGTCAGGAAGATCAGCCGGAACGAGTAGAACGCGGTCATGAACGCGCCGAGGAGGAGGAACGCCCACAGCAGGCGGTGATGGCTCGCGTACGCCGCGTGGAGGATCTCGTCCTTCGAGAAGAAGCCCGCGAACGGCGGCAATCCGGCGAGGCCGACGGCGCCGACCGTCATGGTGATCGTCGTCGTGACCATCTTCGGCGCCAGCCCGCCCATCTTTCTCAGGTCCTGCTCGCCACCCATGCCGTGGATCACGCTTCCGGCGCCCAGGAAGAGCAGCGCCTTGAAGAAGGCGTGGGTCACCAGATGAAAGATCCCGGCCGCGTACGCGCCGAGGCCGACCGCGGCGAACATGTAGCCGAGCTGGCTGATGGTCGAGTAGGCGAGCACGCGCTTGATGTCGGTCTGAACGAGCCCGATCGACGCGGCGAAGACGGCGGTGACGGTGCCCACGATGGCCACGACCTCGAGCGCCACGCCCGAACGCTCGAACAGCGTGTGGCTCCGGGCGACCATGTAGACGCCGGCCGTCACCATCGTGGCCGCGTGGATGAGCGCGGACACCGGGGTCGGTCCTTCCATCGCGTCCGGGAGCCAGACGTGCAGCGGGAGCTGCGCCGATTTCCCGCACGCGCCCATGAAGAGCAGGAGCGCGATCCCGGTGGCCACGCCCGGCGCCAGGTCGCCCGTCTTGGCGAAGACGTCCGTGTAGTCGAGCGTGCCGAGCGCCGTCCACAGCCAGAGGACGCCGAGGCCGAAGCCGAAGTCGCCCACGCGATTGACGATGAACGCCTTCTTACCCGCCTCGGCCGCGGCCGGGCGCGTATACCAGAAGCCGATCAGGAGATACGAGCAGAGACCGACCGCCTCCCAGAAGACGTAGAGGAGGAGGAAGTTGCCGGCGAGCACCAGCATCGTCATCGAGAACACGAACAGGTTGAGATAGGCGAAGAAGCGCGCGTACCCCGGGTCGCCGTGCATGTACCCGACCGAGTAGAGGTGGATCAGGAAGCCGACGCCGGTGACGACGAGGAGCATGACGCCGGTGAGCTGATCGACGTGGGCGGTGATCCACGTATCGAACTCGCCGGCGACGATCCAGGGCGCGAGCTGCGCCGTCAGCGGCCGCCCGCCCGACACCTGCGAGAAGACCATCCACGAGGCGACGAACGAGCCGGCGAGCGCGGGCACGGCGATCCAGTGCGCGCGACGTCCGGTGATGCGGCCGAAGAGGATGTTGAGGAGGGCGCCGGCCAGCGGAAATGCGGGAATCAGCCAGACAGCGCTCGACACCGGGCCAATCTATCGAGGCGCTCGGGGGGTGTCAAGGAAACCCCCCACGACAGCGCGGCTACTTTGCGTTGCGGGTGAGCAGGAACTGCGCCTCGTCGAAGGACTCGGCGGCCAGCTCGCCGAGGCCGCTCTTCTGGTAGAGGCTGCCCAGAGCCTGGTGCAGCGCCGGCTCGTCGGGATCGCTGGCCAGCGCGTCCAGCACCACCCGGCGAGCGTCGTTGAGCAAGCCGTTGCTGGCAAGCATGCCTGCCCGCACCACCGCGACCGAGTTCCGCGACGCGCCCCTGCCGAAGCTCTGGGTGAGCGCGGCCAGATCGTCGGCGATCGTGCGGGCCCGCTCGGCATCGAGGATCTCGAACCACGCCTCCTGGTGCGTCTGCTCACCGCTGGTCACCTGGATGGTGTAGCGCGTGCCCGGCGCCAGCGCCGTCGCGTCCGGCGGATAGTCGAGCCGCCCGCCGGCGACGCCGCGGCGCTCGAAGACAGGCCCCGACGGCCCCACGATGCGCACCGTGTATCGCGCGAAGCGGCTCCCAGCCCACTCGAGCGCGATTGGCCCCGGGAGCAGGCTCGTGTTGCGCGGCGCGATGATGACCGGCGGCTTGGCCGCGCTGCGGGTGCTCAGAACGGCGGTCGGCGCCTCGCGTTGACCGGCGGCCATGAAGCCCAGGCCCGCCTGCACGAGCGTGCGCGCCTTCTGCGTGCGCGTGTCGTCGGCTCGCGCGGCCACCGTGTACGGCGAGTTCGCCGCCTGGACCTTCACCGTGCCCCCACCGCTCAGCATCACGACGGCCACGGCGTCGTCCGTGACGCGCAGGGCATCGCCGCCCCGCAGCGCCTGGAGCGGCCCGGCCCGACGCCAGTCACTGCCGCTTCGGAGCTCGACGCGGCCGTGGCCGGTCCTGATCTCGGTGATCATGCCGACGGTCTCGGTGGACTGCGCCGCCGCGACTCCGGCGGCGAGGACGAGGACCAGCACGGCGACGACACGGGCCATCACGAACCTCCTGGCTCCCCGGTGTCCAGCAACTCGAAGAGCTCGACCGGCTCGGCCTTGCCCTTCACGTTTACGGCGCCCCGCTCGCGGACACGCACGCGGCCCTTCACCGCCGCCAGCGTCGCGCTCGAGACGAGGATCTCCGTGCCCAGCTCGCGGTTCATCGCTTCGATCCGCGCCACCGTGTTCACGGTGTCGCCGAGCACCGAGTACTTCTTCTTCTTCGGCGACCCCATGGTACCGGCAAACACCTCGCCGGTGTTGATCGCCACGCCCATGGCCAGCGTGGGCGCGCCCCGTGCCGCCCACACCCGGTTCAGCTCGGCGAGCGCCCGCTGCATGTCGAGCGCCGTCTCGACCGCGTGCCAGGCGTGCTCCGCGTCGTCCACCGGCGCGCCGTAGACCGCGAGGATGCCGTCGCCGATGAAGTCGTTGACGAGGCCGTGGTGGCGCATGATCACCTCGACCATCGCCGTGAAGTACTCGTTCATGATCTCGGAGATCCGGGCCGGAGGCAGCCGCTCGGAGAGCGTGGTGAATCCACGGACGTCGGACATCAGCACCGAGACCGTCCGCACCTCGCCGCCCAGCCGCGTCCCCTCGCGCAGGACGCGCGCGAGGACCTCCTTGCTCACGTACTGCCCGAACTCGGCGTTGAGCCGACGCCGGGCCAAGGTGGCCGAGCCCTGCCGGTAGAACTTCATCACGGCCAGCGGCGCGATGAAGTCCAGCCAGTAGCCCCGGCTGTACGCCTCGTAGCTCACCGCCACGAAGACGACGACGAGGCCCAGGCTCAGCACGATGACCCAGACCTGGCGCATCCGCACGGAGAGCAGCGAGATCCAGAGACAGGCGGTCAGGAGCAGCGCTATGTTGAGCGCCCACGGCGGCGGGAGCAGCGCCCGGCGTGAGAGCAGCGTGTGGACGATGTTCGCCTGGATCTCCACGCCGCTCATCAGGCCCATCGGCGTGCCGTAGAAATCGCGGCTCTCGCCGAAGGTGGCGCCCACCAGCACGATCTTGCCGCGGAACGGATTGTCGCCCTCGGGACGCACGCCGCTACGCGCCACCGCCATGAGGGCGCCTGCCGGGAACGCCGCGAAGGCGCCCGGCTGGCCGACGTAGTCGATCCGCCACACCGTGTCGCGCAGCGAGCCGACTGAAATCGCATCGTGCCGGTTGATGCCGCGCTTCGGATCCCCCACGGGCAGCACGACCTCGCGCGAGGTCCCGCCGGTCAGCGCCGCGGCCAGCGCTTCCGGCGAGTAGCCCTCGTAACCGGCCAGCACGGCGAGAGCGAACGACGGGAGGTACTGGTCGCCGGCCGCCGGCAACACCGGCCGCGCGACGCGGACCAGGCCGTCGGGGCTGAGCGGGGCGTTGGCGAAGCCGAAGATCGCGCGCAGATCGGGCGAGTACGCCGGCGTCGGCGCGTAGCGCGCCGGCCGCACGTCGTCGATCGGGTTGGCCACGGTGGTGAACACCAGTCGTCCGCTCCGGCCGTCCCAGCGTCGGGTCACCGCGACGAGGGCGCCGTCTTCCCGCGGCGTCGTCGCTTTCTTGAGCTGGACGTCGAAGCCGACGACACGCGCGCCGCTCTCGAGCAGGAACTCGGCGAGCTGCGCGAGATAGGGCCGGGGCAACGGCTGGCGCTCGCCCATCTCCTGGAACGCGGCGTCGTCGATGTTCACCAGGACGATCTCGGGCGTCGGAACGCGATCGCGGAAGAACAGGAAGGCGTCGATGGCTCGCGTCTCCCAGCCCGCCAGCCCACCGAAGCGCGACACCACGGTGACCGCGATGCTGACCGCGACACCGAGCAGGAGCGAACGGGCCAGCGGCGTGTCGACGCGCCGCAGGCCGGCTCGCAGATCTACCACGGAGCGCCGGTCAGGCCGTACCCGGCCCAGGCGAACGGATGCGGGAACTGCCGCAGCGTCTCGCGCTGCGCCAGGCTCAGCGCCTCGCCGGGCGCCGCCGTCTTCAGCCGGACGTAGAACTCACGCATGAGCACGAAGCTCGCGCGGTCGTCGACCTTCCACAGCGTGGTGACCACCGCCGGGGTGCCCGCGTAGAGGAAAGCGCGCTGGAGGCCGACGAGGTCGTCACCGCGCGAGAGCTTGCCGAGGCCGGTCTCGCAGGCCGAGAGCACGACGAGCCGGGCGTGGAGATCGAGGCCGAACAGCTCCCGCACCTCGAGCCGCCCGTCCTCGCCGTCGCCCGGGGTGAGCAGCAGCGCGGAGGACATCGGCTCGCTCTCGTTGAGCTCGGCGTGCGTGGCGAAGTGCAACATCCCGGCGCTGCCGGCCAGCGCCTTCACCCGGGCCTCGCTCGCCGCGTCGCGAACCAGCACCGTGGCATCGGGATACGTTTCGCCCACGACGCGGGCCTCGCGCTCGGCGTAGCGCAGGTTGAGCGCGGGGCCGACGTCGGGATTACCGAGAGCGAGCGGATGCGCGTTCGACGCATCCTTGGCGGCGAGGAACTTCAGGACGCTCGCGCTCGGAAGCGTGGCGAGCGCGTAGTCCTCGATCAACCACCGGCCAGCCGGACTCCGGAGCGCCGCGAACGGAAGGTAGTGCAGCACGTCGTGAGGCACGATGAGGAGCCGAGTGCCCTGGATCTCGGCGCGGGCCGGCGCCAGCAGGCCGTCGTAGAGTTTCGCCGCCTGGCGCTCGATCTCGGCCAGCGGCGCCTGATCGGCGATGGCGGCCCGTAGCGTGCGCACACTGGCGACGAGGTCGGCACGGGCGCCTCGCACGGTCAGCGCCTTGGCGCGGTGACGGTCGATGATCCAGATGACGACGTCGGCGTTGCCGACCAGGTATTCGACCAGCGTGGTGCCCTCGGGCAAGAGTCCCTGGATCTCGGTCAGGGTGACCGGCTCCACGGTCATGAGCGAGGCCTGCTCGACGTTCTCCTTGCGCACGCGCTCGAGGAACGCCCGGTAGTCACGGTCGGCCGCCTCGACGGCCTCCTTGGCCTGGCGCGCCTCACCCGTCTCGCTCTCGCTGTCGGAGGCCAGCGCCTGCGCCTCGGCCAGACGGGCGCGAAGCTGTACTTCTTCTTGCACGAGGGCACGCGTGCGGCCCTTGGATAACGTCGTCGAGTTGCCGAGGAGGTCGAGGAAGGCCCGGGCCCGGGCGCGCTCGGCGAAGGCAAAGGCGTCCGCGGCATTGCCGGCCCGCAACGCGGTTCTGACGGCGAACTGATAGATGCCCTGCTTGTCCTCGATGTACCCGCTGCGCAGCGACGATTCCTGGAGCGTGCTGCGGATCTCCTCGACGAGATCCATCGAGCGACGGATCGAGGTGAGCGCATCGGCCGGCCGCCGCAATCCGGCGTAGCTGCGTGCCTGGAGCTGATAGAGCTGGACCAGGTTGCCGATTCGACCAGTGCGCTCGGCCTGGGGAAGCGCCTTCTGGAACTCGGCCAGCGCCGTGGCGAAGTCGCTGCGGGCGAGCGCCACCTGACCGCTCGTGGTGAGGATCTCGAGATCCACCTCGAGAAGTCCCACAAGGCGAGAGTACTGGCCGGCGCGCTTGAGCGCGGCTTCAGCCGCGTCCTTATCGTCGAGCGCCAGCTCCGCCTTGGCGAGCAGCGTCAGTCCCTGGGCCGCTTGTCGGCGGGCATTCTCGATGGCCCCCGGGCCGGTCCTGCCCGTCGCGCTGCCGAGGAAATGCTCGGCCAGCGTCACCGCCTCGCGAACGTGATCTCGCGCGTCGGCATACGCGTGCTCCTGGAAGTCGATCTGAGCCAGCTGCCTGAGCAGCCCCGCCACCCACATCGCGGCACCCCGACGATGGGGGGCCACGGCAGCTCGCGCGTAGGCCAGGCCCTCCTCGTACAATTTCCGCGCCTGGGCGCGATCGCCGGCGTTGCGATACGCATTGCCCAGCACGCTGTAGACCGACACCATCATGCCCATCTGGTCGTTGGTGACGGTCGGCTCGTTCCGCAACAGATCGAGGGCCTTCTGCGCCGACGTGATGGCCTTCTGGAGTTGGTGGAGGCGGACGGCCACGAATGCGACACAGGCATAGGCGGCGCCGGCCTCGGCGCGTGCGCCCCGCTGTTCGGCATCCGCCGCGGCGCTCTCGTAGAACGCGAGCGCCGGTCGAGCTTCGCCGCGCTCGACGGCGGCGCGAGCATCGAAGAACGTGAATCCGTAGCGCCGATCTCCCGGGCCCGCGCTCCCGGGCGCCGGCGTTGTCTCCGTGGGAGCTGCAGGCGTTGTCGGCGTCGCCGGCGACGGCCCGGGCCGACCCCGGCGATGCCCGAACTGCGCGGCCGCCGGTGTCACCAACGCCAGCGTCATCGAGCACAGCAGCGCGGGCGCCAGGAGTCGGTGGGCCATTGGCACGACCCGATCATGGCTCGATCAGGGGCGGCGTCGCAACGTTCGCATGAGCCGCAACGTTCGCGTGTTAAGATGCTGGTCGTGCCTCGGCGGTCCCGCACGAAGCTCTGGGTGCTGCTGGTTCTGGTCGTGGTGGTCGCGCTACTCGCCTCCGTGTCCTATCTCATCTGGCGACAGACCGTACCCGGCGCTCGCGTCACCGCGAGCGTGCCACGCTTCGTCGGTCAGAAGACGCCGCTCACCGTGGTCGTCGAAGCAACTCGCGGTCGCGTCGCCACCGCCAGCGTCCGCGTGGCTCAGGGCGGCAAGACGATCGTGATCACGCGCTACGACGGCGCTGCGATGCCCCGCGTCGAGCTGCCGCTGACGTTCGAGCCGACGGCGGCGGGATTTCGAGAGGGCGCCGCCACGGTCGAGGTGTGGGCCCGCGACGACTTCTGGCGTCCGTGGCGTGGGCAGGAGCGCGCGGCCGTCACGTTCCCGACGACTATCGACCTGACGCCGCCACCGCTCGAGGTCGCGGCGGCGACGCCGTACATCCTGCCGGGCGGAGCCGGCCTGGTGGTCGTCCGAGCCGGTGATGCGGTGCGCGCCGACGCCAAGGTCGGGTCGCTCAGCTTCCCGACCTTTCCGATGGGCCCTCAGGGCACGCGCGTCGGCTTCTTCGCGCTGCCCTACGATATCCCGAGCGGGACCTCGCTCTCGGTGACGGCGGCCGACGAGGCGGGGAACGCCGTCACGCGAGGGATCCCGGCCGAGATGCTGCCGCGCCGCTTCCGCCGCGACACGATCGAGGTCAGCGACGCCTTCCTCAACGCCAAGGTCCCGGAGCTGCTCCCGCAGCGGCCGCCCAACCAGCCGCTGGTCGAAGGCTTCCTCGTGATCAATCGCGATCAGCGGAAGTTCGCCGAGGAGGAGAAGCGGCGGGTGGCGCTGAAGACGGCCGACAAGCCGCTGTGGGAAGGCGCGTTCGTCCAGCCCCGCAACACCAAGGTCTTCTCGAATTTTGCCGAAGCGCGCACGTACCGCTATCAAGGCCGCGAGATCGACACGCAGGTGCACGTCGGCTTCGATCTCGCATCCACCAAGCAGGCCCTCATCCCTTCCGCCAACAAGGGCGTGGTGGTCTACGCGGGACCGCTGACCATCTACGGCAACACCGTGATCGTCGACCACGGCCTCGGACTGCAGACGCTCTACGGACATCTCTCGTCGATCGCGGTCAAGCTCGGGGACAGCGTGGCCAAGGGCCAGGAGCTCGGACGCAGCGGTGCGACCGGGCTCGCGCTCGGCGATCACCTGCACTACGAGGTGCTGGTCCACGGCGTGTCGGTCACGCCGATCGAGTGGTGGGACCCGAAGTGGATCCGCGATCGCGTCAGCGGGCCGCTCAGAGCGGCCGGAATCGACGTGACCAGCCTCGAGCCCTCGGCCGACGACCGCGCCGCCAGAAACCGCTAGAACGCCGCGGAATCGAGCGGCGCCACGGCTTTGCCGGGGCGCTCCCATGCTGGGGGCTTGGGGGCCATCTCGGGGCCCCCATGTTCTTAAAAACTTCCGAACTTCTCGTAGGCGGCCAGCGGCAGCATGCCGCGCTTGACCGCCGTCCGCACCTTGTTCTCCGTGCCGACCAGCTTCTCGCAGCGGGCCAGCACCTCGGACGCGGCCCGGCGCGGAACGACCACGACGCCGTCGAGGTCGGCGACGACCACGTCGCCCAGCGCGATGCGCACGCCGCCGATCGTCAGCGGCTGGCCCCAGTCGCTCACGCGCCAGCGCGGCACCGAATCCTGCGGCGTCCGGTAGCGCACGAACGTGGGAAACCGGATCCGGCTGATGTAGGCGGCGTCGCGCGTCGCGCCGTCGATGACGGCGCCCCGCACACGGCGCGAGCGCAGCCACTCCGCCGAGAGCTCCCCGAAGTGCGCGGCCACGTTGTCGTTGGCCGCCAGCACCAGCACGGAGTCGGCCGGCACCGCGCCCAGCATCCCGAGGAACTGGCGCAGCGTCGCGTCGCGCTCGCGGGGGCCGCTCTTCCTGGCTCGTCCCCGCGCCGTGAAGGCGTACCCGGCGGCACGCATGTCGGGAAGGAGCGGCTGGATGGCGGCGGGCAACGTCTGGCGCTGGAGGCCCATCTCGTCCATCACGTCGGTGATCGCGGCCGTGTAGATGCGGGCGAAGCGCCGGGGCAGGTTGTCGGATCGCGTGGTCATGCGCCCTAGAGTAGAGCAGCGCGACGCGGGCGCGAAGGGCTAACGCCGGCGCGCCGGGTGAAGCAGCCGGCCGGGCGGCACGTAGTCGCCGACGACGCCGAGGAGGAGATCGAGCAGACCCGGGCGCCTGACCAGCACGCGGGCCGTGAGGTTCGCCAGTCTCCGGCGGGCCACGACGAACTGCAGAGCGTGCGTGAAGCGAGCCTTGGCCGCGAAGACCCGACGGCGAGCTCGCTGATAGGAGCCAAGTCGTTTGGCCGAGCAGTCGCCGGCCTGAAGCGCGGCCGCCGCCACGTCCGACGCCAGCTCGGCGCCGCGCAGGGCGCTGAACACGCCCTCGCCCGTGAGAGGGTCGTAGAACCCGGCGGCGTCGCCGACGAGCAGGAGCCCGCCGACCGTGGGCGCGGCCACGTCGTAGGCGAGCGGCCCCATCGCCTGCACCGGCGCGGTGCGCTCGGCGCCGGTCACCCGGCGGGCCAGGTGCGCCAGCTGGCTCACGCGCGCCGTGAAGAAGTCCTCGAGCCGATGACTCCACGCCGCCGCGTCGGCCAGCGGGACGACGACGCTCATGTTGATCCGATCGGCGGCGATCGGGTTGAGGATCGCGTAGTCGGGCGGGTCGATGAAGATCTCGCCCACCTCGCCACACTCGCTCACGCCGCGGACGTACGTGACCAGCGCCATCCGCTGCAGGCGATGCTCACGGAGCAGCTCCAGGCGCCGCGCGACGACCGATGCGCGGCCGTCGGCGGCGACGACGAGGGGCGCGCGGAAGACGTGGACGCGCGCGTCAGCGTCCATCGCCTCGACGCCGACCACGTGCCCGTCGTCCACCAGGACGTCGGTCACGCGCGTGCGCTCGCGAAGCTCCACGCCGAGGGCTCGCACGCGATCGACCAGGATGGCGTCGAGGACCTCGCGGCCAAGGGCGAGCGCGTGCTCCCGATACGGCCGCCAGGCTCCGATGGCGCGATAGGTGCCAGTCACCGCCGTGCCGTCGGGGGCGGTGATCCGCATGCCGGCGAGCGGCGTCGCTCCCGCGTGGTCCACCGCTTTCAGTACGCCGAGCCGATCGAGGACGCGGAGCGTCTCCGGGCTCAGGTACTCGCCACAGATCTTCGGCCGCGGAAACCGCGCCCGATCGAGGACGAGGATGCGGAGGCCGCGCTCGGCGAGCAGGATCGCGGTGGCCGCGCCGGCCGGGCCGGCGCCAACGACGATGACGTCGAAGCTCACGCGCTCACTGCGATGACGCGCCCGAGCCACGGGTAGCGCCGCACCACGAGGTTCGTGATCCCGGCCTTCTCGGCGAGCTGCCGCAGCTCGGCGGGCGAATACGACCGCCGCACCGAGAGCGGGCCGTCGTCCCACGCGAAGCGATGACGAGTGAACAGCCGCGTCGCGATCCAGACGAGGACGAGGGTCAGGCGCGTGCGCCACAGGTCGTTCACGATGACCGCGTCCCGCGCGACGGCTCGCATCTCGGCCAGACAGCGCACGGCGGCCTCGGGCTCGAGGTGGTGGAGCGTCAGCGCCGTCGTCACCACGTCGGCCGCTCCGTCGCGCAGCGGCAGCGCGGTGGCATCAGCTCGGACGACCAGGGTGCCGCCGCCGACGCTCGACGCCTCACGATCGACGATGATCACCCGCACCTGCACGCCCCGACGGCGCGCCCAGGCCTGCAGCCGGCGAGCGAAGTGGCCGTGGCCGCCTCCGACGTCCAGGACGACGAGCGCCTCCGACGCTCGGCGCCGGCGAAGGACGCGGCCGATCGCGCGCAGCGTGAGCCCGTAACCGCCGAACCACGTGTTGAGGCGGTGGACGTCGGCCAGCGACGCCTCGCGATCGGCACGCGGCACCGGCGCGTCGAGATGCTCGAGCACGTGCTCGGCTCGCTTCATGTCAGGCTTGTCACCAGCTCAACAGCGCGCCCTCGGCCGCGAAGCCCGGGCCGAGGCTGATCATCACGCCCCACTCGCCGGGCACCGGTGACTCCTGGCGGAGCATTTCCTCGAGCACGAACAGGATGGTGGCCGAGGACATGTTGCCGTAGTGGCGGAGGACCGAGCGCGAGTGGCGCATGGTGGCATCGTCGAGCTCGAGCAGCGTGCGCGCGCGATCGAGCACGCGCCGGCCCGCCGAGTGCAGGACCCAGTACCGGACGTCCTCGCGTTTGAGGCCCTGCGCGTCCATGAGCACGCGCACCATCTCGCCGAGCATCGTGGCACCGATGCGGCGGACGTCCTTGGAGAGGATCACGCGGGGCCGGCCACCCGGGTACTCGAAGCCCATGGCGTCCAGGTGCTCGGGCCGGAACAGCGTCCGGTGCGCGACCACGCGCGGGCCCGGGCCTTCGGTGGACAGCGCGAGCGCCCCGGCGCCGTCGGCGAAGATGGCGTGGGCCACCGCGGATTCCAGCCGGTCGTCGAGAAAGTACGCCGCCGAGCAGATCTCGACGGAGACGAGCAGGGCGCGGTGGCTCGGAAACGCGCGCAGGTGATTCCACGCCTGCTGGAGCGCCACCATCGCCGAGGCGCAGCCGGTGTCGCCGATGTGGGCGCGCTGCACGTCCGGGCGGCAGCCGAGGCGGCCGACGAGGTGCGCGTCGATGCTCGGCGTGAGCCGTGCCGTGCACGTCGTGGTCACGACGAAGTCGACGTCGGCGGCCTGCCAGCCCGCTCGCTCGAGCGCGCGCCGGGCCGCGGTCTCCGACAGCGCCAGCGCACCGTCGCGCGCCCGAGCCGCCAGCTCGTCCACGCTCTCGTCGGGACGCAGCCGCTCGCGCGGGATCCAGAGGTACCGGCTTTCGATGTCGCTGTGCTCGAAGAAGGCGCGCCGCGGAGCGTCGGTGTAGCCGGCGGCGTCCATGATTTCCGCCTGTGTGTAGCGATGCGGCGGCGTCGCCGTCGCGACGGCCGTGATCTTCGGAGTTCTCATGAATCCTCCGACGACGCGGGAATTCGATAAGATAGGCTGCGATTTCGAGAATACTGCGAGGACGGGCCCCATGCCACTGTTCAGCTTCGAGGGAAAGACGCCGCGCGTCCATCCGAGCGCGTTCATCGCGCCGACCGCCGTGCTCGTCGGCGACGTGACGGTCGAGGAAAACGCGTCCGTCTGGTACAACGCGGTGCTGCGCGCCGACTTCTCGCCCATCGTCGTGCGCCGCGGCGCCAACGTCCAGGACTGCGCGGTGGTCCACGTGACGTCGATGCACGCCGTGGAGATCGGCCCGGGCGCCACCATCGGCCACACCTCGGTGGTGCACGGCGCGACCATCGCCGAGGAGGCGCTCGTCGGCAACGGATCGACGGTGCTCGACGGCTCGCGCATCGGGACGCGCGCGATGGTGGCGGCCGGCTCGCTCGTCACGCCGGGCACCGAGATTCCCGACGGCATGCTCGCGATCGGGGCGCCGGCCAAGGTCAAGGGGCCGCTCGCGGGAACACCCGCCGAGCGCTGGGTGCAGGCCAATCCCGCCGGTTACCAGGCGCTGGCGCAGCGGCATCGCACGGGCGTGACGCCCGTCTGACATGGCTCATCCGATCCACTCCGAGCGTCACTTCACCGGCAACCAGATCGTGCGCGATCTCGTGCTGGGGATGGCCGACGGCCTGACGGTGCCGTTCGCGCTGGCGGCCGGGCTCACCGGCGCCATCGAGACGACGTGGATCATCGTCGTCGCCGGCCTCGCCGAGGTCGCGGCCGGCGCCATCGCCATGGGCCTCGGCGGCTACCTGGCCGCGCGCAGCGAGGCCGAGCACTACGAGAGCGAGCGCACGCGCGAGCAGCACGAGGTCCGCGAGAAGCCGGAGGCGGAAGTGGCGGAAGTCATGGAGGTGCTCGAGAACTACGGCGTGAAGGCCGAGGAGGCGCGTCCGCTGGTGGACTCGCTGCGGCGGAATCCTCAGGGCTGGGTCGACTTCATGATGCGCTTCGAGCTGGGCCTCGAGCGCCCCGACCCGCGGCGCGCCCTGCGCAGCGCGGTGACCATCGGCGGCGCGTACGCGGTCGGCGGCCTCATCCCGCTCTGGCCGTACATGATCCTTGGGCGCGCCTCGACCGCGCTCGGCGTGTCCACCGCGGTCACGCTGTGCGCGCTGGCGGTGTTCGGCTCCACCAAAGCGCGGTTCACAGGTGCCCCACCGCTGCGGAGCGCGGTCCAGACGGTGATCATCGGCGGCCTCGCCGCCGCGGTGGCGTTTCTCATCGCGTGGTCCATCTCGTGATCACGCGCATCGCGTTTCTGGTCTTCCCGCGCCTGACCCTGCTGGACTTCGTGGGCGGGTACGACGCGCTTCGCCGCGTGGCCGCGCTCGGCGTGGATCCCACGGTGAAGCACCGCATCATCGGCACCGCGCCCGAGATCGCCGACGAGAACGGGCTCGTGATGAAGCCCGACTCGGTGTACGAGGACCTGCGCGACTTCGACCTGCTGTACGTCCCCGGTGGCTTCGGCACGCGCCAGCTCGTCGACGACGAGCGGTGCATCGCGTATCTGCGCTCGTGGGGCACGACGCGCCCGCTGGCGTCGGTGTGCACCGGGTCGCTGCTGCTCGGGCGCGCCGGGTATCTCACCGGGAAGCGGGCGACGACCAATCACGCGGCCTTCGATCTTCTCCGCCCGTACTGTGCGGACGTCGTCACCGACCGTCGCATCGTCGACGAGGGCCTGGTCGTCACCGCGGGCGGCGTGTCCTCGTCCCTCGACCTCGGCCTGTATCTCGTGGAGAAGTTCTGGGGTCAGCCGGCCCGGGAAAAGATCGCAGCGAAGATGGAGTACCGGGGCTACTCCGCGGTCTGATCAGACGCGCGTGGCGTGGCGGTACTTGTCGGTCGACAACATCGCGAAGATGCGGGTCAGCAGCTCCTCGTGGTCCGCGACGTTGTGCGCGAAGATCGCGAACTCGCCGGCGTCGGCCAGGTCCACCGTCCCCAGGCGTTCGCCGCGCGGCGAGCCGAGGACGACGGCCTGAAAGCACGACCGCCCCTGCTCGGGATGGTCGGTGACCACGACCGAGCGCAGCGCGGGCCAGTGCTGGCGCGCGAGCACGAAGACCGAGGCGTCCCGGCGCTGGTTCTCGAGCGCGATGAACTGCTCGACGAAGGGCCGGTAGGTCACCTCGATGAGGAACTCGCGCTCGTTGCCGTCGTCGGCCGCCAGGGCGGCGTGGAACGACGGCGTCCAGTCGTCGCGGATGAAGCGGAGGCCGGGCTCGTTCTGAAAGGGGCGGACGCGGTACCGCGCGCGGCGGAAGACGGACTCCACCAGGGCGACGGCAATGCGGTCCTTCGCGTCGTAAAGGTCCATAGCCCCCGCCCCACCGTCAGCAAGACGTGGGCCAAATCGTCGCGCCCGTGCAGGTCACAATGTTTCGCGGGGTTCGCGTGAACGAACACCCGCTGGCCGGTGCCAGCGTGGCGGCTCACTGTCGAGGAGCGGACACTCGGTCAGCGGCTCAACGGCCGCGGAACCTGGGGGCGCGCTTCTCCTTGAAGGCGGTCACGCCCTCCGCGTGGTCGGCCGTCTGGCGGACGATCGACATGTGCGAGGAGACGAGGTCGAGGTGCGTGCGCAGGTCGAGCTTGAGGCTCTGGTACACGAGACGCTTGATCATCCTGATCGGCACCTGAGGCCCGTCGGCGATCTGCCGGGCCAGGCCGTAGGCGGCCTCCTTCAGCTCGGCGGCGGGCACGACGCGGTTGACGATGCCAAGGCGCAACGCCTCCGGCGCCTCGATGAAGTCGGCCGTCCACAGCAGCTCGAGCGCCTTGGCGGGGCCGACCAGCCGCGGCAGGAAGAACGTGTCGCCGTCGCCGGGAACGAGCCCGACCTTCACGTAGCCGGTGGAGAACCGCGCGTCGGTGGCGGCGACGCGCACGTCGCACATGAGGCACATGCCCATGCCGGCGCCCACGGCCACACCGTTGACCATGGCGATGACGGGCTTGTCCATCGTCTCCAGCGTCTTCGGCACCCGGTGGATCTTCTCCCAGAGCTGATTCTTGTGATCGAGCGGGCTGGGTGCCCCCTCGCCCATGCGGCCGACGTCGCCGCCGGCGCAGAACGCGCGTCCGCTTCCGGTGACGACGACCACGTGGACGTTGTCGTCGCCCTGGGCCTCGCCGAGCGCCCCGACCCACGCGTCGATCATGGGGCCGGTGAACGCGTTGAGCTTGTCGGGGCGGTTCAGCGTGATGGTGGCGACGCGGTCCTTCACCTCGTAGAGGAGATCGCTCATCGTCAGTCCTTCGGCAGGCCGAGCACGCGCTCGCCCAGGATGTTCCTCAAGATCTCCGACGTGCCGGCGCGGATGCCGCTGCCGCGCGCCAGCAGCTCGTAGAATTCCCACTGGCCCTCGTCGGGCGCCCACGGCGAGCCCGGAGCGATCTGCGAGTACGGGCCGATGATCTCGGTGCCGAGCTGGGCCAGGTCCTGGTCGAGCTGGCTCCAGAAGAGCTTCGAGGTCGATCCCTCGGGTCCGGGCTGGCCACCCTTCAGCAGCCTGGTGAGGCTGCGGTACGCGTTGAGCTGCAGGGCCTGCTCGCCGATCCAGAGCGCGGCCACCTTCTGGCGGACGACGGGGTCGGCGGCGCGGCCGCGGTCACGGACCAGCGCGAGCAGGCGGTGGAGCGCGTTGCGCAGCGAGATGTGGCGGATGAAGGTCAGCGCGTCACGCTCGTAGGCGAGCGTCGTGATGGCGACGCCCCAGCCCTCGTTGAGCTTGCCCACGAGGTTCTCGCGCGGCACGCGCACGTTGTCGAGGAACATCTCGTTGAACTCCGCCTCGCCGGTGATCTGGCGCAGCGGCCGCAGCGTCACGCCGGGCGACTTCATGTCCATCAGCAGGAAGCTGATGCCCTTGTGCTTGGCCGCGGTGGGGTCCGTGCGTACGAGCACGAAGCACCAGTCGGCCACGTGGCCCATACTCGTCCACACCTTCTGGCCGTTGATCACGAAGTGATCGCCGTCGAGGACCGCGCGCGTCTGCAGATTCGCGAGGTCGGAGCCGGCGTTGGGCTCGGAGAACCCCTGGCACCACATCTCCTCGGCGCTCAGGATCTTGGAGAGGAAGCGCTTCTGCTGGGCGGCCGTGCCGTGCTTCATCAAGGTCGGACCGAGCATGCTCACGCCGCCGCGGTTCACGATCTGAGGCGACTCGGCCCGCGCCATCTCCTGGTAGAGGATGATGACCTCGACGATCGACGCGCCGCGGCCGCCGAACTCACGGGGCCAGTCGATGCCGACGTAGCCGCCGTCGTACATCTTCTTCTGCCAGGCGCGGAGCTTGCGGACTTCCTCGTGGTCGGCGCGCGAGGCCGCGAAGGCGCGGCCGCGGAGGTCGTCGGGCAGGTTCGTCTCCAGCCAGTGACGAACCTCCTTGCGGAAGGCTTCCTGCTCGGGCGTGAAGTCGAAGTCCATCGCTATCCCGCTCTCAAAATCATTTCAGCGCGCACACGATTTTTCGGGCCATTTCACCGCTCGCCTCGCCGCGCGGCGCGCCTCGGCTCGCCCTGTTATCTCGATCATTTCACCGCTCGCCTCGCCGCGCGGCGCGCCTCGGCTCGCACTACCACATCACGCATCCACCATCGACCATCAGGGCCTGGCCCGTGATGTAGCGAGCTTCCTCGGAGGCGAGGAACACGGCGGCGTTGCCGATGTCATCGGGCGTCTGCTCGCACTTCATGGGGACGATGTCGGCGACGCGCTTCTCGAACACCTGGCGCGGCGTCATCCCCGCGAAGGCGGGGTTGGTGGTGGCGATGTGGGCGGCCAGCTTCTGCCAGAAGTCGGTCCAGAGCACGCCGGGGCAGATGGCGTTCACGGTGATCCTGTGCGGCGCGAGCTCCTTGGCCACGATGCGCGTGAACGTGATGACGCCCTGCTTGGCCACGCTGTAGGGCGGCATCGTCGGTGCCGAGAGCGGCCCGGCGATCGACGCGATGTTGATGATCCGGCCCGCCTTCCGCTCGATGAAATACGGAACGACCGCCTTGGAGGTGAGGAAGACCGATTTCGTGTTGACCGCGAAGGTGCGGTCCCAGTCCTCCTCGGTGTTGTTCGTGAAGGGCAAGCCGGGCGGCGACGCCATGCCCGCGTTGTTCACGAGGATGTCGATCTTGCCCAGGCCCTCGCGCGTGCGATCCACCATCGCCTTGACATCGGCGGAGCTGGTCACGTCGGTCTTCAGCGCGAACGCCTTGCGCCCCAGCGCCTTGACCTCCTCGGCCACCTTCTCGGCGTTGAGCGCCTGGATGTCGGGAATGGCGACGTCGGCGCCTTCGCGCGCCATCGCGAGGACGATGCCGCGCCCGATGCCGCTTCCTCCACCCGTCACGATCGCCACCTTGCCGGCGAGCCGCATGCGCTTCCTCCGATTCTCTATAATCAGGACCTCGCAGGAGGGCCCAATGACACCACGACCGCTCCGTAGCCGCAACTGGTTCGGCCGCCGCGACCTCGATGGGTTCGCGCATCGCTCGTGGCTGAAGACCGAGGGGTTCAGCGATCACGTCTTCGACGGCCGGCCCGTGATCGGCATCGCGAACTCGTGGTCCGAGCTGACCAACTGCAACGCGCATCTCCGCCAGGTGGCCGACGCCGTCAAGCGCGGCGTGTGGAGCGCCGGCGGTTTCCCGCTCGAGTTCCCGACGATCTCGCTCGGCGAAGTGCTGATGAAGCCGACGACGATGCTGTTCAGGAACCTCATGGCGATGGACGTCGAGGAGTGCATCCGCGCCTACCCGCTGGACGCGGTCGTCCTTCTCTCCGGCTGTGACAAAACCACGCCGGCGATGCTGATGGGCGCTGCGTCGGCCGACGTGCCGGCCATCATGGTCACCGGCGGACCGATGCTGAGCGGCAAGTGGCGCACCGAGGAGCTCGGCTCGGGCACCGATCTCTGGCGACTGTGGGCGGAGCGGCGCGCCGGCCGGCTCACCGACGAGGAGCTGTGCGAGGCGGAGTCGTGCATGTCGCGCTCGTCCGGTCACTGCATGGTGATGGGCACGGCATCGACGATGGCCTCGATGGCCGAGGCGCTCGGCATGACACTCTCCGGCAACGCGGCGATTCCCGCCTCCGACTCGCGAAGGATGGCGCTGGCCGAGCTGTCGGGCCGGCGCGCGGTCGAGATGGCGTTGGCCGGCGGTCCGAAGCCGTCCGAGATCCTGACCGCGAAGGCGTTCGACAACGCGATCCGCGCCGACATGGCGATCGGCGGCTCCACCAACGCCGTCATCCATCTGGTCGCGATCGCCGGCCGCGCCGGGATCGACCTGCCACTGCGGCGCTTCGACGAGCTGTCGCGCACGACGCCGCTGCTCGTCAACGTCCGGCCGTCGGGCAAGTACCTCATGGAAGACTTCTTCTACGCCGGCGGCCTGCCCGTCGTCCTGAAGGAGCTGTTGCCGCTGCTGCACGGGGAGGCGTCGACGGTCGCCGGCACTTCCCTCGCCGACGTCGTGGCCGACGCGAAGTGCTGGAACGAGGACGTCATCCGGTCGCTGGCCATGCCCATCGCCGCCGAGGGCGGGACCGTGATCCTCACCGGCAACCTCTGTCCGGGCGGCGCCGTCCTCAAGCAGTCGGCGGCGTCGGCTCACCTGATGGTTCATCGCGGCCGTGCCGTGGTGTTCGAGGACCATCACGACTTGCACCAGCGCATCGACGATCCCGACCTTCCCGTGGACGAAACGTCGGTGCTCGTCCTCAAGCAGGTCGGGCCGCGTGGCGCGCCGGGCATGCCCGAGTGGGGCGCCGCGCCGATTCCGTCCAAGCTGCTGCGTCGGGGCGTGAAGGACATGGTGCGCATCTCCGACGCCCGCATGAGCGGCACGTCGTACGGCACCGTCGTGCTCCACGTCTCACCCGAGTCGGCGGTGGGTGGGCCCCTGGCCCTCGTGCGCAACGGCGACGAGATCGAGCTCGACGTGCCGAAGCGAACGCTCGCGCTGCGCATCGGTGACGACGAGCTCGCGCGCCGCCGAGCCGCGTGGACGCCGCGGCCGCCACACTTCGCGCGCGGCTACGGCCGGCTGTTCCTCGACCACGTGCTGCAGGCCAACGAGGGCTGTGACTTCGATTTCCTGCGCGGCGGCACGCCCGTCCGCCTGGAGGACACCGCCGGGCCGTCGCACGCGTGACGCTGGCTGAATCCCTGCGGGGCGCCGGCCCGTCTCAAGACCGTGAAGGTGGCCGAGCTCTGGCGCTATCCGGTGAAGTCGCTCGGCGGCGAGTCACTCGTGCAGGCAACGATCAGCGCGGCCGGCATCGAGGGAGACCGGCTGGTTCACGTCGAGGATCACGCGGGCCGTGTCATCACCGCACGGACCCATCCACGCCTGCTCGGATTGCACGCTGTGCTCGGGCCGGACGGCGAGCCGTGGGTCGACGGCCGGCCGTGGAACGCGCCGGACGTGGCTGACGCGGTCCGCGCGGCGGCCGGCCCCGGCGCTCGTCTCGTTCGCAACATCCCCGGTGACGTCTTCGACGTCCTTCCCCTCAGCATCCTGACCGACGGCGCCATCGACTCACTCGGTGTCGATCGACGACGCCTGAGGCCGAACATCCTGGTCGGCGGCGCCGAGGGCCTGGCCGAGCGGGCGTGGCCCGGCCGGCGTCTCGCGATCGGTGACGCGATCGTCGGCGTGCGCAAGCTGCGAGGACGGTGCGTGATGACGACCTACGATCCCGACACCCAGGAGCAGGACCTCGGCGTGCTGCAGCGGATCGTCAGCGACTTCGGCGGCCGGATGGCCCTCGACTGCTGGGTGATCGCTCCCGGGCCCGTCGCGGTGGGCGACGAGGTGACGCTGCTCGAGTGAGCGCGGCGTCGAGCGAGCCGCCGGACTCGCGCACCGCGCGGGCGGCGGCGCTCGGCGAGCATCCCGCGCGCGCGATGACGATCGCGACGCGCACGCGGCCACCGGAGGCGGTCAGCGCGCGCCGCGCCCGTGGGCGCGACACGTGGGCAAGCTCGGCGACCAGACGCAACGCGCGCTCGCGCAGCTTCCGCGACCGTGGCTGGACGTCGATCATCCGGTTGCCGTGCACGCGCCCGAGCCGACTCATGCTCGCCGTGGTCAGCGTGTTCAGGACGAGCTTCGTCGCGGTGCCGGCCTTGAGCCGTGTGGAGCCGGCCAGCACCTCCGGTCCGGGCGCGGGCGCGATGACGACCTCGGCGCCGACGCCGCGCGCGCCCGCCTCATTGCACACGACGAGCATCGTCGCCGCGCCGAGGCGGCGGCCAGCGGCGAGGGCTCCACGTACGAACGGCGTGACGCCACTCGCCGACACGCCGACGACCACGTCACCGCGTCGCACGCCCCGCCGGACCGCGCGGGCGCCCGCGCGAGCGTCATCCTCGGCGCCCTCGCGCGAACGGAACACCGACGAGCGGCCGCCAGCCATGATCGCCTGAACCAGCGACGGCGGCGTGCCGAAGGTCGGCGGACACTCCGCGGCTTCGAGGACGCCCAGCCGGCCACTGGTCCCCGCCCCGACGAAGAACAGCCGTCCACCGGCCGCGAGGGCCGCGACGATGGCGTCGACCGCGCGCGCGACGGCGTGCCGCACGCGGCCCACGGCGCGGACGACGCGCGCGTCCTCACGATTCATGAGGCTCGCGATGGCGACGGGCTCCATGCGATCGAGCGCCGCGCTGGCGCGATTGCGACGCTCGGTGGCGAGGCGATCGAAGCGGGGCGTGCGCGCCATGCCGCACGCATCCTAGCCGGTTTCGCCGCCGATGTCGGCTACCATCGGAAACGTGAGCGTCGAGACCGGGCTGGACGTGCTGGTCCGTCGGCGCGGCTCGCTGCTCCGCGGCCGCCGCTTCGGCCTGGTCGCCCACCAGGCGTCGGTCGACTCGCGTCACGAGCACGCCGCCACGCTGCTGGCCGATCTCCCGCGGGCGCGCCTGGTCCGTCTGTTTGCTCCCGAGCACGGCCTGTGGGGAGCGGCGCAGGACCACGCGCCGATCGCCGGGACGCGCGATCCGGTCACGGGTCTGCCGGTCGTGAGCCTCTACGGCGAGCGCCGGGCGCCGACGCTCTCGATGCTGCGCGGCCTCGATGCGCTCGTCGTGGATCTGCAGGACGTCGGCTCGCGCTATTACACGTTCGTGTGGACGATGGCGCTCGCGATGCCGGTGTGCGCCCGCGCCGGCGTGCCCGTCATCGTGCTGGACCGGCCCAATCCGCTCGGCGGCACGGTGGAAGGCAACGTCCCCGATCCGGCGTTCGCGTCGTTCGTCGGGCTCTATCCCCTGCCCACCCGCCACGGGATGACGATCGGCGAGCTGGCCGCCTACCTCAACGCGGAGCACCGTCTCGGCTGCGACCTCACCGTGATCGCCATGCGCGGCTGGCGGCGATCGATGCTGTGGGAGGACACGGGCGTGCCGTGGGTCGCGCCGTCGCCGAACATGCCGACGCCCGACACCGCGCGTGTCTATCCGGGCGGGTGTCTGTACGAGGGCACGAATCTCTCGGAAGGCCGGGGCACGACGCGGCCGTTCGAGTGGGTGGGCGCGCCGTACCTCGATGCCCACGCCTTCGCCGACGATCTCAATCGCCGCCGGCTGCCCGGCGTCCACTTTCGCCCGGCGCGCTTCGTCCCGACGTTCCACAAGTGGGCGGGACGACTCTGCGGCGGCGTCCAGATCCACGTCACGCTCGCCGCGTCGTTCAAGCCGTTCATCACCGGATTGGCCGTGGTGGCGAGCGCGCGCCGATTGGGGCGACGCGCATTCCGCTGGCGGCGGCCGCCGTACGAGTTCGAGCACCGGAAGCTGCCGATCGACATCCTGTGCGGGACGGACGCGGTACGCCGCGCGATCGAGCGCGGAGAGCCGCTGGCGACGCTGGAGCGACGGTGGCAGCCGGCGCGGGCCCGCTGGCTCGCGCGGCGGTCGCGCTGGCTGGCCTACCGCTGAGAGGCTAGTTCGAGAACAGTCCCGTGAAGAAGTTCTTCACGGTGCCCCCGAGGGAGTTGGCGCTCTCCTTGACGTTGCCTTCCTTCAAATTGCCCCAGAATCCCTTGGCCTGAGGCTCGGCCGCCTTGCCGGCGTCCTTGAACTTCTCGCCGGTGAACTTTGCGCTCTCGGCGACCGTCTTGCCGACACCCTTGGCCGTCTCCTCCACGCCGTCGCCAAGCTTGCCCTGCCCGATCTTCTTCGCGCCCGACTCGACCTGGCCCGCCGCCGCCTTCACCTTGGACTCGTCGGCAGCGCTGGCGGGTAGCGTCCAGGCGACGACGGCGCCCACGGCCAGCGCACTGATCATTCGCCTCATGCTCGTACCTCCTGACCATCGTGGTCGATCGATTTCATGATACCGCCGCGGCCCGCCCCAAAAAGCGGACGGCCCGCCCCACCGCGGAGGTGAGGCGGGCCGTGTGATGGTTGCGCTGGAGCTAGCTGGTGTAGCCGCGCGAGCGCATGCAGGCCCCGTAGGCCTCGCGGTAGCGCTCGTCGTGCTTCTTGTTCTCGTTCAGGCCGTAGAGCGTCCCGGCGCCGGCGCCAACCAGGCCGCCGATGGCCGCGCCCTTGCCGGCGCCCTTGCCACCATCCGCGATCGCTCCGCCGCCGGCGCCCACCGCGGCACCGAGCAGCGCGCCGAGGCCCGCATCCTTGACGGTGTCGACCTTCTTGTCGCGGCTTCCGCTCTGCTGGGCCGCGTACTGATTGCAGGCTTCGACGGAGGCCTGCAGCGACGGCTGAGTCGGCGCCGAGCTCACCACCCGCGGCGCCGAGGCTACCTGCTGGCGTGCGGCCTGGCGTGCCGTGGCCGGAGACGCGGCCGGCGACTGCGAGGCCTTCCTGTCATCGAACGCTCTGTCTTCGACCTTGTCCTTCGACGAGCCCGTCCAGTTCGCAACGACGAGGCCGGTCACAAGAGCGGTCGTCATGATGAGGGCCATCCCGATCGCGGTCAGTTTCCAGGGATTCATCCGTGGGCCTCCTTTCGTGTTCATGGCTCAAGTTGGCAAACAGACCCACCGCTTGCCATGGGATGGATTGCAGCGTGTGTGCCAGACCCTGGAGGACGGACTCGCACGCATTCGTGCGGAGTTATGGAACAGGGCGGGCATCCGTGCGCGTCTCAGTGTCACGCCCGCGACAGAGTGTTGCGCGCTTTACTCGACGGGCTGGCGGCCCCGGGCCGCGTAAAATCTCGATGTGAGCGACTTCGAAGACCTCGTCGGCGAACGCCTGATGATCGGATTGCCCGGCCCGACCCTCCGCGATGAGGACGTGCGACTCTTTCGCGACACGCGCGCCGCCGGCCTCATCCTCTATCGGCGCAACTTCGAGTCTCCCGCGCAGCTCGCGGCGATGCTCGGCGGCCTCGAGTCAGCGCTCGGCCGGCGCCTCCTCGTGTCGACGGATCACGAGGGCGGCCGCATCGTGATGCTCGGCCGCGGCGTGACCATCTTCCCGGACAACCTCGCCGTCGGCACCGCAGGCGAAGAGACGTTCGCTCATCGCGAAGGCCTCATCGAGGGGCGTGAGCTGCGACGGCTCGGTGTCGATCTGAATCTTGGTCCCGTGCTGGACGTGCTGACCGAGCGCTACAGCCCCAACATCGGCATCCGCTCCTACGGCAAGGACCCCAAGATCGTGAGCCGCTACGGTGTGGGCCGGATCCGCGGCATGACGCGCGGTGGTATCGCCGCCTGTCCGAAGCACTTTCCCGGGAAAGGCCACTCGCCGCTCGACGCGCATCTGCGCCTGCCCCGCATCGAGTCCACCTGGGACGAAATGCACGGCACCCATCTGCCGCCGTTCCTCGATGCGATCGCGGCCGGCGTCGAATGCGTGATGACCTCGCATCCCGTCTACCCGAACCTGGACCCGTCCGGTGTGCCGGCGACGTTCTCGCGACTCATCGTCGAGAATTACCTGCGTGGTCAGGTGGGCTTTCGCGGGGTCATCGTCTCGGATGATCTCGAGATGGGCGCGGTGACCGAGACGTGCCCCATCGGTGAGGCGGCGGTGCGCACCGCCGAGGCCGGTCACGACCTGCTCCTCGTCTGCCACACCGAGCCGGCTCAGCGCGCCGCGGCCACCGCACTGGTCGGCGCCTACCGCAGCGGCCGACTGCCCTGGCGTGGCCTCGAGGCGGCGGCGCAGCGCGTGCGGACGCTGCGCGAATCGCGCGGACCGCGCTCGGAGGGCGGTGCGCCTGCGCCCGAGCCCGATGGCCCGCCGCTGGCGATGGCGATGGCGACCCGAGCGGTGACGATCGTGTCGCCGGGACAGCCGGGATTCCGCCGCGCTCTCAACGGACGCGTCACCGTGATCTTCCCGCGCTTCTCCGAGCTGGCGGCCCGCATCACGATCGAGCCCGAGGTGGCCCAGGAGACTCGGTACGTCGGCGAGACGTTTGCGCGCGCCGGCGTCCATCCGGAGACCGTGGTCGTCGCCATCGAGCCGACGCCCGATCAGATCACGCACGCCGCCGACCGCGCCTCGGCTGCCGACGCGACTGTGCTCTTCCTCTACGACGCCCACCTCTATGCGTCGAATCGCGCGCTGCTCGAAGCCGTCCGCGCCAGGGCTCGCGAGCTGGCCGTCGTCCTGCTGCGCGATCCGTACGACGCCGCGCTGCTGTCGCCGCAGACGCTCGGCATCACCGCCTACGGCTGGCGCCGGTGCCAGCTCGACGCCGTCATCGCCCGCCTGTGTCACTAGCTGTCCCGGGGCTGTCGGGTTGACCCTCGGCCGCCAGGTCGCGAAAGAATTTCCAGGTAACGCGTTACCGTCCGGATGGGACGGCGCGCGCCAACTCCGCGCCGCGACAGCGACGCTCGCCGGGGCATGGCTCTTGCGAACGTCTCCCGGGAACCGCATGAAGACCCTCGGCGACGTCTTCGACGATCAGTGCCGGCGGACGCCCGACGTGCCCGCCGTCGTCTCGGGCGCGACGCGGCTGACCTTCGCCGATCTGCACCGCTGGTCGGCTCAGCTCTCGCTGACCATGGCTCCGCACGTGAGTTCCGGCCAGCGCGTCGCTCTCTTGCTCCCGGTCGAAGCCGCCTTCGCCGCCGCAGCGGTCGCAGCGACGCGGGTCGCGGGCGTGGTGGCGCCGCTCGACACGGCCACTCCGGTGCCCGAGCTGACCGCTCAGCTCGCCGAGCTCGACCCGGCCGCGCTCGTGACCGACGCCGACGGGGTGGCGTCGGCCATCGCGGCCACGAGTGATCTGTCTCAGCCTCCCGCGCTCGTCCTGCTGCACGCGGGTGAAGCCGATGTCATCGAGCGGCGCGCGACGCCGGCCCGCGCGCTCTCCAGCGACGACTCGCCGCCCCTGCTCCAGCTCGTCGCGCACTCGGCAGGCCACCGGGGTCACGTCGCCCGCTCGCACGCGCGCGTCCTCGCCGAGTGGAAGGCGCTGCGCGATGCCCTCGACATCGAAGCGGGCGATCGCATCCTCGGCTGCAGCGGGCTCCACGCCACGCTGTTCGCGGCGCTCTGCGCAGGCGTGACGTTCTACGCGGGGCAGATACTGCCGCCGCGCGAGGTGCTGGCGCTGCTCGAGCGCGAGGACATCACGGTCCTCGAGGGCGTGTCGCCACTGTTCGCAACGCTCGCGGACCTGCCGGGCCGAGGGAAGAACGATCGGCGATCTCTGAGAGTCGTCGTCTCGTCGCGCGCACCCGTGTCCGAGGCCGAGGCGTCGGCCTTTCACCGTCGGTTCGGGCTGAGCCTGCGCCAGGTCTACGGATCGGCGGTGACCGGTACGATCAGCGTGAACGACGAGCTCGGCGCCGGGACCCCGCCTGGCTCGATCGGTCGTCCGCTGAGGGGTGTGCGCGTGAAGGTCGTCGCCGGCGGCGCGATCGCCGTGGCCAGCCCGTTCTCGGCCACGGAGTTTCTCGACGATCCCGCCGCGACCTCGGCGAGGTTCCGCGACGGCTTCTATCTCTCGGGTGACGTCGGGGCGAAAGCCTCGGATGGCACGATCGCGATCACCGGCTGGCGGTCCTGAGGGATTCCGCGCTCCGGGAACCAGCCGGCAGCGAGAACAGCAGCGCGAGAACGATCGTTCCCGCGGTGCCGACGATCACCAGCCAGGACCAGCCCAGGGCCAGGCGCTTGGTCTCGATCAGCAGCAGCAGGACGAGGTTCACGAGCGCCATCGCGATCATCGCCATGACGTTGGCCCCGTCGGCCACGCGCCGGTGCGAGAGCAGGCCGAGCAGGAACACACCGAGCAACGAACCCGACGTCACGCCGGCGATCTTGAACACCGTCCACAGCATCTGGCCGGGCACGAAGGCGAAGCCCCAGGCCAGCACGGCGAGGGCGATGCCGAAGAGCAGGACGGCGACCCGCGACACGCGGAGGTAGTGAGCCTCGCTGCGGCCGCGCACGATGAGCGGCCGGTAGATGTCGGTGACGAACGAGGCGGCCAGCGAGCCCAGCGGCGAGTCGATCGACGAGAGCACGATCGCCGCCAGCATGAACCCTCGCAGCACTTCCGGCATCGCCGACCTGACGAAGTGGGGAAGGATCTCGTCCGCGCGCCCGAGCGCCGGGGCCGGATGCTGCGTGTAGTACGCGAAGAGCCCGGCGCCCAGCCCGAGGTAGATGATCAGGGTCACCAGCGTGCCGATCGGCGTGAGGGACAGCGTCCACTGGCTCTCCCGGCGCGTCTCCACCGTGAGCAGGCGCTGCATGAGGTCGTGGTCGGTGCCGAAGGCCGCCATGGAGCCGATCAGGCCGTTCAGGACGGCCACCCAGACGATGTTGGGATTGGTGAAGATCCGGCTCCAGAATTCCGGCGCGCCCGGCGCCGGACCCCAGTTGATCACGTTCAGCCGGCCCGCCTCGTACGCCGTATGGAGCACGGCGCCGGCGCCACCGTCGATGCGCGAGACGAGGAAGCCGAGGGTGACGGCGCCCGCGACGAGGAACATGACCGCCTGGAAGACGTTGGTCCACACGACGGCCTTCACGCCGCCCGTCGCGATGTAGAGGATCGACACGACGCTGAAGATCACGATGGTCGGCACCAGCGACCAGCCCATCAGGTACCCGACCGCGAGCGCCGTCATCGTCAGGCGCGCCCCGGAGCCGGCCAGGCGGGTGATGAAGAAGAAGATCGACGCCGTCACCTGGCTCTTCTGGCCGAAGCGATGGAGCAGGAACTGGTAGATCGTCGTGACCTCGTAGCGATAGAAGGCCGGGATGAAGATGAAGGCGACGGCCCACTTGGCCAGGCTCGAGCCGATGAAGAACTGGACGTACTCCCAGTTCTCGCTGTAGGCGGTGGCGGGGACGGAGATGATCGTCACGGCGCTGATCTCGGTGGCCAGGAACGACAGGCAGGCGGCCCACGAGGGCACGCGGCGGCGGGCGAGGAAGAAGTCGACCGTGTCGTGCTGCTCGCCGGTGAGGCGAAAGCCGATGTAGAGCAGCAGGCCGAGCGACCCGGCCAGGACGGCGTAATCCGGCCAGGTGAGCGCGCTCACGGACGTGGCGGCCACGCCCCATCATACCCGGGGGACGTCGAGAAGCTTAGCTCTTACCGCTGACGGCGAGGACGTCGAGGCGCTTCTTGCGGAGCCGCTCGATCAGCTCCTCGTAGGACGAGGACTGGATCACGCGGTTGAACTCGCTGCGGTAGGTCGAGACGAAGCTGACCCCGTCGATGAGGACGTCGTAGACCTTCCAGCGCCCGTCGACCTCGTGCATCCGGTAGTCGAGGGCGGTGTCGGTCCGCCGGCGGGTGATGATGCGGGAGCGCACGGTCGCATAGTTGCCGTCCACGACCTCGCCCGTGTAGACGATCTTCTCACCGGAGTAGGACTCGATCTTGCCCACGTACGAGCGCTCGAGGAGGTCGGTGAAGAGCGACGTGAACTCCGTCTGCTCGGCCCGGGTGCGGCCCGCCCAGTGCCGGGACAGCGCACGCCGCGCGACCTCGTCGAAGTCGAAGAGATCGGTGGCGATGCGACGGATCTCGCCGCGGACGCGCTCGGCGTTCGGGCCCACCGCCGTCAACGCCTCACCCGGCTGGTTGAGCTTGGCCTCTTCGAGTGTGGCGATGACGCGCGCGACGGCCCCCTGGACCACGTCCCGAGGCATGACCGCCGGCGAGGCGGCCGCGGACGCGACGAGGAACCATGCTGCGAGCACTTTGGTCATGTGTGGGTGCAGGCCTCTGGCCCGCTTTTTCACGCATCTACCGTGCCAGCGGTGAATCGGAGGCTAAGCGGCTGATTTCGAGACCGTGCCGAACCGGCTCGTGCCGCACAATACGGACAGGAAGTCACGCCATGTCTGTGATTCGACACAACGAAGGGCGTTTGGGCGTCGGAGTGGACCTGGGCGGAACCCAGATCCGCGTCCTCGCTCTCACCGATGGGCGCCCGTGCGGACGATACCAGGGGCCCACGACCGACGAAGATGGTCTTGGAAATCTTTTACGTAAGCTCTGGAAGCGTCAGCAGTGGTCGGCACGCACCGTGGCGGCGCTCGTCGTCGCCGCCAAGGGTATCTGGACCGAGGGTGAGCGCCGAAGCCTGGCGCAGCGCCTGGTCGGCCTCGCGGACCAGGTCCTGGTCGTGCCGGACGCTCAAGCGGCTCTCCTCGGCGCGCTCGATGGGCAGGCCGGCGTGCTGATCCTCGCTGGAACCGGGTCGATCGCCGTTGGTCGCGACGACCGTGGCCGCTGGACGCGCGCCGGTGGGCTCGGACCGCTTCTGGGCGACGAGGGCTCGGGGTTCTGGCTCGGCCGCGAATGGCTGCGGGCGATCTCCCGGGGCGAGGACATCCTTCCCGCGCTCGCGCTCCTTCGCTCGCGGAACCCCGTCGGTCGGATTGCGGCGCTTGCTCCCGGCGTCATCCGACGCGCGCGTCGCGGCAATCGGGACGCCAGGCGCATCGTGAGCGTGGGCCAGGCGGCGCTGGCCGCGCACATCGTGGACATCGCACGACGGCTCCACCTCTCGTCCCCGGTGCTGGTGTCGTGGGCGGGCAGCGTCCTCGGCGACGACTGGTACCGGGCGGGCGTCGGTCGCGCCCTGGCCCGCGCCGGGTTGCGGGCGCGCTGGGTGGCGCCGGCTCGCCCGCCAGTCGCCGCGGCTGCCCGGCTCGCCGAGCGCCTCGCCGGTAAAAATTCCCCGGCGACACGCAAGAATTCCCGATGAGCCGGCGGCGCTGCCTCGTGATCACCGTCTGTCCGAACGAGCCGGGAGTCGTGGTCCTGCCGCTCGAGCGAGGTGGCCGGGCGCGGCGGCTCGATGCCCAGGCCGTGGCCGATCACCTGGCGGCGCTCGCGGCAGCGCGCGGTGTCCAGGACCGCGTCACCCTGCGCTCGGCGTGCGCCGGGGGATGCACGAGCGACGGCCCCAACGTCGGCGTCACGATCTACCCCGAGCCACACCGGGGTGAAGGAGCCGATCACGTGGCAATCGGCTGGAAGACCTACGTGTACTCGTTACCTCAGCTGGACTGTCTCGCCCGGATCATCGACGAGAACTTGAAGCCGCGAACCTGACGGCGCGACCGCGCGTCGAGAACTCGACTGGAATAAATCGGTAAGACGAACGCCGCCGCTTCGCACCTCGATCAGCCCACCCACGGCTCGAACCGGCCTCGCGGCTTCGTTACAACAATGCCGCCTACAGCCAGCCCGACTGCTTGAACTTGTAATACAGGAACCCACACAGCCCCAGCATCACGCCCATCACGACCGGATATGCCCAGCGCCACTCGAGCTCGGGCATGAAGCGGAAGTTCATGCCGTAGATGCCGGCGATCATCGTCGGCACCGCGATGATGGCCGCCCACCCGGCCAGCCGCTTCATGTCCTCGTTCTGGGAGACGGCGATCAGCGACAGGTTGGCCTCAAGCGCCGTGGTGAGCAGCTCGCGCAGCGTGTCGACGAGATCGTTGATCCGGATGACGTGGTCGTACACGTCGCGGAAGTACGTGCGCACGTCGTCGGGGATCAGGTCGTTATCCCAGCGCGTGAGCCGGTTGCAGACATCGATCAGCGGGGAGATCGCGCGCTTGACGTCGACGAGGCCGCGCTTGAGCCGGTAAATCCGCGTGGTCGTCTCGCGGTCGAACTTCCGAGCGAAGACCTCTTCCTCCAGCGCCTCGAGCTCGTCCTCCAGGGTGGCCACGATCGGGAAGTACTGATCCACGATGAAGTCCATCAGCGCGTAGAGGACGAAGGCCGGCCCCTTGGCGAGCAGCCCCGGCGTCGCCTCGCAGCGCGTCCGCACGTCGGCGTAGGACAACGACGAGGCGCCATGCCGCACCGAGACGACATAGCGCGGGCCGACGAAGATGTCGGTCTCGCCGAAGTCGATGGCGCCGTCCAGACAGCGGGCGGTGCGCAACACGACGAAGATGCCGGCGCCGTAGTGCTCGAGCTTCGGCCGCTGGTGGGCGACCAGCGCGTCCTCGATGGCCAGGTCGTGCAGCCCGAACTCCTGCTGGACCTGGCGGAGCGACGGAGCGTCGGGCTCGTGCAGTCCGATCCAGACGAAGCTGTCGGGGTGCTTGACCATGACATCTTCGATCTCGGTGATCGGCACGTCGGCCAGCTTGCGCCCGTGCGCGTACGCCACGGAGTTCACGATGCTCATCGTGTCGAAGGAGTCGGCCCTGCCGGCAACGCCGTTGCTCGGAACCGCGCTGACGCGGCGTACACCACGGGGCCCGTCAGCGCCGCGATCACACCCGCGAGGGTATTCGTCCATCCGGCCGTCGCCATGGCAGCGAGGGCGAAACACGACGGCAGCACCGCCGCCGCGATCGCGCCCGGCATGCCGCCGGGAACGCGCCACGGCCGGTGCATCTGGGGCTCGGCGGCCCGCAGCCACACGAACGCGGCGAGCTCGACGAGCAGGCTCAGCGAGTAGAGCCACATGTTGAGGACGATGAGCTCACGGAACGTGAAGGCGGCGCACGCCGCGTAGAAGGCGGCAGAGACGAGCACGGCCACCCAGGGTGTGCCGAAGCGCGGATGCACGGACGCGAAGGCGGCGGGGAGCGCGCCCTGGCGCCCCAGGACGTAGGGCAGCCGCGAGTTCGTGAGGGTCAGGGAGAGAAACAGGCCGGCCGTGCTGACGACGGCTCCGAGGGCGATCGCCCAGGCGAGACCGGCGCCGCCGACGACGCGGGCGATGTCGGGCAAGCCGCCCGTCGCGAACGCCTCGAGGTCGACGCGGCCGGTGGCGAGCGCGGCGCCCACGGGCAGCACGTAGGCCGCCGTGATCACGGGCAGCGCCATGAACAGGGCGCCCCTGAACGCCCGCTCGGGCGCGCGCGTCTCGCCCAGCACCGTGGCAGGTGTGTCCCAGCCCGAGTAATTCCACATGACCACGGCGAGCCCGACGCCGAGCCCCGTACCGAGCGTGCGTCCCTCGGCGAGGAACGGCGTCCACGGCGCCACCCGGGCGGTGGCCAGTCCGGCGACGACGAGACCGAGGACCGGCAAGAGCGCCGCAGCCGCGAGGACGACCGCGGCTCGACCGACCGGACGCACTCCCAGGACATTGAGCGTCGTCAGCACCACGATGAACGCCGCCGCGAGCAGCCAGCGCTCACCCATCGTCATCGAGGGCACCCAGAAGCGCGCGTACTCGACGAAGAGCGCCGGATAGACGGCGACGTCGACGAACGAGTCGAGCCACGACCACCAGCCGACCTGGAAGGCCCAGAACGGGCCGAACGCCCGCGCGGTCCACGTCACGTAGCCGCCTTCGTCGGGCATCGCCGAGGCGAGCTCGGCCATCGCCAGCGAGACAGGAAGACTCCACAGGAGCGGCGTGACCACGAGGAGCAGCAGCGCGAGGCCGGGCCCGAACGACGGCACCACGTCCTCGATACCGTAGGGACCGCCGCTGACGTTGAAGAACACGACGGCGGCCAGCGGGAGGAGGCCGAGCTCCCGCCGGAGGCCGGCGGTCACGTCTTGTCGACGGCGGCGATCAACGCGGGCAGCTCCCGAAGCCAGGCGTCGAGCGGCCGGACCGCCTCGACGGTGATCTCGAGCTTGCCGCTGGGCAGCTTGCGCACGCGCCCGGGCGCGGCCGGCCCCAGCGGGATCACGAGCTTCTCGCGATGGATGCCGAGGGCGTCGGTGACGGCGAAGATCGCATCGATCTCCTTCATCGTGACGACGTCGAGCATCAGGCCACGCCCGCCTCGCTCGCGCACTCGCGGAGCTGGCGCCAGGTCTCGTCGTCGAGCGGCACGCCGACGGCGCGGCGCTCGCGCTCGAGCCGCGCTTCGGGCTCGCCGGGAACGAGGATCTCCTTGCTACCCGGGGCCAGCGGAGCCGAGCGCACGAAGCCGAAGAGCTGAGCCACCTGGGCGTGGAAGTCACCAGCCGCCAGGAAGCGCGCGGGATCGAGACAGATGATCAGCGTCCCGTTCTGCACCGGCCCGGGCGTCGGGCGCGCTGCGCCAGTCCCGGAAAGAATGCCGCCCAGGATCTCGATGGCCAGCGACAGCCCGTAGCCCTTGTGCTCTCCCGCCGTCAGCAGCGCGCCGGGCGGGTCGGCGTAGAACTCGCGCGGGTCCGTCGACGGATGACCGGCCGCATTGATCATGATCCCGGGCGCCGCCTTCTCGCCGCGGTTGAATTTCACCTTGAGCTTGCCCTCGGCGACGACGCTCGTCGCGAAGTCGTGCGACATCGCGACGGTGCCGCCGGGCCCCGGAATGGCGACGGCGTGAGGATTGGTCCCGAGGCGCCGGGCGGCGCCGCCCCAGGGCGCCACGTTGAGAGCCATGGGCGCGTTCACCCACACCATCCCGACCAGTCCCTGCGCCGCCGCCGTCTCCGCCCAGTCGGCGAGCCGCCCGACGTGATTCGTCCGCTTGAGCGTGACGGCGGACAGGCCCTGGGCGCGCGCCTTCTCGATGGCGATCGCGATCCCCCGGCGCGCCACGACCTGGCCGAAGCCGAGGTCGCCGTCGACCAGAGCGATCGTCGACGTTTCGCTCTCGACGGCGATCTTCGGGCGCGGGTTCACCTCGCCCGCCTTCATGGCCCGGACGTAGTGCGGGACGCGGATCACGCCGTGCGAATCGTGGCCACGACAGTTGGCGCGCACCAGGAGGGTGGCGACCCAGGCCGCATCGTCGGTGGGAACGTCGCGGGCGGTGAAGACGTCGCGGGTCAGTTGCTCGAGCGTGGCGACCGGGATCGTCGGCATGAGGGCTCCTAGGTGACGCGGATCACGCGCCCGCCCGTCATCTTCACGAGATCGGCGGGCGCGAGACGGAAGAGGGCGTTGGGGGTGCCCGCCGCCGCCCAGATCTCCGGGTACTTCAGGAGGTCCTGATCGATGAACGTCTCGATCGGTGTGGCGTGGGCGATCGGCGGGATGCCCCCGATCGCGAAGCCCGTCACCTGCCGCACGAACGCCGCCGGTGCCTTGCCGAGCGCCTCCTTGACGTGCATGCCCACGCGGAACTCGTTCACGGTGTTGGCGCCACTCGTGATGACGAGCACCGCGCGCTCCGTCTGCGCCGTCTTGAACACCAGCGACTTCGCGATCTGACCGACCTGGCAGCCGACGAGCTTGGCCGCGTCGGCCGCCGTGCGCGTCGGCTGCTCGGACTCCACGACCTCGGAGGACAGGCCGAGGGCGCGCAGCGCATCCTGGACCTTCTGGGCGCTCGCGGTCAGCGGGGCCGACACGGTTGCTACACTATGCGAGCCGATGGCGAAAATCGAGCGCGAAAAGATCCGGCTCGGCGTCTCGGCGTGTCTCCTCGGTGCGCGCGTCCGCTACGACGGCGGGCACAAGCACGCGGGCGCGCTGCTACGCGCGCTCGGCGCCGACGTGGAGTGGGTCCCCGTGTGTCCCGAGGTGGAGCTCGGGCTCGGCGTGCCGCGCCCGCCGATCGTCCTCGTCGGCTCCCCGTCCTCGCTTCGCCTCGTCGAGCCGGAGAGCGGCCGCGATCTGACGGGGTCCATGCGCCGCCTCGCTCGCGCGCGCGTGCGCCAGCTCGCGCGGCTCGGCCTCGATGGCTTCGTCCTCAAGAGCCGCTCGCCCTCATGTGGACTGCGCGGGGTGCCCGTCGGCGCACGCGATGGCCGGCGGCGCCGGGGTCGCGGCCTGTTCGCGGCCGAGCTCGTGCGCGGCGCGCGGGGCCTCGTCATCGAGGAAGAATCGCGGCTGGCCGATCGTCGCGTGCGGGCGCGCTTCGTTGCGCGCGTGCGGACGGCAGCTCAGCGGCGCGCGAACGCTGCGTCGGCGGCGGCTTCGCCCGAGCGCACGCAGTCGGCGATGCCGACGCCGCGATAACCGCCGCCGGCCAGGAGCAATCCGGGAATCGCCGCCAGGCGCCGCTCGATCGTCTCCACCGTCGTCAGATGCCCGACGGCGTACTGGGGCATGGAGGCCGGATGCCGCGCCACTCGCGTCAGCATCGGAGCAGCCGTGATCCCGAGCGCCTCTCCGAGCTCCCGGCGCACCCGCTCGACGATCTCGTCGTCCGAGCGCTCGAGCGCCGCCGCGTTCAGGGCGCCCCCGACGAAGCAGCGGATGAGGACGTGGCGCTCCGGCGCGCGCCCGGGGTATTTCACGCTGGAGAACGTGCAGGCGAGGAGATCGCGATGCTCGGCGCGCGGCACCACGAAGCCGAAGCCGTCGAGGGGATGCGGAACGTCGGCGCGACGATAGCCGAGTGACACGGTCGCCGACGAGGCGTACGGGATCATCTCGAGCATCGTGGCCAGCGGTGGGTCCACGTACCTGAGCAGCCGGCTCGCCGCGTGGGTCTCGGTGGCGACGATCACGGCGTCCGCATCGATCGCGCCGGCCTCCTCCGTCGTCACGCGCCAGTGGGCGCCGCGCCGCTCGATCCCGCCGACGCGATGCTTGAGCCGCACGGCATCGGACGGCAGCCGCGAGGCGAGCGCGGCGATGAGCTCGCCCATGCCCCCGGCCAGGCTCACGAACAGGCTCCAGCGCGCGCCGCTGGTCGACGCGGCCGGCGCCTTGCGGCTCGCCTTCCAGAGCCCGACGATGAGGCTGCGCTCGCGTCGCTCCAGCTCGACGAAGCGGGGCATCGTCGCGAGCAGGCTCAGCTCGTCGGGATCGGCGGTGTAGATCCCCGCGACGAGCGGCTGGGCGATGCGCTCGAGCGCCTCACGTCCAAGACGGCGGCGCACGAATGCGCCCAGGCTCTCGTCGCCGCCGCCTCCGCGCGGCAGGATCACGTCGAGCGCCATCCGCAGCTTGCCCGGCCACGAGAAGAGGCTCGACGTGACGAATGGCGTCAGGCGCGTCGGCGCCAGGAGCTGGAAGCCGTCGGGGACGGGGTGGAGGCGCTTGCCGAACCAGACGAACACTCGCCGAAAGCGGTCGTCGGTGCCCACCAGCCGGCTCTCGAGGCCGATCCGCCGGCAGAGCGCCAGCGCCCACGGCTTCTCGGAGAGAAACGAGTCGGGCCCGGTCTCGACGAGGAATCCGCCGGCGTGCTCGGT
>WNFT01001172.1_pt1 | contig 36350 bp, 30 predicted proteins | sample 5400191 | NCBI WGS metagenome assembly WNFT01 (sample SAMN13153359, study PRJNA577476) | soil metagenome | isolation source: 80 cm saprolite under Madrone tree | place: USA:California | collected 2016-06-14 | reverse complement strand
TCGATGTCGCCGCCGATACTGCCTTCCGTAAAGGATAACGCCATCCAGGGTTCGTAACGATGGATGACTCTGGGCGCAACGGCGGGATGTTTCGACAAGAAGTAATTCAGGCCGTCGGACCAGGCCACCATCAGTGTCTTGAGCCAGTCCGGGCTGCTGCAATAGCTTTGCCGCAGGCGGAGGGGATCGGCGAACAATCTCTGACGAAGATCGGTGTAAACAGCCGTCTCGCCTTCGGCCAGCGCCAAGAGTCCCAGACCGTTGAGGTAGTTGCGTTCGATGCGGCCAAAGTCATCCTCGGCCTGCGCGTAGATCATTCCGAACACGGCATCTGCGTCGGATCGGCCGTAGACATGCGCGATGCCCCAGTTGTCGCGGACGATGCGCACATTCTCGGCATGTTCTCGCCAGCGCTCGGCCTCACCGGCGCCCGCTTCGACGGCGGTGACGGCGCTCAAGGCGCACAGACACGTCAAGACAAAAAATCTCATGCCAACGAAGGCCTCCTTTGCGTAGCATCGCGCAATGCGAATTTCTTTTCCCGTAGTTTTGCTGACGCTGGCCGTAGTTGCCGGCACTTTGCGCGCGGGGACTCCGCACGCGGCAGCCACGTTCAGTGTGCCGGAAGGCGATCTGCCCGACCCCTTGGTACTGGTCGCGTACGGCGATATGCGGTTCACTGCACCTTCGGAGACCGACGCGACCAATCCCGGCGCGCGTCAGGCTTTGGTCGCAAAGATCGCAGCGGAGAACCCGGCGGCGATCTTCCTCGACGGCGACGTTCCCTGGCACGGTGTCGCGCCGGACTACGCAGTGTTTCGCGATGAGACTCATTCGTGGCGGGAGCGGCATCTGCGGGTCTACCCGGCGCTCGGCAATCATGAATTTTCGGCCTGCATGGAATCGGCATGTCTCGATCGCTGGTGGGGTGCGTTTCCGGAACTGCGCGGCCGGCGCTGGTATTCGGTCGCCATCGGGACGAGAGTCTTAGGGTTGGCGCTGGACACCGACACATCGCTCCTGCCGGGAAGCGCGCAGCGGATCTGGTTAGAGAATCAAGTCGCGGGGCTCTCTCCCAAGGTTCGCCTGGTATTGATCGTCATGCATCACCCGCCGGTGGCCGATATGCAGACGATCGAACGGACGGATCATAATCCGCGCCCGAACGAACTTGCGCTCGCCGAGTATCTCAAGGCGGCTGCGCCGCGGTCGACGGCGAGCTTCGTCGTGACCGCCGGCCACATTCACAACTATGAACGATTCACCGAGGGCGGCGTCGTGTACCTCGTGTCGGGCGGCGGCGGCGCCAGGCCGTACGAAGTGGATCGCACACCCACGGACCTGTACCGAAGCGGCGAATTTCCCAACTATCACTACGTGCGGTTCGAATTGCACGGCGACCGAGTCGTGGGCGAAATGATCCGGCTGGGCGACTACGCCGCGGCCGCGCCCACGGAATGGGAAACCCGGGATCGCTTCGAGATCAGCCTGCGGCCTTGACCGCCTGGATCAGCTGGCTCACGGCCGACTGCGCGTCGCCGTAGAGCATGCGTGTCTGATCGAGCACGAACAGCGCATTGTCGATGCCGGAAAAGCCCTGGCCCTGCCCGCGCTTGATGACGATGACGTTCTTGGCCTTGTCCGCGTTCAAGATCGGCATGCCGAAAATCGGACTCGACCGATTGGCGCGCGCGTCCGGATTGACGACATCGTTGGCGCCGATGATCAGCGCCACGTCGGCGGTTTCGAACTCGGCATTGATTTCGTCCAGGTCGGAGATCAAGTCGTAAGGCACTCCCGCTTCCGCAAGCAGCACGTTCATGTGCCCCGGCATGCGGCCCGCCACGGGATGAATGGCAAACCGCACCTTGACGCCATGATCGATGAGCAGCTGACTGAGTTCCCACACCTTGTGCTGGGCTTGCGCGACGGCCATGCCGTAGCCCGGCACGATGATGATCTTCTGCGAGTACGCCATCATCACGCCGGCATCCGAGGCCTCGATGGCCTTCTGGGTACCGGTGACGCCGCCGCCGCCCGCGGACGAGCTCTCGCCGAAGTTCGAGAACAGCACATTGCCGAGCGAACGGTTCATGGCCTTGGCCATGAGCTGAGTCAGCAGGGTGCCGGCCGCACCGACCACGGTGCCGGCGATGATCATGGCGGCGTTGTCGAGCACGAAGCCTTCGAAACCGACCGCAAGACCGGTGAGCGCATTGTAGAGCGAAATCACCACCGGCATGTCGGCGCCGCCGATCGGGAGTGTCATGGCGACGCCCAACAGCAGGGCGAACGCAAAGAACAAGGAAATCGCGGGCAAACCGCCCTGCTGCGCGCCCAAGTCTATTCCTGAGACGATGACGAAGCCCAGTCCGAGCGTCACCAGCAATATCGCCAAATTCATGAACTTTTGACCGCCGAAGCGCACCGACTTGGTGATCAAGCCCTGTAATTTCGCGAAGGCGATCAGGCTGCCGCTGAAGGACACCGAGCCGATGAAGCCGCCGATCGTGGCGATGGTCAAGTGCGTGATGCTGTGCTCGCTGCCGCGATACAGTTCCACGGCGGCGATGGCGGCTGCCGCGCCGCCGCCCATGCCGTTGTACAGCGCAATCATCTGCGGCATGTCCGTCATGGCGACGCGCTTGCCGCTCACCCAGGCCAGAATGCCCCCGGCCGCGATGGCACCGATCACCAGCATCAAATTGAAGGACGAGGCGCCCATGAAGGCCAAGGTCACGACCGTGGCCAGCACCATCCCTGCGCCCGCCCAGCGGACGCCGCTCACGGCGGTGACCGGCGAACTCATGCGCTTGAGGCCCAGGATGAACAGCGCCGCCGCCACGAGATAGGAGAGCTGCGTCAGGGTTTGAATAGTCGAAGCGGAGGGCACGTCTAGGATCCTTTCTTTCTGCCGGCGGAGACGAACATCTGCAGCATGCGCTCGGTCACCACGTAGCCGCCCACGGCGTTGCCCGCGGCGAGAATCACACCGATGACGCCGATGACCCGCAGCTGAGTCGTATCGGCGGCGGCTAAAGCCACCATTGCGCCGACCAGAACGATGCCATGCACGAAGTTCGATCCGGACATGAGCGGCGTGTGCAGGATGACCGGCACGCGGGAAATGACTTCGTAGCCGGTGAACGCGGCCAACATGAATATATAGAGCGCGATGACGCCGTCGATCATGATTACTGTCCCTCTACGGTTTTGCGCGTGGCTTCGTGTTTGATCTGGCCGTCGTGCGTGAGCACGCAGCCTGCGAACACTTCGTCGTTCCAGTCGATGGCAAGATCGCCCTTCACCAGCGCCGGCTTCAGCAGATTGAACAGGTTGCGCGAGTACATTTCGCTGGCGTGATACGGCAATGAGGCGGGCAGGTTCAAGGGGCCCACGATCTTGACTCCGCCGTGAACGACGGTTTCGCCCGCCTGCGTCAGCTCGCAATTGCCGCCCTGTTCGGCGGCGATGTCGATGATCACGGAGCCGGCCTTCATGCGCTCGACCACCGCCCGGCTGATGATCCGCGGCGCTGCCCGTCCGGGCACCGATGCGGTACTGATCACGGCATCGCTGGCGGCGATTCGCGCATCGAGCACTTCCTGCTGCTTGGCTTTCTCTTCGGCGGTGAGCTCGCGCGCGTACCCGCCGGCGCCTTCCGCGGAGACGCCGGTTTCGATGAACTTCGCCCCGAGCGATTTCACCTGGTCCTTGGTCGCGCTACGTACGTCATACGCTTCGACCACGGCTCCCAAGCGCTTCGCCGTGGCGATCGCCTGCAAACCGGCGACGCCCGCGCCGATGACGAGGACCGTCGCCGGGCGGATGGTGCCGGCGGCGGTCGTCAGCATGGGCAGGAATCTTTCCAGCGTATTGGCCGCGATCAGCACTGCTTTGTAGCCGGCTACGGACGCTTGCGAGGACAGCGCGTCCATCGATTGCGCCCGGGAAATGCGCGGCACCAGCTCCATCGCAAAACTGGTGATCCCGCGGTCCTTGAGGGCCCGGACGAGGTCGGGCCGCGCATAGGCCTGCATATACCCGATGACCACCGCCCCTTTCTTGAGCGCGTTCACTTCCGTCAAGGCCGGCGGCTGAACTTTCAACAACACATCCGCCGACCCGAGAATGGCGGCGGCATCGCTGAACTCAGCGTCGGCATATAAAGCATCCGGAAAATGAGCCGCCGTCCCCGCGCCGCGCTCGATCAGAACGCGAACGCCGGCCGCCTTCAGTTTTGCAGCGATTTCCGGGACAACGGCGACACGAGTCTCCTTTGCAGCGGTTTCCGTGAGGATACCGACGACGACAGCCATGCAATCTCTCCCAAAACCAGAGAATTATGCCAAACGTTGAATTATTGCATAATAGTCGACTATCTTTAGCAGTGTTATGAAGCCGATGATCCAGGAGAAGCTGCAGTTATTGGATTGGCGGGACGACCTCGCGGTGGTCACGCATGGATATCCATTGTCGCAACAGATCCTGCGCACCGATGTGTCGGGGATGCCGTTGGAGTGGGTGGACTATCGGGAAGCCGCGCGTCTGTACCACACCGACCAGGTCGCCTATGCCTGCGGGACGCTTCTGTACCGGCTCTACGGCGGCACCTGTGCGAGGACGGGTCTTCGCACCGTCGTCGACGTGAATTCAATCATCGCCACGCTGGGAACGTCGGGCAACCCGGGAAACCTGCGCGGCGCCGCTTACACGCCGCCGCTGAACAATCAGACCTTGTTCCGCCGCGACGCCTATCTGTGCTTGTACTGCGGCGCGCGGTTCACGTATAGCATGCTGTCGCGGGATCATGTGACGCCCTTCAGCCGCGGCGGACGCGATACCTGGAAGAACGTGGTGTCGGCGTGCCGCCGCTGCAATAACGCCAAGGCGTCGCGCACGCCGGAGCAGGCGGGTATGCAGCTGCTGGCGGTGCCGTTCACGCCGACCTATGCCGAGTACATATTCTTGAAGGGCCGCCGAGTGCTGGCCGATCAGATGGAATATCTGATCGCGCACTTCCCGCGTTCGAGCCCACTGCACGAGCGCATGCAACGCTGGCCGATGTGAACGCCGGCGCGATCCAGCCGCGAGCGCTGTCCGGCGTGGTGTACTACATCGACGCCAGCTACTTCATTTTCCGGGCCCACCATTCCATGCCGCCCGACATGGTGGATGGCGACGGCAATGCGACGCATGCCTTGTACGGATTCGCGCGCTTCTTGTCGGATCTTCTGGAACAGGTCCGGCCGGAGCGCATCGGCATCGCCTTCGATCTGAGCTCGCGCAGCGAAACCTCTTTCCGCAACGCCATTTACCCGGCGTACAAGGCCAATCGCGAAGCTCCGCCCGCCGATTTGGAGCGGCAATTTGCGCTTTGCCGCGAGTTTTGCCGGCACATGGGCCTTGCCGAGTTCGCGAGCACGGAGTACGAAGCCGACGACATCATCGGCACCCTGGCTGCGCGTTCCCGTGCCGCCGGCCTCCGGAACGTGCTGGTGACCCGGGACAAGGACTTGTCGCAACTCATCCGCGACGGCGACGTGTTCTGGGACTATTCCGGCAACGCCCGGTATCACTACGATGACATCGAGCCGCGCTTCGGCGCGACACCCGAGCTGATCGCGGATTTTTTGGCGCTGACCGGCGATAGCGTGGACAATATTCCCGGAGTGCCCGGCGTCGGCAAAAAGACCGCGGCTGAATTATTTGCGGTATTCGGATCTCTCGATGAACTCTACGCGAATCTCGACCGTGTGCCTTCGATGAAGCTGCGCGGCGCCGCGGCCGTCGCCGCGAGACTCCTTGCGCACAAGGAGGCCGCCTATCTGGCGCGGCGATTGACCGGCATCGTCTGCGACCTGCCGCTCGAGGCTACGCTCGATGATTTGAAGCTGCGGGCGCCGGACGGCGCGGGCTTAAGCCGCTTTTTTGATACGCATGGATTTGGCGGTATTCTGCGGCAGCAGGCGCAGCGTATCGCCGCCGGCGTGTAAAAAATGCAAACGTAAGCCGCTAAATTTAGTTAGGGGAACGAGGCAATGGCCCAAAAAGACATTCAATCCGTGCTGCAAGAGGATCGCGTATTTCCGCCGTCCGCGCAGTTCCGCGAAGCTGCAACGCTCAAGGCGGGCGAAGTGCAAGCGATGTACGCCAAGGCCGCGCGTGACTACGTCGGTTACTGGGCGGATTTGGCGAAGGCCGACATCGACTGGCACCGGCCGTTCACGGTGTCTCTGGACGATGCCCGCGCGCCCAACTACCGCTGGTTCGCCGACGGGCAGCTGAACGTGTCGCACAATTGCCTGGATGTGCACCTGCGCGAGCGGGGCGAGAAGACCGCGATCGTGTTCGAGGGTGAGCCGGGCGATGTGCGCAGGCTGACCTATGCCGAGCTCCACCGTGACGTGTGCCGGTTTGCGAATGCGCTCAAGGACCTGAATGTGGAGCGCGGCGATCGGGTCGTCATCTATATGCCCCTGATTCCGGAGGCGGTGATCGCCATGCAGGCCTGCGCCCGTATCGGCGCAGTGCATTCGGTGGTTTTCGGCGGATTTTCTTCCAATGCGGTCAAGGACCGCATCGAAGATGCGGCTGCGAAGCTCGTGATCACGGCCGACGGCGGCTGGCGCGGCGGCCATCCAATCGAGCTCAAGCGGGCGGTCGACAAGGCGCTCGCCGGCGGCTGTCCTACGGTGCAGAACGTGATCGTGTACTCACGCACCGGTGCCGACTGCCCGATGCGCGCCGGGCGCGATGTATGGTGGCAGGACGCCGTATCCGGAATGAGCACGACCTGTGAACCGGAATGGGTGGATGCGGAGCATCCTCTGTTCCTGCTCTACACGTCGGGATCGACCGGCAAACCGAAGGGAATACAGCACTCGAGCGCAGGATATCTGCTCAACGCCAAGACCAGCGTACGCTGGGCATTCGACCTCAACGCTACCGATGTTTTCTGGTGCACGGCCGACGTGGGCTGGGTCACCGGACATACCTACGTCGTTTACGGACCCCTGGCGGCCGGCGCAACCGTCCTCATGTACGAGGGAGCGCCGACCTTCCCCGACGGCGGGCGCTTCTGGAAGATCTGCCAAACGCACGGCGTCACCATTCTCTACACGGCGCCGACCGCGATCCGCGCGCTCATGAAATTGGGCGATGCCATTCCGGCCAAGTACGATCTGCGCAAGCTACGCCTGTTGGGTACCGTGGGTGAGCCCATCAATCCGGAAGCGTGGATGTGGTACCACAAGATCATCGGCGGAGAGCGCTGCCCCATCGTGGATACTTGGTGGCAGACAGAGACGGGGGCCGCCATGATGACGCCCATTCCGGGCGTCACGCCGACCAAACCCGGTTCCTGTGCCAAACCGTTGCCCGGGATTTTTGTCGACATCGTCGATGACGAGGGCCGGCCGGTGGAAACGCCCGATGCCGGCGGCTACCTGGTAATCACGCGCCCGTGGCCCTCCATGCTGCGCACGATTTGGGGCGACAACGAGCGCTATCTTCGGACTTACTGGGAGAAATTCCAGAATCGCTACTACGTGGCCGGCGATTCCGCGCGCCGCGACAAGGACGGCTACTACTGGATCATGGGCCGCATCGACGATGTACTGAATGTCGCCGGTCACCGCCTCGGGACCATGGAAATCGAATCGGCGCTGGTCGCGCACCGCCTGGTCGCGGAATCTGCGGTGGTCAGCAAGCCCCACGACATCAAGGGCGAGTCGGTCTTCGCCTATGTCGTGCTCAATGTCCCGCGACCGGAAGGAGCGGCGGCAAAATCACTGATCGATGAACTGCGCAACTGGGTCGGTGAGCAATTGAGTCCCATCGCCAAGCCCGATGAAATTCGCCTGACCGACAATCTGCCCAAGACTCGGTCGGGGAAAATCATGCGCCGATTGCTGCGCTCGATTGCGCGGGGAGAGGAGATCACGCAAGACGTGACGACGCTCGAGAATCCGGGGATCCTCGAGCAGCTCAAGGGTGGGGCGGCCGCGCCTGCCAAGCGCACCGCTTCTGCCAAGCGCGCGGCGCAACCCAAGCGTGCCGTAGAACCCAAGGCTGTCGCTGCCACCAAGAAAGTCGCAGCCCGCCCCAAGGCGAAGAAGGCCAAGGTTGCGGCCAAACGCGCCAAGCCGATTACGCGCGTCAAACGGGCGAAGCGCAAAGTCGCAAAACGCAAGGTGGCCGCCGCAAAATCCCGCCGTGCCGCGGTCAAAGCGGTGCGTCGCAATAGCAAAGCGCGCGGCAAGAAGTAAAAGCGCGCAGCAAAAAATAGGAGGGCGCTGCAATGTCGCTGCTGATCGTCGGCCTGGTGCTGTTCCTCGGGGTTCATTCCGTCGCCATCTTCGCGCCCGCGCTGCGTGCTGGAACGATCCACGCACTCGGCGAGGGCGCATGGAAGGGGCTGTACGCGCTGGTCTCGCTGGTCGGCTTCGTCCTGATCTGCTACGGGTTCGGTCTGGCGCGCCAAACACCGGTAATTCTGTATTCACCGCCGAGCTGGCTGCGGTATGTTGCGGTGATCCTGATGTTGCCTGTGTTCCCGTTGGTTCTAGCGGCGTACCTGCCGGGACGGATCAAAACGGCGGCCAAACACCCGATGTTGGCCGCCGTGAAGTTATGGGCATTCGCGCACTTACTCGCCAACGGCATGTTGGCGGACGTATTGCTGTTCGGCGGATTCCTGGCCTGGGCCGTGGCGGATCGAATCTCGTTGAAGCGCCGTTCGACACCCCAGGCACCGCCTGCCGCGCCGCCTGGACGCTGGAACGATGCCATTGCGGTCGTGCTCGGGCTTGCGATCTACGCCCTCCTGATTGTGTCGGGTCACGCCCGCTTGTTCGGGGTGTCGCCGCTCGCCTGACCAGGAAACGAGGACAATCAGCACCCACACCGGCACTACGAGATGCGCGCGAGCACCGTCTAAGAAATGCAACTACCGGGCATTGCGAAGCATGAAGAAGCTATCGAAAACCTGCTCGATTGGAATGGCAAAACCGATACCCTGCGCGCCGGTCAAGATGGCGGTATTGACTCCAAGGACCTGTCCCGCCTCATTGATCAAAGGTCCGCCGCTGTTGCCGGGATTGATGGGCGCATCGGTTTGCAGTGAGCGATGTTTGTCGAGTTCCCCATATCCAGAGAAGATGCCGGAGGTCACGGTAAATTTTAGACCCGACGGATTTCCAATGGTGAACAGCCGATCGCCTTGATTGATTTTTTCGGAACTCGCGCGCTCGAGGTAAGGACAAGAAGTCGCTGGAAGTTGGAAGAGCGCCAGATCCATTTGATCCGCATATTCCGCTTGCGACATCGAATACTCAGTGCCGTCGATCAGCACTACGGTAAATCCTTTCGCGTTCTCGGCCGGCGCAGCGCGTTCCAGTTCTTGGCGCATTTCCTCCTCGGCCCTCTTCGGCAAGTTGGCCAGTTCGACCTCCAATGCCATTCTCTTATGGCTTATCTGTTGGAGGTCGAGAATAGAGCCTCTATTCGCGACGTTTTCCGTCTCCCGCAAGCGCAGCCGCTCGATCTCGCCTCGAAGTTCCTGTTGCACGTCGCTCACCTTTGCACGAAAAGCTGGATCTTCGCGATACTTGCGAAAGAGTCTGTCCGGATTGAACTCGAGGACGTGCCGATTGGTGACGCCATGACACTCCGCATCGACCAGGAATCCCGAACCGAAGGCGCCCCAACCGGTTTTGATGAAGACTGTCGCATTGCGCGCTGTTTCGATTATGTTGCCGGGTGGATTTGATTTTGCGAGCTGCGCCGCGAGACCTGTGAGTTGTGGCGGGCTCTCTTCAGTCGCTGTCGGGGCGGGTTTGCCGGAAGGGACACGCAGCGGAGTGCGTTGTAGCGGCGCTGTCGCTACCGACGGATTCTTTGTACCGGTACTCACCTTCGTGTAGACGAACAGTCCAAGACCGATGACCGCAGAGGTAACGAATACGATTTTGATCGTGCTACGGACACCGGATTCGAGCGGAGGGCGAGGGTTCTTTAGGCCCGAATCCGCGAATTGGCTCTTCGCTTGTCCGCGACGATATTTTTCGAAATAGATGCCGCACGACTCGCACTGGACTTCGCCGAGTTGTTTATGGCCGCACTTGGGGCAATCCATACGATCCTAGGCGCCACGGCTTCCGAAAAGGAAGCTGAAACTACAGTGTCAATGCCGCGAAACCTCTGTGACGAACCTCACGACGCAGCTCTTGTGAACGCCGCAAAAACCGGCTGCTGGTAGAACGCAACCGGCCGGCCGTAGAGGTGCTCGTCATCGTCGCCGGCCCGAGCCGCGCGCAAGAGACGGTGCGCCGCCGCAGGCCACCCTGCGGCCGTTCGCGGCGATGGATGCCGTTGCAAATTACGATACCGGGTCCGCACACTCCGGCGGCAACAACATGCATCTCATTACATTTGCAGGAGCACCCATGAATCGTCGCAGTCTTCTTGGCGCCGCCGCCGCATCGGTCTTGATTGGCGGCGCGCGCACCGCGGCGCCGGCGTCTCCGGGTTCGACTCAGTCTTCCGACACCCCGACCGGGCGTCCCGACGGCCTCAATCCTCCGGGCATTCGCGTGGCCGGCATTCGAATGCTTCCGGTGGTCGGCGGCAAGTACAAAGTCTGGACCAAGCAGATGGGCTCCGGCCCCGTCAAGGTGCTGCTGCTCCATGGCGGACCGGGCTTCAGCCATGAGTATCTCGAGGCCTGCGAATCGTTCCTGCCGCAGGCAGGAATCGAGATGTACTACTACGATCAGCTCGGCTGCAACAACTCCGATCAGCCCGATGATCCCGCGCTTTGGACTCTCGATCGCTACACCACGGAAGTGGAGGAAGTACGGCGCGGCCTCGGACTGGAACACTTCGTCCTCTACGGGCACTCATGGGGCGGAATTCTGGCCATTGAGTACGCCCTCCGCCATCAGCAACACCTGCGCGGACTGGTGATCTCGGATATGACGGCGGGGGTTCAGTCCTATCTCAAGCGGGCTGATTTCATCAAGCACCAGCTCCCGCCGGACACGCTTGCCCGCCTGACCGCACTCGAATCCAAGGAGGACTACGATTCGCCCGAGTATCAGAAGATCATGATGGAAGACCTGTATCCCAAAATGGTCTGCCGCGTCCAGCCTTGGCCGGAGCCCGTGTCCCGCGCTTTTCGGCACGTGAATGACAAGATCTACAACCTCATGCAGGGCAAGAGCGAATTCCTCGTCACCGGCAACCTCAAGAATTGGGAACGCTGGGACCGCCTGCATGAAATCAAGGTCAAGACCCTCACGATCGGCGCCCAATACGACGAGATGGACCCCGAAGACATGAAGAAGATGGCAGGGCTCATGCCGAATGCCGGCTATGCCTTCTGCCCCAACGGCAGCCATCTATGCATGTGGGATGACCAGGAGGCTTATTTCAAGCACCTGCTCAAGTTCCTGCGCGAGGTTTGATGACTCAGGGCTCCGGCTCGGTTAGAATATGCGCGCCGGAATAGGCGCGACGCATAACGACGCGACCCCATCCGAGTACCCCCTATGAGTGCAACCGCGGCCGAACCGGCCGTCTATCAGTTGATCGGATTAACATGCTTTCTACTTCCAACGTCGCCATCCAGTTCGGTGCCAAGCCGCTCTTCGAGCAGGTCACGGTCAAATTCTCCGACGGCAATCGTTACGGGCTGATCGGCGCCAACGGTTCCGGCAAATCCACGCTCATGAAAGTGCTGGGCGGCGATCTCGAGCCGAGCGCCGGCGACGTCATGCTGCAGGCCGGAATGCGGCTCGGCAAGTTGAATCAAAACCAGTTCGGCTACGAAGATGAGCGCGTGCTCGACGTGGTCATGTGCGGCCATATGGAATTGTGGGCGGCGATGAAGGAACGCGACCGCATCTACGCCGATCCCAATGCCACCGACGATGACTACATGAAAGCCGCCGAACTCGAGGGAGTGTTCGCCGAATACGGCGGCTACGACGCCGAGGCGCGGGCGGGCAGCATTCTCACCGATGCCGGCATTCATGAATCGCGCCACAACGGGCCGATGCGCGAAGTGCCCCCGGGGCTCAAGCTGCGCGTGCTGCTGGCGCAGGCGCTGTTCTCGAGGCCCGATGTACTGCTGCTGGATGAACCGACCAACAACCTGGACATCAATTCGATACGCTGGCTCGAAAGCGCGCTCAACAACTACGACGCGACCATGGTGATCATCAGCCACGATCGGCACTTCTTGAACCAGGTGTGCACCCACGTCGCGGATCTGGATTTTCAGCAGCTCAAGATTTACCCCGGCAACTACGACGACTTCATGCTGGCGTCGGTTCAAGCACGGGCGCGCGTCGAAGCGGCGAACGCCAAAGCCAAGGACCGGATTTCCGACCTGCAGGAATTCGTGCGGCGCTTTTCGGCGAACGCGTCCAAGGCGCGGCAAGCGACTTCGCGCAAGAAGCAGCTCGAAAAAATCAAGATCGAAGAAATCAGGCCGTCGTCGCGTCAGAACCCTTACATCCGATTCGAGCAGGGCAAGAAGCTTTATCGATCGGCGGTATCCGTCGAACGCTTGAGTTTCAGTTATCCTGGGTCTAACGAAAAAGTGCTCAACAATGTCACCTTCAACGTCGAAGGCGGCGAACGCATCGCCATCATCGGTCCGAACGGCGCCGGCAAGACCACGTTGATGCGCTGCCTCGCCGGCGAATTGCGCCCCACCGCCGGACGTATCGTGTGGGTGGAAAACGCGAAAGCAGGGTACATGCCGCAGGACCCTCAGGCTGAGTTCGACGACAAGACGGATCTATTTTCCTGGATGTCGCAATATACGGGTAAGGCCGACGACGACCAGATCGTTCGTGCCACCTTGGGCCGACTGTTGTTTTCCGGCGAGGAAACCAAAAAATCGGTGCGGGTTCTTTCCGGAGGCGAGAAAGGACGCATGATTTACGGCAAGCTGATGCTGACCAAGCCCAACGTGCTGCTGATGGACGAGCCCACCAACCACATGGACATGGAAACCATCGAGTCACTGCAGATCGGGCTCGAGCACTATCCCGGTACGCTCATTTTCGTGTCGCACGACCGCGAGTTCGTGGGCGGACTCGCCACTCGAATCATCGAGCTTCGCCCCGGCGGCAGCATCACCGATTTCCGCGGGACCTATGACGAATATCTCAAGGGGCAGGGCCTCGAGGTGTAGGCTCAAGCCTGTTTCAAGCGCCCCCGCCGGAAATCGGCAATGATTTCGCGCGCGGCGTTGTGGCCGGGGGCGCCGGTCACGCCGCCGCCGGGGTGCGTGCCCGATCCGCACATGTACAGTCCCTTCAGTGGGCCGCGATAGTCGCCATGTCCCAACATCGGCCTCGCCGAGAACATCTGATCCAAACTCAGGGCGCCATGAAAGATATCGCCGCCGATCAGGCCGAAAGTACGCTCGAGGTCGAGCGGGCTCATGATCTGCCGTCCCAGCACCGAGGCCTTGAAATTCGGCGCATGGCTGTTGACGAGATCGATCATGACGTCTGCCACCTCGTCGCGATGCCGGTCCCACGATGCCCCGTCGGGCAGCACCGGAGCGACGTGTTGGCAGAACAGGCTCGCCACGTGCTGTCCCGGGGGTGCCAGAGAGTCGTCCAGAGTCGAGGGAATCAGCATTTCGACGATGGGACGCTTCGACCATCCACCCGACTTGGCATCGAGATAGGCCTGGTCCATGTAGGCCAGGCTCGGCGCCATGATGATGCCGGAAGTGTGATGCTCGGCGAGAGAGCGCCCCGGCAGCACGGTGAAGTCGGGCAACTCCGACAGCGCAACGTTCATGCGGAACGTGCCGGATCCGCAGCGCCAGCGGCCGATGCGCTCGCGAAAATCCTGCGGAAGGGCCGTAGGGTCGATGAGCGACCCGTACAGCAGTTTCGGATTCAAGTTCGATACGACGCTGCGCGCCCGGATCGCCTCGCCTTTCTCGGTGACCACACCCACCGCGCGGCCCGATTCGACCAGCACTTCGCGCACCGGGCTTGCCACTCGGATCTCCACGCCGCGTTCGGCCGCCGCTTTGGCCATTGCCTGGCTGATCGCGCCCATGCCGCCGATCGCATGTCCCCAGGCGCCTTTCTTGCCGTTGACCTCGCCGAACACATGGTGCAGCAGGACATAGCCGGAGCCGGCCGAATAGGGACTCGCGTAATTGCCGACGATGCCGTCGAAACCGTACGCCGCCTTGATGGGCGCGCTCTCGAACCAGCCATCCAAGTAGTCCCCCGCGGATTTCACGAACAGATCCAGGAGTTCGCGGCGCATGGGCATATCGAGCTTGGCGATTCGTTTGCCCAATCGCGCGCTGCGCAGCAATTCAGGCATGGCCGCAAGCCAGCCGCCGGCGGTGACATTCGGCGGCGTCTCGAGCACGAGGTCGCGCAGCACATCGGCGATCACATCCAGGCGCTCGCCGTAGGGCGCGAGCCGGGCGGCATCGCGCGGAGAGAATTTCGCCACTTCCTGTTCGGTCTTGCCGGCGCCGATCTTGAGGTACTGGCTCGCGTCCAGGGGCAGAAAGTTGGCCAACTTGCGCTCGACCACCCGCAAGCCGTGCCGTGCCAATTCCAGATCCCGGATGACCTTGGGGTTGAGCAAGGACACGGTGTAAGCCGCCACGGAATTGCGAAAGCCCGGATGAAATTCCTCGGTCACCGCAGCGCCGCCCACCACGCCGCGCCTCTCGAGCACCGTCACCTTGAGACCGGCAGCCGCGAGATATGCCGAACAGACGAGTCCGTTGTGTCCGCCGCCGACGATGATGACATCGCGCAGCTTTGAATCAACCATGGTTCTTTCGCGGATCGTTGCGAACGTGCCAACCGGCGCCGGGGGCACGGTCGAGGCGGCTCTCCGGAATGAGTTCACGAATATGCCGCGCGAAGCTGCGCAAGCTTACCTCGGTGCATCCCAGGGGACCCGGCGTATAGCTCCGCGATCCCATGCCGGCCTGCACCCGTTCGATGAGCGCCTTGTCCTCGAGGCTCACCCGGCGATTGATGCGCCAATTGAGATAGCGAGCGGCGCGCATTTCGCGCCGGTCATCGGGGTGCGCGTAGGCAATCTCGCGGATCAGAGTTTCCGTGGGCGAGATCGGTATCATTTGCATGAAATCGATCTGATCCGGATAAACGTCGAAGGCCACGTTCGGCCACAGCTTGAAGTAGGTCCAGAGCCTCTGACGATCGTCGGGCAAGTGCGGCGAATTCGGCAGCACCGCCTGGTACAAGCGCTCCGATAGCTGCGAGGAGGGCACGTCTCGCAGATACCCCCACATTTTATCGACCCAGGGTTGTGCCTCTACGCCGTAGCTCTGGCCGAATAAGCGCGTGAGGCCGGGGTGCGCCACCGTGATGTGCATGGCATCGGAATAGTTGTCGGTCACGTTCTTCCAATTCACATGACGCGTGCGCAATGTGACGCGGCCCATCGGCTGTAGTTCTTCGAGGCGATATGCCGCCAATTCGGTCTCATACGGGGCGAGCATGTGGGCGACGCTCGGCAACCCAGGCTTCAAACGCACGAACACGAATCCCTTGTAGATCTCGGTCTCGACCGGTTTGAGGCCGTATTGATCCAGAGCGAAGTCGGCAAATTCCTTGCGGTGCGGAACGGCGGTGAGACGGCCGCCCAGGTCATAGGTCCAGGCGTGATAGGGGCACACGATTCTTCCGGAACAATGACCCGAACCGCCGTCCATGAGCCGCGCCGCGCGATGACGGCACACGTTGAAAAACGCTTTCACGCCATGGTCCTGGCCGCGCACGGCAACCAGGGGTTCACCCAGGAAATCCAGCGTGTGGTAGTCGCCGGGATTGGGTATGTCGTTGAGGTGACATATCACTTGCCAGGAAGTCGCAAATACGCGCTCCTTCTCGGCTTCCAGGAAGTCCGCGTCCCGATAGATCCACCCCGGGAGACTGAATCCTTCCAGGTGGGCGGGAATTTGCGGGGAGTCGGCGTGCACCGAGCGCTTGGCGTCCATGTTCGATGGCCTATTCGAAATCTTATTGAACGGTAGTATAACAAGAGCGGGCATTGCCCACTAGTCAGCCGTCTGGCTGACTAGAACGCCCGAAGGGGCGGCCCCGCAGGGGCGAGGCGCGTAGCGCCGAGTACTAGCCGGGCCGTCCGGCCCGAAGTGCGACGCACGCGTCGCATGAGCGGATCCAGGCAGCACATCGCAAGGAACGAGGCTGTAGGTAAGGGTCCTACGCCTTGCGGCGTTTCGGGGTGGCATCGGCCTTCTTCCCGCGGGGGGCCGCCAAGAGCCGCGGAAAGCCGCCGCTGCACAGAGCATTGACCCAATCCTCGCATAGCGCGACCGCCTCGCGAGGCTTGAAAACCGTCCGGCCCAAGCTCAATTCCACCCAAAGCCCGTCGAGCAGCGCCGACAGCGCGATTGCGGCGGGGCGCAGTCTGAAGGGCGGCGCGGCGCCGGAGTCGACGAGCTGGCCCAGCAGCGCCTCCAACACGGATCGGTACTTGCCGTAGGTGCTGAAGTGCACGGCGCGTATTTCGGCCGAGTGCGCCACCATGCTCCAAAAAACCAGCCACACATTGAATATTTGCGGATCCAGGATCTCCGGCGCGAACGAAGCGCGGAAAAAATTGCTCAATCGGTCGCGCGGTGAAACCGCGTGATTTTCCGCCTGACTGCGGATCGACTCCAGCAAGGACAGAGCCAGGGTTTCATACGTTTCAGCGACGAGACCCGACTTGCTCGGAAAATGATGGTTGATCAGGCCGATGGACACACCGGCCGCGGCGCTGATACGGCGCACCGACACGCCTTCATGTCCAAACTGCTTGAGGCAGCGCAGGGTCGCGTCCACGAGTAGCTCACGGCGCACCGCGGGAGTCGCGCGGTGGAATTTCGGTACATGCCGCTTGGTTGCCATTCGCTTCCTTCTTTGTGGATTATACCCAAGCGCCGACGAATGATGCGCCGCGGTACGTCGGATTGGAGAGCCGGGAAAACCCCTACGGCGGCGGCTCGCCGACAAACGGTCCGATTCGCTCGGACACATAGCGCCTGATGTCCAAGTTCCAGTCTTCCATGGGCGCGTAGTATCCCTGCATGTGGACGCGTGACCGAATCCCATTCTGCACACCTTCGCATACCGCCCAATCTTGCCGGTTCACCAAATCCCAGAAATCTACGGCATCCGACGGGTCGAAACCGGGTTTCGACATCTCATGGGTTTCGAACAAGAAATGGCAGGTGATATCGGTGCGTTCCGCGCCCCGCGGCTGCAGGATGTACGCCGCCGCGTGATCGCAGGCCACGCTCAAGAACAAATTGGGGTAGACGAGTTCGCCCTTGTGCCGCACCTGCTCGTCTGCATCGAGACCGGGGAAGGCGCGCCGCACGGTCGTCCCGCTGTGCGTGAAGGTATAAGCCCCCTCACGGTGAGGAATTCCACGGCTCCAGTCCAGATTGGCGCCGCCGGCATCGCGGAACGAAGGCACTACCGCGCAGAGCTCCGGGTGAACTCCGCCGCAGTGGTAGCACTCGTTATAATTCTCGCAAAGGATCTTCCAATTCGCGGCGATTTCGTAACGAATGGTGGCGCCGATGCGCAAATCGCGCAGCGGATAGCGCTGCAACCGATCCGGAATGCCGTCCAGCTGGGCGGCCAGGGGTTTGGCCTCCGCCGGCGTCAGATTCAAAAAAACGAATCCGCCCCAAGTGTCGACGCCGACAGGATACAGATGGAAGTCCTGTTTCTTGAAGCCGGCAGCGGCGCTCAAATGAGGGGCGCCGATGAGCGCGCCGTTGAAGTCATAGGACCACTGGTGGTAGGGACACACGATCACGCGTCCCGCGGTAATGCCTCCGGGAAGCGCGACACGCAGTGCCTCCTGTTCCGCCGGGGTTCGGCAGAGACGCGAGCCTCGATGCCTGCAAACGTTGTAAAACGCCCGCAATTGCCCTTCGCGATTGCGCACCAACAAGATGCTCTCGCCGAGCACCTCGAGCACGCGATGATCGCCCGGGTTGGGCAATTCCTCCTCGCGGCACGCCCCGATCCATTCGCGGCAGAATATGCGTTCCTTTTCGGCACGGAATACCTCCGTGCTGCGATACCAGCTCGAAGGCAGGGTGGGTTCCAGATGCGCGGCGTTCATACGGGATAATCGCGAGTATAGGGTACGGCCGCGGGCGCCGCATCGAACTCGCGTGCGTAGCGATGGCCGCTGTGAACCGCATGCACGATCGCTCCCGGTGCGAATGCATCGCCGATGCGCGTGACCGAATCGATGCCGGCGTCCTTAAGACCTGATCCCTTGGCGATGAGCGCGCGATACAGGTCGTCCCGCGGCGACCGGACTCCCACGATGACCAGCGATCGGCAGGCGAGGCGCTTCTCGGCGCCGCTGTAGACGTCCGCCAGCGTCGCGGCCTCTCCATCGAAGGCCGTCACCCGCTGCAGTGTGTGAATCGGCACGCGGGCCCTGCCAAGAGCACGATGCACCAGCGGAAGCTCGTTGGTCATGAAAGTCCAGGCTGACGCGTTACCGGCGGTAGTCACATAGGTCACATCGCCCACCGATGCCGCCAATTGCAGGGCGACTGCGCCCGCCAGGTAGTAGTTGTCGAAATCGAATACGACGACGGGCCCCTGCGGCACGACGCCGGCGGCAAGGTCATCGGGCGTATAGACCGCCGGTCCCTCGAGAACACCCACCGGAAACTCCAAGGTGGAAAACAACATCTTGGTCCAGCGCGCGCCGGTCGCAACGACCACGTGGCGGTGCTCGAGTCCCAGAATATCATCCACTCCCAGCGCGCTACCGGGATACATGTTGACGTTCGGCTTCTCGCGCAGCTGCCCCAGGCGCCAATCGACCACGCGGCCCCACGTCTTGAGACCCGGCAGCCCGGTTTCAAAGCGCAGGCGGCCGCCGAATTCGTTCGCCGAATCGGCGATCGTGACGGAATAGCCGCGCCGGGCGAGCGTCGTGGCGCACTCGAGCCCGGCCGGACCGCCGCCGACGATCAAGATGGATGAATCGCTCGCCGGCGGTGCGAATCGCTCCGGATGCCAATCGCGGCGCCATTCCTCGCCGGCGGTCGGATTCTGGGTGCAGCGCACCGGCACCCCGTCATGCCAGCTCGAGATGCAGATGTTGCAGCCGATGCATTCGCGGATCTCGTGCTCCCGGCCCTCGTTGATCTTCTTCGGCAGAAACGGGTCCGCGATGGAGGGCCTGGCGCCGCCGATCAAATCCAGGATGCCGCGACGCACCTGCGAGACCATCACATCCGGAGAGGTGAAGCGGCCGACGCCCACCACGGGCCGTTTGGTCAATTGCTTGACGAAATTGACGATGGGCTCGTGGCTGCCTTCGGGCGAAAACCGCGAGGGTGCGCAGTCGGTCGGGCTGGAATCCATCTTGACGTCCCAGAGATCGGGGACGTCGGCGAGCAGCGCCACTGCCTCGTGCGCCTCGGACACGGCAGTCCTGCCCGGTCTGCCGCGCAGCTCCTCAACGCTGATGCGGAGTGCAACGGCACATTTGTCGCCGACGGCGTCGCGGGTGACGTCCAGCAGTTCGCGCACCAAGCGCACTCGATTTTCGATCGAACCGCCATAGGCGTCGGTGCGGTGGTTGTATTCCGGCAGCAGAAACTCGTAAGGTAAATAGCCCATGCCGGCGTAGACGTAAACGATATCGAACCCCGCCTGCATCGCGCGCCGCGCGCCGGCCGCCTGCCAGCGAAGAAGCTCCTGGATGTCGGCGTTATCCATGGCTCGCGGACGCAGATTCCCCATGAAACCCAAGTGAGTCGACAGCCATGGCATGCCCGACGGCGACAGCGGCGCTATTCGGCTGGTGCGGTTCAGCGTGCACGCACCGCCATGCCAGAGCTCGATTCCGGCCAATGCCCCGTGCCGGTGGACGGCGTCGGTCATCAATGCATGGGAACGGATGTCCTTGTCGTCCCACAGAATGGCAAACGGCAGTGGGGAATCATCCGAGCTGGGATGCATCGACACCGCGCCGGTGCACACCACCCCCCAGCCGCCTTCCGCCTTGGTTTCGCGGAAGCCGGCGCGCACCTGCGGCAGCGAATTGGTCATGCCGCTGGCGTGCGGCACCTGATAGAAGCGGTTCGGCGCGGTAACGGGCCCGATGCGCACCGGCTCGAACAGAACATCGAAGCGCGGATTGCGCGCCATGGCGGATCCCTTGATTTTCGAGGTTGCCGAATTGTGCGCAGCGTAATTGATCGATCGTACAGTAGCAACTCATGCCGATGAGCCGCCACGCGGCTCGGGGTCGCGCACGCGGCACGGACAGAGGAAAAGGCTGCGACCCAGGCTGCGCGGGAAGCCCGAGACTCAGGCTGCGCGGAGAGCCCGAGACTCAGGCTGCGCGGAAAGCCCGAAAGGCGAGACCGAGCGCGCTCGCCACCGCTTCGTGCGTCAACTCGCCGGCATGAACATTGAGGCCGCGAGCCAACCCTGGGTCATTGGCGATGGCTTGCCGCCAGCCGTGATCGGCCAATGCCCTCACATACGGCAGCGTGGCATTGGTCAGCGCAAACGTGGACGTGCGCGGCACGGCGCCGGGCATGTTGGTGACGCAATAGTGGATCACGCCGTCGAGAACATAAGTTGGTTCGGCGTGCGTAGTGGGCCGGCTGGTTTCGAAACAACCTCCTTGATCGATGGCGATATCGACCAACACCGCGCCGGGCTTCATGGTTTTGACCATCGCGCGAGTCACGAGCTTCGGTGCCGCGGCGCCGGCTATGAGCACGGCGCCGATGACGAGGTCGGCGTCGCGCACGAGTTCTTCGATCGCATGAGCGGTCGAGTACACGGTTTTCAGCTGACTGCCGAAGAGGGACGATAGCTCCCGCAGTCTCTTGACCGAGCGGTCGACCACGGTCACGTCGGCGCGCAAGCCCACCGCCATTTCCGCCGCGTGAGTGCCGGAAACGCCGCCGCCCAGCACGACGACCTTGGCGGGCGCCACGCCGGGCACGCCGCCCAACAGCACTCCGAAGCCGCCATTGGCCTTCTGCAGGCTGTTGGCGCCCACCTGCACCGACATGCGACCCGCCACTTCGCTCATCGGCGTGAGCAGGGGCAGCGAGCCATCGGGCGCCGTGACGGTCTCGTAGGCAATGGCAGTCGCTCCCGAGGCAAGCAGCGCATGCGCTTGTTCGGGGTCCGCGGCCAAATGAAGATACGTGAACAGGGTCTGCCCGCTGCGCAGCTGCCGGCACTCCGCGAGTTGCGGTTCCTTGACCTTCACCACGAGATCGCAACCCGCGAAGATATCCGCGGCGCGTTGTGCGATGACGGCGCCCGCCGATTGGTAGTGCGAATCCTCGAAGCCGATACCGGCTCCGGCGCCGCTCTGGACCAGCACCTGATGTCCGGAATCGACGAGCTCGCGGACTCCCGCAGGCACCAAACCGACTCGATACTCGTGAATCTTGATCTCTTTGGGGACGCCGATTTTCATTAGATCGCTCCGCTGGCGGGCCGTTGGGGGGACTTGCGCTAGGTTACGTAAGCCTGAAATCGGAAAATTGCAAAAACTAGTCCAGGGACGCGAGGTAATGGCAGAATATGGGGGAGATTGGTCGTTTTTAGCAAGAAAATGCCGTTTCCACCGAGGGCTGCTGCATGAAATTGGACCGCTACGATCGCGCCATCGTCCGCGCCTTGCAGCTCGACGGCCGCATCACCAACAGCCAATTGGCCGAAACCGTCAACCTGTCCGAATCGGCGTCCTTGAGGCGCGTGCGTGCCCTCGAGGAATCGGGATTCATCGAGGGGTACACCGCTCTCATCAATCAGCAAAAGGCCGGCTGTCCCGTGAACGTGTTCGTCAACATCACGTTGGAACGGCAGGAACAGGCGCATCTTCGCGCATTTGAGGAAGCGGCGCGCAAAGTTCCCGAGGTCATGGAGTGTTATCTCATGTCCGGCGAGTACGACTACCTGCTGCGGGTCGTGCTGGCCGACACCGCCGACTTCGAGCGGCTGCACAGCCAGCATCTCACGCGATTGCCCAATGTGGCGCGGGTGCATTCCAGCTTCGCATTGCGTACGGTGCAAAAATCGCGCGAGTTGCCCGTTCGCGAGTCTCCCGACCGTTAGACCAACGCGCGCGGTTCCCGCACGGGCAATCGCGCCATACTAGTCTGCGCCGCGTCTTTTCGCGCCGGGCGGCGTTGCGCCTCCTCGCCCGTGCCCTTTAAATATTCCCTCGTCGGCGCGCCTTGCCCGGCACGAAAATCCGCAGGCGAATCGAGCAACGTATTAATGATTCAGGACACTAGGTCTTGGGCTTCAGCACCAGCGAGAAGTTTATTTTCACGGCGTCGGCCACCCACTCGGTGCTCTTCCAGTCGCCTTGCCCGGCCCCGAAATCCAGGCGCTTGAGCTTGGCGCTGCCTTCGAGTTTCGCGCCCGCGGCCGCCTGCGTGAACCGAAATTCGATCGGCACGTCTTTGGTCACCCCGCGCAGGGTCAGCGCGCCGATGGCCGTATAACCCGCGGCGGTCTTGGTGAAGCTGCGGGTGACGTAATGCGCCGTAGGATAGTGCGCCACATCGAAAATGTCGGACCCGCGTATGGTCGTGTCGCGATCCTTGTCCATCGAATCGACTGACTTCAAATCGATCTGCACATCGAAGCGCGAACTCGCGAGAGCATCCGGCGCGAATTCGATGTCCGCGCTGAATTTATGGAACGTGCCCTTGAATTCCGCGCCGGCCTGCACTCCGGCGAATTCCAGGCGGCTTTGCTGGGGATCGGCGGAGTAGCCGGTCACGGGGCCCGCGGCGCTCGCGGCGGCCGAGAGGGACAGGGCGGCGAGGCAGGGTACTAGGCGTCTCATCATGATCATTTCTCCAATTTGGCCTTCTCTGATTTGATAAAGGGCAGCATGCGCAACAGCACGTCGTCCTTGTTCCAGAAGTGATGTTTGAGCGCTGCGAGAATATGCAATACCGCGATCGACAAAAGGATGAAGCTCATGGCGTCATGCGTGGCGCGCAAAAAATCGAACGCTGCCTCGTTCTTGCCGATGAGATTGGGCCAGGTGAACAATCCGAACCAGCTGACGGAATATTTCTTGGCGGACGACATCATCCATCCGGTGAGCGGCATCGCAAACAGCAGCACGTAGAACGCGACATGCGTCGCCCGCGCGAGCTTCCGCTCCAGGGAGGTCATATGGTCGGGCAGCGCGGGAGGCCGATTCTTCAGCCGCCACAGCAGACGCAATATCGCCAGCATCAGCACGGTCATGCCAAAACTCTTGTGGCGTGCGAGCAGCGCCAGCTTGTGCGCGCCAATTGGAAGGCCATCCTGCATATACCCAAGGGTGAATTGAGTCACGATCAACGCGGCGATGAGCCAATGAAACGCTTTCGCGACCGTGGTGTAGCGCGTTGGTGAACTTTGGTTTGGCATGACACAGGCTCCGCGTGCAGACTGCACTGACTTAGTTTAGCAAGACGGCGGGGCGCTGCTCGTGTTCAAAAATTTGAGTATCGGTGTTCTCGCGCTCCTGTTGGCTGCGTGCGGCGCTCTTAAGGTCCGACACGCCGCCCCGCCGCCGAAACCCGAAGAATCCATTTCGAGGCCGGGTTTGCCGCCCGGCAGGGTCTATCGCATCGATGAAAACCAATCCGAACTGCGAATCCTCGTATACCGAGCCGGTCCTCTTGCGCACTTCGGACACAATCACGTCATCGTCAATCACGCGGTCCGCGGCGCCGTCAATCTGGCGGACGTGCCGGGCGACTCTGTATTTTGGCTGACCGTGCCGGTCGCCGGCTTTGTGGTCGACGACGCCCAAGCGCGCCGCGAAGAGGGAGCCGATTTCGCCGGGGACATTCCGGACGACGCCAAATCAGGAACTTTGCACAATATGCTGAGCACGGCGCTGCTGAACGCCGATGACTTTCCGGTGATCGCCGTCCGCAGCGTCGCCCAGCCCGGAGCTCGAGCCGCCCCGGGTGCCGGCGCGTTGACCGCGACCGTCGCCATTAGCGTCGCGGGCAATGAATCAACGGTCGACGTACCGCTGACCTTGCACGTCGATTCTCGCCGCTTGTCCGCAACCGGATCGTTGGAATTGCGCCAAACCGCCCTCGGACTCACTCCGTTCAGCCTGATGCTGGGCGCGTTGCAAGTCCAGGACGCGATGACGATCAAGTTCGAATTCGTCGCGGTGCCGGACTAGGATTCATCGCGCGCCTGCGCTGTCGAGCCCCGAGGACAGGAGAATCGGCGTCCCCTCGGGTGCGATCAATACTGCAGCGGGCATTTGCCGCAGGGGCGGCGGTATTTCCCCGGCCGGCGAGATGCCGATTTCGGCAAGGCGTGCCAAGGTTCCTCCGACATCATCGACCTCGAACCGCAGGGTCGAGCGCCGCAGATGCGCGGGGTCATACAGCCCGAGATCGATATAATCGCTGGTGCAGGATATGTGCGGCAACCGGTCGGCCGATTCGTCCATCCCGACGAAGCCGAATTGCTCCCAGTAGGCCTTTAACGCTTCGAGGTCCGGAGCCGGCAGCCCGATTTCCAGAAAATAGCCGCATCGCGACGTGTCGGTCACGATGCGCTTGCTCGGCGAGAAAGTGCGCGCCTCGACGAGTCTCACCAGCTGACCGGTGGGATCGAACCAGCCGACTTCGTTGAACACATCATTGCCGAGATGGCGGAACTCGAATTCCACGCCCAGCTCTTCCAGGGATCCCAGATGTTTGAGCAATCCGGGTTTGACGAAGGTCACCGAGGGTGCCGGGATCGCCGCTTGATGCAGTCCGAGGCAAATCCTGCCGTCCGTCACGACCGCATAGGGATGCGACCATGCTTCTCCGACCTCCGCCTGGGAGAATTCGAGCCGGGTGTAGAAATCCAGGGAGGCCTGAATATCCGGGGTCGCCAGCGAGAACTCCAGGAACCGTCCCAGCACCGGTTTCTAACTCACTCCGCCGACGCACACGTACTTCATCTCGGTGTAGTCGAGAATTCCGTACTTCGACCCTTCGCGCCCGATTCCCGATTCCTTGACGCCGCCGAAGGGCGCCACTTCGGTGGAAATAATTCCGGTGTTCAACCCGACGATGCCGTATTCGATCGCCTCGGAGACCCGCCAGCTTCGCGCCAGGTCGCGCGTGTATAAATACGCGGCCAGGCCGAACTCGGTGTCGTTGGCCATGGCGATGGCCTCGGCCTCCGTTTGAAATTTGAACAGGGGCGCCACGGGGCCGAAGGTTTCCTCGCGGGCGACCAGCATCTTGGGCGTCACCTGGGTCAGGATGGTCGGTTCGAAGAACGTTCCTCCCAGGGCATGCCGCTTGCCGCCCAAACTCACCTTTGCGCCCTTCGCCACGGCATCCGCGATGTGCTCCTCGATTTTGGCCACTGCCTTGGCGTCGATCAGGGGCCCTTGGTCGGTGACGCCGGCCAACCCGTCGCCGACGCGCAATTTTCCGACGGCCTCGCTGAGTTTCCCGGCGAATTCGTCGTACACGCCGGCCTGCACCAACAGCCGGTTGGCGCACACACAGGTCTGACCCGTGTTCCGATACTTGCTGGCGATGGCTCCCTGAACCGCCGCATCCAAATCGGCATCGTCGAAGACGATGAACGGCGCGTTGCCGCCGAGTTCCAGCGATATCTTCTTCACCGTGCCGGCGCACTGCGCCATCAGCTTCTTGCCGATTTCGGTGGACCCGGTGAAAGTCAGCTTACGCACGGTCGGGTTCGACGTCATCTCGCCGCCGATTGCGGCGGCGGAACCGGTGATCACGTTGAATACGCCCTTCGGGATTCCGGCTCTATCGCCGAGCTCCGCGAGCGCCAGTGCGGAATACGGGGTCTGGGTCGCCGGCTTGCACACCAGCGTGCACCCGGCAGCCAGCGCGGGACCGGCCTTGCGCGTAATCATCGCGGCCGGAAAGTTCCAGGGTGTGATGGCTGCGACCACGCCCACGGGTTGCCGCAGCACGAGGATTCGCTTGTCGGCTTGATGTCCGGGGATGACATCGCCGTACATGCGCTTGGCTTCCTCCGCAAACCATTCGATGAAGGAAGCGGCGTAAGCGATTTCCCCTTTGGACTCGGCCAGCGGCTTGCCCTGCTCGGCAGTCATGAGCATGGCGAGGTCGTCTTGATGCACGAGCATGAGGTCGAACCAGCGCCGCAGCACGGCGGCACGATCCTTGGCGGTGCGCGCCGCCCATGCCGGCAATGCCGCGGCGGCCGCGGCAATGGCGCGCCGCGTTTCGGCGGCGCCCATGTTCGGTATGAGTCCGAGCTTTTCGGCCGTCGCAGGATTGTGCACGTCCAAGGTGCCGCCGTTGTCGGCGGGCGCCCAGCCGCCGTCAATGAAGCACAGCTGGCGCAGCAGCAGAGGATCTTTGAGTTTCATAACTACTTGGCCCACGTGTCGGTGAAAGAGGATAGCGCGTTCATTGATATCGTCAACGCTCGAGAATGGCCGTAACGCCCATGCCGCCGGCGGTGCAGATCGAGATCAGTCCGCGCTTGGCCCGGGATTCATCGAGAATTTTCGCGAGGGTGGCGACGATGCGAGTGCCGGTCGCGGCGAACGGGTGGCCGATCGCAAGGCTGCCTCCCTTCACGTTGAGTTTGGACCGATCGATGGTGCCGAGGGTTCCCGGCAGTCCCAGCTTGTCGCGGCAGAATACGGGATCGGCCCAGGCTTTGAGTGTGCACAATACCTGCCCCGCGAAAGCCTCGTGGATCTCGTAGAAATCGAAATCCTGGAGCGCAAGATGCGCGTCACTCAGCATTCGGGGCACGGCGTAGGCCGGCGCCATGAGCAAGCCCTCCTTCTTGTCGATGTAGTCCACGGCGGCCACCTTGCCGTAGCTCAAGTAGGCCAGGACCGGCAAGTCGCGCTCGCGCGCGTAAGAATCGGACGCGAGCAGCACTGCCGACGCACCATCCGTCATTGGGGTCGAATTCCCCGCAGTCAAGGTACCGGCTCCCGACGTGTCGAATACCGGTTTGAGCTTGGCCAGCTTTTCCAGAGTCGTGTCGTTGCGGATATTGTTGTCTTGAGTGACTCCCAGATAGGCAAGCACCAAGTCCTTGTAAAAGCCTGAAGCATAAGCAGCCGCGGCCTTTTGATGACTCTCGAGCGCCAGTTCGTCCTGCTCGGCGCGCGTGATTCCCCAGGTTTTCACCATGAGTTCGGTGCTCTCGCCCATCGACAAGCCGGTGCGGGGCTCCGCGATTCCCGGCAGGACCGGCCGCAGGTCCCTTGGGCGCAGACCGAACCAGGGGCCCACGCGTTCGCTCAAGGTCTTGCCGCGATAACTTTGCAGCAAACGCTGCTGAAAGCTCTTCGGGTAGACCACCGGGGGATCGCTCACGGTATCGACTCCCGCCGCAATCGCGCAATCGATCTGGCCGAGGGCAATCTTATTGCCGAGCAAGATCGCCGCCTCGAGGCTCGTGCCGCAGGCGCGCTGCAAGTCGAGCCCCGGCGTTTCCGCGGCAAGTCCCGATCCCAGCACGGACTCGCGCGTCAGATTCCATTGACTCGAGTGCTTCATGACCGCGCCCGCCGCCACGTCGTCCAGGCGCTGGCCCTTCAGCCCGTAGCGGTCAACCACGCCGCGGAGCGTCGCGGTCAGCATCTCTTGATTGCCCACACCCCCGTAGGCGCCGTTGCCGCGCACGAACGGAATGCGCACGCCGCCGACGATTGCGACGCGCCGCGGACTTGCTCCGACCAACATAGGCTGACTCCCTAAAGTTGAGTTGGGGAATTATGAACCTTGCCACCGGCTTATTATCGATCGATGGCCCTTATAATCGATCGATGACCCGATTTTCTCATACGGTCTTTCTCGGACTCGCGTTTTTGGGACTCGCCGCCTGCGGCGCGGCGCCTGCGCCGCCCCCCTCCCAAGCGGCGAATTCGGCGGCACCCCGCGACAATTTGCAGCGAATCGTCGATCGGTATTGGGACGAGCCCATGCCCCCGGGCAATCCGCTGTCGCCGCAATTCCTGGCGGATTCTTTGAGCCTGGAACGCCGCTTCCTCGCCGAAGTTCTTGCCGTTCCGCGCGCCGGCCTGGACGCGGATGCGGGATTGACATACGACATTTTCAAGAGACAGCGCGAGTTGGACATCGAAGGCTTTACCTATCCGGCCGAGTTATTGCCGGTCGATCCATTCGATGGAATGCCGCTGCAATTCGCACGCGCGGCCCTGGACACTCAGCAGCACCCCTTGAGGGCAGCAAGAGACTACGAGCACTGGCTGCTGCGAATCGACGACAATGTACGGTGGACCAGGCAGGCGATCGCGAACATGCGTGAGGGAATGCGGCGCGGGTACACCTCGCCGCGGCCACTGATGGAACGCATGCTGCCCTTGCTGCAGGGTTTCGGCGAGGATACTTCGGGCAACGTGTTCTATGTACCGCTGCGGACCATGCCCGAATCCATCAAGGAACCCGAGCGGACGCGCTTGACCTCGAGCCTTGGCAGCGCGGTCAAGGACAAGCTGCTGCCTGCCTATCGTGAATTGCATGCGTTCATTCAACGTGAATATCTGCCCCGGACGAGGATCAGCGTCGCATTGTCGGCGCTGCCGCTGGGTCCGTCCTGGTACGCATTCCGAGTCAAACGCGCGACCGGCGCGCAACTGTCGCCGAACGAGATCCACGGCATCGGCACCGCGGAAGTCGAACGGATTCGAGCGCGCATGCTCTCCCTGCCGGTAGGCGCGCCTCTCCCGCCCAAGGCGGAGCTGCTGAACGCATACCAGGAGCTCAAGGTGCAGACTCTTGCGGCCGTGCCGGCGTTATTTTCCGCCGCCCCGCGCGCGGACTTCGAGATTCGAGCGTCCGGCCTCGCGAGCGAGGCTGCGGCACCCCTCGCCTACCAAGCGGCCCCGCCGGACGGCGGGTCGTCGCCCGCGGTCCTCTATGTGCATGTCGAATCCAATGCGGTTCGGCCCGCTGACGTTGCGATCGCAGCTTTTCTTCAGGAAGCGATACCGGGACGCCATTATCAATCCGCGCTTCAGCAGGAGCGGGTCGACTTGCCCAAGTTCCGGCGGTTCGGCAGCGAGCCCGCCTTCGTGAAGGGCTGGGCCCTGTATGCAGCCTCGCTCGGCGATGAACTCGGTCTGTACCGTGACGACGAAGCGAAAAGGGGCGCACTCGTAGGCCAATTGAAATGTGCGGTCGCACTGGTCGTGGACACGGGCTTACATGCGCAGGATTGGACGCGCGCCCAAGCGGCCGACTATGTTCGCGCGCAGTTGGGCATGGATGCAGCCGATGCCGGTCTGATGGCCGACCGCTTCGTGGCACTGCCCGGGGACGCCTTGGCGTGCAAGATGGGCGAGCTCAAATTCCAGGCGCTGCTCACTCATGCGCGGCAGGCGCTGGGCGCGCGTTTCGATATCCGCGACTTTCATGCTGAGATCCTCAAGGACGGTGCCATGCCCATGGATATTCTCGAGGCAAAAATGAAGCTATGGATGGAGGCTCGACGCTGATGCAGGCCGTTCGAAACAACCGCCAGGCGGCGATATTCATCGAACAGTTCGCAGTGTCCGGAGTCAGACTATCCAGTGCGCTATTTACTACTCGTCGTATTCCTCTCGTTCGCCTCCCACGCCGTGCCTGCGCCGGACCTTGCGCAGGAATCCGTGCAGCATGGCGACATCGACATCGCAGTGACGCTGGACGCCGGAGAACAGAGCGGCAGTGCGAGCGCATGGGTCAGAATCCATGCGCACCGCGAGGTGGTCTGGTCGCTGATCACCAGCTGTCCGGAAGCTTTGCAGATGATTCCCGGCCTCATGTCCTGTGAGGTGATGGAGACGGCGCCGGACCGGTCATGGCAACGGATTCGGCATGTGATGAACTATTCCTGGTACGCGCCCAAACTCACATATGAAATCCGTGCGTTTTATGACGAACCGTCGCGCGTGTCCATCGAACGCACCTCGGGCGACTTGGCGCTCCTTCGATGTTCGTGGGATTTGCGGAGCGACGGGGACGACACCGTCGCGCACTACTCGGTCCATCTAGTGCCGGGCTTCTGGGTTCCGCGCTGGATGGAGCGTGCGGCCTTGCGGCGCGACTTGCCGAAAATGTTGCGTGCGCTGCGCGCTCGTGCTGAATTCGTCCAGAAGCAGAAACCGGGATAGTACGCATGTTGAGCCGAGTCATCCTCATCGCGTGGATTGCGCCGGCGCTGGCGCTCGCCGCTTGCCAACGTGAACCGGAGCCGCCGCCGGCGCGGGTCAAGCAGGTGTTCCATCTGAATCCTTACGAGAAGGACTTCGGCTATTCCCAGGCCGTGCTGATCGACAAAACGCTGTATATTTCGGGCTCGGTGGCGGCGGATGAGAACGGGCGGCTGGTGGCGTCGGGAGATATGGCCGGGCAAATGCGCACCGCTTACGCCAATATACGCCGCACGCTCGCCGCGCACGGGGCGGGCTTCGACGAGGTCGTCAAGGAGACGATCTATACGACGGATATGGACGCCTTGCTGAAGGCCTCTGACTTGCGGTTCGAGTATTACGACAAAGAGCGGCTGCCGACGACCTCATGGGTACAGGTGCAGCGTTTGGTGGATCCGGGATTCCTCGTTCAAATCGAGGTCGTTGCCGAGCTGCCCTAGGAGCCTGTCTGACTAATGATCGCCGTCGCGAGGGCGCCCCACAGCGAGCAGATTTTGGCGATCGTTTCGCGCGCATAGTGGGTACTATGTAAGCGAAACGATCGCCAAAATATGCCGCTGTGGGGCGGCCGCAGCAGGCGCATCGTTAGTCAGACAGGCTCCTAGATCGAGGATCGAGGTATTGCGTAACGTGGTTGATAAGATATTCGAGCGCCGCCTCGCGGGGCTCATCAATTCAGGGGAACGAGGTGTGCTGCGCGGCGGCCGCAAGGGCGTCGAAAAGGAGTCGCTGCGCGTCTCGCCCGCCGGCGACATCGTGCAGACGCCGCATCCCGCCGCCCTGGGCGCGCCTCTCACCAACGAAAACATCACGACGGATTTTTCCGAGTCGCTGATCGAGCTGGTTACCCCGCCGTTCGGCGAGACATGGGAATTGCTGCAGTACTTGTGCGATATCCACCAGTTCGTGTACCGCCATCTGGATGACGAACTGCTGTGGGCGACGAGCATGCCCTGCGCTCTCGAGGGCGACGCCGGCATTCCGCTCGCGCAATTCGGCACTTCGAACGTCGGGCGGATGAAGACCATCTATCGGCATGGTTTGGGGGTGCGCTACGGGCGCATCATGCAGGCGATTTCCGGCGTGCATTTCAACTATTCCTTTTCCCCGCGCCTCTGGGGCGTTCTCGAGGACATCAATCAATCCCGCCAGCCGCTGCGGAGCTTCGTATCCGCGCAGTACTTCGGCGTGCTGCGCAACTACCGGCGTTACGGCTGGCTCGTGCTGTACCTGTTCGGCACGTCGCCGGCGGTGTCGAAGAGTTTCTTTGCGGGGCGCGAAACCACCTTGAGCCAGCTCGACGCCGATACCTTCTATGAACCGTTCGGCACGTCTCTGCGCATGAGCGACCTGGGCTACCGCAACAAGAATCAAGCGACGGTGAAGGTGTCGGTCAACAGCCTGGACGAGTACGTGCGCGATCTCTCGCAGGCGATCAGCACGCCTTATCCGCCGTACGAGAAGATCGGCGTCAAGGTCGACGGCGAATATCGGCAACTCAACGCCAACATCCTGCAGATCGAGAACGAGTATTACAGCTTCATCCGGCCGAAACGCGTTGCGCGCTCAGGGGAGCGCCCGACCAAGGCGCTGCAAAGGGCGGGAGTGGAATACGTCGAAGTGCGTGCGCTCGATGTGAGCGCGTTCGATCCGGTCGGCGTCAATCAGAACAAACTGCGCTTCCTGGAGGCTTTTCTCGCACTGTGCCTGCTGCGGGAGAGCGCACCGATCGGGGAGAGCGAGCAGGCGAGCCTGGATGCCAACCACTTGTTGGTTGCAAGGCGCGGCCGCGAACCCAATCTCATGCTGAAGCGCGAAGGACGTGACTTTCCGATGCAGGATTGGGCGCGCGAATTGCTCGACGCGATGCAGGGCTTGTGCGAATTGCTCGATCACGGCGAGCCTGCGCGCCCGTACACGTCCGCTCTCGAACAACAGCGGGCGAAAATCGACGACGTTGAGCGCACCCCCTCCGCGCGGCTGCTGGCGGACATGCTGCAGAGCGGCGAATCGTTTTTTCAGCTCGCCCAGCGAATGTCGAAATTGCACAAGGATTACTTTCTGGACTTATATCCGCCCAACGAACGCCGGCTGGCGGAATTTGCCGCCGCCGCACGAGAGTCGCACGAGGCGCAAGCGCGCATCGAGGCTGCCGACAAGACTGATTTCGACACCTATCTCGCCCAGTACCTGGCCGATTGAATCTCAATGGGGCGGCGGTATTTAACATAATGCCGTCCCACTTCGTGTCGCTTTTTTGTTCCAAAAAGTGGCGCAGGTCATTGAGCGCACAGCTTCCAATGAGTACGGTGCTGTGAATGAGCAGCGCCGATCGACTTCCCACTGCAGATCTGCCGGACTCTCCACACGCCCGCCAGTTGCGGGCGGGCTTCCCCTGGCTCACCTTCCATCCGGGGCTCGAAACCGAATTCCGATGCGCTCATTTCGACGAGAACCTGGTGCATACGCGCGTCAACATCTGCCTGGCCGTGGTCATCACCATTGCCTTTTCGGCCATGGAATCGACGGTTCTCGGCGCCGAGCTCAACCGCATTCCCAGCATGATCCACATGCTCGTCATCATTCCGATACTGCTGATCGGACTCGCATCGAGCTTCTCCGCGCAACGCCATCGGATCTATCCGCCGCTCGCCGTGGCGGCAACGACCATCCTGGGGCTCGGCGTGGGTGCGATTCAGATCATCGCCACTCTGGGCGGCACGTCGATTCTGTTTCCCTGCCTGATGCTCACCATCATCTTCATTTATTTCATGGCCGGGCTCATTTTCTATCATGCGGTCGCCGCGAATGCGCTGGTGATGTTCGCCTATCTTGGCGTGGGCACGGCACTGCAGCTGCCGGGCCGCGAGTTCGCCTACGATGCGCTGGCGATGGTTGCTGCCAATGTGTTCGGCGCGTCAGTGGTCTACATGCACGAAAAAACCAGCCGCATGCGTTTTCTCGAAGCCTGCCTGCTGCGCGAACTGGTGGCGCGGGACGGTCTCACGGGCATACAGAACCGCCGTATGTTCGACCAGCATATTCAGCGCGTCTGGCAGCAAGCGGTGCGCGAGGAGGAACGCGTGGCGGTGCTCCTCGCCGATATCGACTGCTTCAAGGACTACAACGATCGCTACGGACATCAGGCGGGCGACGAATGCTTGCGCGCCGTGGCCGTCTCGCTCAGTCAGTGTGCGCGCAGACCCTTGGATTTCGTGGCGCGTTATGGCGGCGAGGAGTTCGCGGTGGTGCTGTACGAAGCGAGCCGCGAATACGTGGCCGAGGTGCTGACGCGAATTCAGCGTTCGATAGCGGAGCTCAATATTCCCCACGAGGCGTCCCGGGTCGCCAGCCGGCTGACGGTGAGCATCGGCGCGGCCTTCATCCTGCCGAGCAGCAGCCGCACGCACGACGGGCTGATCCAGCTTGCCGACGAAGCCCTGTATAGCGCCAAGGAACAGGGCAGAAACCGGGTCGTCGTGATGGAGGCCGAATACCACACCTTGAGAACCGGCCGTTTCGAAAAACGCCGCGGGCAGCGCACCGTCTAGCCGCTCATTCATCGACGATGAAAGCCCAGGGCTACTCCGGCCGATAGATCGCGATCTGCGCTTCTTCTCCGTCCCTTCTGCTCGCGCGAAACATGCCTTCTGAATTGAATTCCATGGCGATCTCACCTTGGGCGTCGATCGCGATGACTCCCCCCTCGCCGTGCAGTTTGACGAGCTCGTCGAACACGACTTCCCGCACCGCCTCTCGCAAGGTGCGGCTGCCGAAACGCATCCGCGAACAAATATCGTGCGCCACCGCGGCGCGAATGAACATTTCCCCGTGCCCGGTGGCCGACACGGCGCAGGAGCGGTCGTCCGCGTAGGTCCCCGCACCGATGATGGGCGAATCGCCGATGCGGTTATAGCGTTTCCCCGTCATGCCTCCGGTGGAGGTCGCCGCGGCCAATCGCCCCTCGGCGTCCAGTGCGACCGCTCCCACGGTGCCCACATGGGATATGGTCAGAGCCGACAGTCCGGCGTCGCCGCTGCGGATACGTTCGAGCTGCCGCCAACGCTCCGGAGTGTAAAAGTAGCTGCGCGGAACCAGCGCGAAGCCGCGGCTCAATGCGAATTCTTCGGCGCCTGCGCCGCTCAGCATGACGTATTCCGAATGCTCCATGACGGCGCGCGCCAGTTCGATCGGGTTCCTGATGTGAGTCACACCGCACACCGATCCGGCGTTGAGCGTTCTGCCGTCCATGATCGCGGCATCCAGTTCGTTGCGGCCGTCGAGTGTGAACACCGATCCCAAGCCCGCGTTGAACAAGGGATTGTCCTCGAGGGCCATGACGGCGCGCGTCACCGCGTCGAGGCTCGACCCAAACCCGCGCAGCACGGCGTACCCGGCGTCGAGCGCCGCGGCCAGACCGGCACGATATCTCAGCTCTTTCTCGCCGCCCGATTCGGCGCGCGGCAGGGTCCCTGCACCGCCATGAATTGCAAGCCCGAACATCTTACGATGAGTTCCTCTGGTCGCTCCGAGGCTGCAAGGCTATCATCATTCGCTGTTGACGGCCGTTGTCGCGCGGCTCCAGCGCTCATGAGCCGGGCGAACGGGTCTCGACGGAGTAAAGCGAGCTTCGCGCAAGAATAAAGAGCGTTCGCCCATCGGTTCCGCCGAAGACAAGATCAATCGGCCGCTCCGGAACATTGATCGTATCGAGCAACCTTCCCGCCGGGGAATAGACGTAGATCTGGCCGGCGGCAATATAGACATTTCCATCAGGGTCCCCAGTCACGCTTTCCCCGCCGCACTCGGCAAAGAGTCTTAAATTCTTCAGAGTGCCGTCAGGATCAACATCGGCGACGTATGTTTTCTGCTCCGACTCATCGCTCACATAGAAAGGCTTTCCGGCCGTGGCGCGCGCAAGCCCAAAGGCCCGCAAGAGTTCGGCCATCTTGGTGCCGTAGTAGGTTTTTCCCGTAACGAAGTCCTCGGCTGCGGGAATGAATGTCGTGCGGTCGGGTGAGATGTAGTGATAGGGTCGCCTGACCGGAAGAGTCTTGGTGAAATCGTTTTCATTGCGCCAATGATTCACCGGGAGCACCGCCGTCATGTCCCGCCGAGACGCAGCCAGCTCCGGTTTTATCAGGGCAATCTCCTCATCAAGGACATCCGGTTTGAAGGAATACACTGTTCCGTCGCCCGCGTAGGAGACCACCATGAGATCGTCCGATTTGTCGAAGACAAGTTGAACGGGTTCGACCGGACTATCGCGCACGATCTCCACTCCTCGCTGCTGCGGGAGCGAACGATAGATGCGCTGCCAATGCGCATCGACAAAATAGAGCTGGCCGGCGCTGTTTACCGCTGCGCCCGAGATGTTGTAGAAGCCCCCTGCCAGCCGCTCGATCCGCGCGCCCGAAGGCGTGACCGTGGAGGTTGGGTAACTTCCTTTCGAACGGGAATTATCGTCGGAACCATCGACCGTCAATGCCGCGAATTCGCGATTTCGGATGAACTGCTGCCTGACTCCGTCGATAACCACCGAATTGTCGAAGGAGACCTTGTTGTCCCCGTAAACATGAATATTCCGGAATCGAATGTTTTTTGAAGCTGCCACGTGTATGGCATTCAAAATCGGCTGGTAACTGCTCACGACACGGTAGCCGTGAAAATTGGCGATTGTGATATTGCTGGAGTTCTCTATGGATAGAGGAAGCGCGAAGGGGCCTTCGCCTCGTTCTTCCTCGGTCTGAAGGGCATAGATTCTCCAGTTGGAGACGTGATCGAGCCTTACCTCGTTTCGAACGTGATGCTCGCTGGACAGCTGGTAGACGCGGCCCTCTGTGGCGGTATTTGAAATCAGCAAGCCCGCTTGTGCAAAGGTGCTGGGGGTCCAGATATTTGCAAAGGTTCCGCCGCCGCCGTCGGTCACCCAAAGACTGGGATACTGGCTATCCCAGCGCCGCCTGATATCGGTATCTGCCGTGTGAGTGTTGTTATAAATCGTGTCGAACGACACTCCCGGTAACGTCGTGCCGTGACCTCCAAGGAAACGAACATCGTCCATGAGCGAGTCA
>WNFT01000560.1_pt1 | contig 36404 bp, 35 predicted proteins | sample 5400191 | NCBI WGS metagenome assembly WNFT01 (sample SAMN13153359, study PRJNA577476) | soil metagenome | isolation source: 80 cm saprolite under Madrone tree | place: USA:California | collected 2016-06-14 | reverse complement strand
TCAGCCACTGGATGATCGCTGTCGCGCAGCCCGAGCCGGCAATCCCGAGAGGCGGTGCCCCGAAGTGGCCGAAGATCAGGACCCAGTTCAGCCCGGCGTTCAGCGGAATGCAGAGGATCAATGCGATCATCACGGTCCGGCTGTGTGAGGCCGCGACCAGGAAACTTCGCAACACGGCAAAGCCGAGGAAGCCCGGCACCGCCCATGCGATCGCCCCCAGGAAGCGACCGATCTCTGCGGCAAGGACAGCATCGTAACCGAGAGCCCCGAGCAGCCGGGGGACCGCCATCAGCGTTGTGACGACCGGCACTGCCAGCAATGCGGCAAGAACGAGGCCCTTGCCCGCGACCTGTCCCGCCCTCCGGGGGTCATTGGCGCCGATCGCATGGGCAGCAAGGGGCGCCACCGCGGTGAGCACGCCCGAGCACACCATGGCAATCGTAAAATAGAGACTTGCACCAAGCCCTGCGGCCGCGAGAGCCGCACTCCCGAGACTGCCGACCATCACCGTATTGGTGAAGCCCATCGCCATCTGCGCCAAATTGGCGGCGGCGAGCGGGCCGGCAACCGCAACGGTCGCACGCACTTCCGCGGCGATGCCTCGGTCCGTAAACATGCCGAAAAAAGATCCTCTCACTTACTTCGTCACCCCCGCGAAAGCGGGGGTCCAGGGGCCGCGGACAAAGCGCCAATGTCCCCTAGATCCCCGCTTTCGCGGGGATGACGAAATCGGGACATGCGTGGGGTACCTCAGGCTGGATGGACGCGGCGCCAGTGCTCGGCGATCTCGCGTCCGGTGCAGATCCACACCCGGTCGCGGGCGGTGATGTGATCGAGGAACTTGACGAGCCCGGTGATCCGGCCGGGGCGGCCGGTCAGCCGGTCGTGCAATGCCAACGACATCAGCTTGGGGTGGTCCGCACCTTCCTCGTACATCACCTCGAAGCAGTCGATCATGTAGCGCGCGAAATCTTCGCCGGTCGAAAAACCGAGGTTTTGGTCGTAGCGATTGTCATTTGTCTCAAAAGAATACGGGATGATCAGATGACGCGTGCTGCCGACCGAAATCCAGTAGGGCAGTTCGTCGTTGAGCGAGTCGCGATCGTAGAGAAAGCCGCCGAGATCGAGATGAAGGCGCCGCGTGTTGGCGCTCGGCCGGCCCGTCATCCAGCCGACCGGCCGCACCCCGGCGACCCGTTCGATGGTCTCGATGCCGAGGCGGACATGCTCGCGCTCGACCTCTTCCGGCATCGTCTGATAATCGAGCCAGCGATAGCCGTGGCTGACGATCTCGTGCCCGTCCTCGACAAACGCACGGGTGATCTCCGAGTTGCGCTCGGCCGCCTTGGCCACCGCCAATAGACAGACTTTGATCCCGAAGCGGCGGAACAGGCGCAACAAGCGCCAGCCGCCGACGCGCGAGCCGTATTCGAAGACCGACTCGACCATCGGGCTGCGCACGCCCGTCAATGACGGAAATCCGATGTCGTTCAGCACCCCTTCGCTGACCCCGTCACCGTCCATCACCGAGCGCTCGCCACCGCCCTCGAAATTAAGATTGATGTTGACGGCGATCCGCGCTCCGCCGGGCCATTGCGGATCGGGCGGGTTGGCGCCATAGCCGACGTAGTCGCGGTCATCGATCATTGCTGCGTTCCGAAATCCGGCTCTGGTACCACATCGGCATCATCGCGTCAGGTTGAACCGGAGTTTTACCTGGATCTCGATCTGGGATTGCGTCATCCCTGCTGGAAAGGGCGGCAGCTGCGCCCCGCGCATCATCTGGTCGACGCCGGCGTCGAGATCGGCGTAGCCGGTGCTTTCGAGCAAGCGGTAACCGAGCACCCGGCCAAAGCGGTCGACCCGAAAGCGCAGCTTGACTCCTCCCTCCTCGCGGCGCTGGCGGGCCGATTCGGGATAGTATTTATGGCTCTCGAACCAGGCGCTGATCATTGCGCCGTAATTCGCGGCGGGGTCGGGTCCCGGGACTGTTGCGGGCATTGCGGCGGCCGCTGCCGATTGCCCCGCCGGATATTGAGACGCCGTGGTCGCGGCCTGCGCCGCGTCGGCGAGCCGGCTCGGTACCGGGGTCGGCGCAGCGACAACTGCTCCCGGCTGCGGCCGGCGGACGACCGGTTTCGCCGGCTGGCTGACAACGGGCTTGCGCGGCGGTGGCGTCAGCGCCTCGGTTTGATCGGGCGGCAGGATCTCCGTTACCGCTTCAGGAGATGACTCGGATGCCGCGGCCACAGGCTCGGGTTCTGCGATCTCCTGCGGCGGCAACGCCGCAACCGTCGAAGGATCAGCCGGTCGGCTCACCGCTTCGGGGGCGAGAACGGCCTGTGGTTGTGACAATGACTGGCCCAGGACGACTTCAATGCCGCCCTTGACGGCGGGCTGCGGCGGAGGGGGTCCGGCGGCCAATAGGACCAGCAGGGCGATTAGGATGGCATGGCCGGCGGTCGACAGGGTCAGCGGCAGTCTCATTCCGCCCACTGGACCTATTTCAACAACGAAACCGCAAGCTTTGAGGAGGTCGTCAGCCGGTCGACGCAGCCTGCGACATCGCCGCTTTTGTCGCGGCAACGGATCACATCATTGACGAGAATGCTGCCAATCGCGCTGCACGCGGTCTCGGCAATGTCGAACACCTTGACGCTGGTCTTCACCGGCCGCACCGGCGCCATATCGACGGCCAGCCGGCGCATGATCGTCCCGCCGCGATCGAAGATGACGAGGTCGAGGGTGAAGCCCGAGAATTCGTCAGATCCCGGGCTGGAGATGACCAGATAGGCGCGGCAATTGCCGCCCTGATCCTCGAGACGGTTGAGCTCGACGCCGATCGTCGATGGTGGTTCGGCGGCCCCCGACATCGGCCAACAAAACAGTGCCGACCATACGAGGACCGTAACCTGCAGCGCTCGCGTCCCAACCCGGCTCGACCGGTCGGGGAGGCAAAGTCGATCGATGAGGCTGCGACCCTGCACGCGCTGCTGCTCCACCGCCTACCGGCGGCCCGCCGGGCCGTATACCGGATCATCGGGTTTTCTCAAATTGCCGACCGGGTCGTAAGTCCGAGTTTGCAGCGAGCCGAGCACATAGGCGATGTCCTCGGCCTGCACACTCGCATTGTCCATGCGGCAGATGCTGGCGTGCATCATGTAGGTGTAGCCGCCGAGCCAAACCGGGCCGGGCCTCAGAACCGCGACGCATTGGTGCGGGCCATCCGTGAATTCGATGGACCGCGCTTGCCCATTGACCTGCAGATTACGCCAATTGGTTCCCCGCCGTGTCACCTGGTTCATATCTTGGAAGTCTTCCTGGTCATAGCCAATGTAACTGTGCACGTAGCACTCCCGCGGCGGCGACCCGTTCGCCGTGACTTTGTACGGATCAAGGGCCAGGATATCGGCCTCGATATACAATTTCCCGGTGTTGGCGCCGACCACGTCGAGCGCCATGTCGCACGGATTGCTGCCTCTGTTGTTGGCAATTTCTGGAACAGTGAGCCGGTATCCTTGCAGACATCGACCGCCCTGAGCAAAGGCAATGCGGGTGGCGGTGCACGGCACCTCGGCGAATTTATCCTCCTCGACGCGATAGCGACCGAAATAAGGATTTCGCGCGTAAGCCTTCCAGGGATCGCGCATGTAGGGCGGCTCGACCGGGGCAGCCTGCGCCATGACGATGACTTTGGGAACCTTGAGCCTGGTATCCTGGGCACAGGCGCCGCTCGCGAATGCTATCATCGCTGCCGTCGCGACCGCCCACGTGTAACCGGACACCGCTTGCATGATCATCCTCATTGATAGCCCCGGGCCATTACGGATCGGGCGGATCGGCGCCACAGCCGATATGGTCGCGATCGTCGATTATTGCAGGGCGCGGCGCGGCACCGACTCGACGGCGCCGAGACGGCGCTTGGTCTCGTCGTAGAGATCGGGCGCAAGCGGCCCGTGCTCCAGGGCACGGAGATAGGCCTGCAGGTGCGCCGGGCCGATCCCGGTGTGAGCCCGCTCGCTCATGCTTTTTGTTCGAGCACGGCCCCTTGGTTCACGATCGCCGCTAGGCGTCCCTCTCAATAGCCGCGCAGGAACGCGAGGACCTGCGCGGTCCACTCGGCCGGCTTCTCGAAGGGCGGCCAGTGCCCGCAATTGTTGAGCAGCACGAGGCGCGAGTCGGCGATGTGGTTGAGGATCGCGATGCTGACCTCGAACGGCACCATCCTGTCGTAACGCCCGTGGATCAAGAGGACGGGCGCCTGGACGCCGCCGAGGTCTTGTGTGTAGTCGTGCGGCAGGCTGACCGATTGGCGGCGCGCCTCGATGAACTCGGGCGACCAATTGTGCGCCCGGTGGATATAGTCCACCAGCTCGTCGGTCACCAGGCTCCCGTCGTCGATGTGCACGGAGAGGTAGTGCGCGATGTTCTCGCGGCTCGGGTCATCGAGCGCCTGGCGGGTGGCCCGGCTGCCCTCCGAGGGACGATTGGCCAAGAGATAGCGATCGCCGCCGGTGCCGATGTGCGAGCCGCCCATCACGAACTTGCCGACCCGCTCGGGGTAGGTGATGGCCGCTACCATCGCCGATTGCCCGCCCTGCGAGTTGCCGACCCAGTATGCCCGCTGAATGCCGAGGGCGTCGAGCAACGCGACCGCGGTCCGAGCCTGGAGGGCGTGCACGCCCTCGCGGTAGACGATCGGGCCCGTCTTCGAAAAGTTCGGCAGGTCCATCAGGATGCAGCGGAAGTGCTGCGAAAGCAGGCCCACCGTCTTGTGAAACGTGATCCACGCGGTGGTGCCGGGACCGTACGAGTGGAGGAACAGCACCGGCTCGCCCTCGCCCACGTCGTGGTAGTGGACCGTCATGCCTCCGGCCGCGACGGTCCTGCTGGTGCTCGCCTCGGTGAGGCCATTCGAGGCGACGAACGGCGTGTCTTCCTCCCGAACCGAGGGCCTGCGAGCGGCGTAGGGTGGGTGAGCCCGGCAAGAGCCGGGCGTAACCCACCGCCATTCGGCCTCGGCGGGTTACGCTAGCTGCGCTCGCTAACCCGCCCTAATTCCCCGCGAGGTCAGCATCACCGAGGATTAGGCGGCGGCTCTTTCGCGCTGCGCGGTCTTTACGCGGGTGAGCATCGCAGCGGCGTTGCGGTGCAGGATCTGCTCGCGCGCTTCCTCGCCGATCTGTGCTTCCGCGAGCGCCTTCCGTGTCCAGTCGCAGCCGAACTCGGTGCCGTCGGTGCCGCATACGATGCGCTCGGCGCCGTAGAGGCTCACGGCCGCCTCGATCGCGCGCGGGCCGAACGAGTTGCAATCCACGTACACCTTCGCCTTGCGGACGCGCGACGACGGCAGCTCCTCATTCGGCGTGTCGAGCAGGCAGCGGTGGTCCATGCGCTCGACCTCGTAGGGAAGGTTTCCGCCCAAATTGTGGACCTGGATCATCGCGTCGGGGTAGTCCGCAAGGTAGTCGGTGAGACACAATGTCACCATCACCGAGGAGAGGCTCGCCTGCATGTCGAGCGTGCCGTTGCGGCGGCGCGCGTTGTCCGTGTCGCTCGCGACCTTGGGGAAAGCGTCGCCCGGCCGCGGACCGTGGTGGATGAAGAGAGCCGCGTGGTGACGGTTCGCGACTTCCAGCAGCGGACGCATCGCTTCGCCGTCCTTGCGCGTCAGGAAGTAGTTGCCCGGTATCTGCGCGCCGATCATGCCCGGCAGCCCGAGCGCCCGCTCGAACTCGGCGGCGGCGGCGGACATGTCCGTCAAGGGCAACGCAGCGTAGGCGGCAAAGCGGCCGGGATGCTCCTGGCAAATCGCGGAAAGCCCGTCGTTGACGATCCGGCAGAGCGGCTCGGCCTCTTCTAGCGGCTGGGCCTCGATCCAGCAGAACGAGCCGAGGAGTGACAGCACGCTCGTCTGCACCCCCTGGCGGTCCATCCGGGCGAGATGGAATGCGACGTCATCGAAGGCCTTCGCGAGCGGCTCTTCGCCCATCCGTCCTGACTTCAGCACCTCGCCGCCGTCCTCATTGCGCAGAATGCGCGGTTCCCTGGTACGAGCGCGCAGAGCGTCGGCTATTTCGGCGGGTCTCCAATGGGCATGCATGTCGATCATGGTCATGGCTTTTTCCTCCGCGGGCTGTCCCGCAGCTTAACCCCACAGCGGCTCGCCGCAAAGTACGAACAACTCTCAAGATCGCTCGATGGCACCAGCCGACCACGTGGCTTCTTGCTGCGCCGCGGGGTCTTGCCGAGGTCCACGTGACCGTCGAGGAGGCCAGGCAGCACCAGGCCGCGGCCGATACCGAGGATCGGCTCGCGGTTCGAGAAGGGTAGGGGGCGCGGCGTCCTCGCCGAGCCCCAAATGCAACCATCCGGTCTATTGGCCCGGGACCGGATCGTGTGGGTGACGCAGCGGCGTCCACCGCAGGCCCAGCCGCGTGACATCGCCGAGCACGTCGTCGCCCGCCGGGACCCTGCCGTTTTCGATCCATGCGACCAAGTCGTCGAAAGCCCGCTCGCGCACCGCGTTCTCGATCCCGCAATGACCAGGCCGGCGCACCGCGCGCTGTACCAGCAGGTTTGAGGTGCCGACGCTCTCGGTGCGCCGGCGGTAATCCTGCTCGAGGCGGAAAGGTACGCGGAAATCCGCGGTTTCATGGAGCGACATGACCGGAGCCCGGATCTTGCCGGTGAGCTCGGCAAAGACCGGGTTGACTTCATACGTTCGCGCGCCGGCTGGGGGCGCAACACGCGGTATCTCACGATTGAGGGTTGTTGCATCGACCCCCAGCCCCGGGTCGATTTCGTAGCGGATGTGCCGGGTATCGGCGTGACGCGCGAATTCCCGGGCGTACGCCGGTCCCGGGTCGCGCGGACTGAGGTTCCTTACATAGCGTTCCAGCAGCCCCTCGAGGCGCAACGGCACATCGCCGCCCGAGAGATGCTTGATGACGCTGTCGAAGCGCCGGCCGCGCTCGGTGTAATAGCCCGGCTCCCCCATCAGCTCGAGCCACGGCCCGTTCACCAGCCTGTCGAATTCCGGGCGCGGCGTGTCGAGCAGCGGCAGTCCGGAGAAATATTCTGCGGCTGCTGTATAGGCGCGCCGCCAGTCGACGAGCCCGACGCCGTCGATGGCGCCGCACTCGATCAGCGCGCCCTGATACACCTCGGGGTACAATTCGAGCGAAGCGATGCTGATGTGCCCGCCCATCGATTGCCCGTGAATGATCGTCCAGCGCGGCGGGCCGAACCGGTTGATGAAATGCGCGCGCAGTGTCAGTAGATCGAGCAGGAACCAATCGGGCCGATATCCCCACGCGCGATAGCCCGATGCGGCCCAGGCATAGCCGCGCTCGGTCAGGTGGGCGTCGAGCGGCGAGCTGCGCACCGTGCCATTACCGGATCCTTCGCCTTCGTAACCATGCGCGAACATGACGAGGCCGCCATTCCAGTCGGGCGGCACGTTGATCGTGTAGGTCGCGCTCCCCAGCACGCCGTCGTACCGTCCCGGCGCCGAGGCGGCGCCGGCGAGTTCGGCGCCCAAAAGCAGGAAGAGGGCAACGACGGTAAAAGAGAGGGCGGCGCGTCCGATCACGTTCGATCGCCTAGATAAAGGCCCGCCCACCGCGCTCGCCGGCGAAGGCGAGTTTGGGGGTGGTACCGCCGAGAGGCTTGGCGGTGTCGGACAGGCGCATGCCGGAAAGGACCCGCTGCTGCACTGGGCGACGACGCGCGCCGAACCTCGGGATCGGGTGGATCTCTGCCCTTCGCGTTCCGGACCGGCTATGTCTGGTTTGCCATCGCACCGCGGGCATCTTGTGGGCTTGGACTTGTTAGAGACCGAACCGTCACTGAGCTCAGCGGCCACTGATCGACGAACCTCGCCGGAGCCTAGCCGGTTTGCGCGGATCTTCACACTCGCGGCGTCGTCCTTCGCCACCAGCGCACGGATGCGCGGGATCAGCTGCCCTTGGGGGCGGAGAGGGTCGGGGTGAGGTGGGGGAGCCCCGTCCCTAACAGCCGAGCTACCCACCTCATCCTCCCGGCGCAGCCACGCCGGAACCCCTCTCTCCCCCCGCAAGCGGGCGGAGAGAGGCTTCCGGCCGGATTTCTGCCGGTGACTCGTTGCCCCAATGCAGTTCATCACGAACCAGGCTCGGAGGGGGTATCGCGGTTTTTCGGCGCCGATATCGTCGCCATCTTCTCGTCAAGATCGAGGTCTATCATTTCTGTTAGGGTGGCAGAGGTGGGACGCCGCTACGGGTGGTCCGGACGCCGCCACGGGTGGTCCGGTGGGCGGCTGCGAGGTCCGCCGGCTCTCCCTGCTCCCTCCCTCAGGGCCTCGATTTCGCTCCCTGCTAAGACCGCGGGACCGCTCCGGGTTTGGCTTATTAAACCATTGATAGGAAAAGGTTTATGGCGATACGCTCGACGATTTTCGGATTGGTACTCGATTTTTCTCCCTGTTCTCAGGGAGGCCTCAGCTCAGATCGATCGCGTAGCGCTTCAGGACCTCGAGGGGGACGACCTCCAGGGTCGCCTCGTGGGTCGCCGTCAGCCTGACCTTGGGCGCCTTCCCGGCTTCGAGCGCCTCTTTCCACCGCTCGGCGCAGAGACACCAGCAGTCGCCCGGCTCGAGGCCCGGGAAGCCGAATTCGGGCATCGGGGTCGAGAGATCGTTGCCGGCCGCTCTCGAGAACGCCAGAAACGCGGCATCGACTTTTGTGCACACAGTGTGCAACCCCAAATCCTCGGGGCCGGTGTTGCAGCTGCCGTCGCGGTAGAATCCGGTCATCGGCTTGGTGCAGCATTCGGCCAGAGGTTCGCCGAAGACGTTGCGGGCATCGGTCATGGGCAAGGCTCCTTAGGGTTTCAACTCATGCCGGGCGGCGCTCCGCGCGTTCGGCCAGCCGACTTTCGATGGCATCCCAGATCTTGGGGGCGATCTCGATGCCGGAGAGCCGCGCGATTTCCTGGATGCCGGTCGGCGAGGTGACGTTGATCTCGGTCAACCAGTCGCCGATCACGTCGATGCCGACAAAGACGAGCCCCTGGGCGCGTAACGTCGGCCCGATCGCAGCGCAGATTTCGCGGTCCCGTTCGCGCAGCTCGGTCTTCACGGGGAGGGCGCCGACATGGAGGTTGGCACGCGCCTCGCCCTCGGGCGGCACCCGCATCACTGCACCCGCAGCCTCGCCTTCGACGAGCACGATGCGCTTGTCGCCCTGACGCACTTCGGGCACGTAGCGCTGCGCCATCACCGGCTCGCGTTGGATCTGCTCGTACATCTCGAGTAGTGCAGTCAAGTTTTCGTCGCCCGGCCGCAGACGGAACACCCCGGCTCCGCCATTGCCGAACAGCGGTTTCAAGATGATGTCCCCGTGCTCCTTCCAGAAGGCGCGGATCTCGTCGCGGTCGCGGGTGAGCAAGGTCGGCGGCATCAGCTCTCTGAAGCGCAGCACAAAAAGTTTCTCCGGCGCATTGCGTACCGCAGCGGGATCATTGACGACGAGCGGGCCGTCCTCCGGCAGCAGTTCGAGAAGATGCGTCGCCGTGATGTAGGCCATGTCGAACGGCGGGTCCTGCCGCATCAGGATGATGTCGAACCCGGCAAGGTCGAGCTCTTCGAAGGCGCCGAAACGATGGTGGTTGCCATGAATTCGGGCGACTTCGAGCCGACGGCCGCGGGCATAGAGCCGCCCATCCCGCAAGGTCAGGGCTTCCGGCAAATAGTGAAACAAACCATGTCCGCGCTGCTGCGCCTCAAGGGCCAAAGCAAAGGTCGAATCCGCGTCGATGTTGATCGTGTCGATCGGATCCATCTGGATGGCGACGGCGAGCGACATACCGACCTCCGGTCTCGGTTCCGACTGATATATCACGCTTGGCGTGATACGATCATAGCACTGGGCCTTATTTCCCGACCTTGACCGACCAGCGTAACAAAGCCCGCGCCGGGCGCCCGGGAATACGCCGGATCGTGAGTGGTGAAGAGCACGCCGACGGGCGGCTCATGTGGAATTATCCCGCGGTAGAACACTTTATTAACAAAACGCTGCCCCCGCGATTTTCCGCCTTCGCGCTTTCGCTTTTGAAACTTCTAACATGAAAGATGTCACAAAATAAAATTCTCTGCCCCTAGTAATAACTCCCGCACAACCGAACAACGCCTTCGCCGCGAACGGGCGGCGTTAGCTGAGCCGACGACAGTCGGGAAAACCATGGTTAACAACTAAAGGAGCGGGCGGTGTTGACATCTGAGTTTTGCCCTGTTTAGCTTGGCCTGTTCCCCCCTGTCCTACCCGGATGCATCGGCAACAATCCGGGACGACACCGATCTCCATCCCCTAGGCTGATCCAATACCATTGGAGTGGCAGCGCGACCGCTCGCCTTCGCGCCGGGATGTGCAACAAAAAGGAGACAATGCCGGATGCTTATGCGTCGAACTATCGGCATTTCCGTCGCGTTTTTGGTGATCTCTACCGGCGCGATGGCCGCACCGCCCGATAAGGCGGCCTCCCACCATCCCGACCAGCCGTGCAGCGACAAATCCCAGCGAGCGGCACCGCGGACCGGCAAAACCCAAGTGGTTTCCATCAAGCCCTCCGGCTCCCGCGCGCGCGTCACCCGTCATGGCGCGGCGACACGGCCTCGTCAGGCAGTCGCACGCCTTGCCACCCATCACGACGATGAAGCGGCTCCTGCGCGGCCATTGGGAGGCCGGGAGATCGGCAAAGCGGCTTGGTACAATCACGTCGGTTCCCGCACGTCGAGCGGAGAACCCCTCGATACCGTGACGCCCACCGCCGCCCATCGCACATTGCCGCTTTACTCTTACGCCAGGGTGACACACCTCGACAGCCGCCGCTCGGTGGTCGTCAAGATCAACGACCGCGGCCCATGGACCCGCCGGTTTATCATCGATCTTTCACCGCGCGCCGCCGACGAGCTCAATATGCGAGGCGCCGGAGTGGCGGCCGTCATGATCGAACCCGTAACGGGGCCGACCGAAGCTGCGGGTACAACTGCCGTTATGCGAAACTCTAGCGCGGTTGTGACGCAATAGCACTCGCCCGGCCGACAATCCGGTCCGGCTCTACGGCTTTCGGCGATCGTCCCGATACGAGGGCATCAGCCGTCGGCCGGCTCGAGATGCAGATGCCACTCGATACGCCGAACGCGTTCCTCGAGTTCGCTGATCAGTATGCCATGGCCGAGGACCGACGCGTGATAATGGGTCAACGTCTCGCGCAACCCTGCCAGGTCGGCCGAAAGGTCGGCGAATTTGCGGTCGTGGGCGTTGACGACCGCGGCAAGCTCATCGAGCTTGCTGCTGTGCCCGTTAACGACGCTGATCAGCTCATCGAGCTTACCGGTGTGCTCGTCGAACCGGCGATCGCGCTCGTCAAATCGGCGATCGTGCTCATCGAGCCGGCTCATAATTGTGTCGAACCGGCGGTCATGCTCGTCGAATCGGCGATCATGCCCGGCAACGATCCGAGCGACTTCGGACAGAAGCTGGTAGATCGCCGAGCTGTCGGGACCGTCGTGTCCGCTCATTCCTGCCTCACCTCGACATTTTTGCCGTCGGGCCGCTATCCGGGTGGGTTGTGCTCGAAAAACTCGATGTCTTCGGGACGCGGCTTCCAGTTGGGGTTGCTCGGCCATTCCTTTGTGCGGCCCGACATCCCGTCGCCGTAACGCACCCGGAATAGCAGGGTTCGACGCGGGCCATTGACGTATTCGTGCAGTTCGCCACGGGGATGGACGACAAAGCTTCCGGGTTTGAGCGCAATCGTCTCGGTTGGCGTACGCATCATGCCGCCGCCCTCGAAGCAGAAGTAAATCTCCGTCGCGTCGGGATGACAGTGATAGGGACTGGTCTGGCCCGGTTCCCAGCAGGCGATCGTCACATCGCCTTCGCCGGTGGTACCGAGGACCCGTTCCACATGCTTTTTTGCGTCGAACCGCTGCTCGGCCGGCAAACTGAAAGCGTACATCTCTGACCCCCTGCGATCGCCGCACGCTAAACCGCTTCCCCGCCGAGGGGCAAGCCGGATCCCGATCGTACTGGACGCAGTGGCTGGGTCGGCCTTAGCCTTGCCGAGGATCATTGCCGGGAGGAAGGGATGACGCAGGCGAGCCGCCTTCGCACATTGCTGCGGCGCGACGGGATGGTGGTGGCCCCGGGTGCCTATGACTGCATCACCGCTAGGCTGATCGAACAGGCTGGATTTGCCGCCGTCTATATGACCGGAGCCGGCACCGCGGCGAGCTTGGGATATCCCGATTTCGGCCTCGTCACCATGTCGGAGATGGTGGCCAATGCCAGGCGGATTGCGGGCGCCGTCGAGGTCCCGGTCGTCGCCGATGCCGACACCGGCTACGGCAATGAGCTCAACGTCTTTCGCACGGTGCGCGAATTCGAGCGCAGCGGAGTCTCGGGAATTCATATCGAGGATCAAGAATTCCCGAAGAAATGCGGCCACCTCGAAGGCAAAGAGATCGTCTCGCGAGAGGATTACCTGGCAAAGATCCGCGCCGCCGTCGCCGCCCGCAGCGACCGGGACTTCACCATCATCGCGCGCACCGACGCGCGCGCCGTTGCCGGCTTCGACGAGGCGATCGCCCGCGCCAACGCCACCTTGGCCGCCGGCGCCGACATGGTGTTCGTCGAGGCGCCGCAAACATTAGAGGAAGTCGCGGCGGTCCCCCGTCTGGTCGACGGGCCTTGCCTCCTCAATGTCGTGCGCGGCGGCAAGACACCGGATCTGGATCTGCGCGAGGCCGAGGCGATGGGCTACAAGTTCGCCATCGTGCCAGGACTTCTGCTCCAGAGTGTGGTCGGCATTTGTGACCAGATGCTCGTCGGCTTGCGCTCGACGGGCCGCCATCCGCGGCCTCCAAAGGAGATCACGGTGTCCGAGATGTTCCGGCGATTTGGTGCCGACGAGTGGGACGCGCTGCGCGGGCGCTTCCGCACCGCACCCCATCCCTGCTGAACTGCTCAGGCGGCTTTGGCGAAGTCGCCGCGGTCGTGGGGCGCGGCGAAATCGAGTTCGGGGCCGAGCGGGATGATCCCGCTCGGATTGAGATTGGGCATACCGCCATAATAGCCGAGCTTGATGCCGAGCATGTCGACGGTCTCGGCGACGCCCGGCATCTGATAGATTTCGCGCAGATAGTTCGACAGGTTGTGATAGTCGGCAATGCGGCGCAGATTGCATTTGAAGTGGGAGTAATAGACCGCGTCGAACCGCACCAATGTCGGGAACAACCGTAAATCCGCCTCAGTGAAACGGTCACCGGCCAGATAGCGCTGGCGGCCGAGCCGTTCTTCGACCTCGTCGAGCGCCGCAAACAACTTGTGGAAACTCGCCTCGTAAGCCGGTTGGGTTCGGGCAAAGCCGCAGCGATAGACGCCGTTGTTGATATTCTCATAGACCATGGTGTTGACGGTATCGATCGTGGCGCGGAGCGCCTCGGGATAGAAATCGACCGCCGCATCGCCAAACTCATCGAACTCCCGATTCAGCATGCGGATGATCTCTGACGATTCGTTGTTGACGATCGTGCGTGTCTCACGATCCCACAACACCGGGACGGTGGCGCGGCCGGTGTAGTCGGAGTTGGCCGCGCTATAGACCTGATGCACGTGAAAGAGGCCGTCGATCGGTTGGATGTCGTCCAATCCGCGGGAGTAGGCCCAGCCCTCGCCCTTCGGCAGATCGGATTGCAGGATCCCGATCGTGCTTTCGAGCCGCTTGAGCTTGCGCATCAGCGCCGTGCGGTGGGCCCATGGACAGGAGGGTGCCGTGACCAGCGTGTAGCGCCCTCCCTCCGCCTTGAAGCCGGACGAGCCGTCGCGACTGACGCGGTCGCGGAAACGCGAATCCGGGCGCACAAAGCTGCCATCGCTGCCCGTCATCCCCAGCTCTGCGCGGGGTGGGTCCTCCTGATGCCAGATGCCGTTCACGAGCATGCCCATCAGTGGTCTCCGTTTAGGTGGAGCCGCATCGCGGCGCGATGCCGATTTGTATATTCTCGAACCGGGCATTTTGGGAGGTATCGTGTTGAAGCCGCCGATCTTGACCGAAAAGCATTTCGCGGCGCCGTCCGTCTTCGAGCCGGGAAATCTGCTGCGTGAGGCGCGCCGCCAGAAAAATTTGCCGAGCGCCGAAGTGCCGGAAATCTGCATTCTCGATCCGGACGGCGACATCGTACGCACCCTTCACAGGGCCAGCCGAACCCGCCTTTCACCGGGCTGGGCGTGCTACCACACCGATCTTTTCGAATTCGAGCATGCGGGCGAACGCTTCGGCATAATCGGCTGCGCCGTGGGCGCTTCGTTCGCGGTGCTCGTCGCAGAACAGCTGTTCGTTTCGGGCTGCAGGTTCCTGGTCAGCATGACCTCGGCGGGACAAATCGTGCAACAAGCCCCGCCGCCCTATTTCATGCTGATCGATCGCGCCCTGCGCGACGAAGGCACGAGCTATCACTATCTGCCGCCGGCAGAGTTCGTCGCCGCCGAGGAGAGACTGGTCGAAGCGGCAATGAAGGCATTGGCGAGGTCCGTGCAGCCGGTCTATCGCGGCGCGAGCTGGACCACCGACGCGCCGTTTCGCGAGACTGCCGCAGCCATCGCGCACTGCCGCGGGCGGCAGGTGCTGGCGGTCGAGATGGAAGCGGCAGGGCTTTATGCGTTCTCCCGTGCGCGTCGCCGGTCGGTCTTGTGCTTTGCCCATGTCACAAACCAAATGGCGGTCGTCGAGGGCGATTTCGAAAAAGGTGAGGCCGATGGCAGCTCTGCTTCGCTGAGCGTGATTATGGCCGCTGCGAGCGCTTGGCGCGACTTGGCAACGCACGAGCGCAGCTGTGCTGATCGAGGGAGGTCCGCCGAATGAACCCCGATCCGATTTCCGACGTCGTCGCTTTCCTGCAGCAACCCGGTTGGACCACCGGAATATTCTGGCTGCTCGCTCTCGCCAGCGTTGCGATAGCGGTTTATGCCTTCAGCACGATCCCGAGCCAGCGCCGCGTTAGTCATATCTGCGACTGGGCCTTTCGTTTTCTGATCGGGTGCATGTGGTGGCAGCAGACTCTGTGGAAGCTGCCGCCGGCCTATACCGACCACCCCGAGCAGCCTTTCGGCGAAACCGGACTGGCCTACTGGATGGGAGTCATGGGGAAGTACGCCGCGATTCCGGCTCAGGCCGATTTTGTCAACAACATCGTACTGCCGCATTTCTATCTGTTCGCGCCGATGGTCTACGGTCTCGAGGTGCTGACCGCGGTGTCGCTGCTCCTCGGGCTTTACGTGCGTCTGTGGGGGATGGTCGGCGCGCTGCAGATCATCAATCTATGGCTCGGCCTCTACAGTGCTCCTGGCGAGTGGCCTTGGACCTATTTCTTTCTTCTGCTGCTGATGCTGATATTCGCTCTGCATCGCTATGGCCGCAGGCTCGGCCTCGACGCGATCATCCTCGCGCGATCGCAAACCCGGAGCCTCGTCGGCCGGATGTTTCTCGCGGTCACGACTTGAAGGACAGCCGACGCGGCGAACCCCTGCAAGCAGGCGGCATCAATTCAACAAGCGGAAGGAATTAGCGGCCTCGGCAGTTATCCCGAATTTTCTGACACGAAAACGATAGGAATGAGCCGATGACCCCGACCAGCATTGGACAGCGAGAGACCCTCGCCGCATCAACTGAGGCCCGGCGCCTGAAGGCGGCTCGCAAGGGCACTCCTTGGCGGCGCTGGGGGCCGTATTTGAGCGAGCGGCAATGGTGAACGGTACGCGAGAATTACAGCGAGAACGGCGATGCCTGGGGCTACTTCCCGCACGACCACGCGCGCAGCCGGGCCTATCGCTGGGGCGAGGACGGGCTTGCCGGGTTTGGCCACGACCAGCTGCTGCTGTGCCTCGGGCTCGCCTTGTGGAACGGCCACGCCCCGATCTTGAAGGAGCGGCTCTTCGGGCTGACCAATGCCGAGGGCAACCACGGCGAGGACGTCAAGGAGCTCTACTACTACCTCGACGGCACCCCGACCCATTCCTACATGCGCATGCTCTACAAGTACCCGCAGGCGGCATTTCCCTACGCCCGGCTGGTCGAGGAGAACCGGCGGTGGGGGCGGGATGAGCCGGAGTTCGAGCTGATCGACACCGGGGTCTTCGACGACAACCGCTATTTCGATGTCGAGATCGAGTACGCCAAGGCCGATGTCGACGACATCCTGATGCAGGTGACGGTGCACAACCGCGCGGCCGAGGCTGCTGCATTGCATGTGCTGCCGCAGCTCTGGGCCCGCAATACCTGGTCGTGGAAGCCCAATTCGATGAGGCCGTAGTTGGTCGGGCGCGACCATTCGATCTCGGTTGACCACCCGGGGTTCCCGCCGCTACAGCTTATGTGTGAGGGTGATCCTGAGCTGCTGTTTTGCGAGAACGAGACCAACAGCCGTCGGTTGTACGGCACCAATGCAGTCGGCTTCTTCAAGGACGGGATCAGCGACTACGTTGTCGGTGGCGTTCTCGCAGCCGTCAATCCGGATCGACTCGGCACCAAGGCCGCGGCGCTCTATCGGCTGACTCTGCCAGCCGAAGGACTGCGTCGACGGCTTGCCCCTGGCACGCCCGGGTTAGCGGATTTCGACGCGGCGATGCGCCAGCGCCGGACCGAGGCGAACGAATTCTACGACGCTCTGCAGCGCGACATTGCCGACCCCGACACCAAACTGGTACAGCGCCAGGCGGCCCGCCGGCATGCTGTGGTCGAAGCAGCTTTATTGCTTCGACATCCCCGAGTGGGTACGCGGCGATCCGCTGCAACCCGAACCGCCGCGGTCGCGAAGGCAGGGACGCAACGGCGACCGGCTGCACCTGAATAATGCCGACATTGTCTCGATGCCGGACAAATGGGAGTATCCTTGGCACGCCGCCTGGGACCTCGCTTTTCACTGCGCGACTTTGGCGTTGGTCGACCTGGATTTCGCCAAAGACCAGCTGCTCCTATTGACCCGGGACTGGCACATGCACCCGAACGGGCAGCTGCGTATGAATGGTTGTCAACCCGCCGGTGCATGCCTGGGCGGCCTGGCGGGTTTATCAGCTCGATCGCGAGCCGAGGCGGGAACGGCGATCGGGACTTTCTCGGGCGCATCTCTCACAACCTGATGCTCAATTTCACCTGATGGGTAACCGCAAGGATGCCGACGGGCGCAACATCTTCCAGGGCGTTTCTCGGGCTCCACAATATCGGTTTGTTCGACCGCAGCGCCCCGCTGCCGACGGGTGGTCGCATCAACCAATCGGACGATACCGCCTGGATGGCGATGTACACGCTGAACCTGATGCGGATCGCGCTCGAATTGGCCACCGAAAATCACGTCTACGAGGACATAGCGACAAACAGGACGAGCTCTATTACGACTGCTTATGCCCGCCGCTGTGGGTGTGCTCGATGGTCGGGCCGATCCCGCTGTTCGCAGTCGAGTGCTCGACGGCTGCGTTTTCAGCAAGCTGCCCGAATTCACCCCTCGGCTGCGCTGGTTTCTCGAAGACCGGCAGGATCTAGCGCGCCTGGTATCGCGAGAAGAATTCCGAAGAACGGCACTTGTTGTCACTGTTGCGCGGCCGCCGCATGAAACGCCTCTTGGTGCGTATGCTCGACGAGACTGAGTTCCTGTCCGATTTCGGCATCCGGGGCGTCTCCAAGCATCACGAGCGCAACCCGTTTGTTTTCGAGCATGCCGGGAGCCGTTTCGGTATCGGCTATGTGCCAGGAGAATCGGACCCGGCTCAGTTCGGCGGCAAGTCGAACTGGCGCGGGCCGATCTGGATGCCGGTCAATTACCTGATCATCGAGTCGCTGCGCCGCTTCCACCGCTATTACGGCGATGAATTCCGCGTCGGGTGCCTCGCCGGGTCCGGGCGGTATCTCAACCTGGGTGACGTGGCGGCCGAGCTTTCGCGCGGCTTGTCAGGGCTTTTTCTGCTCGACGCCAACGGCAGAAGGCCCGGTATTCGGCGACTCGCCGCGCCATGCTGACGACCCTGCCTTCCGCGATAATGTGCTCTTTTACGAATATTTCCACGGCGACACCGGGCGCGTGCGTCGGAGCCGCCCATCAGACTGGCTGGACCGGCCTCGTCGCGCTACTGCTGCAGCAGCAGGACGCCGTCGTCGCTGTCCAGCCAATTGAGCCGATCGCCGCCGCGCCGGCCAGACTACTCGACGCCGCTGAATGAGGCGCCTCTAGCCGGGCGACATTAAGCCTCTGTAGACGGTGACGGCTGCTTCGATAAAATCGTGGATTCTGGCGCGTGGCTCCGCTACCGAGAGGACCGCCTCGCCGGTTGCTACCGCCCCGACGAAACCTAGGGGTGCCAATGTTCGGGGCGGGGAATACTCGGCAGCGCGTCCGCCGGCGGCGCTGGCCACGGGCTGATGTAAGAATAGGGGTGAGGGTAGTGCGCCTCACCCGGACTTATACCGATCCCTATTGCGGCAGCGGTCTCGGCTTCGCCCGTCCTGAGGGATAGCAACATCGCAATGTCGACTGATGGGCCAGCACCTGACCTCGCTGGTCCCCTTCCCGATGCCGATGAGCCGGGACCTCGTCTCGCCGAGTATGTCGATCTCAGTGCCGAGGTGAGTCTCGGTGCACTGACCGAGAGCCGTCAGGTGGAGTTCACCGCCTCCCAAGACGGCAGATCGTATTTCGTTACTCTCGGCCCGCTGCGCTTCGACAATTGGATCGTCGCCACCGTCATTCCGGCAAGCGACTTCCTGGCGACCATCGAGCGCAACGCCAAGATTGTACTTGCCGTGTTGGTAGTATTAACCCTGGTGATGGCGTCGTTGGCAATTTTAGCGGCCAATAGACTGATCGGCGCACCGCTGCTGGGCATTCTCGGCCAGCTCAAGCATATCGAGAGCTTTCAACTGGACAAGGTCTCCCGGCTGAGCTCGCCGCTGCGCGAGCTCGACAATCTCTCCGCCCGCTGACGCAGATGAGCCGAGGGCTCGCCGCCTTCCAGAAGTACATTCCGACCGCGCTTGTTCGTACCCTAGTCGCGCGCGGCGTCGAGGCTCGACTCGGCGGTCGCCAACAGATCCTGACTGTGCTGTTCACCGACATTGTCGGTTTCACCGGGCTCTCGGAGCAGCTCGGCGACGCGATCGTGCCGGTGGTCAGCGAATACCTCGAGCTAACCTCTTCTGCGATATCGGCTCCTAACGGCACGATCGACAGGTTCATCGGCGATGCGGTGATGGCCTTCTCGGGTGCTCCGACGCCGAACGACCGGCACGCGGTCGATGCTTGCGCTGCGGAGGGGAAGATGGACATCAGGGAAACCACGATCGTTCGCCGGCACGACATCACTGCGATGTCGCTGATGGGCCAAAAGGCACTCGTCACCGGCGCCAATTCCGGGATCGGCAAGGCGGTCGCCATCGCGATGGCCAAAGCCGGTGCCGCCGATGCCGTCAATTACGTCGTCGGTGACGAGCAGGCCCATGCCGTTGCCGACCAGATCAGGGGGTTCGGCGGCACCGCGACCGCGGTGCGGGCCGATGTTGCTGACGAGAGTCAGGTCGCGGACATGTTCGAGTAAGCGTGCGCCGCGTTCGGCACGCTCGACATCGTCGTCGCCAGTGCCGGCCTGCAGCGCGACGCGCCATTCGCGGAGATGACCCTGGTGCAGTGGAGCACCGTGATCAACGTCAATCTGACCGGGCAATTTCTGTGTGCGCGCGCCGCTGTCCGCGAGTTCCTGCGGCGCGGCCGCAGGCCAGAGGTCTCGCGGGCGCTCGGCAAGATCATCTGCATGAGCTCGGTGCACGAGGTCATCCCGTGGGCGGGCCATGCGAATTACGCGGCCTCGAAGGGTGGGGTGATGATGCTGATGAAGGCAATCGCCCAGGAGCTGGCGCCGCGCGGCATCCGCGTCAACGGGCTGGCGCCGGGGGCGACGCGCACGCCGATCAACACCCCCACGTGGTCGCTTTCAGAAGACCTTGGGGCTCAACGACTTCTACTTCGGCTCGAAGGAAGAGGATTTCCCGCTCGGGCATATCCAGATGCTGGGCAAGACCGACGCGGCGATGTTCCGCGGCGAGAGCCATGGGCCGCTGCCCGGCTTTGCGGCTGGCAAGCTCGCCAGCCACGCACTCGATTTCTGGCTGGTCGAGGATCGCTATCCTCGGCCGATTTTCTCCTCGTTGCACGGTCTCTACAGCACCGGTGGTCTGGCCGCGGCGAGCATAGCGGCGCTCGCCGTCTGGGGCGGTGTCCCGGCTGCCGTCCAAGCGCTGGGTCTGACCGTCATTATTGCTCCGGTGCTGCTCGCCGCCTCGAGAGCCCTGCTGCGCGGTGAGGTCGCCAGCGCCGATCGGGTCGGTGTGCTGGCGTGGCCTTCGCGCGCCCTGATCAGCCTTGGGGGCGCTGGCGTTCCTGGCCCTGATGGCCGAGGGTGCCGTGGGCGATTGGACCGCGGTCTTTTTGCGCGAATGCGCCGGAGCGGGAATGGACGGCGCGGCTACCGGCTTCGCCGGCTTCTCGCTCGCGATGGCGATCGGCCGTTTCAGCGGCGACTGGGTGCGTCGACGATGGGGTGCGGTCAGCCTGCTTCGGGTCGGCGGTGTGGCAGCGGGTCTCGGCATGGCGATAGCCCTGACCGCACCTGGCCTGATCCCGCGGTGCTCGGGTTTACCCTCTTTGGCCTCGGCCTTGCGAATATGGTCCCGGTGCTGTTGGGCGCCGCCGGCAGCGCCCAAGATGTGACGGCAGGCTTGGGCATAGCCTCGGTCGCCACGGCCGGCGACGGCGGACTGCTCGGCGGCCCGCTGATCGGGTTCTTGGCCGAGATCACCGACTTGCGCGTGGCTCTGATCACCATTCTGGTCGGCGTGCTCGCAGTCGCGGTGTTCGCCGGTTCGGTTCGCGAGAATAGGGATGGTGCGAGAGGCGAGCGGCGCAACGCGAGCGGCATCAAAACCATAAGCGATCGGAATTTTACCCCCACCGCATAGCTGACGACATTGGCATCGGCGATGGCGACTTCGCATCGCAGCAAGCAAGGAGCTTATCACATGCACCGCAATCCGGTTTCGGATATTATCGATTTCCTGCTGCAAACCGCTTGGACCACCGCCGTCTTCTGGCTGCTCGTGCTCGCCAGTATCGCCATCGCGGTCTATGCCTTCCGAACGGTGCCCGGGCAGCGCAGCCTCAAGCATGTCAGCAATTGGGGCTTTCGTTTCCTGATCGGCTGCATGTGGTGGCAGCAAAGCCTATGGAAGCTGCCGCCGTTCTACACCGACCACCCCGAGCAGCCGTTTGGCGACACCGGCCTTCTATTGGATCGGCGTGATGGGCAAATCCGCCGCCGTTCCGTGGCAGGCGGACTTCGTCAACAACATCGTGCTGCCGCACTTCTATCTGTTCGCGCCGATCGTCTACGGCCTTGAAGTGCTGACGGCGGTATCGCTGCTGCTCGGTGTCTTCGTGCGCTTTTGGGGCCTGGTCGGCGCATTGCAGATCGCCAATCTGTGGCTCGGCCTTTACAATGCCGATGGCGAGTGGCCGTGGACGTATTTCTTCCTGCTCATGATCCAACTGACCTTCGCGGTCCACCGCTACGGCCGCAGCCTTGGCCTCGACGCGGTCGCCGCTGCTCGCTCACCTATCCGCAGCACCCCGGGCCGGATCCTGCTCGCGGCGGCGACCTGAGGAGGAGCCGGTAGGTCCGCGGCGTTCCGTCGCGCTAGGCGGAGCGGAACGTCAGTAGGCCCGCCGGGTTCTTAGGGTCTGCCATGCAGCGAAAACATCGCAACGATAGCCAATCGGTATTTTCGCCGGGCCCATAAGGTTCCAAATAACGCCAGTGAGGGAAGCCGAAGACGGTGTTCCACCGACGCGAAGCGGGCCGCGCTGAAGGTCCGTCGTCGCGTCAACCCTAATGAGGAGTGACATGAAAACCGGATTGCTCGCCGCCATAGCACTGGCGGTCATTACTGCCGCGAGCCTCTCGCCCGCCATGGCGAATCGGCTTGGCCCTTTCGACACGCGGACGACCGACTGGAGCGACATGTTGGGCCAGAACGGTGTGAACGCCGCCACGCCAACGCCTGGCGGCGGTCATTATGTGTGGGAATACCACTACGGACATAATGGAGAATGGGAGGGACATTGGGTGCCCCAGGCACTAGCCAGCGGGCCGAACCTGTAGTCCACCTCCGAAATTGAAACGAACCGCCCGGTGCCGAAAGGCACCGGGCGTGCTCGTCGAGCTTGTGGTCGGCCCGATTATTCGTGCAGATGAGGCTCGACCAGCCATAGCTGCTTATCGGTTTCGCGGCTGATCTCGGTGAATACATCCGCCGTGTCGGCATCCCCGAACTGTGCGGCTTCGTCGATTGCCTCACGCACCGCCCTGCCGAACGCCGCAAGCGATGTCGACAGCGCATCGACATGTTCCCGTCCGGAGAAGACCTCGCCGGGGTAGACCGGCAGCGCCGCCGATTGCACGGTTACCGCTTGAAGCCTGCCCTCGGCGGTGCCGCCCAGCGCCGTGACCCGCTCGGCGAGCAGATCGCTGAATTCTTCGGTGGCCTCTGCGACTTTGTCGAAGAGTTCATGGAGGGCGATAAAGTTCGGCCCCTTGACATTCCAATGCGCCTGCGTGGCTTGCCGCTCGAGATCGATGGCCGACGCCAGGCTGCGATTGAGCAAACCAACGGATCGGAAGCGGATCGATCGAGGCAGGGTGTTCTTGGTCTCGGTGTAAGCGTTGTTGGTCCGGTTCATAGTCGGCTCCTTTCATTTTGCTGGGCAAAATGTGGAGGCGGAGCCGTGATCGGCCAAAATTTTTTTCCGATTAAGTGAGAAAATCGATTTAAGCTCAAGCGCGTTCCTCGACGAGCCGGCCGAGCTCGGATGCCAGCAAGTCGAACTCGCGCTGACGCCCGGTTCCGCGGCGCCAAATGAGGCCGATTTCCCGGCTCGGCGGCTCCCCGGCGGTGGGTAGGACAGCGAGCGTCGTCCCGCTGAGAATTCCGCCGTCGATGGCAAGCTGCGGCGCCCCAAACCCGTTGTCAACTATCTGCACCAGGGTGTGGAGGCTGGTTGCTTCGACCGGCTCTATCTCCTTCCTGTCCGCCAAACGGCATGCCGCGAGAGCCTGTTCGAGCAAACAATGGCCTTCTTTGAGTAGCAGCAATCCCGTATGCCGCAGTTGTTCGAGGTCGACCGTCTTTCCGCCGGCGAGCGGATGACCGTGCGGTAGGGCTACTTTGAAGGGGTCCTGGAACAGGGTTCGCACCTCGACATTCCCGCAGTCGTAAGGGAGGGCGAGCAACACGATGTCGAGCCTTCCGGCGTGCAGCTCTTCGACCAGCCGCGCTGTCAAGTCCTCGACGAGATAAAGCCTAAGAGCGGGATATGCGCGGCGCAGCCCGGGCAGAATATTCGGCAACAAAAATGGGCCGATGGTCGGGACCACACCCATGCGGAGGGTTCCGCTGAGGGGCTCGCTCTCGGCCCGCGCAGCTTCTACGAGGTCTTCGCCGTCGCGAAGTATTCGTCGCGCGCGCTCGACAATCTCACGCCCTAGCGGGGTCAATACGACCCGACGCTTGGTGCGGTCGACCAAGGATGCCTGAAGGATGTTTTCCAGCTCCTTTATGCTGGCGCTCAAGGTCGACTGCGTGACATGACAAGCTGCGGCCGCGCGACTGAAATGACCGCGCTCGGCGAGCAGGACCAGATGCTGGAGCTGGCGAAAAGTCGGCAGGCTGATCATCGGATCTGGAAGCGGCCCTTCTTAAATCTTGCCTCAAAGTGGCGCGATTGCTGAGAGGAAGAAACCTCGATCGAGACAACAGCGGCCGCTTCCGGAGGACGCGTGGGCGCGAGCGGTTTAGAACACTGCGTGTTGGGGATGGGTCCCGTGCGGGCGCGGCGCCGCACGACGCGCCAAGGATGCGGTGTTCTTCGGCAGGGGCTATACTCCTCTCCGCGGCGTAACGCCGGAGACGGAGAGAGCCATGCAACTGATGTACTTCACCGAGCAGCCGATGTCGGCCTATCCCGCCGATGAGGGTCTGAAATTCGGGGCCACGGCGCTGATGTTCTCCAACAAGTACTTCGATCCGGTCGCCGGCAGCCGGCTCTATAACGAGTACCTGGAGCATTACATCTATGCCGAGGAGATGGGCATCGACGGCTTCATGCTGAACGAGCACCACAACGCGCCGTTCTGCATGCAGGCCAAGGCCAACATCTTCGCCTCGATCCTCGCCGCGGTAACCAAGACTGCGAAGATAATATTGCTCGGCAACCCGTTGCCTTTGGCTGAAAACCCGGTGCGCCTTGCCGAAGAATTGGCGATGATCGACATGATCTCGAAGGGCCGGTTGGTCTCGGGCTTTGTGCGTGGCGGCGGCCAGGAGCAGCTCGCCGCCGGGGTCAACCCGGCCTTCAACCGCGAGCGCTTCCAGGAGGCGCACGATTTGGTCGTCGCCGCGTGGACCCGGCAGGGCCCGTTCCGCTGGGAAGGCGCGCATTACCAGCATCGCGTCGTCAACCCATGGACGGTGCCGTTGCAAAAGCCCCATCCGCGGATATGGATTCCGGGGGTCATCAGCCCCGAGACCATCGTTTGGGCGGCCGAGCACGCCTACCCCTACATCGCGCTCAACACCCCGATCGAACGCACCAAACAGATCTGGCAGATCTACGATAAAGTCGCGGCCGAGGCCGGCTTTACCCCGGGCCCGGACTATCACGGGATGCTGAAGCAGATCCATGTCGCCGAGACCGAGGAGAAGGCGCTCGCCAACGCCGCCCAATTCAGATGGATGCAAGGCGAATTCACCGGCCTCGCCCATCCGGTTTGGAGCACGCCGTCGGGCTATGGCAGTCCGGAGAACCGCCGCGCCTTTGTCGAGTTTGCCTCCGGCCGGTCGAAAAATCCCCGCTACCGCCCGGAGCTGGAAAAACAGCTCGAAGATTTGATGATCATCGCCGGCACGCCAAAGCAGGTGATCGCCAAATTGCGCATCTTGCTCGAAGAGACGCGGCCCGGCATTCTCGGCATGTGGGGGAATGACGGCACCGTATCGCACGAGGACGCCAAGACCTGCATCCGGCTGATGGGCCAGGAGGTGTTCCCGGCGGTGCGCGAGATGGCCAAAGAATTCGGTCTCGAAAGCCCGTTCGAGACCAATCAGCCGGTCAGCCTCGCCTACATGAACGGGGCCAGGGAGCCGGTCCGCGCCGCGGCCGAATAGCTGGAGTGAGTCATATGCCGTCGATCGTCGGGACCTGGAAATTGGCTCGTGCGACCGCTCGCGACGCCGCCGGAGCGGCGTTGTCAGAGCCCTATGGTGGAAAGGGCATCGGCCGGGTGACCTTTACCGCCGAAGGGCGAATGATGTCGGTCGTCTGCGACGGGCGCCCGGAATTGCCGGCCGGCACCGCGCGCGAATACAGCTCCTATTGCGGTAACTACACCTTCGACGGCTCGCGGCTCGTCACCCGGGTCGACGCCGCATCCGATCCCAGCCGCATCGGCAGCGACCAGGTGCGCGGCGTGCGCTTCGAGGACGGGCGCATGATTCTTTCGCCGCCGCCGCGCCGGGCCGGCGAGCGCGAGGAATACCGGGAGATAATTTGGGAGCGCATTGCCGAGGAGTAGCAGTCGTTTGACGCGCGGTGAAGGAGAGCCGGTAATGATCGTCGGAGCGGGTCAGTATAAATACCGGGTCAATGCCGACTGGGCGAAATTGCCCGACGGGTGGTCGTTCAAGGAGGTCGGCGGGGTCGGGGTCGACAGCAACGACAAAGTTTATGTCTTCAATCGCGGCGAGCACCCGATGATGGTCTTCGACCGCGCCGGCAATTTTCTACGTTCATGGGGCGAGGGGCAATATCCGCGGGCCCACGGCGTCCACATGGCGCCGGACGATACGATGTTCCTGACCGATGACGGCGGTCATTTCGTGCGCAAGGTGACACTCGACGGCAAGGTCCTGCTCGAGCTCGGCGTTCCCGGCAAGCCCGCACCCTATATGAGCGGCGAGCCGTTCCACCGCTGCACCCACACCGCCCTCTCCCCGAAGGGTGAGATCTACGTCTCCGACGGCTATGGCAACTCCCGCGTCCACAAATATTCGCCCGACGGCAAATTGCTGATGTCGTGGGGCGAGCCCGGCACCGGCGAGGGCGAGTTCAATATTGTCCACAACATCTGCACCGACGCCGACGGCTGGGTCTATGTCGCCGATCGCGAGAACCACCGGGTCCAGGTGTTCGACGGCAACGGCAGGTTCGAGACCCAGTGGAAGAACCTGCACCGGCCGTGCGGCATATACATGCCCTATGCTCACCGGCCGATCTGCTACATCGGCGAGGTCGGCCCCGCCGCCGCCGTCAGCCGCGACATCCCCAATCTCGGGCCGCGGGTCAGCATCGTCGACCATGAGGGCAAATTGATCGGCCGGTTTGGTGACACGCCGGCCGGCACCGAACTCGGCAAGTTCCTCGCACCGCACGGGCTCGCGGTCGACCGGCACGGCGACATCTATGTCGGCGAGGTTTCGTGGACCGCCTGGCCGCAGATCTATCCGAGCCAGCCGCACCCCGCCGATTTGCGCTCGCTGCAGAAATTCGAAAAGGTCGAGTGAGGTCCGGTTCGTACGCTCCGCAGATCTCCGGTTTCCGCCTGACGCGGGCGCAAATACTCCTCCCCAGCCGCGAAGCGTCGCTAACGCTCTCGCCCGCCTTTCGCAACGACGGGCTGGTCCCAGTGGTCGAGGGGATCAAGGAGTGAGCTGTACGTCCCAGTCCTTCGCCATGGCGACATCCTCGCGGTTCCACCAGCCGCCGCCGAGCGCCTGGAACAACGCGGCAGTGTCGGCATACCGGGCGGCCCGAGCCTGCACGAGGGCGATCAGCGCTGTCTGATAGGTGTTCTCGGCGGTCAACAGCGCTAGATAGTGGATGGCGCCGAGTTGGAGTTGCCGGCGGGAGATATCGAGGCTCCTGGCGGCAGCGCGCTCCGCTGCATAGGCGGCCTTTAGCGTCTCCGCATCGGATTGCAGTGCATGCAAAGCGTCGGCGACGTTCTGGAAGGCGGCGATGACGGTGCTGCGGTACATCGCCGCCGCCTCGTCGAAGGCGGCGTCGGCGGCGCGCTTCTTATGCAGCAGGGTGCCGGCATCAAAGATCGTTTGCGCGACGTTGCCAGCCACGGTCCAAAAGGCGGTGCCAGGCGTAATAAACAATTGGCCGATTTGGTTGGCGGTCGTGCCCGCATTCGCGGTAAGTGTGAACTGCGGCAGCTGAGCGGCGATGGCGACGCCGATCAGGGCACTGGCCGCATGCAACTGCGCTTCGGCGGAGCGCACATCCGGCCGTTGGTCGACCAGTTTCGACGGCAGGCTGACCGGCAAATCCTGCGGCAGCTGAAGCGCGGCGAGCTCGAACTTCTCGGTCGGCTCTTGGCTCGGAAATCGGCCGATCAGTGCCGTCAGCAGGTCGCGCTGCACCGCCAATTGCTTCTGCAACGGCGGCAATGTCGCTTGGGCTTGCGCCAAGGTCGCCTCGACCGCCGCCACATCCGCCCCGGCCACCTGTCCGAGATCGAATTGCTTCTGAAGGATACCGAGTGCCTCGGTCTCGATCTTGATGATTTCCTCGGTCGCGGCGATCTGTCCCCGCAAAGACGCCTCCTGCACCGCCGCGGCGACGACGTTCGACGTCAGCGTCAGATACGTGGCCTCGACCTGGAAGCCCTGAAACTCGGCGGTAGCCATTAGCGATTCGACCTGCCGCCGCGTCCCTCCGAACACATCCGGCGCATAAGACACGACCACCTGGGAAGTGTGGAGGGTGAAATAGGGTGGGCCGGAGGACGCAGCAGTAAAAACGACGCCGGTCGCGGTCTTGTTGCGGCTCGGCGAGTAGCCGACGACGGCGGTCGGGAAGAATGCGCCCTGCGCGGCATAGACGTTTTCCCAGGCCTGGTGCAGCGCCGACTGCGCCGCCGGCAGGGTCGGGTTGTTCTTCAGCGCCTGCTCAACCAGGGCATTGAGCGGCGGCGAATGAAACAAACTCCACCACTGGCGCGGGATGTCCAGGCCCTGCACAAAACGTTGCGCGGCACCTCCCGCGACATCCGCCGAGCTGGTCTGCTGCGCCAGTGGCTCCGGCGCATACCTATCAACGTCAGGGGACGCGGGCCGCTCGAAATCCGGCCCCACCGCGCAAGCGCCAAGAAGGGCGGCGATCGTGGCGACGGCGATGCACGAAAGACGCCGGCGAACGACCATGTTCGACCTACTCGGCCGGCGCCGGATGCGGCTCTGGCTTTTCGACTGGCTGTCGCCGCCGGGAGAACAGGTCGATCAGCACCGGCAACACCACCAGAATCAGGAATGGCGCCAGAAGGCTGCCACCGACAACGACAATAGCGAGCGGCTTTTGTACCTGCGAACCGATGCCGGTCGACAAAGCCGCGGGCAGGAGGCCGACGCAGGCGACGATGCAGGTCATCGCCACCGGGCGCATCTGCACTGCGCAGGTGCGGAAAATGGCCGCGCTGCGGTCGATCCCGGCCTCTATTTGCCGGTTGAAGTAAGCGATGACAATGATCCCGTTCATGGCGGAGATGCCGAACAGTGCGACAAAGCCGATCGCGGCCGACACGCTGAACGGGGCGCCTGTCAGGAACAGGGCAAAGATGCCGCCGATCAGGGCCATCGGCATGGCGCTGGCCGCCAGCATCATGTCGCTCACCGCGCCGAAGTTCAGAAACAGCAAGATGAAAATCAATGCCAGACTGAGGGGCACTGCAACCGAGAGCCGTCCGATCGCCTCTTGCAGCTCACCGAATTGGCCGACCCACTCGAGACGGTAGCCGGCTGGCAATTGCACCTGCTGCGCGATTTTCTGCTGGGCTTCGAGGACGGCTCCGCCGAGGTCGCGTTCGCGGACGCTGAATTTGATCGGGATGTAGCGCTCCTGATTCTCCCGATAGATGAAGGACGCCCCGGAGACAAGCCGTACGGAAGCGACGTCGGTGAGCGGTATCGGCACGACGCCGCTGCCGCTGGGGTTTGGCGCGCCGATCGTGATGCGGCGAATGGCGTCGAGGCTTTGGCGATAGTTCGGCGCGAGGCGCACGACCATCGGAAAGTTCCGATCGCTACCCTCCTCGTAGAGATTGCCGGCTGCCTGGCCGCCGATCGCAGCGGCTACCGTCGAGTTGATGTCGCCGGGGGCGAGCCCGTAGCGCGCGGCTCGGGCGCGGTCGATGTCGATTTGGACCGTCGGCTGGCCAAGTGAATTCAGCACAGCGAGATCCTCAACTCCCGGCACCGTGCTCATGACTGCTTTGATTTTGGCGGCCGTCTTTTCGAGTGTCCCGAGATCGTTGCCGAACAGCTTGATCGAGTTCTCGCCCTTCACTCCTGATGCCGCCTCGGCGACGTTGTCCTCGATATATTGGGAGAAACTGAACTCCACGCCTGGGAATTGGGCTTCGAGCGCCGCGGTGACTTGCTGAGTCAGCTTCCCCTTGTCGACGCCGCTGGGCCAGGCATCGAACGGCTTGAGCGGCACAAAGAATTCGGCATTGAAGAAGCTGGTGGCATCGGTTCCGTCATCGGGTCGTCCATTTTGCGAGATGACCGTTACTGCCTCCGGAAATCCCTTGATGACGCGGCGCATTCGATTGACATAGCCGTTCGCTTCCTCGAGAGAGATCGAGGGCGGGAGGGTCGCGCGTATCCATAGGTTTCCTTCCTCGAGCCTGGGCAGGAACTCCAGACCGAGGGACGGCAGCGCGATTGCCGCAAGAGCGAGCAGCAGTGCGGCGCCGCCGAGCGTGATGATGCGGTTCGCCAACGAAAATTCCAAAATCGGCCGGTAAACTCGATGCAAGCCACGCGTGAGAAAGGTCTCGACCTCGCTCACTCGTTCGGGCAGCAAGATTGCGCTCAAGGCGGGTGAAATCGTAAATGTGGCAATCAGGCCACCGGCAATCGCGTAGGCGTAGGTCTTCGCCATCGGCGCAAAGATATGGCCCTCGACACCCGACATCGTGAACAGCGGGACAAAGCCGGCGATGATGATCGCCGCGGAAAAGAAGATCGCCTGGTTCACCTCGCTCGCCGAGGCGTAAATCTCGACGAGCTTCCCCGACAAGCGCGTTGTCCGCCTCGCGCTCTGTAGAGTTCGTTGCCGCAATGGCGTGGGCGGCTCGGCAAGATGGCGGAAGATATTCTCGACCATAATCACCGTCGCATCGACGATCAGCCCGAAGTCGATCGCGCCGACTGACAGCAAATTCGCCGACTCGCCGCGTAATACGAGCATCGTGATCGCAAAGAACAGGGCGAACGGGATCGTCGCGGCAACGATCACGGCGCTGCGAAGATTGCCGAGGAACAACCACTGCACGAAAAATATCAGCACGATGCCAAATATCATGTTGTGCAGCACCGTGCGTGTCGTCAGGTTGATCAGGTCGCTGCGGTCGTAGATGCGCTCGATCTGCACGCCGGGCGGCAAAATATTCGAGTCGTTGATTTTCGCGACTTCGGCCTCGACGCGACGGATCGTCGGGATGCTCTCTTCGCCGCGGCGCATCAGTACTGTGCCCTGAACAGACGAGGCTGGTTGCCGGCTGTCACGGTCGCGATATCGCCGACACGCACCGGGACGCCGTTGACCGCCGTGATCATCGTGTCGCGGATCTGATCCATCGAGTGTATGAGGCCTACGCCGCGGACAATCGCGGCTTGCGGCCCAAAATTGACGGTCTGGCCACCAATATTGATGTTGCTGTTGTTGAGCGCCTGCAGCACCTGCGGCAGGGTGACTCCATGGGCGAGCAGACGGTCCAGATTGACGGTGATCTCATACGTCTTGGTCTTGCCGCCCCATCCGGTGACGTCGAGCACCCCCGGCACCGCCTTGAACCGACGCTCGAGGATCCAGTTCTGGATGGTCTTGAGATCGGTGACGCTAAAACCGGGCGGGCCGACCACCCGGTAACGGTAGACCTCGCCGATCGGGCTCCACGGCGATATCTGCGGGGTCGCACCATTGGGCAGCGGCCCCAACTGCGACAACCGGTTGATCACCCACTGCTGCGCCTCGTCATAAGTAAAGGCATAAGTAAACTGTACTTTGACGTCCGACAGCCCGAATAGAGAGATCGCCCGCACCGCAGTGACGTGCGGAATCCCGGCCATCTGGATCTCGATCGGAATTGTGATGTAGCGCTCGATCTCCTCTGCCGACTGGCCCGGGTTTTGGGTGTTGATGTCGACGAGTGGCGGCACCGGATCGGGATAGGCCTCGATGTTGAGCTTGAGGAAGGCAACCATGCCGACGCCGAACATGAACAGCAGCAGCAGCGCCATCAGCACCCGCTGCCGCAGGGCGAAGGCAATCACGGCGTTCATCCCGGCTTGGCCTGTCAGTCGTTGCCGGCGGCGCGGTCGATGAACAGCGCGCCGCTGGTGACGATCTTCTCGCCGGGGGAGAGCCCGGCGAGGATCTCGAACCCAGACGCGGGCCGTGTCGCCTTCGTAGACGATCGCGCTCTGCGGGACCGCGGGAGCCGTCTCGGGGTCGCCGGTGATGATGCTGAAATTGGCGAACATTCCCGGTTTCAACGCACCTTCAGGATTTTCGACATCGGCGCGGACGGACAGGCGGTGCGTGTTCGGATCGATTGAGGGTGCGACCCAGGAGATCTTCGCCTTGAACACGCGGCCGGGGAAGGCCAGGACATGCACCTCCACCGCCTGACCGATTCGCATCAACGGCGCGTCCGCCTCTCGCACGTTGGCGATCAGCCAAACAGTCGACAGGTTGCCGATCGTGTAGACGGGATTGGAGGCTCCGGTCGCGGTGCTGTTGATGTACTGGCCGAGGCCGATCTGACGCTGGGTGATCGTGCCGCCGATCGGCGCCGGGACGATCGTGACCGGATCGAGGTTTTGCGTCGGCTGAGCTTCGAGGGATGCTATTTCCTTGTCCGCCTTGCCGAGGATTCTCAGCCGATTGCGCACCGCGGCGAGCGCGATGTCGTCGCTGCGGACGGTATTTTGCGCCGTGACGACATCGGTCTGGGCCTGCTGCCAATCCTTGAGCGCGCCGCCTTGCGCCAGATAGAGCTCATGCGCCCGCTTTTCGTTGGTTTGCGCCTGTGCGAGCTGCGAGCGCGCCGTCTGCAGGTTGGCGAGCGCTGTGATCAGATCGTTCTGCGCCTGCACAAATTCGCTCGCCTGGATGGCAAAGAGCGGTGCGCCCGGTTCGACGACATCACCGAGCTTGGCGATCAGCTTGATGACCCGACCGGAGTAGGGCGAGAAAACCGGCGTGGTCAGATCGTCGTCGATCGCGATACTGCCTTCCGTCACTTGTTCGGGGCGAAAGCTGACGAGTTGAACCGGCTGGATCTTGAACCCGGCCCATTGCTCGTTGGTCGGCCTGAAGGTCCCAGGCGCCGCCGCCAACCGCTGCGGGCGGGCTTGCTCCGACCGGTCGCCGGCTGTCCCCCCGATCGCCAGCCAGGCAAGGAATCCAGCCCCGGAAATCAAGATGAAGGCGGCGACCACTATGAGTTGGGCCACGGGCGAAAGGTGCCGACCCAAGAGGGACAAACGTAGCGGGATCTCCTGTGGCATCAGATGTTCCGGACTGATCAGGACTGGTTCCGCGCCCTTATCGCAACTCCGCCTGGCCAATGGGTGCGAGGATGACAAATCGTTAACCGACCGCGACGTACTGGTCGCGCGAAAGCCGCTTCTCTACCGGTCTCTTTAGCGGAAGGGGGCGAGAATCACCAGCACACCCGAGAGAGCATTTACGTGTAGTTTGACGCTTGGGCTTTTTTTAGCCGTGAACTTCGCCTGGCCGCAGATCTATCCGGGCCAGCCGCACCCCGCCGATCTGCGCTCGCTGCAGAAATTCGAGAAGGTCGAGTAAAACAAATCTTTAGCGCAAAGGACGCAGAGGCGTAGGGCGGAAAAGCGCATCCTCCGGCATACCGGGCGGATGGGGCGTAACGATGTCGAGCGTCAACAGATTGACGCATGCCCAATTAACGAGATTTCCCCTTGCACGCACCCGGAAGAAGTATAGGATTTTATCTATCGTCAGCAACGGTCACCGGGCGCTGACGGCCGAGAGACACGGGCCTCCCATGAACGGCGAGGCGGCGCGTGCACTCCCGCCCTTTCGGGACGTGGAGGACGCGATGTCATCTTTGAGCGCCCGCGCAATTTCACTGCAAACGAGCGAGCGGCAGGATGCCGCGTTGCTCCTATTTGGTGTTGCGCACTACAGGGAGATTGCGAGCAAACTGCGCGTCGTCGCCCGCGGATGCAATTTCCCAAATGTCCGGAAGGATCTGATCGACCTTGCCGCTCGCTATGATCGCAGAGCTGACCACTTCGATCGCCCGCGCGGGGCTGACGGCCGATTAGGTGTGCTTTCTATGTAATTCCGGGGTTGTATGGAACGGTCTCCGGGCTCTCGATCGGCACAAGACTGTCGGGATCAGGCTGAGCGACTGCGCGGCCTCGCAACGAAGGCCAAGAGCCTTGCGGTTCAGTGGGACTACCGGGAACTGGCGTCGGAGTGGGACATGATCGCAGACCAGATCGAAAAGCTCCGCACCGCTCAAGGTTAGTCCCTGCTGTTACAATTCAAAGTGACCCACTACGAGATGCGAGCGCTCCCGCCTGACGATGGGAGAGCGGCGCAAAATGAATAACCTTCAAGACGGCACTCACTACAGAGAAATCGCCAACAAGCTGCGCGTCATTGCCCGCGAATGCATTTTCCAAAATGTCCGGAAGGATCTTATCGACCTTGCCGCTTGCTATGATCGCAGAGCCGACGACTTTGATCGCCTCGCGGGGCTGACGGCCGATTAGGTGTGCTTTCTATGTAATTCCGGGGTTGTATGGAACGGTACGGGATCAGGCTGAGCGATTACGCGGCCTCGCAGCGAAGGCCACGAGCCCTGCGGTTCAGTGGGACTACCGGGAACTGGCGTCGGAGTGGGATATGATCGCAGATCAGATCGAAATGCTCCGCCGCGATTGTTAGCTTTCGCAATGGCAGAAGAAATCGACCGGGCGGAGACTGGGGGGTACCGGACTCCGCCCGGGAAGTTACCCTGAATGTGTATGGGGGATATAATTCAGGGCTGGCCTGTTGATAACGGCAATCGCGGTTGGACGGTAGGTTCGGAATCTACTCATACTGAGAGCGAATCGCGTCGCTCCCCTTCGTCTCCCGCGAGGGTTATCAACAGCTAGAAGTGTTTGCTATATAATTCCTGAGCGACCTGAGTCCGTCAAAGCGCGCGCATGAAGGCCACCAGATCCTGTTTCTCTTGCGGTGCCAGCTTGGTGCCGAGGATCAGGTTGAAGAACTCGACCGTGTCTTCCAACGTTAAAAGACGCTCGTCGTGCAGGTAGGGCGGGTTGTCCTTCACGCCGCGCAAGGCAAAGGTTTTGATCGGTCCGTCGCCGACGGCCATCATGTTGTTGATCATCACCGGCTTGAAGAAGCGCTCGGTCTGCAGGTTGTGCATCAGATTATCGGTGTAGAAGGGCGGCTGATGGCAAGCCGCGCATTGGCCCTTGCCGAAGAAGATCTCTTGGCCCCGCATCTCGGCTTGCGTCGCCTTGGCGGGATCGAGCTTGCCGAGAATGTCGAGCTTGGGCGCCGGAGGAAGGTCCAACATCTCTTGAAAATCGGCCATGAAGTCGACCTGGCTGCCGCGCTCGAGCGGGTTCACTCCCTTCTTCGCGGCTTCCACGATATCGCCGTCGAAATAGGCGGTGCGCTGCTCGAACTCGGTGAAATCCTCGACCGTCTTCAGCGCACGTTGGGAGCCGAAGAGCCGCTGAATGTTCAGGCCGCGAAGGGATATCGTCTTGATGCGGTGGCGGAACCATTGTGGGCGGGCATCGGGGGCTTCGTGCGTCGCGCCGTTTTGATGGCCGTTCGAATGGCAATCAAAGCATGCGGCACCCTGGCTGGGAGCCTCGGCTCGGCGATCCTCGGTGACATTGAACTGCTGCTGTGGAAAGGGCGTCAGCAGCAGGCGCAGCCCTTCCAGCTGTCTCGGCGTAAGAATGCCGTTGAACAGCCCGTAAAAATTGGTGAGCGAGACCAGCTTGCCCTGCGATACGTCGCCCAAATCGGTGCGCTGTGTCAGGAACATGGTCGGAGGAAATTCGGCCAGGAAGTGGTCCGGCAGATCGAAATCAATGTCGAACCGCTTCAGGTCTCGCCCGTCCTGCTGCTTGAGCGCGTCGATCAAGAAGTGCGGAAAGACAAAGCCGCCCTCCTGGTGCTTGGGGTGCGGCAGAGGATAGAACCCCTTCGGATAGAGGTTCTGGTCGCGGATCTGGTCCGGGGTCATCGCCGCCAGCCGCTCCCAGGTCACGCCGGCCGGCAATTTGACGCGGACGCCCTCCTGAATGGGTTTTGTCCGGTCCATCGTGACACCCTGGGCGGGGCGGTCGCTCAGATCGTAACGCTCGCTGAGCAGAGCGTTGTGTGCCTGTTCGACGGCGGGCTTTTCGGCCGATAAGCGCGCCATCAGCGACGCGAACGACTCCGTGATGGCTACCGGCATGTAGCTGGTCAGCCCGCGTGGTCCCTGATTGAGACCCTCGGTCCCCATCAGATACGGGTTCGGGGCCTGCGTCTGGGGTCCGGGTTGCTGGGCATACACGTAACCGACTGCCAGGATCACGGCAGTCAACGACAGTATGACCCAGCGCATGATGCTCCTTGGTCGAATCATGCTATTCCTCCCTTGCTGAGATCTTGCCCATGTCGCCCCCAGAGTTTCCTGACACGGGTTGACGCGATCGGGGTCGCGTGACGTCCGGCGCTGGTGCCGTGCTGTGAACGCTGCAGTTCAAACTTCGTTGCGAGAAATCGGCTCGCGCACAATGCTTGACTTTGTCATCTAAAATCGCTGACTCCATCAATTATGGACGAGCTCGAAGATCGCGTCGTCGGCATCCGGCGGTTCAGCCGGTTCTACACTCGGCGGATCGGGGTATTGCACGAGGGGCTGCTCGGCAGCCCGCTGTCGCTGACCGAAGGCCGGGTGATCTGGGAATTGGCGCAGCGCGCGCAGGCGACGGCCTCGGAGCTCGCGGCCGAGCTCGCTCTCGACACCGGCTATTTGAGCCGCATCCTCAGCGGCTTCGAGGGGCGCGGGCTGATCGACCGGCGGCCCTCGGAGCGCGACGGGAGGCAGCTCGTCATCGCGCTCAGCGAAGCGGGCCAAGCACTCTATGCGGCAATCGACGCCCGCTCGCGCGAGGCGGTGGCGGCGCGGCTG
>WNFT01000355.1_pt1 | contig 36433 bp, 30 predicted proteins | sample 5400191 | NCBI WGS metagenome assembly WNFT01 (sample SAMN13153359, study PRJNA577476) | soil metagenome | isolation source: 80 cm saprolite under Madrone tree | place: USA:California | collected 2016-06-14 | reverse complement strand
GGCAGCCGATTCGCCATAGCGTCCGGTAGTCTATCCACCCGGTCTCGCACCGAAATCACTTTGTTGTTAGTTCCTTTCTGACAGGTCCCAGCCTACCTAACAATCCATCTCCAAGCGCCCTCAGCATCAATCGAGCCGTACAAAGTCTGTTCGCTGAGAACCACGAATAGAGAAAAAAATGATACGGAATCCTCGAGATAATGTAAGCTCTCCACTGCCACCCCATACTTTTCACGCGAGCTAGATACACGGCGTTTCGTAACTTGTAGTAATACCTAATTCCAGAATATAGATAGATAGGGTGGCCAAAGAACTTTGCCGAAGCATCGCCAAAGTTGTGCGCCAAAACCGCAGTCGGGACACAATAGCTCTTATAGCCAGCAGTATTCGCACGAAACACCCATTCAGTATCAACGTATTCTATGAACAGGTCGCTACGCATCATTCCGAGGGACTCTAGGACGACGGCCCGGATAAGCGATCCAGACGCTATCAAATTATCGGTCTCGATTGGTTCATCCGAATCAGTGCTCACGTCAATTCTGCGCACTCTAAACCACCGGTAATGGACGGCCCCTGGGCGTTTTCCCGTCTTCTCATCCACAATTTGCGGGCAGACCGCTGCCACGACATGTTCTTTTTCCAGGAGTTGCTTCTCACCAAACAGAAGGTTTGTTACCATTCCGGCAGATACAGCACTATCTTGATCCAGCAGAAGAACGTGCGAGCATCCACCCCTGATCCCCTCCCGAATACCGATATTCTGAGCCTCCGCAATGCCCTTGTTATCCCCGAGTGGAAGATATGAAATGGGACACGGAAACCCCTCAAGAAACGGCGCCAGCGTCACGGAAGAACCAGGTGTATTATCAACAGCTACGACCCTGTCAACCTGGCCTTTGAGACTCGTCAGTAGACGCTCCAGTAGCATCAAATCCGGATGATATAGAACGACGACAGCGGCGATCGCAATTTGTTCCCCTTGAAAGGCGTCACGCACATCTCCAACACTTGGACGCTCGAGAGTCATGCTAAATTCCCAGCTCCAACCACAGAACCGGCTCCCGGACCGCTTGTAGCCTGCCTCAAATAGATAACGAAAAAAGGTAGCAGATAAAGAGTCCGAAAGTAAATTAGTGAAGAGAACCCGATCTCGAACGCAACGATCACAAGGAACAGAAACAAAGCATGCTCCCTGCGGGGTAAGTGGTACCTTAGAAATTTGTACAAGCCGAAGTACACCAGCACCAAGAGGGGAATAGATCCGCGCAGCAGGTATTCGACCGGACCCGAGTCGCCGAGAGCCGTATCTCCTGCCACAACGGCAGATGGCGTCATGAAACCGATCGGCGAAATAGGATGGTTAAGAAAATAGGTAAGCGGAGCTCGCAAGGCTCCGCCCGGCCCATATCGCGGGAGTAGGCCGTTAACGTCGCTATTTAAGAACGTTCCGGCCAGTTGCGGCAGAACCTGCGAAATATCCAAGTTTTCTTCAAGCCAGCGCGCAGCAGCAGGCGTCAAGAACGATAAGCATACTGCGACTACAACAAAGAGCTTGCGATTGCCCTTCCACAACCAGACGCCCATTTGAGCGAGAGCCAAGACCGCGAAGGCCACCGACGTAAATGAAGCTAGCGCCAGCAGCAAAACCAGTTCGCTGAGTGCAAACAAGAGAGCGAGCGAGCTCCGGCGCGACTTAAAGGTCTCCCAGTTTAACCAGAAAAAAAGGTACAGGAAAAATCCTGCCAACGAGTGGGTCCCGAACGTAAGTACCGGCTTATGCAGACTCATCATGGTTGGTACGAGTTCGGGGTAGAATTGTGAATACAAAGCGGACAGAGTCTGCCCAATCCATTCGTTTCCTACAACCACCCCTACTCCACAGGCGATATTGATACAATTCCCGAACACAAAAGCGTAATTTATCAGGCGCTCCGAGTGGAACCTTCGAAGATCCAGAGACAAGACCATGGCAAGAGCACTAAACCTCGCGAACACTCCAAAATCCCAATCGGATGGTCCCTTGAAAGCCGCAAAAAACGTGCTGCCAAGCAAGACGACAAGAATTGGTAGCGATATCCATGTCGCGGCCGCTGGACGAACACCAAGATTCCATGCCAGGTACGCCAGCAAACCAAATAGCATGGCCAACAACACAAACACGGATGCACGGCTATGCTCCCCATGTGCTGAGGAGGGTAAATACATTCCCGCAATGAGCAACATCGCGACGACCACCTGCGCCTGCGGAGAGGACGCAACGTCTTCCGCCGGTCCACTGTATTGTGTTATGGATATACTGTGCGCCAAGATTGCCTCGTAAGTGGACTAGCTCTTAGTTCAAACCACCGCCCGAACTGGGCAAGACATCCTCAACGACTTCTACATTGATGTTTTTCAGATCCTCTACAGCAGCCTGCGCTGCTTGGATCATTCTCTCCAGGCCTGCCTCGAGAGGAACCTCAGGGCTCCACGACAATTCCTGTCTTGCTCTCCTTATATCAAGGACATTCTCGGGAACATCAAATCCCCTTCGAGGCCGGTGATTCACATCTACCGGGCCAACGAGCCGCTGCTGCAGCATCTCGACGAGCTGGTTGAGGGTAACGCCACGACCGCTGCCGATGTTAAACAGCCGGTCCGCTCCGTTGTAAGAGATGCATTTCAACAGTGCGTTCGTCACGTCGTCCACGTGCACGTAATCGCGCGTTGTCGTCCCGTCTCCCCAGATCTCGATTGGAACTCCTCTTACCGCTCGACTGGTGAAGTGTGCAACCGCTCCTAATGGCCTGGTGCAATCCTGAGTCTCCCCATACAGGTTCGAAACGCGCAGTACAACCGAGTCTAAACCGTGAGTTAAACGATAGAGTTGAAGGTACTTCTCAATGGCGAGCTTCTGAATCCCGTAGGAACACATGGGGTCCGTTGGATGATCCTCGGAAATCAGCTCTTGTCGAGCCGTTCCATACACTGTCCCTCCGGAGGAAACAAACACGATCCGGCGAATTCGCTTTGCCGCGGCCGCTCCCAAAATTCGCACTGTCGTCAACACATTGGACTCTAAATCGAAAAGAATGTCCGAATTGGAGGTCGAAGGAAGAGTCGTGCTCACAAGATGGAACACGAAGTCCGCCTGATCGAGAGCCCTGACGGATAATTCTGACCCCATTGCCCCACCAACCCACTCCACGCTTGACCACCATGGCTCAGGGTGGTTCTTTGGCCTCCCCGACCGAGAGACCGACCGAACACGAAACCCGGCCTCGACGAGCGTCCGGCACAGGCGTTGACCTAGAAACCCGCTCCCTCCTAGAACAACGCAAGCCGACTCTTTAGGCATTGTTTCGGTCCTTGGCTGGGATATTCAGACCCCGATACAGCGCCGACTCGATCTTCTTGATCTCCAAGTTCCAATCGGTGCGTTTGGCAAAGGCAACACCTGCCGCAACCGTCCGAGCACGCATTTCATGGTCATCAAGTAGTGCCATGATCGCCTCTGCTAGCGCTTCCGGAGTCGGCTTAGCAAGTCGTGCAATGTCATCACTCAAAAGCCACTCCACATTCGGACCGCAATTCGATACGACAGCGCAACCGCAGGCCATCAGCTCCAGTGGAAGGAGAGAGAGGTTGGTAAACGACAGCACCAATGCGACTTTGCAACTGCGGTAAAGCGTTGCTAATTCACGCGGGGCCAATGTACCCGGAACAACAGCAAGAAAAGGGAGCCGAATTGATCGCGGTGGAAATCCAACGAGCACGAACTCAGTGTTCGGCATTTTTTTGGCGACAATCGAAAGTGCCAACACTCCCAATTCGAACCCCCGCCTTTCGGTTTTGGGTCGGGCATAAAACAGCACTCGATTCTTTGGGTCGGGAGGAAAGCAATTTCCATTTGGCGAATACGACTCCCGATCATAAGAGAATCCAAACGGAGAGCAGTCCATTTCAAATTCTGTCTGTAACACGTGGGCGATCCACCGCCCGGCACTTATGCCATGGAACCCCCACCGATACGTTTGTCTTGCAAATTCGCACTGGCTACCCTCTGGATAGAAAAGGTGTTCCAAGTCCTGCACAAAGTAAAACTTTCGCGCCGTGTTTCCCAACTTGCGCGCAACATACGCCGTGTCCCATGATGTTGCAATCAGGGCGTCCGAATCGGCTGTCTTCCCTTTGAATTCTTCGATCCGTGCTTCAATCGGGAAATAATTCCTTCGCACGAACTCCGATGCTTGAGCTTCATCTATTGCCGTTGTTCCCACAACGTAAACGCGGTGCTTGTGGCCCCATTGTTCCAATTGCTGAATCGCGCGGAAAATGTTAAAGAGGCCGCCGTTTCCTAGTCCCCTAACTTCCGGTGTCAACCAGTTGATTTTGAGAGGGCCTGCTTCGGGAGCTGGCAGTTTTGCAGGATTGTTTTCACCCAAAATCCATTCGTAGTCTTGGGTAACGTTGTACGGAGCGCTGAACCTACGCCGGGCCCAGCGAGCAGCCGCGTCCTGAAGTCCCCCTCTGAGCCCATACTTCGAGACCGACGTCCAGACCTTGCCAATCGGCGTTCCGTTAAGCTTCAAGATCTCGCCTACCCTTGTGCATTTAACTCACGTCACCCAGCCGGGCTCAGCGGTCAACGGAAACCGCGGAGGCCATCCGTACGTTTGAGAGCTCGCTGGTCGGGCCCTTCTGAAGCCGGTGGGCGAAGTAAATAAACGCAATCGCGTCAACGGTTCCCCGTAGCACCCAGGCCGCCGCGGCGCCCGTCACCCCGTACTTCTCAATTAGCCAATAGAGGCCTGCGGCATAAAGGGGTATCTCCAGCAGATTTATCTTGGCCGGAATGTCCGGCCTGCCAATCCCCTGAATCAGCACAAACGGCAGGGATTCCATTGCCAGAGCAAAACTCCCCAGCAGCAGAAGCTGCGCAACTCGATAGCTGTGAGCCGCAAAATCAGCGCCCAGCCAAAGAGTGAGGCCTGGCTTCGCCACTAGCATAAGAACAGTTATAACGGGAAGCATGAACGCAAACATGTACGTCATGCCGCGCCGATACAGCATCGATGACCGCTGACGGTCGCCCGCGCCCGCCGTGCTGAAAGCCGGAAACATGACTGCAGAGATTGCCCCCGACACAATGAAGATTTTGGTGACCACTTCGTAGGGGGTCGCATAGTAGGCCACCGCCGCCGTGGAGACCAGCGCCCCAATCACAAAGCGGTCCATGTAAACCATCATCGGACCGACAATATTCGTTACCGTCGTCCACCCCCCAAATTGCAGCAGGGGCACGGCAGACGGACCGTGCCATGCCACCCGCTGGCGAAGTTCGGGTATCACCTTGAAGCAAACCAACACGTGCGCCAGGAATCCCAGGAACCGCCCCGCCACCAGGATTCCCACAACTGGCCCGAGGCTTCTCGAAAAAGGCAGCGCCATTAGCGGCCCTACAAACGTGAACACCCCGGTCGGAATTCGCAGTGCCGTAATCAGGTCAAACCGCTGGTGAGCTTCCAGCAACCCGCGCAGCCCTGCCGTAGTGATAACCGCCGGAACCGCCAGCCCCAGCAGGTAAAACCCGCGCAGCACTTCCGGCTGAATCCCTTCTGGGATCTTCAGCGCATGGTGCGTCAGCCACGGCGAAATCGCGATGATAGCCACGCTGCCGACCGCACCCAGCGCTAACATTAATAGTAGAGAGGTCCACGCTAGGGCGGGAATCTCGTGGTTTTCTCCGCTCCCCAGTTTCTTGGCCACCAGTTGTGTCAGCGCCCTGCCCAGCCCAATGTCAAACAGGCTGGCATAGCCAATCAGCGCCCACGCCAGCGTCAGCACGCCAAAGCGGTCCTTGCCCAATCCGTGTATCAGAATGGGAATCGAAAACACCGCCACGATCAGAGGCGCCCCGTTTCCGATCAGGTTCCATATAGTGTTGCGGGCCAGCAGGCGGCCGCTCGTTAAATGCCCGTTACGCCCGTTAAGTTTGTCTGTCGTTTCCTTCATCTCAATAGTTCGCGGTAACCCCGCAGGCCCCGAGGCGATGTTCTCGGTGGATTGCGTGTCCTTCATGTTCTTGATTCCAGGCCGCTTAAAATTTGTATTGACTAGTACCCTATCAACGTGTTAATATGAATCGTGATTTTGAGGCTCTATCTGCGTCCTGCCGCGCCGTCACGCCACCGTGACGTGAGGCCCATCCTCGCAACTCCTTTACATGCAACACTTACGCAACCGCCCGCAAATGTTGCATCGAAAGCACTTACAAAAACCATTAAACTCTTTAGATGCAACACTTACGAAAAACCAGGGGGAGGGAAGTGTACTTCCCATCTTGGTTCACCCAAAGCGATTTGTGCGAAGGGAACTCGCCCCCAGCGCTTCCACGTCCGCCGCATCTACATCCACCGCTACCGCTCGCTGGATCAGCTCAATCGAAATCACGACCCGGAAGTTTCCCTTCCGCCGCAGCAGGATTCCTACGGTTCCTGCCAGCGGCCCGCTGCTCACCCTTACTTTCTGCCCGGCGGTCAAATACGGATGCGGCTCCGGGCGAAGACTCCGCGAAAGCCCCGCCTGCAGGATTTCCATTTCTGTATCCGGCAGCGCCGTCGGCAATCCGCCAAAACCGACTAGCCGAACCACGCTCGGAATCTGCACCACGCGCATCCGGTCGCGCAACGCCAGCCGCACAAATACATATCCGGGAAAGAGCGGCAGGTCCAATGTCACGCGCCGGTCTTTCCACCGTCGCACGGAACTATACATCGGAAGAAAGTGCTCCACCTCTCGCGCTCCCAGCTCCGCCGCCACGCGCTTTTCATGGTTCGCGAACGTATACCCGGCATACCACCGCGCTTGCCACATCGCGTGCTCGTGCTCCAGCGAAACTACCGCACTCTGTTGTCGCTCCAGCACGCTCGGCGTGCTTCCGGGTATCAACGTCATGCTCGCCACGCATCCCCCTTTGCGGTTGGCCTCACACAGCTTCGCCCCGTCACTTACAGGGCGATATGTGATCTAACCCTTTTAATTCGTGCCACTTACAGCCGCTCTAGCGATCCAACCGCCCGCTCGAAGGCGTTCCGTTGTCGTTGTCCTGGCTCAAAAAATCTCTCTCGCCGGAGGTCGCTCCGGCCCCGTTGGGGCTCGCTCCGTTCGAGTGCGCCCACGGAATCCGCGCCCTCACCGCGCCGGCCACTTCCTGCGCGAGAACCTTGAGTGGATCTTGTGGGTCGACTTCTTCCCAACGCCCCGATCCCAGCACCCACACCACGGACATGGCGCAAACCAGAAAAGTCCCCAGAAACATGATCACCAGGCGGGGGGGGAACGATTTCTTCTCCGGGATTCTGGCCGGATCCAGCACTTTGACACTGGGTGTTTCTTTTGCTTCTTGCACTTTTGCCAGTTCGTACTGTCCGGTTAACAGTTCGAAGACGGTTTCCTGTATTTTCGCGCGGCGATAAAAGTCGGCGTACTTCGCTCCGAGCAGCGGCAGACTCCGAATGGTGGGGTAGGGCAGACCACCACCAGCTTTAGCGGCGGATGGATCGCCTGGCTGTTCAACGGACGCGTTGGTGCCATTCGCTCCATTCGTCTGTGTACCACCGAGCTTTTCGAGTTGCTTGCGAAGTTCGGCGACGCGAGCGTTCAAAGAACGGACGCGAGAATTGTTATCTGTATAGATTTGGCGAAGACCCTCGAGTTGAGATTGCGCCGCGATCATCTCGCCTGCGATGCTTCCTGCGGCATCCAGCATCGCCTTGCCTTCTTGCTGGATGTCGAGCGTGTTGTTCTTGCTGGAGAACTGCGCGAGTTGGTTGGTAGCATCGTCCAAGTCTTGCTTGGCAACTTTGAGGCGCTCCTCGAGAAACACACGTTCGCGGTGCGCGGAAGAAGTCGACAACTCAGAAACCAGTGAATTCAATTGGTCAACATACGCGCTCGCCAAGGCTGCAGCTCGTTGAGGACTGTGATCCGTCACACTGATAGTGATGATGCCGCTCTTCCGGTCTTCCGAAATTGAGGTGTTTTCGTCGAGTTTCGTGCGTGCGTCCACAATCAGTCGCTTACCGTAAACGTTCCTCAGGTTAAACTGCTGTATGAGGCGGTCCTGTGCGGTCTGGCTCCGCAATACCCCGATAAACAGAGCTCCCGAACTCTTGAGCCCGAGCAGATCTCCCGCCACACCGGCCAAACCTCCTCCGCCCTTCGCCGCCATCGCGGCCATCATCGCCATGCCCGAGGTAGATTGCGGATCCGGCGGCATGAGCTGGGTGGTCGATGTGTAGGACTTCGGAATTAGAAATGCGGCCAGAGTTGACACGAGCAGGCCAGCCGCCACAGCTCGAAACAAGAACCGGCGACGGCTCCAAAGCAGACGCAATTGCTCCGCTTGCCACTCGCGAGAATCCTCGAGGGGCATTTCTGGAAGTAAGACCTCTCCCACAACCGGTTGCGGTGCGGTCTCAGGCTGCTGCTTTGCTGCTGTCTGCGTCACGATTCTCCTTCTATCTACAGTTGGGCTTCAGACTCTAATCGCCCCGCGATGCGTGAATCGATACTCGTCGGCTCATTCACGTTCATTTGCTTAGGATTGGACATTAGAGGCCTCACTCAACAACCCTCTACGGCCAATCTGTTTTGCCCGCTCATCATCGAATGCTCGCTGCATACGCACAGTTGACGTTTTCAACCTACTTTTTCCAAGATTGCGGCCAGAAAACCAGCTGCAGTGAGTTTGTTACGTTGGATTGGGCGCCAGGAGTGATAATGGGATACAACCACCTTTCGTACTGGAATGTGCTGGACAGGCTTAAATCATTGCGGAGCCAAAAGTTGGCGCTGAATGACACATCCGTTAACGAGCCGCCCCCCGGCATATATTGCTGGCTAACTTTTTGATGCCTGAAACTGGCCTGAATAAAACTCCGTGGACTAAATCTGTAGTTACTCCAAGCCTGAACGCCCTGACTCTGCCTGCCCATCCAGTTTCCGAGCAGATTGCTATCATTCGTATAGGACCCGTTGGGGTATCGACCGTTCGAGTAGAAAATCCCGGGAGTGTAGTGGGAGCTTGGGGTGCCGTTCTGGAGGTTCCCGGGAAGATCCGTGTAACCAGCCTCGACTCGAAAATCCAGCTTATTCAACTTGGGAACTTGTGCCAGGTACATCCCAGACCAAATGGCGGAATTCCGCCAGTACGCTATTGGAGAAAATTCGTCTTCAACAAACGCCTCGGTGTAAAAAGTCAACCCATCTCTCACTCCAGGAATTCGGAATGTAAAGTCGAGTCCCGATCGGCGGTCCCCCGGGTCCGTAGTGTTGCCAGGTGTTCCCCCTTGGCTTCCCTGGCCGGAAGAGTAACTATGAAAAAAGGTGTGGGCGGTCAACGGAGTCGGACCGCCGGCAAAAACCACCGTAACAGAAAAACCCAGCTCAAAATAAGGTAGTGGCTTAAAACTAAATCGGGATCCATCCAAAAAGGGTTGACGGCTTAGAGGTCGCCCAAACTGGCCCACTAGGCCCGTATCGGTTTGGAGCACAAAGTCATGCCCCGTGAGCTGGCCAAGAAACGTTTCAATGCGACACGGTCCAAGCCAGCCCAAGAAACTGGGGAGCTTGAAAGGTGAGACGCGGTTCACACGAAGCATTTTTACGGGGGCGGCATTATTATTGAACATCAACGGCCCGCCCAAGCTGGGGCCCCACCACAAAGTCTGTGGCCCGAAAGTAATTTGCCAGTTGGAAAAATTCAGACCAACGTAGGAATCCAACAATTGAAAGCGATTCACGGCAGAAAACGGCGTCGAGGGAGCAACAGACGGAAGGCTATTGCTAGTGGATATGAATTCCCGAGCGCTCTGCGATAAAGCGGGAGCTGAAGGAGCATGTTCGTACTCTGCGCGTACGTACGCTACCAAGTGACCTTCAGAGGTCCATGCGGAGAAGCCTTCGGCGGAATTCAATCCTTCCTGGTAGGGCCTGCCGTAGTCATTGATAAGTGTCGATCCAAAGTGATACCCATCGGTGAGGGGTTGCCCCGAGATTCCGGTGACGCGTGCGTAAACGGATTCCACTTGCACTGATCTGTTGTCGCCTTCGCCCATCTTTCGCAACTCGCCGGCAAATTCCTTCGACAGTTGCACATACATTCTTGCTGCTTCCGATGAGCTAGCGTCCCCGAGGTGATGAGTTTCGGACTCCGTGAGCAGCCGGGCACATTCCAAGCGTGTCCAAGGGCGCATCCCAAACATTCCACTGTTCACATAACCCATTGCTGCGAGGCGATCATATGCGGAATAGATCCAGCTATCCATGGGCACATAAGGAGAACCCATATTGCTCGCAGTGAGATTTCCATCGCTGCGAAACATTTGACTGATGGAATTCCACGCCTCGCCGCCGAGTTCGGGATCGTGATGGCGGCTGTACACATTCTGGGCGATGAGATTGCCCATAATGCTGCCAACGAAAACGTCAGATGGAAAATGTTGGTGTCCACGAATTCGGGAGTAGTCCACTAGAGATGCCAGACCGTAGGCCATGATTTTCATCGGCAGCCCCGGATATTCGTGTGCGACTACCCCCGCTACCGACCATGCCGCCGCTGCATGCTCCGATGGAAAAGAGGTTCCACCATTCTGAAAAAATGGCCCACTTCCGTCGCCTTGGTAAGGCCGCTGGCGACGCAGCGAGTATTTGAATGTTTCAACCGCGACCAAGCTATTAATCGCCGCCTCGCCGGCCAGAAACCCCGTCTCGCTCCAGTGTTCGTTGTGCCTGACGTGACCCAGCAGCCACATTCCACCCGCTCCGCCGATGAGCGCTCCCACTCCGGCATTTGAAAGTGACTTGTAATGGCTGATAGTCGTGGGATTTTGAGAAAGGTGTCTGCTGAAATCAGTGTCCGTCACGAAGAGTCCGGCGGTGATGCCACTCATGGGCACCAGCCATTGCGTATCCGAAAATCGGATTTTCGCGGGACTCGTCCAGATGTTTTCCTGGTCTTCCAAGAATCGCTTGCTTAGTCCCCCGAAGCCCCGCTGTGAATTCTCAAACGGTTCCAGTTCCGGAGCGCGCCCGATTTTTTCTGTCGACGGCATTTTGTTTACTTCTGCACCGGAACTGTTTTCTTTCGCATCCACCGCGCCTTGTTCTTGTGTCTGCTGAGGTACACACATAGAAGACGCCGCCGTCAGCGTCAGACTCGACCCCGCAAAACTAAACGCCAGCACGATGGCCCTCACCTGCATCAAGAACATTCCTCGTCACGGATGGATGTACGCCACTGCCAAAGCTACAGACGAAGCCATTTGCGCTGATTGCATGATCAAAGCCCAATTGCGGCCGCCGATCTTTGGCGCTTTTTCCGGGACAACGATCATGTCTCCCGCTCGCAAAGTGGCGCTCATAGGATCGCCACCCCACCAACCAGTGCTGTTGTTTTTCGCGGCGAGCACCGACCCGTCGGCGCGAATCACAAAAACAGCTTTCTTGTCCGCAAGCTGTGTTACCCCGCCGGCTTGGCTGAGGTACCATTTGGCGCTATGGCCCGGCCGGTAACTGACGGCTGTCTGGTTGAAGACCTGACCGTTCACCATCACATAGCCGGCTTTCTTCGGAACGAAAAGTACGTCGCCATCGCGGACCTGCACATCTGCAGCCGTGTTTTGCCAGCTCTTCATATCCGGCGAGATGTGCATCACCACCCGCCCGATTGGAGCGCTCGCCTGCAGTTGAGCAAGTGTTGCTTCTGTTTGCCCGATTGCGGTCAACTTCGCGTTCTTCTGGTCAGCATCCGCGTCCGGCAGCGCTTTGAGCGTTACCTCCTGCGCTTTAACTCGCTCCACAAGTTCGATGTGGGTCTTCAACTCCAACTCGCGCACTTCTCGCCTCATCAACACTGCCCCATACGCATAGGCTTCCGGACCAAACCCGCCGCTTCGCGCCAAGACGGAACTCAGTCGTTCTCCAGGTGCAATGCCGTATGTACCGCCATGCAAGACTTCTCCGCGAACCGTCATGGATGCTCCGATGTCAGTCCAGCGCGGCAGCTGTCGAATCGTCAAAATGTCTCCGTCGCGCAATGGCACATCAGTCTTCGGATCTCCGTTCATTGCGTCTGCCAGGTTGAGCTCCAGCCGGTCACCTGGCCCCTTCTGAGAACCGTTCATTTCGAAACGCGCCAGGTCGGCGCTTTCTGCATACGCGCTCCTCTTTAATCCGCCAGCTACGCGCACCAGATCTTCGACGCGCATGTTTGTAGTGAGTGGATAACGCCCCGGCTTGGCCACTTCTCCCTTGATGAAAACCGTCGGCGGATCAACACGGCTCGGATTACGGTGCACCAGTAAGCGGTCGCGCGGTTGCATCACCACGTTGTCCACGGGATTTCCCGCGAGAGCTTCCTTGAGATCGACGCTCAGAATTTTCATCGTGCCGTCAGGCTGCGTGCGGAAAAGTTGCGCGGAGTCGAGCGAAGCATCCTGCGTGACCCCGCCTGCCAGATAGACCGCGTCCCTCAGGTGCGCTTGCCCCGAAGTGCGGTACTTCCCGGGTTCCCGAACTTCGCCACCAATCCACACTTCCGGCGCGGGCTCAAAATCATAGCGGCTGAATACGCGAACCGTATCAAGCGGCTGCAGCTTTGGAGCGGAGGCCGGGTTCGCCAGCGCCGCCGTTAGATCGAAACTCTCAACGCTGGGATGAAAGTCCGGTGCATTTAACCTGACGATCTCTGCGTAGTGCGGCGCAGGTTCAGGCAACAGATCTTTATATGAGCCGATCAGGTCAGAAAGGCTCATGCCTTGTTTGTAGGAATATCGCCCAGGGCGCAGCACGTGTCCCTGAATGTAGATAGCGTCTTCGTTGTATGGCGCTATCGGAAAAATGTGCACTTCATCGCCGTCGTTAATCTTGAACGCATCCATCTGCTTCTTAATGGACTCAGCGTCCCCTGTTGCCGCCAGATCGAGTGTCAGCATGGTGCGTTTCTCGTGTGCTTCGATGCGTTGAACCTCAATGTGCCGCAGCGTCGCCGTGGGCAAGATTCCTCCCGCCAGCTCCAGCACGTCTGCCAGAGAACTCTCGCCGTGCAGCTCGTAAATCGCCGGTCGCCGCACCATTCCGTCCACCGTGACTTGCGGTCCCAGCGACGGAACGAGAAGAGTGTCTCCGTTCTCTAACCGGCGCATGTCAGACCGTACTCCATGCAGCAACAAATCGTAGGCATCAACCTCTTCCACGAGCTGCTTGCCACGATAGTGCTTCAGCGCGCGCAGCGAGCCACGGGGCGTTACACCTCCCGCCGCAAACAAGGCGTTCAAGGGAGTGGAAAGCGAGCTGATATCGTAAGCGCCTGGCTCCGCTACGTCTCCAACCACATACACACGAACGGTTCTCAGTTTCGAAACGGACACATCTGCTGAAACGTCGCGGTATTGCGTCCGCAACAGCTGTTGAACTGCTTGCTGCGCATCGCCCAGACTCCGTCCACTGACGAGAAGCGGGCCGGCTTCCGGCAATGACACGCGCCCTTCGCGATCGACGACGCGGAACAATCGCTGAGAAACTCCGCCCCAGAGATCGATCTCTAGGCCATCACCGGGGCCGATGACGTAGTCGGAGTTAACGGGAAGATCCATAGGAATGGCTCGCGGATCGTTCGAAGTGTTGCGGAAGACCTCCAGGCCAAAACGCTCATTGGGCCGCTGGCGCACCGACGCTTGCACATACATGTCGTAGAGCGATGGAATATCCGCATAAGGATTCGCGCGGTGTACCATCCTTACCGGCGTCACGTCTTCCTCTTTGGTCATCCGCCTCGCGTAGTTTGCTCGCGAAGATAGTTCGCTTGCGTTCTTTCCTGCGAAGACTTCCGTGGTGCTATTGGGCTCAACAGAAATGAGCGGTGAATTCCGCCCGGTCGGCAGACCATCGAGCGCGCCCTGGCCCATAGATTGAGAACCAGCCAAAGGATTCGCGTCGCGCTTGGCCGAAGTTGGAGTTAACTCGAAGATCTGCCCAGAACTAGTTCCACTCAGGCTATCTAGAGGATCCGCGGCCTGCGGCAATCCGTCTGCCCGCAAGATGCGCGATGGGCTCTGTGATGGCTGTTGCTCTGGGACTGCTTGAGGGTTCGCCTCGGGTGCGGACATCCCGTCGGGCGTACGCACATTTCGTCGCCGTTCTGCCAGCGACTGCTGTGGGCAATCTTCGTCGCGACGCGGGTCGCACGTTGCGGTGCGTTCGAGATCTCGATCGTTTTTCTGCGGGCGAACCGACTCTGTATCTTCCTGTGACTCAATCTGGACCAGCCGCCGCGCCCGCTCCTTTAGCACCAATTCTTTTTCTTTTGCAAAGTCCGAGTCCGGATTCGGGGTTGGAATCAGGTAGCCGTAGTGTTGTAGGAGACGAGTGGCCACGGATCGAAACGCGATGTCTTGTTCCAACCGCTCGAAAATAGCCTGATCCGTCAAGTTCGAATCCTCGACAATCCGGCCGCTATCAGTTGCCTCCTTCGCTACCCAACGCTTCAATTCCACCATCAGCCCTTCATCCTTAACCAACACGCTTCGAATCTGAATTTCAGAAGCCGCCACCCGGCCCAGGTTTTCCTCGGTCAAATCAGGAGGTTGTTGAACGCCATACTCGTTTCGGCCTTGTTCACTTGTCTTCCGCGGCCGATCACTCTGCTGCTGGGCGAAAGCCGGCGCGCACAATAGAAACATTAAAGTCAGACAATAAATGCTTTTTTTCATTTCGTTCTTGTCAAACATATTTTTCACCCCGGGGCCGGGCCTGCAATTTTCTAATTCGCATTCTTTGCGACAAGATTCCTTCGCATTGCGCCAAGCATTCCTTCTTCGGACGCCTCGATATTGTTTGAATAAATCTCGAACGAAGCCCAGTAGTAAACGACGCAGTTCTTATCCGCGGCCACCGCGATTACGCGCACCTCTGGATGCTCGCGCAACAGTTCGTCACAGATGTGCGGTCGCGTGCCCGGCCGATCCAGCGCGATGACCACGACATTTGGCAAGGTCTTCTTCACGCTTGCGCTAATCTCCGACTCGTCAGCGACTTCACCGACAATTTCTATGTCCGGCTGATCCGCAAACGTCGTGAGCACACTTTCCCGCATGAGGCGAGGATGGTTAGCCACCAGGACGCGAATTGATTTTTCCATGGCACACTCCGTGTGCCACGAGTCTCAGCCCTTATGCGAATTGAAGTAAGAATCAAAAAGCAACCACAGGCTTAGCTAGTCCTATGAGTTAGTCTGTACTAGCGATTTTTCAGATAGGTACTAATATTGACCCGTCGAAGAGAGGGCGAAAGGCAAGTTGAAGCTGTCATCAAAAGGTGACACATCAGCTCAAAACGCTGCTTTTTTTCCAAAGAGGGGTAAAACCTTTTGTCGGTCGAATCGCATCAATGCTGGCTAAGTGGGGAGTAGCTGCAGATTAGATACCGAACACGTCTCGTTTTTGTGGTTATATGAATTACTAATATTATTCATTGACATCTACGGGGAATAACGTTTACTCTCCCCAGACAAAGGTCGTTAGCCAGGTCTACGTTCGTTGGCTCTTCCTTCGTTTCTTCGTGGATATTTTGCTTTAAGGTTTGGTTCAGATGGCCGACTGCGTCCCCAGCCCGTTAGTGCGTGCGTTCTTATTGATAGAGAATCGCCTGATGCGCGAAGCCTTAGCTCGCCTCTTCCGCAAGCGACCCGATCTGATTGTCGTCGGCCAGACTTCTCCCGCTGATGAAACACCTCTCGGCATACTTGAGACTCAGTGCAACGTCTTGGTGGGCGATGCTTTCGTTGCTGGCCGCCTGCGGGCAGGTCTTGCCGCCGAGCTTGGATTGGCCGGATGTAAAATAATTCTCGTTGGCATGGAGGCTGGCGAAGAGCAATTCATTGTCGCGGTCCGCTCTGGAGTAATGGGCTATTTGTTGCAAGATGCCTCTGCTTCGGACGTCATTGCCGCCGTTCGTGCCGTCTTCCGCGGCGAGGCTGTCTGTCCTCCACAACTTTGCTCCGTGCTATTCCGTTGCGTTGCTCAAATGTCTGCAGAAGTGCCCCTCGCAGAGTCGCCTCCTAAACCTGATCTTACTTTGCGCCAACAACAATTGGTCACTCTCGTCGCTAAAGGCCTCACAAACAAAGAAATCGCTTCTCGCTTGAACCTTTCTGAATTTACCGTGAGGAATCACATCCACAACATCCTGAAACAGGTGGACGCCAGCAGCCGAAGCGAGGCTGTGGAAACCATCCGCGCCTACGGCTACTCGATCAGTTCATGACCGCCTCCTGCCCTCCATACGAATCGGACTGGGCTATGATAAGTCGAGTTTATATGTTAATACTCTGAGTCAAATTTGAGGTTTCGAGTTGCAGATTGTAACTGTTTCCATACTGATGTTGGCGCTTCTCCCGTTCGCTTACTACGTTCTTTCTCTTTACTGTGTGATTGCACATTTCCGCGGTGTGCGCAAAGTCTCGGCAGAAAAACCGTCGTTTATGCCTCCCGCAAGCATCGTAAAGCCGGTGCGCGGCCTGGATCACGAAGCTTATGAGAATTTCGCGAGCTTCTGCCGCCTGGATTACCCAGTTTACGAGGTCGTGTTTGCAGTATCCGACATGAGTGATCCGGTCATTCCCGTCATCGAAAAACTCTGTTCCGAATTCCCCGCCGCCTCCATCCGCTTAATTACCGACGTTCCGCGCGTGGGAGCGAGCGACAAGGTAAATAACCTTTGCCAGTTAGCCCAGAGCGCAAAATACGATCTTCTGGTCATGAGCGACAGTGACGTGCGTGTGGAAGCCGATTATCTCAAGCAAGTCACTGCTCCTTTTGCCGATCCGAAAGTCGGTGCGGTCACAGCCTTCTACAAGAGTCAGACCTCTGGGAGTCTGGCCTCGAACCTGGACGCCCTGGGCATGTACATGGATTCCGCTCCGGCTGCCCTCGTGGCCAAGAAAATTGAGGGCCGGCTGGGTTTCGCTTTCGGCTGGACAATGGCCACATCCAAAAAACACCTCGCGGAAATCGGCGGCTGGGAAGCTATCGTTAATCATCACTCGGAGGATTTTGAACTAGGTAAGCGCATTGCACTTTGCGGCCACCGCGTGGTTTTGATGGCTAAACCTGTCTACATGGTCTTTTCCAAAGAGAACTTTTCAGAGTATTTCCGCCGCGAGTTGCGCTGGTCGATTGCCTTAAAGAGCGCCCGCCCATCAGGTTATTGGGGGCTTCTCTTTACACATGGATTGCCGTGGGCCCTGGTCGGAGCGGCGGCTAGTCTCTTAATCGGTTCGCCCCTGATAGCGACATTTTATCTACTCACCTACCTCTTCCTTCGGGCCGCCATGACCTGGCTGACGGGAAGGTGGGGGCTGGGAGATCGCGAACTTTACAAAATCATGTGGCTCATTCCCGTTCGTGATGCGATTAGTTTTTTTGTTTGGGTCGTGGGATTTTTTGCTGAAAAAATTGTCTGGCGGGGCCTCGAATACCGGCTGCACGAAGGTCAACTTATTCCTATTCTGTCCACAGGCGAAGGCCTTGTCGCACACCGCGAACCGGTATCGTCAGTTACGACCTGAGTACGAAATTCCATCGACGCGTACACTCTTCATCCTGACGCAGCTCTGAGTTGTTGGGCAGCCTTCTTCACAGTTATTGCACAGCGCTAGCGGAAGCCGGAACGTCTGCTTCGGGCGCAGGCGACCTTAAATACGCACAGAGGAGGGGCGCTTATTGGAGGCATTCAGTTTCCTAAACCATCAGTGAGTCTCGTTCACTCCTCAGAAAGGAAACGGGGAGGGTCCGCGAAGCCTCCCCGGCGAAGACGATCTCAGAGAATCTTGGTCTAGAATTTGAACGTGAGCCCGAAACGAATGCTCCGGATGCCGCCATCCTGCAACGTCTGGTCGGCGAAGCCGGTGCGCTCCTGCCGCAGACCGGCGTCATCGATGAATGGATCAATACCTCCCTCACCGACGACGCTGCCAAAGTTCGGGTGGTTGAAGACATTTGTCATGATCGTGTGGAAGACTACGTTCAACCTCTCTTTTATCTTGAAGTCTTTGGAAAGCGAGAAGTTGCCGGTGTTCGTTCTGGCGTCGCGCAAACTGTTGCGTGCAACATTGCCGAAGGAGAATTGAGCACCGTGGTCGCTACGGGAGTGTTGGCGATAAACCGCACGTCCTTTTTTGTCACCGGCGTACCAACCGTGTCGCCCTTGTTGATGGCGTTCAGGCTGATCAACTGGTTCGTAGTTAAATTATGATTTGCTATCTCGTTGATTTGTCTTGGCTCTGCGTACTTCTTGGACCTTGGTTTTTGGTAATGTTTGGGGCTTATTGGACCCAAATTGGACCCAAGTTTTTGGGGTGAACCCCTAAGCCGGCACAAAAACTTTGGGCACACCGACCGTCCTGATCTGGAATAACGGACGAATGAGACCGAATAGCACATTTACTATGTAACGCTAAAACTATAAACGGACAATAAACAACGGCCCAGCGCTACGTTCAGGCTCTGCACAGATCGACACGGATTGCAGTGTGGCAAGGCCGTATTGGTCGGGTCTCCGTCCGACGGTGCGCACTCAAGTGTCAGTGCTAAGAATAAAAGTCGCGTGAATCCTGGTCCTTATTTGCAGTCCTAAATTAGGGACAAACTCGCAATAACGCGTCACTTGGTCAAATTCCGTGAATCAGTCCTAAGCCACAACGCACGTACTTGTAGTGCCATCGGTCTGAATTCCGACCCTGAAAAAGATTTCCTCCCCGGTGCTCGAACTGAGGCATCAGAATCTATATTCCCAGATCGTCATACATCTCTCGGTGATTTTTGCCGACCAGCCCACTGCGCTTTCAAGGCACCGAATGGGGGAAGAGTGAACTCCGCCGATATCGCTGAATGGCTCGTCTCTCCTGGTATTCGCTGCAGCTGTTCGCAAGATCGTGCGCTGCTGCTTAATACCAGGCACGGGTACTACTACATACTAAATGAACTTGCCGCGAGGGTATGGGTGACGATTGAGACATGCCCGTCGGGGATCGCCGCTGAAGACGTTGTAGACGTACTGGAGATGCACTTCGACGTTCCTCGGGAGGAATTGGCGAGAGATGCCGCGCGATGCTTATCGGATCTGCAACGAGAAGGCTTGATAGAAGAGAACGTAGCCGTGCGTCATGAATCATCCGTGGACCGCATAACCTCCTTTTCGCGGAGGAAGCGAAGCGGTGAATATGGGCATGAGGGGGGCCGAATCATGATTTACGAGCAACAGTTCGTTCAACGATATGAAACTGTGGAATCGCTAGCTGAGGAGCTTTTCCAGCAAGGAGCCGAAGGCAACATCGACTGGAGGGTCAAGAAGCTGAAAGACTTTATTGACAATGCCCCTGATAAGGTTCATGGCAGCCTTGGTGATGTTTGCAAACAACTTCAGCTTCTTCTCTCTGAACGCCAAACGCGCCGGCTATTTAGGGACTCCACGGGGATTTCGATCAGGGAATACGCTAGAAAGAGGCGGCTTGTGTTCGCCGCGAAGCGTTTGCAAAACACCGATGAGCCTATAAAGGTCGTTGCGACAGACTCGGGTTATCGGACGCTCCAAGGATTCGAAAAAGGCTTCTACGACATGTTCCACCTGACGCCAGTGGAATTTCGGAGGGTGTGGCGTCGAAACCAGGTCACAGGATGACTCGTGCGGCGGAACTCGATCCTAGACTGCCCCAAAAGGGACCTGAAACAGGTTTGGCAGGCAATGAACAAGCATCCGTGGTGTACCAGGTCGAAAAACAAGACATGAAGGTTATCCTTTTCTGTAGACACGGGAGCCAGCCTGTTATCGAACTGGCCCTGGGCACCGAAGCGCGAAGTTTTTCTTTGTCAGAGTTCCTCCACTTCTGGTTGACGATCGTTGAAGTAGGACTCAACAGCGATTTCGCAGAATTGGCGTCTGGAGAAGAGCTGCGCCGAATTCGAAAAAAGCGCTAACGAAGTTTGATGGACACTTCTCGCTGCTGATTCCTCGCCTTTGGAGTAAGCGCGGAATGGCTGCGCGGTCGCCGAAACACCAAACAGCTGGCGCCAGTATTTGTTAAGAAGTTCGTCGAACATTTCAGGAGTTTCCTTGGCGACGAATCCCAATACGCAGTTCCGCTGGTTTGCGCGGCAACTGCGACCTCTCCTCGGGGCGCATGCGGTCAGCATGACCTTGATCGTACTGAGTAGCTTGATGTACCTGCTCGATCCCTTGCTCATCAAATGGCTGATCGACCATATTCTCCCGAAAAAAGACTTCCACTTATTGTTCCTCGCAGTGGTTGGATTCTTCGGAATCTACATCTGCCGACTTGGCCTCTCGGCGTTCGCGGGACTAGTCAGCTTCCGCACGGTGCAGTCCCTCGTCTTCCGTATTCGCCTTGGCATCCTGGAACAGATGAACAGGCTTTCCGCGGACTTCCACGAAACAACGCCCACTGGGGAGAAGCTCTACCGCATGGAACAGGATGTAGATCAAGTCGCTGAACTTGGATCGAGCCTTGTGCCCTACGCCCTCCAAACAACTTTCAATGCCGTCTTCGTCGTTGTGACTATGTTCGTATTGGATTTCAAGCTTACCTGCATGGTCCTCCCTTTGGTGCCCCTTTTCTTTGTGTTCAGAAGATATTTTGAGAGCCGGCTCCGGGAAGCATCCGATTCAGCGCAGCAGCAATCCAGCAAAGAGAGCAGCTTTCTTCAGGAGCATCTGGCCTCTGTGGTTCAAATCCAGCTCCTCCACCAGGAAAAAAACCAAACGCAAATGTTCTTGGAGCGGGCGACCGCGAGAGTGAAGGCACTGAATCATCGGAATCTCGTCGAGATTCTGTTCCGCACTTCCTACATGGCTGTCATCACCCTGGGCACGATAGCGATTCTTGGCTATGGGAGCTACCAGGTGTTCGCAGGCGCATTAACTGTAGGTGGGCTCGTAGCCTCTTACAGCTACATTGCTCGACTCTTTGATCCGCTCAACGCAGCGGTGGAGATCTATTCCCGCCTGAATCGCATGAGTGCAAGCATCCGAAGGATTCTGGAGGTCATTGAGATGGCCCCGAGCGTTGACGAAAAAACTGATGCTTCCAATTTCATTTTACCCGTCAGAGGATGCGTCGAGATGAAAAGAGTCTCGTTCTCCTACCGCTCAAGGCAACCCGTTCTTCAAGAACTGGACCTCCGGCTCGAGGCAGGAGAAAAGGTTGCTCTCGTGGGGATAAGCGGCAGCGGCAAGAGCACGATCGCGAAGCTGGTCGCCAGGTTGTATGATCCGGAAAACGGAACCGTCTGCATCGACGGAACGGACGTTCGCAAAGTGCGGCTGGAGAGCCTTCGAACTAGGGTCTGTTACGTGATGCAGGAGGGCATCCTCTTCGACCGCACCCTCAAGGAAAACTTGTTACTGGGGAGACCTTCCGCCACCATGAATGAGCTGCGCCGGGTCATCGAGATTGCGGACCTTGAGGATTTGCTGCGAAGACTTCCCCGAGGCTGGGACACACCCCTGGGGCCAAGAGGCAATGCTTTATCGGGTGGTGAGCGCCAGCGTGTTGCGCTAGCGCGGGCCGTGCTACAGCGTCCGTCCTTGATCTTGCTGGATGAATCGACGTCGGCCCTGGATGCTCCTTCCGAGCGAAAAATCTTTACCAGCTTAGCGTACTACTTCTCAAGCCGAACGATTCTGTTCATCTCCCACCGAATTTCCGCGCTCAGGTGGGTGGACCGAATTGTTGTTCTCAATCAGGGTGCGGTTGAAGATCAGGGCACACACGAGCAACTGATCGGCAGATGCGGCTTGTATTCCTGTTTGCACACCGCAGTTACAACGGCAGCTTCCGCTCCGACGAGCTATTCATCTGCACAATAGTGTTGTTATACGTCTTTCATAAGTACAACTTGATGGCCAAAAATGCCCCTAAATGGCCGCTCAGGACCACAAATGGCCGCGCAGGACCACTGTTTTTTGTTGACGCAGTGCATGGACAAGCCGCACTATCGCGGCGTTGTCAGGTGTTTTACCGAGGTATTAGTTCCCAGCCACGAAAATAAGAATATTGGGTGCTGCAGTTGAACCAAGCGAAGGGCACGGGTGTCTCTGAACGTACCGGAATTCAGAATGGCAGCGCTGGTGTCGCAGGCACAGTCAGGGGAACGATGATTCGAATCTCAGAGCATGTTAGGACCACCATCACGCAAGACGGAGCAGTGCTCATGAACATTAAAGGGGGACATATGATCACCCTCAATTTGACAGGATCGATGATTTGGCAACAACTCGCTGATGGACGGTCACCGGAGCAGATCGCGGACACCCTTTCTCCACAGTTTGGCATTCCGCGAGAACAAGCTCTCGCTGACGTGAACGAATTCTTAGAGCAGCTCGAAACTCAGCAATTGATTGCACCTTTGGAATCGGAGAATTCTCGTCCAAGTCTCGGTCCCAAGCCAGCAGGCCTCTTCTGCAATTTGTTCGGGAAACGAAGTTCTCCTGCGGGGAGCACGAAGTAGAGAGTACGAGAGTCAGTTTGCAAAAGAAAATTCTTCAAGGAAAAGCGATGCAACTCTCCACGACTACACACGAGCAAGCGACTCTAGTGAATCAGAAAGATACCTACTTGCTGATCGTGTTTGATTCGGCAGGAACAGCCGTACTGGTCGAGTCACAAGGAAACGAATATCATCTGCCAAAGATCGAGATTCCAAAATTTACAAGGCCGGCGCAGGAAGTCACGGAGCTTCTTCGGAATGTTTGGAAGCTGTCGTCTGTTTTCTTGTTCTCTGGCGTGGTCGAAGAATCCGCTAACGCGAGCTATTTCGCCGTGCTCGAATCCACGGATGGGCTCTGCCTCCATCCCCAAGGCATAGAATGGTTCACCATCCATCACGCCTTGTCGAGTCTTCCCTTTTCGAAGCATGAGTGTCGGGCCGTTAGGTTGAGTCATGCAAAGCTGACGAGGAGAATTTACAAAAACAGTTCTGAGCCCTTCGCCCGCCTCGGCTGGATGCAGGAGCTAAAAGACTGGGTCGACTCGAACATTCGGCCGCTCGGAATGGAATTGAGGAGTTTACAGCAACTGAACGGGTGCGAGACTTTCTCCCTGGTCCGTTTTGCCACGACGCAACAACCAGTGTGGTTCAAGGCGGTCGGCGAGCCTAACCTGCATGAGTTCAGCATTTCGCATGCCCTCCGAAAGTTCTTTCCTCGATATGTGCCGAATATCATTGCAACAAAATACGAATGGCACGGTTGGCTCATGTCCGATGGCGGGGGAGCAACTCTTGATGAAACGTCAAATCCTTTGGCGTGGCAAACGGCTATAGCGACTCTCGCCGATCTGCAGATCGAATCTATTGGCACGATAGACGACCTTCTAGAAGCAGGATGCAGAGACTTGCGCGCGCCGACGCTGCTGGAATTAGTCGACCCGTTCCTCGACACCATGGCGGAGTTGATGAACCAGCAAACGACGGTGCCTCCGCCAGTGCTTTCCCGGCAGGAGCTCTCTCACCTCAGTGAGACCATTAAGGATGCCTTGCAATGTCTGAGCGCCCTGCAAATCTCAGATTCGCTCGGGCACAGTGACTTCAATCCCGGCAACATCATTGTGGGACCTGAGGGTTGCACCTTCATCGACTGGGCCGAAGCCCACGTCAGTCACCCCTTCCTCACGTTCGAGTACTTCCTCTCGCACCTGCGAAAAGACTATCCAACCGTCGTTCCCTTCGAGGATGACTTGAGATCGTCCTACGCGCGCAGGTGGCAGGGCTGCTCGTCGGCGGAGCATGTTTCCGAGGCGTTCTTGTTCTCGCCCCTGGTGGCCGTTTTTGCTTACGCGGTCGCGGGGAACAGGTGGCGAGAACAAGAATGCGTGAAGATTCCTCAAGTGCCCGGCTACCTGCGAAGCCTCACGCGCAGAATGAAACGGGAAGCAGAAATGCTCCAGCGGCGGAGGGTGGAATGCCCCAACTGATGACACCTCCGCCTCAATCAGCCGTGGAGCCGGTGACGGAGATCTTCCACGGTGTCTCCGTCACCGACCCGTATCGCTGGCTCGAAGATCAAGACTCGCCTCGCACGCGCGCATGGATCAAGGAGCAGACGATTTACGCTCGCGCGTATCTGGACAGCATCCCGGGGCGCGAGCGCATCCGCAAACGCATCCAAGAATTCCTCGCCGTCGAAACCCATGACTTACTGCAAAAAGCCGGCAGCCGCTACTTTTTCCGGAAGCGCCTGCCCGACCAAGAGCAGCCTTGCATTTACATGCGTGAAGGCGCAGACGGCGAGGATCATCTTCTGGTGGATCCTTCCGAACGGGGGACTGGCAACTTCACGGCAGTCAAGCCTCTGCGAGTTTCACCTGACGATCGATTGCTCCTGTATGAGGTGAAAGAAGGGGGAGAGAGAACGGGGACATTTGAGTTGCTCGAAATCGAGACTCGGAAGCGCCTCCCCGATCTCCTCCCTCGCGGGTATTTGCGGGGATTTGCTTTCGCGCCGGACGGAAAGAGTTTCTACTACGTCCACGAGGCGCCCGATGCCAAGCGGCCTTTCTATCGCGCCGCGTATCAACACGTCCTCGGAGCGCCATCAACCGAGGATCAGGAGATTTTCTTTGCCGGCGAAGACGAGAAACTCCGGCTGGCATTGCTCTCCGATAAAAACCGGCTCGGCTTCTTCGTCTATCACTTCCTCGACAAAACGCTTACGGACATCTATCTGCAGCCATTCGGGGGAAGCGCCCCACCAGAGCTGATATTCAACCGCATCGACTACATGCTCGGCTTGCGGCTAATGGACGACAAGATTCTGGCGATCACCGACCTCCAGGCGCCGAATCGCCGCGTCGTCGAAATCCGCCTTCGGCAGAACGGGGAACACGAGTGGATCGACATCGTCCCGGAAAACGACACTCCCATCAGCAATTGGCTCGTCGTTGGAGACTCCATCTTCGTCTCCTACATGAAAGATATGCAGCATCGCGTCTTTATCTTCGATTTCTCCGGCAAGAAAATCGGCGAAATGCCCATTCGAAGCGACGAGACGCTGCGCATCATTGGTGGTTTGCCGGAAAGCGATGAGCTGCTTATAGAAACAGAATCGTTCACCGAGCCGATTGGAATATTCCGCTACTCCGCAAAGAGCAACGAGCGAACGCTCTGGGCTAAGAAGAACATCCCATTTGATTCCGCTGATTTCAGTCATTCGCAGATCTGGTTCATGTCCAAAGACGGCACAAGGGTTCCCATGTATCTCGTCGGCCGATGCGATGCCCTGAAGCGAAGTGGCAATCCGACGATCATGACCTCTTACGGCGGCTACGGTGTCTCCATGACACCGCAGTTCAGCATCTTTGTCGCCTTCTTGATGGAACGCGGCTGTTTGTTTGCTTTGCCCAATATCCGGGGTGGTTCAGAATTCGGCGTCGAGTGGCACAACGCCGCCAAGCGACGCAATCGCCAAACGGCTTACGATGATTTCCTGTCCGCCGCGGAGTGGCTCTTCAAGACAGGAAGAACCGCTCCCGGAAAACTAGCCATCTTTGGCGGCTCAAACTCTGGCTTGCTCGTAGGTGCGGCCTTGACGCAGCGGCCGGACCTGTTCGGCGCGGTCGTCTGCATCGTTCCCATGCTGGACATGCTTCGCTATCACCTCTTCGACAACGCACATGTCTGGAAAGATGAATTCGGCACAGTAGACGATCCCGAGGACTTCACCGTTCTCGCGAAATACTCTCCCTATCATCAGGTTCGCGAAGGCGTGGCCTATCCCGCCACGATGATCGTCTCCGGCGATGCCGACCGGAATTGCAACCCGCTACACGCTCGAAAAATGACCGCTCGGCTGCAGGCGGCCAACGTCTCCGAACATCCCATTTTTCTCGATTACAGCAAGTTTCGCGGACATTCCCCGGTGCTTCCGCTCGGCGAACGGGTTGAGGCGCTGACGGATCGCATGGCTTTTCTCTGTGACCAGTTGCAGTTGCCGGTGTGAAGGCGGAGGTCTTCGTTTATGTCGTTTCTCGTTTTGAAAGCGTACTTGAAGCTGATTCATTTCGATCTCTACCTGGCGCGAGGCAATTTCGCAGCGCTCTACGACAAAGTCCGCAACTATCCCATTCGAAGGCCGGTGGCCGCCCCCGGCGCGGTCGAGCGCATCTGCTCGGCGATCGACATAGCCTGCATTTGGTACTGGAAGGAAGCGCTGTGCCTGCAGCGGTCCGCGGCGACGGCTTGCCTCCTGAAGAAATACGGTGTGCCGGCGCAATTGGTGATTGGAGCACAGCAAATGCCATTCAAAGCCCACGCCTGGGTCGAAGTCGGTGGCCGCGTGGTCAACGACAAGCCGTATACGCCCGAAATGTACGCAGTCCTCGATCGGTGCTGAGAGAGCTTTGCTGGAGAAAAGATCGCTATGAGCGTCCAGTTTGGTAAATGGAATTTCGACGGCAGGCCGGTGGACCGCGACTATCTGGAAAAGGTGAAGGCATCCATCGCTCCCTATGGCCCCGATGATGCCGGCTCCTATTCGAAAGGCAACATCAGCATTCTCTACCGCGCCTTCCATACGACCAAAGAATCTCGCCGCGAAACGCAGCCTCATGTCACCGCATCCGGCGCTATCCTAACCTGGGGCGGACGGCTGGACAACCGCACCGATTTAATCCGGCAGCTGCGCGACGTTGTGACCGCTGCCTCCACGGACGTCGCCATCGTCGCGGCGGCTTACGAATACTGGGGCGGCGATTGCTTCGCCATGCTCATCGGCGACTGGGCTCTTTCCATCTGGGATCCGCACACGCGCTCGCTGATCCTTGCCAAGGACCCCATCGGCACGCGCCATCTCTACTACTCCTTCGACAGCCAGCAGGTCACTTGGAGCACCATCCTCGATCCGCTCGTTCTCTTCGCCGGAAGAACTTTCGCCCTCTGCGAAAAGTACATCGCCGGCTGGTTCTCGTTCTTCCCTGCCGCGCACCTGACGCCCTACGTCGGCATCCATTCTGTCCCGCCGTCGTCTTCGGTGATACTCCGTCCGGGAAGACAGGCCATCCGCAAGTACTGGGATTTCGATCCCAGCAAAAGAATCCGTTACCGCACTGACGCAGAATACGAGGAGCACTTCCGCGCCGTCTTCGCCGAAGCCGTCCGTCGTCGCCTGCGCTCGGACAGCCCCATCCTCGCCGAGCTCAGCGGCGGCATGGATTCCTCTTCCATTGTGTGCATGGCAGACACAATCATCGCTCGCGGCGCCGCCGAAACTCCGCGCCTTGACACCCTCTCCTACTACAACGACTCCGAACCCAACTGGAACGAGCGCCCTTATTTCACCAAAGTCGAAGAGAAACGTGGCCGCACCGGCTGCCATATCGATGTTAGCTCCGTAGAACAATGGGGGTTCGAACTTGGTGACGGTCGCTTCGCAGCTACTCCTGGCTCTGACGGCGGTCGTCCATCCGAATCGAGCCGTCAATTCGCAGCGTGTATGACCTCGCAAGGGAACCGCGTCGTGCTCTCCGGCATTGGCGGCGACGAAGTTACGGGTGGCGTCCCAACACCAACGCCTGAACTTGAAGATCTTCTAGCAAGAGGCCAATTCAGGACGCTCGCCCACCAATTGAAAGTCTGGTCGCTCAACAAGAGAAAGCCTTGGTTTCACCTGTTCTTTGAAGCGGTTCGGTGGTTTTTCCCTCCTGCTCTAATCGGCGTTCCAGAGCATAAGCGGCCGGAACCCTGGCTGCACCCCGACTTCGTCAAACGCAATCGCCCGGCGTTGCAGGGTTATGAAACTAGAGTGAAGTTGTTCGGCCCCCTACCCAGCTTTCAGGAGAACGTCGGCACATTGGAAGCATTACGAAGACAACTCGGATGCGACGCTCTTCCCTCAGAGCCGCTCCACGAAAAGCGCTATCCCTACCTCGATCGCGGCCTCCTCGAATTCATGTACGCTGTGCCCCGTGAACAGCTCGTCCGCCCAGGCCACCGCCGCTCCCTCATGCGCCGCGCCCTCGTCGGCATCGTCCCCGACGAACTCCTAAACAGGAAGCGCAAAGCGTATATCGTCCGCGGGCCGATGGCAGACATTGCTGCGGACTGGACTCGTTATGCGGAGATGAGCCAGCACATGGTGGCCAGCTCCCTCGGCATCGTCGAGGCCAAGAAGTTTTCGGAAGCTTTGCAAAAGGCCCGCCACGGCCAGGAACCTCCAATCGTCAGTCTGATGCGCGCGCTCGGCATTGAAGTCTGGCTAAGAAGTTTGAGCAAAAGTGGAATTCTAGTTGATGAAAACTCGCCCAACTCTCTTGAGTGCTTGGCACCCACAATGATCTCAGCTGAGAAAAGGTAAAAGAGAAAGGAGGTGAAAACCATGAACTACGAGAAACCAGAAGTAGTCGTCCTGGCATCTGCCGTGAAAGCCATTACACAGCATCTCGTCACCAAACCGGCGGGACTGCAGGTTGATTTTTATCAGCCTCAATCTCCTATTCATACGAACGGTGCGTATGAAGCCGACGAGTAGTCCTAAGGCCGGATCGCCGCCAGTTCGGGGCGGTCCGGCCTTCTTTTCGCAAATCCTGTTGAGAAAGGAGGCAAAAGCCATGAGATACGAGAAACCAGAAGTAGTCGTCCTGGCGTCAGCTGTGAAAGCCATCACAATGCGTCAGCTCGGGAAACCGACGGGAGTGTTCCAGGATTTTTGGAACCCCCAGTCTCCTATTCACACAAACGGCGCATATGAAGCCGACGAGTAGACCCAAGGCCGGATCGCCGCCAGTTCGGGGGGGGTCCGGTCTTCTTTTCGCAAATCCTGTTGAGAAAAGGAGGCAAAAGCCATGAGATACGAGAAACCAGAAGTAGTCGTCCTGGCATTCACTTTGAAAGCCATCACTCAGCATCTCTTCACAAAACCATGGGGACTGTCCCTGGATTTTTACATACCCTGGTTTCCTATGCCGCACACGAACGGCGCGTATGAAGCCGACGAATAGACGTAAGGTCGGATCCCCGCCCGCTCAAGGCGGTCCGATCTTCTTTTCACAAATCCTACTGCGAAAGGAGTTGAAAACCATGGAATACGAGAAACCAGAAGTAGTCGCCCTGGCATCTGCTTTGAAAGCCGTCGCTCAAGATCTCCCCAGCAAACCGCCGGGACCGTTTCTGGAACTTTACCACTCGCAGTCTCCTATTCACACGAACGGCGCCTACCAAGCTGACGAATAGAGATAACGTCGGACCCCTGCGGAGGGCAACCCTGGTCAATGGGAATTGCTGGAACGTGGTGACTAGTATTGAGGCAGCGCCGCGGGGGCTGGCTCTGCATCTCCACGGACCGCTCCGGCCGTTGTCTGCCGAAGAAATTCGCTGCTCGGGTCCTTGCCTTGGGCACGTATGTGGTCGTTCCATTCCTGCTGCTTGCGCAGCCGACGCCAGCGGACGTATTGCTCGGGATCGTAGTCAGGAACTTTACCTTCGTAACCCTGCATCCAAAAACGGAACCAATCCACATTGCGCTGCAGCGAGGCCAACCGTTCAAAGGGTGTATCGAGAGGATGCGCGCCTTTGGGATAGTAGTAGAGTTCCACGGCTTTTCCCTGGCGCGCAAGAGCTACAAAAAACTCAAAAACACCATTGACATAGGTAGACTCCATCAGGATCGGGGCTTGCACATTACTTGCCTTGAACGGCGGAGCGTACTCTAGCCAGTTCGGGAGAGTCTTACCGTAAGGGGGACCCCCATAGTCGGATTCTAACGCAGTCATGTATCCGGACTCGTTGCCCTGAAAGTATGTGCCGTAAGTATTAGCTCCGCCATCGGCGGAGGAGGCAGCAGTGAATTTATACGCCGAGTGGGTTAGCGTGAAATCTGTTAGCCAACTTGTCCGGCTGAAACCCACGATCCCAACGTTACTCTTGTCCGCCATGCCCCGCTGCGCCAATACGTCGATCGCACTCTCCTGCATGCTCATCCAGTCGTACGCAAACGCGATACCTGCGGAAAACTCGCTTGTAGGCTCCTTGTCACCGTCAGAATACTTCGCCATGAGCACCAGAAAACCGCCGTTGGCCAGGGACTGGGGCGCGAAAGCAGTCGTGTAGGGAGAGTCACTTATGAAATAGTCGCCGTCAAAATTGCTAGCCATTAATACCAAGGGATACCGTTTGCCGGCCTCATAGTTCACCGGCTTGATCAGTTTACCGTGGCAATGAGAGCCATACCGGTTGATCCATTCGACCTTTTCGGCTTGGCCCAAACTGATGCTTCGGTAGGCAGGGTTTAAGTCGGTGAGCAGAGTCACCGGAGCAGTTTTAGCAGGCATGACAAATAGGTCAGGCGGAATTGTCACTGACTGTGAAACTCCAACTAAAACGCTTCCGTCACTCGCAAACGACGACAAGAAACTCCCATGCTCGGGAATCTCAAATCGCTGGCGTTCTTTCCACTTCCCCCCTTCGTTGAACATGCGCACGAATTGAAATGCACCGGATCTAACCAGCAGCTCGCCGTCGCTGTGATTCCAGCGAAGAGGAGTATCACCGAATACGCTACCTCCCGGCACTCCGCTGTCTCTACTCAACACCCTTGTCGTGGTTTCTGCCTTTACATCCACTGCAAACACATGGGAAAAGCGCATAAGGTGGTAAAAGGCGTTTCCGGAAGCCACTGCATCCTTGGCTTCCTTCTCACCTTCGACAGTGCCAATTGGCGAAGGCCCCACCACAGCGAAAGCGCGGCTGTCAGAAGCCCAACTTGCATGGGTATAGAATCCACTCTCGGGAAAGTCAAAGGCCGGTCTCAACTCCCCTGATTCAAGGTCATATAAGCCCAGGAGTGAATAAATAGGCAGACCACCATGTCCTTTGAAATAATCCATCAACGGATGACCCTTCCACCCCACAGGCATCGTTTCCACTTCGTATCTGAGCAGCAGGTGCTTTCCGTCTGGTGAGAGATTTAGATTTCCGACTCCCACCATTGAGGACCGCTCCGAAAAACCTTGGAAAATTCTGAAGGTCAACCTTCTTGTATCGACAAGGCCTGATTTATCTATCCTCCCTACATACAATTCATATTTGCTTGTAAGACTGCCGGCATCCGCAGCGGAACCATTTCCGAACTGCACCCGGTAGCCTCGTGATTCTCGTTCTATTTTTCTTGCGGCTTCGGCGGACGCCGACTCCCTAGTTTTTGGAGCCAGCGTAGAGAATACTATCGTCCTGCCGTCTGAGCTAATGCTGTAGTCTTCTACCTTGGATGGAAAACTCAAGGCTTCTTGCTTAGCGGATACCGCGTCAACGATATCGACCTCACTGGTGATTCCTTTTTCTGCGTCGTCAATACGTCCAATTTCCGCGACCATCCGGCCACGATCTAGCCATCGCGTCCCGGATATCTTGTCTGCCTGCAAGAGAAGGCGCCCCTCGCCGCGAGGCTCAAGCTGTTTTAGGTCGCGGATGTACAACTGATAGTTGTTACGGTTGCTGACGACGTCGGGAGACTTGACAACGTATGCGGCGGACGATCCATCGGGAGAGATTGTTACCTCTCCCTCCACGATTCTCCGCGTGCGAACGCAATCTTCGATCGTCAGCGATCGCATCTGCGGAGCAGCGCGCACCTGGCTCAAGAGCAAAATCGTCAGGGCCAATAGCTTGCCGTACCTTTTCGCGTAATGAATCATCTCGTTGTCTCAGTCAAGACTTAGATTGCGCTCGGTGAATAGCCAATCGACTAAGAAGGGAGAGCGGATTGCCTGGAACAAGGGACTCGAGAGCGCTCAGAACGTTAACTTGAGCGCGAATTGCATCGAGCGCGGCCCGCCAATTTGATAGAGAGGATCGAAGGCTCCACCACCTGACTGTCCGCCAGCCAAGCTTGATCCCAACATCATGGTGGAGACCCCGAACGCCCCTTGTCCGGAAATCCCATTCGGCGGTCCAAAATTTGGGTGGTTCAAAACGTTGAACATCTCCGCCCGGAACTGTAACTTGAGTGATTCGTGAATCGGAAATTCGCGATGCAGCGCGAAGTCCCATTGGGTGGCACCGAAACCTCTCAGCGCGTTCCGTCCAAGGTTCCCGTTCCTTAGCGGAAGACCCGTGCTCGGGTCAATCGGAGGCGCCGTGAACGCCGCTGGATTAAACCCCTTACCACCGGGACATCCCTGACCCGGAAGGAGATTTCCTTGTGCTTGCATCACCGACGCGCAGTTGCTGCCGTAAAGATATAACGGCTGCCCCAAAACTAGATCTGGACGGAGAAATGTGAAGTAGCCGTTTATGCTAGTGACAAAAACTCCATTAAAGATGCCGTTGACGGTAACTGGAGGAGCGGAACGAGCCAGGATAAAACTCTGGATGGACCAACCCCGCAGGGTCGCATTCGTGAAAGCGTTGATCTTCGGAGCCGGAATATCATAGGTCACTCCCGTGGAAAATGCGCTCCGAATATCGAAGTCGGAGGGCCCCCGGTTCGAGCCCGCAATGGCCGAGTTCACAAGGTTGTTGGAAGTGGCCCCCGTCGAACCAGCGGAACCGGTATCAATCGAGTGCGACCACGTGTAGGAAGCAAGCGTCTGGAGGCCGTACGACAAGCGTCTTTGGAATTGAACTTGTAAAGCATCGTAATCCGACGTACCTGCGTTAGTCACGAGGAACGCTTGAAAAAAGTTCGAATTCGGTGCCGATATTTGAGCCGTTTGCAGGAGTCGTCGCCCTGCCGCGCCAATGTACGAGGCAGAGATCGTTTGTTGCTTTCCCATGGCTTGCTCGAGAGCAACATTCCATTCTAATGTGTAAGGGAGTTTAAGGTGAGGATCGAAAGCGAAGAGGTTCTGTCCGTTACTTGCATTAGGTGGCGTGATTGGAGGGGGAGGCGGTGGAGGATTGAACGGGAAAGTGCCACCCGGACTAAAGGGAACTTGACTCCCAAATGGGTAGGTCGCACCCCCAAGGTTGTTACCCATCTCCGAAGTCGCGAGGTCATAGAAGACGCCAAATCCGCCCCGAAGCACGGTTTGCCAATCCTGATTCTGAGTGAGTTGGTAGGCTACACCGAGCCGGGGGGCGAAGTTACCATATGTAGTCGCGTAGGGAGCCCTTCCAGCCGGTGCCAGAGCCAGGTTCGACAAATCATTCAAATTAAAACCCGTCACTGAGTTAAAACTAGGGCCGTTGAGGGATTGCGGCACGAAGTCAACGTCCCATCGGAGACCATAGGTCAGCGTAAGACGAGGGAGCAATCGCCACGTGTCTTGGGCATAGATGCCAAGATTACGGAACAGGAATGTCGGGCTGAGATTGAAGAATATGTGGCTGAAAAACAGATTTCCGTTTTCGGCGGACGGCACGTTGTCAAAAAATGCTCCCAGTGAATATGCAAAAGGGCGATACAGCGGCGACAACCGGCGGTAGTCAATCCCGAATTTGAGGCTGTGCGAACCCTTTTGTATGGAAAGGCTGTCGACCACATTGATTTGCCGCTGCAGGTTCTGTCCGTTCTGCCCTACAGATAAGCCACCTTGCGTGAGGAAAAAGATGTTATCGACGAAATTCCCATTCTGTGATGTGAAAGGACTCGGGAATGGCAAAGATGCCAGCGGAACGGCGCCGCCAAAATTGTCGAAATAGGAATAGCTAGAGGCGTTCGTCCTGCTGTAATTGAACCGCAGATCGTTGGTAACTGTCGGAGATATGACCCAAGTAGTGCCTAGTGTAGCGGTTTGCGTTGTGCTGCGTGTTGGGGTGACTGTACTTAGCGAATTTCCGTTGCCACGAAGAGCGACTTGTGAAGGCGAGTAGTTGTAGCGCCCAAAAAGATTTAGCCTGTCGTTCAACTTGTGGTCAACCCTGAGGCTGTAGGCATCAAGCGTGGAGGGATTCGAATAGCTGGCGTCGAAAGCGGCGGTCCCGCTTATACCCGAGGACGGACAAAAAGGATTGGTATTCGGATCACAGAGGATTTCCGGGCTATTTCGGTTCGGCAGGGGATAAGCATTCAAATATGGCTGCAGAGGTGGTTTTGCATTTTGGCGCGAGTTTGTTGTGCCTCCGGGCGTGAAACTCGCGTCAGGAACAGTCGTAAGCGCGGTCTGCGGCAGTCGAAGCCGAAGACCCTCATAGGAAAAGAAGAAAAACGTATGATCCTTGCGAATCGGACCGCTGAACGTCCCGCCAAAATCATTCTGCCGTTCCCTCGGCTTCGACAGGCCCCTACTGTCAGCGAACCAATCGTTGGCATCCAAAACGTCGTTCCTTAGGTAGTTGAAGGCGGTACCATGAAACTGATTGGCCCCTGAGCGCGTCAAGATGGAAATCTGCCCGCCCGGAGTGCGGCCAAATTCCGGCGCGTAGGTGGAGGTCTGGATCCGGAACTCCTGCAAGGCATCCACGGAAACCAAACTGTTCGTTCCACCCATAGCGCTAAAGGAGCCCAGAGCCCCCCCGAGCCCATTGCCGGGAGAAAGACCTGTGGTCATGCCAACTCCTATGTTGGCGCTCACTCCGTCCACCATCCAGTAGTTGGAAGCGGCCCGCTGCCCGTTCACACTAAACTGGCCGTTGTCGGCAACGTTGTTTGCCGTAATAACCACCCCTGGCGTGAGTTCGATCAGCGTCTGAAGGCTTCTGCCATTCAACGGCATGTTCTCCGCGAATTGCCTATCCACCACAGTTCCGACTGCGGCCGATTCGGTGTTAATGAGCGAAACTCCGCCTTCCACCGTGACCGTGTCCGACATCGGCCCCACGGGCAGAGTGAACCCGATCGCGTCGGCATCTTGCACGTGCAAGACGACGTCTGGATGAATGATCGTCTTGAATCCCGTCTTAGACACCTGTATGTGATATGTCCCGGGGGGAAGATTCGGCACGGAGTAGATTCCCTCGCCATTCGTTTCGGTCGTGTAGCGAACGCGCGTCGCGTCGTTGATAATTTCCACTGTAGCGTTAGGAATCGCCGCGCCAGAAGTGTCCCGCACCTGACCGTTGACAACCGCCGTGGGTGCTTGCGCTTGAGATGTAGCCATGAAACACAACAAAGCAAAAACGACGACACCCGTGCGTAGGCTCACGAGAACTCTCCTCTTCAGTCGTTTTAAGTGCGGGGGCTTGGAAAGTCTACGGAGCGAAGAGAAAACAAGGACCAGAATAAGGTATCAATTCATCGTACTTCCGCGATCGAAGGTGATGGAAGTCTCGAAAGTGTGAGAAACTTCCCCAACGGGAACGCCGGGCCGATCAAGGATGGTTCGGCGCTTCTCTCAGATAGGTCACCAACATTGGCTTTCCCTGTGGCACGCGGCTCTCGCCATTGGGCTCCACGGTGATAAACACGGCGTTGATCTGTTCCAGCACCTTTGGATCGTCGAATTGCAGCACCCATCGCCTATTCGCCGTGTTGTCTATATATTCCAATTTCATCGCGCCCAGATTCAGCGCGCTATTCCGGTCGGGGCCCCGCACTCCCCATGCCTGGAACGTGCTGGCATTCTTCAACCCCGGCTGTTTATCCAGATCATACCCATAGAAAACCAACGACTTTCCCTTTGTCAGAAAAACCCTTGTGGAGGGCTTCTTTTTCTTCCCGTCAACCCCGACGTCGTATGCCTCGGAGAAGTAGAGGTCGCGCGCTCCCATTAGCTCCCGGATATCTCTGTCGGACGCTAGCAGCCGCTGCTGTTCGTCAATTGTCGCGTCGTTATCTTTTACCAATTGCGTGATCTGTTGAATCCTGTTTTCGAGGCTCGCCATGCGAAGCCCGTCGTTAGTCCCTGCCTGCTCGAGTGTTTCGAGCTTCTTCTTCGTGTCCGAGAGTACCGCTTGCTGCGCCTCCAACCTGCGAGTCAGGTCGTCGCGCTGCACGGAGATCTGAAGTGTTTGCTGCTCGGCTTGTTGTTCCGCCAAGTGAAAGCTCGCCTCAGTCGCTTCGGTCTGTTTTCGTTGCTCCTCGATTTGTCCCTTTAGCCTGGCAATTTCTGCGTCACGCTCCAGCAAGCTGGCCCGGATGGCCTCCCTCTCCATACCAAGCTTGTGTAACTGCGCTTGCAAAACTCCGTCGTCCTTTGCCTGACTGACAGACGGACCGGCCGGAGTCGCTGCAGCAGGTTTAGCAGGCACCGTCACCACCCGAGATTGTTCCAAGCCATGCTTCACGCCAAGACGGTACAACGAATCGGCTAGGCCCACCGCCGCCACAATCGACGCAGCAATGGCCAGTCCGACCCCTGCATATGCTCGAAACCCTCTATCGTGTAACCAAGACTCAACCGCCTTAGTCTTGGCCGGCCCCACAGGTGTCAGGGCGCTCTGCCGTTCTGCGCGATCTTTCACGCCACCACCAATGGCCGCGTAAAGTCTCTTCTCCCCATCATCTA
>WNFT01002292.1_pt1 | contig 36446 bp, 30 predicted proteins | sample 5400191 | NCBI WGS metagenome assembly WNFT01 (sample SAMN13153359, study PRJNA577476) | soil metagenome | isolation source: 80 cm saprolite under Madrone tree | place: USA:California | collected 2016-06-14 | reverse complement strand
GGGATAGATTTGTTTTTTCAGGTAGCCGTCGTTGCTGCGGCGGGTGGCCGGCCGCCAGTTGGCGCCGCGCATCGGAATATAGAAGTTGCGCATCCACTCGCCGAAGCTAAGAGTGCCGTCGGCCACCCGCGCCACCGGGCCGCCGTTGACCGCGGCGAGCTCAGCTGCGAGGATGGTCTCCGCCTCCGCCTTGCGCATTTTCGGGGCATGGCCAACCACGCGGCTACGATGATGCCGCTTCGGCTTCCCCGATGCGGGATCGGTGAGATAGACGTTGTAGTGGATCTCCCAGCCGCCGGCCTCGGTCGCGACCACGCGGCCTCGCTGATAACGCGAGCGTCCTCGAGCCATCGAGCTCTTCCCTTCCGCGCTGGTTATGACTCAGGTCTTGATTTCGCGCAAACAGCCGCGATCAAGAACTGCCACCCAAGCCGAGAGAAGCGCCGCCCGGCACTCATTCGGCTTTGCTTTCGGGCCTTTCGGCGTGAGGAGAGCGCGAGCGAAATTTAATTTTGCACCCTTACTGCACGCTTGAAAAACCGAACCCGTTGAAAATACAATGGCTTACGGCCTAACTACGGGCCTGCTCGAAAGCGGACATACCTTAACGGGTATCGGGGGTTCGAATCCCTCCCTCTCCGCCAGAATATTTGACTGATACCTTATGACCCTCCCCACCACCCATCCAGTGCAAACTCCGTTCGATAGCGTGGAGAATGCCCAAGCTTACATCCAGCTCTTGATTGAGACGCTGGTCGAGGCCAAGAAAGAGGTTGCGGCCGACGCCGCATCTGCCAAGTCCGCTCACTCTGAACGCCGCCTGCAGGCGCTCCGCCTGGTGGAATACAAGTTGCACCGGCTGGAGCACCATCTCAGGGTCAGCGGCCGCATGCTGAACGATTTGCGAAGGCTGCGCCGCTTACTTCTGGACGAGGGATCCGATCTGCATCTGCCAACGCCCCACGAGGAGTAGTAACGCCAGCCTGTTTTTCCCGTCTAAGTCTCCCGAGGAGCAATCATCATGCGCCCGGTCAGGCATGTTTGCTATCTTCTTCTCTTCTTCGCCGGCTTCCTCTTGCCAGCTCTCGCCCAGACGCCCAACCGCGAGCACTTCCAAAATGCCACCGTGCTCTATGACTGGGTTACCAATCATCGCAGCGAAAAGCTGCGCACCTTCATCACTCGCCCGAAACCTGCCGCTGGCAAGGTTCCCGTCATATTTTTCGTCGGTTGGCTGAGTTGCGACAGCGTGGAATATCCCGACCCCAACACGAGCGACGGTTTCGGCATATTCCTGCGGCAGCTGATCGACGAATCCGGTTATGCCACCCTGCGCATGGACAAGCCGGGCGTGGGTGAGAGTCAAGGCGAGTGCTCGAAGGCAGACTTTCAGAGCGAGATCGAAAGCTGGCAGGCTGCATTCGATTCGCTGGGTAAGTACGACTTCATCGATCAGGACCGGATTTTTGTTGTGGGGCTCAGCAATGGTGGCGGCTTCTCTCCGCTTGCGGCCGGCGTGCATCCTGTGCGCGGATTCGTATCCGCCGGGTCCTGGGGACGCACTTGGTACGAGCACATGCTGGAACTCGAACGCCGCCGTCTTACCGCCCAGGGCAAGCCTCCCGCAGAGGTCAATGCGTCGATGAAGGTCTTTACCGATTTTTACAACTTGTACCTGATAAAGGGCATGACTCCCGGCCAGGTCATAGCGCGGCGGCCCGAGTGGAAATCGCTTTGGTACGACGCACCCGACGGCCAATACGGACGCCCCGCCGCGTTCTACCAGCAGCTGCAGGCGCTGAACTTGGGCGAGTTCTGGCAGAAAGTGAGCGCGCCGGTGCTGGTTATTCACGGCAGTGCTGACGAGGTCATGAGCCGCGCCGACAGTGAGGCCATCGCCCAGATCGTCAACCAGCTTCATCCCGGTCGCGCTCGCTACATGGAAATCGAGGGCATGAGCCACGGCTTCACGGTGAAGGGACGGTTCTACGATCCACTGGTCGCTGCAGTGCTGGGGTGGATGAAAGAGCAGCTCCAGTAGTCAAGCAGGTTTCCAGCCGGCATCAGTCTCAGGCAGCAGAGTCAGCGTTTCTTGAAATACTGGACTTCACGCTCGTGTTTTATGGCGGCGGCGCGGGTCGCGAAGGTTCCCAGATTCCGGCGACGACCGGTCTTGGGGTTTTTCTTTCGCGAATAGAGCCGATATTGTCCAGATTCTAGTTTGCGGATCATAATATGCGAATCATAATTTGCCGATCATGTGCATTTGAGATGCAAATCTGAAAGAGCGGGTTTTCGTCCCAGGCAGTTCGACTGACCTGTTCTAAACTGTCACGGATAAATTAATAGTCATGAATCATGGAAATCCGCCGACTCACCGAACAAGACGCCGAATGCTACCGGGAACTCCGCTCCGAAGCCCTGGAATTCGAACCCCAGGCCTTCACCGAGTCTATGGCCCAGCACCTGGCCATGACGATCGAGAGCATCAAGCATCGCCTGGGGTCAGGCGCTTCCGACGACAATTTTGTTCTGGGAGCCTTTGATGGTGGTCAGCTGATCGGAATGGCTGGATTTTTCCGCCGGCAGGGCGAGAAGATTTGCCACCGGGGCGAGATCTGGGGCGTCTATGTCGCAAAACGGTGCCGAATGAAAGGCCTCGGTCGCGCCTTGCTGAAAGAATTGATACGGCAATTGCGGTCTCAACCTGGCCTGGAACAGGTAGCTCTCGGAGTCAGCATCGAAAATATTGCTGCCAAGCGCCTCTACGAGTCCCTGGGTTTTGAGATTTACGGCTGCGAGGCCCGCGCCTTGAAAATTGGCGATTCCTATGTGGATGAGGAGCTGATGGTGCTGTACCTGAACCGCGAATCCGCCTGATTGTTAGTCTGCCTGATCCTGGGCAAAGTACCTCCATGCCATGTCATAAGAATGAATCACTGGTGTGAATGGCGTCTGGAATGCTACTGTAGAAGTCCGTCCATTTGCACGACATCGGCATCGCCCTCGCCCACTGCGGCAAGAACCCACTTCCCGTCCGATGACCAGGAAATGCGACGCGCGATAAATGTACGTTTTTGTCCAAAATCGGTGACCCGTCTGAGTTTTCCATCAGCGGTGGACGCGACCCAGATATTGGTGCCCCAACTGTCATCTAGAGGCATGACCAGCCACTTCCCGTCTTTGGAAATCACCGGATGTAGGCCCTGCCAGATGGGTACCCGCGCACCCGAGATGCGCGCCAGCAAGCTGGAGGGTCCGTCCTCGGGGCGTGCCACGCGCAGTTCATATTCCCGCGAGCCATTCAGGTTTTGCAACGGGACCACGTAATACAACGCCGAGCCGTCCGCCGCCACGGCCGGCCCTTGCGCATTGTCAGTACGCACTATCACTGGCGTGCCGCCGCCCACCCCAATTTTCATTAGTCGGAAGCTCCCAGTTTGCTGGATGGGTGAGGACTCGGAGTAGTACAGCCACTTGCCGTCACCCGACCAGGTTGCCCAGGCGCCCAAGGGCACAAGCATGTGGAGACCACTCCCGTCGGGCTGGACCAACCGGTAGCCGACTCCGCGCGCGTCGGCCGACAACCGGGCGGTGGCGAAGGTAATTAGATTTCTGTCAGGAGACCAGATTGGCACTCCCATAACCAGGCCTGGGTCCGTTTCGAAGGTGATCTGACGCGGGTCACCGCCACCCAAGGGCAGTACCCAGAGATTGCCATGACCTCCGCTGTCGGAGAGATAGGTTAGTTCGTGGTCCGTCGGGTCCAGGGCCGGAGTCTGAACCTGCCCGGTCTGGTGGGTGATGCGAACTGCTCGGCGAACATTATCCGCTGCGTCCCCGTCCACAGGAAACTTCCAAATGTCGAACTGCATGCGCTTGCGGCTGACCACGATGCGACCCTCGCGGTCTACGTCCGGGTTCTCGTCCCCGGCCTCACCAAACGTAAGCTGTTGAGGAGCGCCTCCGGATTTTGAGATTTGCCACAGATGCAATGTTGGAAGGTAGAGCAGCGTGCTCCCACGTGCCGTGCTGTAAACCAGATGCGAACCGTCTGGCGACCAAGCCAACCCGCTCATCAGCGTGACCTCGTTGGTAAGCCTCCGAGGGGCGCCGCCAGCCGAAGGAACAACGTAGATATCGTCGGCCCAATTTTCCTGGCTGTGCAGGTAAGCAATGCTGGCGTCGTCCGTCGACCAGCGCGGCTGACGGTAGCTGAAACTGGTGACTGCCTGCGTCACCACCCGCGGGTTAGAGCCGTCACGGTCCGCTACTACCAATTCAATTTGTCTGCCGTTGAGGCGGAAAAACGTCAACCGCTTGCCGTCATGGCTTACATCCGCGCCGCTGATGCTGGAAACTAATTGACGGGGAGCGCCACCCAGCGCCGAGACTTCCCACAGAGCACCTTGCGCATTTCCCTCGGTCGGCGGGGTGAAATAGAGGATGGCCGCCGAGTCTTGTGACCATCTGGGCTCAAGATGCGCACCCGGGCCCCGTGTAATTTGGAGTGGAGGCCCTCCCGCCAGCAGGCGAATCCAGATCTGCCGCGTCTCAGTGGAATCGCAGACGAAGGCTACCGCTTTACCGTCCGGTGAAAACGACGGACTCTCTTCCAGCCCCACGTAGTCCGTAAGGCGCAGGAACTTGACAACCTTCGGACCCGATGGTGGCCCTCTCCGGAACCACAGTAAGCCACCGCCAGCGACTGCGAGCACAACAAAAGCCAGCATCCACGCGCGCATCAACCAAACAGGACGCGCAGCTGTTTTCTCCCGCGAAGGCGCCAATACCGCCGCATTGGACTCCGAGACCGATGACGTCGATTCCAGATGGAAAGCTAAATCGCGCGCCGACTGAAAACGTTCTTCCGGATTTTTCTCCAAGCAATGGCGCACAATGCGGTCCAGCGCCGCTGGAATATTTCGCCCTGTAGCCAGCAAGTCAGGGGGATCTTCTTTCAGAATGGCACTTGCTCTATCGGCCGGGCTTCGGCCTTCGAATGCTTGTTGCCCGGACAGCGTCTCATAAAGGACTATGCCAAAGCTGAAAATATCGGAGCGCGCGTCGGCCTTCTCTCCACGCACCTGTTCGGGCGACATGTAGCCGGCGGTGCCCATCGCCACGCCGGCACTAGTCTGGTTCTCAAGCCACAGGGCGGTGACGGTGGCATCGCCCGCTTCGGGCACAGTCAGCTTGGCCAGGCCAAAGTCCAGAATCTTGGCGCGTCCATCACGGCAGATGAAAACGTTGTCCGGTTTCATATCGCGGTGAACAATTCCTTTGTCGTGCGCAGCCGCCAGCCCCTGCGCAATCTGAACCGCGCACTCCACCGCTTTCCGAGGAGACAGGGCACCGCTGCTTAAACGGTCGCGAAGCGTGGCGCCATCCAGGAGTTCCGTGACCAGGTAGGGAGCGCCCTCGTGCGTGCCAAGGTCGTAGACAGCGAGAATATTGGGGTGATTGAGCGCGCTTGCAGCTCGCGCTTCCTGCTCAAACCGCCGCAGACGGTCAAGATCGCGGCAGAAGGAGGAGGGCAAGACTTTGATCGCAACTTCGCGGCCCAACCGCGAGTCTCGGGCACGGTACACTTCACCCATACCGCCCGCGCCGAGAGACGCGACGATCTCGTAAGGCCCGAGTTTCGTACCAGACGTCAGGGCCATGATCGGATTCGAATTATATCGCCTTAGTGGCGGCGACCAGATGTCAAATGGTTGTCACGCCAGCGTCGAAAGCGCGTCGCCTTGTAGAAAGAAATGGCACGATCTAGTCGCGCCTTGTGGGTTTGCGGAACGTAGTAGTTTCGCAGCGAGCCGTCATAACGCCCACCACGCATACAACATTTCTTGAAATGTGCGCCCTGCTCCACAGGGCAGAGGTCATTTCTTCCCAGCTTCTTCTGGATGGAGCAGCGCGAACAGGTTGGTCTGATCTTCCGGGTTCGGACACGCCGGATAACCAAACGAATACCGCGAGCCGCGATACTTCTGGTGGAACAGTTCGTCGTTGGTCAACAGCCGTTGGCCACAGCCTTGTCGCTTATCGTTGAAGCCGCTGGCCGTTTGGCCAACAACCAGCGACCAACGACTGCCTCACATACGCAAACGCCGGCCCGCTAAGGACCAGCGCTGCTGGCCTGTAACTGAATTTATTGAAAATTAGCTCCCTTGTAAGGGTAACGCAGCTGCGCCGGCTTCCACTTCGTCGCGATTGAACACCGCATTGGCTCCCATATGCGCCGGCACTGCAGCCAGCATCTGCTCTTTGCGGTAAACCAGGTTGCTGGCATTGAAGCTTGCGATTTCGAAGCCGTGCCCGTGCGTGATAGCGTCAGTAGGACAGGCTTCCACGCAGTAGCCGCAGAAGATACATCGGTTGTAATCAATATTGTAGACCTTGGCGTAGCGCTCTGCCCCGCTCACCCGGTTCTCTGCCGTGTTCTCCGCTGCCTCGATGTAGATGCAATTCGAAGGGCAGGCGGCTGCGCACAGAAAGCAGGCCACACACTTTTCCAGCCCATTTTCGTCGCGCTGGAGCACATGTACTCCCCGATAGCGCTCCTGGAACTTGGCCCCCTTGAGCGGTCCCGGGCCGTCTGGGTAGTTCTCTACCACGGTGGGCTGAAACATCTCCCCCAAGGTGATGCTCATTCCTTTGGCGATAGCCGCGATGTTCTTGAGAACAGGCATACGCAACTAGTATACCGAAAGGGCGTGATCGGCACAGGGCTTGACTGACCGCAGCCCCGTGCCGGGCGGCGCGCAAGCGGCACCTTCAAGCCTGCATCACCAGAGGTTGTATTGCACAACCGTCCGCGTATAAGCTTTAGCTCCTGCGAAGAGGCCTCTGCAAATCTCCGTAGCGTGCAGGCTGTTTGCGCGTCGACTTCGTTAATAAATTCTTAGAAGGAGAATCCCATGCCCGATCAATTTGAACAACTCAAGCAAAAATATCAGCCGGTTTTGGCAAAGATTCAGCAGGAAGGCGCAGAACTGCAGAATCTGAACCTGGATGGCAACCAGCTTTACCTGAAGGCGACTGCCGTCTCGGAGGCGAGCAAGAATCGTATATGGGATGCAATCAAGGCAGTCGATCCCAATTTTTCCGACTTGAAGCACGACATCGAGGTTCGCCAGGGCGACCAGAGCTATACGGTGCAGCCAGGCGATAATCTCTCCAAAATCAGCAAGCATTTCTACGGCGATGCCAACAAGTATCCCGCCATCGCCGAAGCCAACAATCTGGACGATCCGGACAAGATCAAGGTCGGTCAGAAACTGGTGATTCCAGCTGCAGCGTAGCGGGAGCAACGAGTGAGTGATCCCACCTTTCACGTTGGAGGGTGGGATTTGTTCTTACGACCGCGAGCAGACAGCTCCCGGAAATACGGAGCGCTTTGCGATTAACGCTTTTGAGGGCTTGGCTCGCGAAGTCAACCCCAAGGAAGCAAAGCAGGCCCTGTTTGTTCTACTAGCATGTAACGTTCTCATTCTGAGGTATACTTCCCGCCGCGTTGAGAGTGACTAACTGGAACAACTGCCCCAGCCTAGTCATCAAATCGCGAAGGAGGAAAAACGGCATGCATCTGCTCTAGGACGCTGATAATCGGACTGGTCATCGGAGCCGTGGCAAAATTTATCATGCCGGGCAAGGATCCTGGCGGCATCATCGTCACCAGCCTGATTGGCGTGGCGGGATCGCTGATTGCCACCTATGCCGGACGGGCCCTGGGCTGGTATCACGAAGGACAGACCGCGGGCTTCATTATGTCGGTGATCGGGGCGATTGTGTTGCTGGGCGTCTATCACTGGGTTAAACCGAAGACAACATAACCGGCCGGAAGAAAGCCCGCGACGTCGTGAGGCGCAGGCAAAGATATCAGACATGCGCTGGACACCGGGTGGAAGCAGCGACGACGTTGAAGACCGCCGCGATGAGGGCGGTGGCGGCTTCCGACCGGGCGGAATACACCTGGGCCTGGGCGGTGTGGTCGTTTTGTTCGTCCTGAGCCTGATTTTCAAACGTGACTTTCTGTCGCTGTTAAGCACCGATTCCGCAGGCACGGCCGGCACCGCCGTCACTCAGCCTGATCTCGCCCGCGATCAAGGAGAACGGCCCCTGGTCCAGTTCGTCACTTTTGTCTTGAACGATGCCCAGAGCACCTGGAGCCAGATCCTGCCCTCGCAGGGCGCCCAATACCGCCATGCCAAGTTGGTCCTGTTTCGAGACTCCATCGATTCGGCCTGCGGTCTGGCCCAGTCCGCCACCGGTCCATTCTACTGCCCCGAGGACGAGAAGGTTTATATCGATCTGGGCTTCTACGATGAACTGAAGCAACGCTTCGGCGCACCGGGAGATTTCGCTGAGGCCTATGTGCTGGCTCACGAAATTGGACATCACGTGCAGAAGTTGCTGGGCATCGAAGGCAAAGTACGGGCTGCGCAGCAACAGAATCCGCAAGCCGCCAACCAGCTCTCCGTCCGCCTCGAACTGCAGGCAGACTGCTTCGCTGGCGTCTGGGGACACTCCACCCAGCAGCGTAATATCCTGGAAGCCGGAGACGTCGATGAAGGCCTGAAGGCCGCGGCCGCAGTGGGTGACGACCGTTTGCAGCGCATGTCCAGCGGACGTGTGAATCCTGAGAGTTTCACCCACGGAAGTTCCGCCCAGCGCATGCAGTGGTTTCAGCGCGGCTTCCAGGATGGCACCATCGCCTCCTGCAACACCTTCCAGTAAACGTGCGCGCAGACCCATGTCGTGGGCGCCGAGAAATTGGGAAGACTCTTTGTTTCCGCCAAATTGCATCAATGCTTAAATGACCGTTCTCGATGTCTGCGCCTATTTGGGACTTGCCGCGGTCGGCACTGCCACCTTGAACATGCTTCTGGGACTGCTGATCGCCTTGCGCTACAGTCCCGTCCGGCTATGGCCCCACCGCCGGATAAATATTTTCCAGCTGCATAACTGGACCGCCTATTTGGTGCTGCTGCTGATTGTTCTGCATCCCGCGGTCCTACTGCTCCGCAGTTCCACCCAATTTGGTTGGAGGGATGTGCTGTTTCCCATCAACTCTCCGGTGCAGCCCAGGCTGAACACGGTGGGAGCGGCTTCTCTGTACATGCTGTTGATCGTGATTTTCACTTCGTTGCTGCGCCTACGCATGGCACGCCCGCTATGGAGGAAGCTGCACTACCTAGTATTTCCCGCGTTCGTTCTGATGTTTTTCCATAGTGTGTTCACTGATCCAACGCTTTCTAACGGAAAGATCGACCCCCTGGACGGCGGCAAGGTATTTGTCGATATCTGCGGCGCGATTACGGTGGCGGCCTGGACGTACCGGATTCGCCTGCGCGGCCGGGGCTTCAGGCAAGAGCGCGCATTGATCGTACTCGGAAAATAACGGAAAACTACCTGAAGTTGCTGATCAAGATCACGTCGCTGGTCTCATTGCCCTTGGCCAGCATCAACTGCTTGCCGTCCCGCGACCAGGCAAAATCAAAGATCAATCCTGAGGTGAATTTGGTGATCGGATGCGGCTCTCCGCCCGCCAGCGGCTGCTCCCAGATGTTGGAAGCTCCGTTTCGAGTGAGCCGATACTCAAGCCCTTTCCCGGAAGGCGCCCAGCGCATGCTTCGCCCTCCGATTGGCACCTGGCTGATGAACTGCGGCGTTCCGCCAGTTGCCGCAATCGTACCCAGCTTGACTACCGGAACCGGACTGCCCTCCTGATAACCAAAAGCCACCTGGGTACCGTCGGGCGAGACCCTGACCAAAAAGGCTTCCAGCGGGACGGACACGAGCTTGGTTCCCTCACCGCCTTCTGAGGGCATCCGATAAATAGTGTCTTTGACGCTGTAGAAGATCCACTTCCCGTCTGGCGAACACTCGGAGTCTCGAACTTCATCCAACAGCTTCACGCCATTCGAACCATCCGCGTCCGCTCGCCAAAGCGCGATCCTGCCGTCACGGTAAGAGTCAAACACCAGGTAGCGGTCACCGCAAGCTGAAATTGAACGCACGTTGCGTGCCTGGGGCACGAGCACGGTCCGTTCGCCGCCATCCGAATTGATCAACCACAACTCACCGTCAGCGCTGCGCGCCAGTAGCTTGCCCGAGGGGCCGGGCGCTATTCCGGTGTAGGCGGGTTCGCCCGACGTAACTTGACGAGCCTGAGACAAGTCCGTCGCCGGCGTCATCCAGATCTCCGACAAGCGGGTACGCTGAATGGCCGCTAACGTCCTGCCATCATGGGTCACGTCCAGGTCTTCGGAGTAGTCCGACAGATCATTGGTAAAGCGATGTGTCTCCCCGCTGGGATAATCAATGCTCTGCAGCTGGTCCCTACCCAGAGTGGTTTCGCCTATGGGCGCAATGAGAGAGTTGCCGTCTGGCATCCAGACCGCCCGCCCAATGAGTCTCCCCCCGGATGAAACCAGTGGGCGTACTTTGCCGTCAGCGACGCTGATTACGTTCAATTGCCAATTAACTTCCTTGCCCAGCCCCAACACAGGCACGGCAATCGTCTTGCCGTCCGGCGACCAAGTCACTCCGAACTGAAGCCCCGCATTGGCCGGCAAGGTAGCTAGCAGTCGTTCCCCACTTCCGTCCGCCTGCGCGATCCGAATCTCGACCACGCCGTTTTCAGGAATTCCACGCTGGAAGACGATCTGCTTGCCATCCGGAGAGAAGTCGACCGGCGTGTCGATGTCACGAATCAATTGTCGGGGCGAACCGCCCAGCACTGGCATTTCGTACAGGTAGCGGTAGTTGACTGTACTTTTGTCGGAGCGCACAAAATAGATATGGTTGCCGTCCGGAGAAAAACTTACTCCTCCTAAGTCCGCTACGTCGGGGGCGAGCACCTGAACATCGCTCCGGGTGGCCACATTCCGCACCCATAGACTCTGCTTCTCGGCGTCGCGCATCACATAGACGATGTATCGCCCATCGGGCGCGATCGCCACCTGGGAAGCTTTTCCACTTTCCGTCAGCTTCGTGATCTGCATATTTTGCAGATTGAAGCCAGCTGGGCGAGTCAACAACTTGTACCCTCCGAACGTTCCGGCCGCGAGCACCACGGCCACGACTACGGCAACCAGCGCTTTCGACAGGCCCGATTTCGCGGACGCGCTTTGAGCCGAAATTTGAGCCGGAGTTTGCGCCGGAGCTTGCTCCGATTTCGAGGACTGCGGAATTTCCGGTTCAGTTGCTGATACGCTCAGAGCGGATTCGCTGCTGATCCTCACCCGCCCCGAACTGCTGTCGCGTTGCAGCCGCTTCAAGTCAGCCCGTATCTCTGCCGCGCTCTGGTAGCGCAGATCGCGGTCCTTCTCCAGAGCTTTGTTGATGATTTCTTCCAACTTGGGCGCCAAATCGGTATTGACACGCGCCGGTGGAGTCGGTTCGCGGTTGAGGATGGCATCGAAAATAACGGCGGAAGTATCACCGCGAAATGGCACGATGCCCGTACCCATCTCGTACAGCACCGCTCCAAAGGAAAACAAGTCAGTGCGTGGGTCGAGTTCCTTCCCCTTGGCCTGCTCCGGCGACATATAGGCGACGGTCCCGATTGCCGTCCCTGGACTGGTCAGATACTCTAGACTGACGCCCGCGGTAGCTTCGTTCATGCGCCCGGCCACGTCCGCTGGCTTGTCCGCCGGCGACGTAACTTTCGCCAATCCAAAGTCGAGAATCTTGGCGTGCCCCCGCTTGGTGACAAAGATGTTTGCGGGCTTGATGTCGCGATGGACGATGCCTTCGGCATGGGCGGCGTCGAGCGCATCGGCGACTTCAATCGCCAGGCTCAGCAGTACCTCAGTCTCCAAGGGGCGCCCCGCGATGCGGTGTTTCAGCGTCATTCCGTCCAGAAACTCCATGGCGATGAAGGGCTGCCCGTCGTGCTCACTGATTTCGTAGATGGTGCAGATGTTGGGATGGTTCAGCGCGGAGGCAGACTGCGCTTCCCGCTGGAATCGGGCCAGGGACTGAGGGTCTCTGGCGACCTCATCGGGGAGGAACTTAAGCGCCACAAAGCGGTGCAGTTTCAAATCCTCGGCCTTATACACCACACCCATCCCGCCGCCACCGAGCTTCTCCACAACGCGGTAGTGCGAGATAGTTTGCCCGATCATGTTTGGCTGATCGATGCTTGGACAATCGATGTTTCGACAGTCATCGAGAAAGGCCGCTCCGTGCGCGATCATCTTAGGGGGCGCGCTAAGGCAAGTCAATGTCGGAGGGGCAAAAGTTTTACTTTCCAGTTACCCACGTGGCGCAGCGCCCTAAGCACATAAAATCAGGCCGCGGTCTGGGCTTCGCGGTATCAGACTGCGCACCAGCGCGAGAAATTCATCGGAGGCTTGCCGCAACGAGAGTGATGAGAGGCTGGGCGAAACCTTGTCAAGTCGCCCAAATCATCGCTTCGCTTGCAATCTATTGACTCAAAGCATATATCAGTCGATCCCCAGCTCTCTTACTAACGCCTCCCATTTGCTGTCCACGAGCGTCTTGGTTCTTGCGTCCATCAGGATTTCGTCCGGCCAGGGGCGGTTGAAGCCCTCGCTTGGCCACTTGCGGGTGGCGTCGATGCCCATCTTCGAGCCGTAGTTGGGTAGCCGGGAGGAATGGTCCAGGGAATCAACTGGGCCGAGCGTAAACTGGATATCACGCTCCGGATCGATGTGGTTCAGCACTTTGAGCGTGACCTCGCCCAAGTCCTGCACATTCACATCTTCGTCCACAACGATGATGCACTTGGTGAACATGGCCTGGCCCAGAGACCAAATGGCGTTCATCACTTTGCGCGCCTGGCCGGGATAAGACTTCTTGATCGAAACCAGCATCAGGTTGTGGAAGATGCCTTCCACCGGAAGGTTGATGTCCACCAGTTCCGGAATGGTGAGCCTCATCAGCGGCAGGAAAATGCGCTCGACCGCCTTGCCCATCCAGCCGTCTTCCATGGGCGGCTTGCCCACAATGGTGGTCGCATAGATCGGATTCTTGCGATGGGTGATGCAGGAGACATGAAACACTGGATAAAGATCTTCGAGCGAGTAGAAGCCGGTGTGGTCGCCGAACGGACCTTCGCTGCGGAGTTCGTCAAGATGAACGTGGCCTTCGAGGACAATCTCTGAAGTCGCAGGAACTTCCAGATCCACCGTTTCACATTTCACCAGCTCCACCGGTTTCTGGCGAAGAAACCCGGCAATCAGATATTCCTCGACGTCGGGTGGCGCGGGCACGATCGCGGAAAATGTGATGGCGGGGTCGGCACCGATGGCGACTGCGACTTCCATTTTGCCCCGGGGACGGTCGCCTTCGATCAGCACCGATCCGCCTGAGGAACGCGCCATTAGATCGACTCGTAGAGACGCGGCTTGCTGCATCTCGGAGACGTTGCGAAGCAACGTCTCTACCCCGGCGGTACGCATCGCCTCGCGATAGTGCTCTGCCCCAACCTTCTGCCGCTGCCAGTGCATGCCGGTGGTGCGTTCATCATAGACCTGCATGCGGTACATGCCGACGTTGCGCTTGCCAGTCTTCGCATCGCGGGTAACAACACAGGGCAGCGTGATGAAGCGGCCTGCGTCTTTAGGCCAGCACTGCAGGATGGGGAAATCTAACAGCGAAAAGTTATCGCGCTTGATGACTTCCTTGCAGGGGCCGGTGGAGACCGTCTTGGGAAAGAATTTACCCATCTCCGCGAGCATTGGCAGCATTTTTACTTTGTCGAGAAAGCCTTGGGGAGATTTCACGTCCATGAACGCACGGATGCGGTCGGCCACCTGATCGAGAGCATCGACCTCGAGAGCAAGATTCATGCGACGGGTGGAACCGAACTGGTTGATCAGAAGTTGGGAGCCGGTGTGGCCTTTGATGTTCTGGAACAAGAGAGCGGGGCCGCCGGGAGCCCCACCCTTCGCTTGTTGAAGGGTGGGGGCTGACTTGCTGACGCGGTCGGTGATTTCGGTGATCTCGAGGATGGGATCTACTTCGGTGCGGATCGTTTTCAGCTCGCCAGCCCGTTCCAGGGCAGCGATCCAGGCGCGCAAGTCGTCGTAAGCCAAGAATTCCCCCGTTCTCGAGAACTCTGGATTATACGGCAGCGGAAGCATCTGACCGCCAGCCGTTGTCACGGGAAGACGCTCAACGTAAATCACATTAGGAGAAATGAAATGCTCGAATGAATAACCTGCAGCCTCGCGTGAAGAAGGCGGTTGTTCCGGCAGTGACACCAAAGAGCGCCCGGGTGGCGCCACCCGGGCTAGAAGAAATCGTCGGGACCTTCGGTGACATCTACGACTATGTCCGGCCCGGCGGTAGTCTTGATCCACGCTGGCAGGCACACGATCTCGCCAGCATGGAACTGCCTTTCCCTTGCTGCTTTCCTGGGATCCTTCGAAGAGGGTAAACCGGATGACCTGTCACTAGAGGCCAAGATTTCCAGCTTCGGCGGGTGCTTTGCCTTTCGCCAGCAACGGAGGGGAGCCAAGTTGTCCACCCACCGCTGGGGCATCGCGATTGACCCGAATCCAGGAACAAATTGGCAGAGCTCGCCCGGAGACATGGTCGCAGGACTGATTGAAGTTTCCACGGCGCTGGATTCGAGTGGGAAGGCAACTTGGCCGCGCAGGACCCAAGATGCGATGCATTTCAGTTTTGCTCGGGGTATTGGGGACGGGTTCGCCGGACGACCGCTACTTGGGAGGTAAGTCGTGGAGTAATATCGGTTGGCTGCAAGATTCCAACCAGAGAGAACCATGACCAAACACTTTCGTGTCTTTGCTACCTGCGATATCGGGGAATCAATTGAACTGCTGCGCCAACGAGGATACGAGGTCGAAGTTTACGCGAAGCCGGAGGCTCCACCGAAGAGCCTGATAGTCGATAAAGTGAAATCCGGCATTGACGGCTTGATTACTACGCTGCGCGACTCCATTGATGCCGAGGTTTTTGAGGCGGGCAAGGGAAAGCTGAAAGTTGTGGCCCAGATCGCCGTCGGCTTCGACAACATTAACCGCGCCGACGCGAATCGTTACAAAATTCCATTCACCCATACCGCGGACGTGCTTACCGAAGCTACTGCGGAATTCGCGTTCTTCATGCTAGGCGCTCTGGCGCGAAAAATGTGGGCAGCCGAACACCTGACCCGGGAAAACAAGTGGAGCTACTGGCATCCGTACTTGCCCTTTCTCGGCGACGAAGTTACGGGCAAGACTGTTGCCATCATCGGCACCGGCCGGATTGGCCTGGCTATGATAAAGAAGTGCGCCGGGTTTGATATGAGCATTCTTTGCTACGACCCCGCCTACCAGAATCATGAGTATGTGAGAGCGATTCAGGAGACGATGGACCTGCGCTATGCGCGCGGTATCTGCAAGGAAAAGACCTGGATCAAGTACGTTAGTCTGGACGATGCGCTGGCGCAGGCTGATTTCGTCAGTGTGCACGTGCCGCTGCTGCGCGAAGGCGAGACTTCCACGCCCACCTACCATCTTTTTAACGAGCGCACGCTACGGCGGATGAGACCGACTGCGTATCTGGTGAACACGGCACGCGGGCCGGTGGTGGATGAGGCAGCGCTGGCCAAGGCGCTTCGGGAAAATTGGATTGCCGGGGCGGCGCTGGATGTCTACGAAAAGGAGCCGCTGCCGAAAGACTCCCCCTTGCGCGATCCCGCGATTGAGGACCGGTGCCGGCTTTATCCGCATGTCGCGAGTGCGGGGCGCATCACGCGGCTGTCTACCAATCCTGACAAAGGCATGGCGGGGCGCACGGTGCAGGGGTTGATCGATGTGCTGGAGGGGAATTACGGCGGCGATGTTACCAAGATGCCCTATGTGGTCAACAAGGAGGGTTTTCAACAGCCTCTGTGAACCAATGGGTAGCCGGCGCCTTGCAACCCAGCGCCGCTGTGATCTTGACCTGTTGCGTCTAATCTGATTCATAACCGCCGGAACACCCTGCAGAAAAATCTGTCCAGAGTGGGATTTCAGCAAGGTGCTCCTGGACCTGATTACCATCGCGGACGAACTGGATCACTGAAGCAGGCCATATTCAGCTACTCGGAGCACCGGCCTGGGTCCGCCTGGTCGGTGGCTTAAAGCGGTTTGCACTATTCGGAGATGGTGTGCTCTTCGCTTTGGGCGCGGAGGACGCGATCGACCGAATAAGGGGCGGCCAACCGCCAGCATATTCAGACCGGCCAGCAGCAGCACTGCGGTAAAGATCATCAGCGGACCGTGGTTGGCCATGATGGGGGTACGGTGTAAAAATTTCTGGGCCAGCAGCCAGAGGGTAACGCTGGATCCGCTCATGATGCTTAACATGCCGACAGTACCGAAGAAATGCAGGGGCCGCGACAGGTAGCGCAACAGGAAACGAATGGTGATGAGATCGAAGAACACCCGGAACGTGCGTGAGATGCCGTAGTGAGAAACCCCGCGCTCGCGGTTCACGTTTTGAATCGGCACTTCGCAGATGGAAGCTCCATGCCACGAGGCCAGGGCGGGAATAAAGCGGTGCAACTCGCCGTAAAGGGGAACCTGATCCAGAATCTCCCGGCGATAGGCTTTGAAGGTGGTACCAAAGTCGTGAATATCCACGCCGCTCAGTTTGGCCATGAGCCAGTTGGCGCAGCGGGACGGAAAACGGCGGAGCCAGAAATTATCAATGCGGCGCTTGCGCCAGCCGCTGACGATGTCATAACCCTCGGCAATTTTTTCCAGAAACACAGGAATATCGGCAGGGTCATGCTGCAGGTCGCCATCCATGGCGATGATGTATTCGCCGCGGGCGTGATCGAAACCGGCGGCCAAGGCTGAAGTCTGGCCGAAGTTGCGGCGTAGTTTTACCACCGTGACCCGGCTATCTACGGCGGCGATCTCGCGTAGTGTGTGGAAGCTGCGATCGGTAGAACCATCGTCTACCAGAACAATCTCGAAGCTTTCTCCGTTGGTTTCCATGACCACTTTGAGGCGGTCGTAGAGGTCCGTGACGTTCTCCTGCTCATTGTGCAGGGGGACCACAATGGAATACTTTGGCATTGAAGTTTGTATTATACGAGAAGAGGGCTGATTTTAGCGATTACTTCCGGTCCATTTTCTGCTTTTGCGAAACCTGAATGGTAACCATATGGTTAACGTCCGGGTCCGCTTCATCGGGGCTCGATCCAATGGGGACAGCTGAGTTCCCGCCCGACGCAGGGTTCCCTTCACTACATCGTCATCGACAGGCGCGCACGAGCGGGACGGTTCGCTGCCTACATTCTGGAAGTCCTAGCTTGCCTGATCGCCTATAATTCCGCTTCCCAGGCCGAGGGGACCGGAGGAGAACGCCTTGCGCAAACCAAAGAATTCAGCTTCCCGTGCAGTGCAATCACGAAGACGCTTTTTGCAGGCCGGCCTTGTCGGTGCGGTGGGCGTTTCAGTGCTGCCCGCGCTGGCGGGGGCTCGCGAGATGGCGGCTTACACGCCGGTCGCTCCAGTCGCTCCGGAGGCCGGGGGCGTCGAACTCAACGACCTTACGATCGCGGATTTACAGGCAGGGATCGCGTCCGGAAAATTTACAGCGCGCTCCCTCACCGACAAATATCTGGCGCGGATCGAACAGATTGACCGTCAGGGTCCGGCGGTGAACAGCGTGATCGAGCTCAACCCCGACGCGCTAGCGATTGCCGGAGCGCTTGACAAGGAGCGGAAGGGGAAGGGCACGCGGGGACCGCTGCACGGTATTCCGGTGCTGATCAAGGACAATATTGACACCGCGGACCGGATGCAGACTACGGCGGGTTCGCTGGCTCTGCTGGGCTCGCGTCCGGCCCGGGATTCTTTCGTGGCCCAGAAACTGCGGGCAGCGGGCGCGATCATTTTGGGTAAGACCAATCTGAGCGAGTGGGCCAACATTCGCTCCAGCCATTCCGTCAGCGGCTGGAGTGGACGCGGCGCGCTGACCAGGAATCCTTACGCGCTGGATCGAAATCCCTGCGGCTCGAGTTCAGGCTCGGGCGTGGCGGTCGCGGCCAGTTTCTGCGCACTAGCAGTGGGCACGGAGACGGATGGCTCGGTGGTCTGCCCTTCATCCGCCAATGGAATTGTGGGGATCAAGCCGACCCTAGGCATGATCAGCAGGGTCGGCATTGTTCCCATCGCGCACAGTCAGGACACCGCCGGCCCGATGGCGCGCACGGTTCGCGACGCGGCGATCCTGCTCAATGCGCTGGCAGGAGTTGATCCACGGGACATCGCGACGGCTGAGAGCGCAGCCAAGATTGAAGCCGATTACACTCGCTTTCTTGATCCCAATGGGTTGCGCGGCGCACGGATCGGCGTGGCCCGCAAGTATTTCGGTTTCAGCGATTCCGTGGACGATCTCATGAGCAACGTCATGGAAGAGATGAAGCGGCAAGGAGCGGTGCTGGTCGATCCCGCTGATTTGGAATCCCACGGCAAGTTCGACGATACCGAATTTACGGTTCTCCTCTATGAACTGAAGGCCGATCTCAACGCATACCTGGCGGGACGTCCTGACGCTTCAGTGCATTCGCTGAAGGACATCATTGAATTCAACGAGCGCAACAAGAGTAAAGAGATGCCCTACTTCGCCCAGGATATTTTCATCAAAGCCGAGGCCAAGGGGCCGCTTAGCAGCAAGGAATATCTTGACGCGCTCGAAGCTAATCACCGGCTTTCACGCGCCGAGGGCATCGACGGGATCACGGACAAATTACATCTGGACGCAATCATGGCGCCGACGGGTAGTCCGGCATGGATTACGGATCTGGTCAACGGAGATCATTCCGGCGGGGGGAGTTCGAATGCGGCGGCGGTGGCAGGATATCCCGATATCACCGTGCCTGCCGGGTTCATTGCGGGCCTGCCAGTAGGTGTGTCGTTTTTCGGACGGGCGTGGAGTGAGCCTGTGCTGTTCAAAATTGCTTACGGGTTTGAGCAGGTGATCAAGGCCAGGAAGGCGCCGCAGTTTTTGCCGACCGTAACTGTACAAAACGCAAAATCTTAGACCGCGAAGGTGAGGAACAGAGTGAAAGCAAAACAGCACTGGTGAGCCGGCCCCTCATGGTTGCGGCCTGTTGAGGAGGAACAATCCCGGACGGAGATAGTCTATGCGGAATGCAGATTTCGCGGAGACCGCCAATGAGTTAGCGCTTCCGCTTGGGAATAAGAGCTGGCCCGCGGTCACAGCGGGCCAGCAGTTGCAAGCCTCACCTCGAGTTTGTTTTGATTACTGACTCCCAGAACCGAAATCGAACAGATCCATGAGATCGCCGATTGCCGGAGCGTTGATGGGTACGTAGGGATTGTGCTTTCTCACCTTGGGATTTGGCAGGTTGTCCCGGCTGCGGTCTGTGATCGGCGGCAATTGCCAATTAGCCTCGATGAATTTCAGCACGGAAACGTGATCCGTGTAGTCATGCGAAATGTGTCCCGGCTTGGTATAGGGCGAGACCACAATCATCGGAATTCTGGTGCCGTCACCGAAGAAATCAAGTGCCTGAATGTAGCCCGAATCGTAGTAGCCACCTCCCTCGTCAAAGGTAACGAGGATGGCGGTCTCCTTCCACAATTTCGGATTGGCCTGAACACTATCCACGATTTTTTTCACGAATCCTTCAAAGAGATTTAGCTTCGAAGAGGCCGGGTGGCCGTCAAGATATCCGCTTGGCTTGACGAATGATACTGCTGGAAGCTCACCTTTGTCGATGTCTGCGTAAAGATCAACCGTGTCTTTCAGGTGTGCGGTTCGGACCGCCGCATTGGTCATGATCGAGGTTGAATACTGGAAGGGGTTGCAGATATTGCAGTACGTATTGTTCGGATCCACGTAGTTGGCGTCCGGGTTGGCCAGGTAGGCGTTCCACTGATCGCCGTAGTATTTCCACGAGATATTCGACTCTAACAGTTGGTCTCCGATGTTGCGGAGCGGGGACGGTGGGATCGTGAAGACCGTTTGCTTTGGATTTCCTATGTCGGCATAGGCGTTTCTGCCATCACCGTAGTATCCCGGGTTGTAGTTGTTCAGCAGGTAGAAGTGTCCCGGGTCGCACTTCGGATCCACTCGGTAAGGAAGTGAACTCAGATAGGTCAGCACGGCCGCAACGCCCGGCTCATCCGAGTCAGAACAATCGCTGTAGGTTCCGCCACCGAACGACTGAGAGCCGAAGGAACCTCCTCCGTAGCCGTCCTGGGTGTAATAGTTATTCGTGCCCGGTTGGGCGTCCGGATTCTCGATCTCATCGACGATGCCCGCGTTGGGAGTGTTCGCCGCCACGAGTTCGTTGTGAGGAGGCGCGGCAGGGTGCCCGTTGCCGTCGCTGAACCAGATCGCATCCCCGGTACCGAGCATCACATGATTAGCGCCTGTACCTCCCATCACAGCCTGATGAAAGTTATCGCTCATCGCGTAGTTGTCGGCTAGCAGTTTCAGGTACGGCACATCACCCTGCAAGACGTTGTAGAAACCCAACGCCGTACCTCCTTCGTGGGTACTCTGCAAATTGAAACCTGCAGGCTGAGGATTGCCATTCGATCCGGCGCCAATGGTCACTTCGACCCAGGGGAACAGGTCAGCAAGACATCCGCCCGGGTTCCGCCTGGTGCCGTGGGAGGCGTTGCAATCAAACTGCTGCCACATTTGGTAGAACCGGTGCACAGGACTAGCGGTGTAGGCATCGTAAGGAAGGGTAGCGGATGTAAGTTGGAATGGTCCGGGTGGGAGATTGTTCACGTTGGGGATGCGGGTGTCTGGGACCCCGCTCGCCAGCCCGGTACCGCCCGTGGTGAGGAACTGGTAGTAGTCGTCAGGAAGCCCGTTCTCGACCTGCCGCGCCGCAGCAATGCTTGGGAAAGGCGCGTTGGTCGGTCCCCCTGAGAGTGGTGGAGGAAGATTTGGATACAGGGTCTTGTCCCCTGGGCTAAGCTGAAACTTGTCGTTGTGACTGTCGCTCGCAGACCACTGGCTGGCAAAAAAATAGTTAGGTCCCGGCGTTCCATCCTCGTTGATGATTCGTCTGGACAGCAGGTTATCTATTCGTTCTCCTTTTTTGGGCTTGTAGGTAGCGAACACATGATCAAAGGTGCGATTCTCACCAATAATCACGATTACGTGCTTGATGGGGGTTCGTGTCTGGGCGGAATTGTCCTGCGCTGCGGCAAAGGCGGGCGTCATCGACTGAGCTAGCAACGCGAGTACGCTAACCTTAGCTGCGGCGTGCCGTTTCCAAAGCTTGAAATCTTTCGACAGCATACGTGGTCTCCTCCAAAGAGGAAGCCAGCGTAGTGCAAAAATATTTCACTTCGGTTACGTGCTTGTTAAATCGCAGTTAATTTCGACCAAAGCGCTAAATAATTTTCGACAACCCAGAATCGGTAGTGTGCCATCAAAGTAATATTTTTAGAGACGCACCAGTGTGTCATGGTGGACGCTGGTTAAAAATGGTGCCCTGGTGTGAGTCAACACGCGACCGTCGGTTTATGAAATCTCACACCTCGATTGAAAACAAATCAGATCAACAAGCGCCCTCGGCAGATCGCGGCAAATCTCGGCAAAATACGCAACCCCCCGCGCAACAAGAAGGACGGCGACGTGTGACCAAGCATTCGATAGTCTGCTGCCCTGCCTTCACCTGCTTGGTTAGCGCTTCGCGCGGCCGATTGCGTAGACGGAGAAACTCTTCCCGAACGTTGGCAGCTTCTTCTCGTTCACGCTTGCAAAAGGCCAATTTCAAGGTAGCCCACTATCTTTATATTCTTGACAGTGTAGTCTTATCTTCGTAAGACTTTAATTGCACTCTATCGATGAACCGCATGTTTGGGTATGGTTCTGTGGCATTGTCGCGGAGGAACTATGAAAACAATCGTCCCTTCTCTCTGCGCTCTCGCAGTTCTGTCGTGCGCGCTCGTCTCTTGCCGCGGCGCGGGTGCGCAGATCGCGCATCCTACGGTTCTGGTCGGCGATCAGAACACTGGCGTGTTGCATGGTAAATATATCTGGAAAAGCGAGGGATTTTCCGTTTCTGACCACCTGCCTTTCGTTGAGGCCGGACAGACGTATTTCGATGGCGGCGGGCATCTTTGGGGGTCATCGACGATGAATGTTGACGGGTCTGCGAACTATCACATCTGCGCAACGTGGTGCGGCGGAACATACAACGTCAATGATCGCTTTGAAGGTACCCTTACTGCTGCGCCGCAGTACGGAGACACGTGCAACCTCGAAGTGACGGTCGACGGCTCCACGGCGTATTGTGTCTCGACTGACACGACCTCGACGTGGATTATGGAGTTCACTAGAAGGGGCGACTGAATGATTACCCAGAGCATCACAGCGATCGAGAAAGCAGGCCTGCGATACTTCCGCACGCATGATCTTCACACGTCCGCTTCCCTGTTAATTCAGGCCGGTGCCAGTCTGGCCTATGTGCAGGATCAACTCGGACCTGTAGGGGCACCTTGTGCCGAGCGCGAATGTCGCCTGGGTTGATGGCCTGGACAGCTCGGAAATCGTGAAACAATCGGCAACCCAGGCGCAACCGGAGACCAAGGGGAGAACGACGGAACGACGAGAGCTTCAAAGTGATTGAAAAAAATGGTGGCCCCGGCGTGAGTCGAACACGCGACCTTCGGTTTAGGAAACCGCTGCTCTATCCATCTGAGCTACGGGGCCTCGTTCTCTAACCCGATTTACCAGTTCAGTTTACAACGGCGACGTTCAACGCTGCGAGGGCCTCCATTGCACGTTCATTGCACGCGTTTTCCACATGTCCCATCGCTTCGACGACATCCTGTTCCACGGTCTTTACGTAGTAATTTGCCGTTACACCGTAGTCGGAATGGCGGAGAATCGCCTGGGCGCGGTACGGAAACCAGTCGGGCATTGCGGATTCCAGTTGGGAAAGCCGCCACGGCAGAAAGAAACGTAGACGGTACAAAGGAAGAGGCGGCAGGAAAGAGAAACGTACTATCCTAAATTTCCTCCTCAAAGACCAATGTTCAGGATTGGGATGCAGGGAGTGCGGCCGCCGCCGCAGGAAGTCAAGCAGCCAGGAGCGCATCTGCGCCGAGGTAAGGTGCTCGGCCATCGAATCGGGAACCCGCAATGTGACTGTCGTCATATCCACGTCCGGAAAGCTCTAGTTCCGCATTCCTCTTGCTGCCACAATCAATCGAGCCCTGGCGACCTGCCATGAATCTCACGAACTTTACAGACTGGCCGGCTTGGTTGCAGATCCTTACCGCGTTCGCAGCGTGGGTATCGCTCTATCTTTGGACCGCGAAGACACAGCGGGGACAGTACGCGCGCACGGCTTGTGCCTTGACTGCGATTCTGTTCTATTTCCTTTTCCTCCGGCCCTCTCGCCATTGATCTGGCGCAGTACCACACTCCTGTTTTCATTGCACATTCCATTGCACAGACAGTGCCAAACAGGGGCATTTCCCAAAAAACCGCAGCTCAGTTCCGAAGTTAAAGTATTGCTTCCAAACAGGCAGGCATGAGGCGGGGTCTTTTAGGAAACCGCTGCTCTATCCATCTGAGCTACGGGCCGTTGCGATGTAACCCATTATGCCACTTCAGTTTAGCGAAGGGCGGGACAATTCTGCCGACTCTGGAGTGCTGTGAGTCAGGTCGGAAAGTGACGCCCCGTAGCTCAGATGGATAGAATAGATAAGTGACACCATAGATGAAACCAGAAATGATTTACTCTTTTTCTAGTATGGTGAGCACCCATGCCATGAGTAGGCAGAGCATGCCGTAGCCGATGACAGCGAGGGTGTAGAGGTTAGCGAATCCGACCACACGCCACTCCTTGATCGCCCAATAGATTTCGGCTCCCACCGGAAACATAAGCGCCACAATCCAGCCGCGACCTTCGACATGGTGAACGATCTTAACTGTCCAGAAGTGAAGACCGAAGCCACCTAGTATTAGTCCGATGTAAAAGACCCCTAGAACGCGCAACAAGACGACCTGACGCGCTCTGTTCATGGCGGCGTGGATTATACGCCTTGGAGCATCAGTTTATGGGGTGCCGTGACGGGGTGATAGTGGTGCAGTTTCAAATCCACCGGGCTGGCCATCGAGGCCTTTCGAGTCACTGTCGAAAAGTCGCCTTTACACCCACAACCGGTTCGGAGCGTAAACCGCTGACGGAAGTGAGCTTTACGCAACCTTGACGAGATTTAAGAGGTCGTGGGCTGCTCCAATCGCCCAATCTCAAAACATCCCCAAAACCTTGCGGACAGTTCGGACGCAGGGAAGCAAAAACCGGATGTTTAGCAAGACGATGACAATCGCGATGTTTGTTATGATTCCCAGCATGGCTAGCCCTTGGCGCGTAGTGAATTGTGATTGCGACTTCACAGCAACAGTTTCCTCATCTTGGCCAGCCCTCCGCTGCCTTCCTCTTGGACAGGGACTTCTTCACCAGGTCTCTCCAGTTGCCCTTCAGCTTCAGTCGTTCTGCCTTGGGGCCGGGAGTAGCCTTTTTCTTAGAATGGTTCGAGTTGTTCAGCGCCTTCTTTCTGTTCATCTCGTTCGGCAAGGGGGTCTTTGTACATCAGCCGCTTCCCCTCGGCCGCTTTCACGGCGAGGATTGTGCGTTCACCATCGTTCAGTTGCCGATTATGCCAAAGAAAAGTCGAACTGCCAGAGATAGCGATGCAATGCAAATATTCTCGGCTGACATTGTGATAGATAAACGATCAGACCGCGTTTGATGAGCGCATGGCTGCTCTCAGCGGATAAGAGCGGATTTTCTGCGGCAATGGCTTCTTGTCGGAAAACCGACCGCGGACGTTTTCTGCCGGCCAGGCCTAAATGTACTGGCACAATGCATTGCCTTCCCCTCTAACTAAAGAGGCTCCGCGTCGTCCCTTCACTGGGAATCGCGGAGCCTTTTAGCCATCTCCCTTCATCACGAGCACGATGCTGACCGCTGCACGAGCGGGACGCTCGCGCCCACATTGCATGTCTCGCGCGGGCATCGCGAGCTATTTGCGGGCAAGATCGCGTATCTGGTTCAAGTAATCCACGTAGATTGGGATGGGAATATCGGGAGAGTCGCCGTCGTTCAGGAAGTGGGAAAGGCGAATCTCGATTGGGATTGATCTGATCACTTCGCGGAAGCGCGGCATCTGCAGGTATTTCACTTTCCAGACCTCCAGCATCAGAGAGCGGAAGTCTTGGCTGACGAAACCCATTCGGCGCTCACCCAAGTAAACGCCATCAAAGTGATGTTCGGCTAATGTCTTTCGGATGGGATCGTCTGGCGGAGAGAGAGTGTAGACCAGGTGGAACAGATCGGCGAGGTCGCCCCACAGAATCTTTTCTTCAAACGCAGTGAAGTGGAAGGGAGTGTCACCGCGCTGCTGAGTCACGCGGGCGCGATCGCTCGGGCGCAGGCTGTGTGCGGCCAGTTGGTTGCGAAACCATTGCAGCCGTTCCGGGGCCAGGTTGTGGCGCAAGAATTCCACCGCGTAAGCATTGGGAAAATACAGCTTGGGGTCGTCATCCAGGCGCGCGAGCCAGGGGTGCCAGTCTTGGTGGTCCAGAACGCCGAGCAAATCCGTCAGTTCGGCGATTGTCACGTCGGGGTGATACTTTACCGCTTGCCAAAAATGTTCAGTGGAATCATAAGTTGCGCCGTAGAGTTGGATTCCTTCTTCAATCGGGTACCAGTTGGACAGCACCCGCGCCGGAATTGACGGTGAAGCGCTCCAGCAGTTCAGCGAGTGTTTCCATTTCTCCTGCACGGCCAGAAACGCCTCGGCGTAGCCGCGGGGCACGGGCTCTTTCACCTGCGCCAGGGCCTCGCGGAGTTCCTCGCTGGTGTGGGTCATCAGCGTTTCCAGCGGACGTTCGTCGGTCATCGAGACAACCCGGCTCTCAACGCCACGGCGCAACGATTCGCGTGCCAGTTCCCTCCGAGCCCCGTCGTCGAGGCTGCCCGTGGTCTGCCGGCGCTGAGTCTGGGACCCAATGTAGGCGAACAACTCGGACAGCGATTTGAATTCGATGAAGCCGTGAAGGGCAAAAGTGACGGGATGGCCGTCTTTCACAATTGTCGTGGAAGGTGTGACCAAAGCCTGGAGTGAAATTTGTTGTGCCTGCAGGGGTGGGCTCAGGATCGCTGCAATGAGGGCAATTTCAACAACCACAGACAAAACGCGCCGCTTTCCGGGAAGATCCTTCATGTCACCTCTCGAACATTCGTCACTAACTGTGCCCGCGGGTTTAAACAGCAAATCGCAGCGGCTAACGCCGGACCCGTTTGCAGCGAATCGCGGCACGAGTAAACTCGTGCCCTTCCCGGTGTTGCTCGAAGCAAGAGCCTTTCCGCACCTGGCTAAGCGCTTATCTCCACCTCACTTCGGGCTGACAGTCTCAGATAGAGCATGTAGAACACGATTCCCAGATTGACGAGCAAAACAGCCAGATGAATCGGGGTCGGCCGCCGTACCAGTTCGTAGGCCTCGAACGGCACGTACAGCGCTCCCGAAATGAGTGCGAACCACTCTGCCCAGGCGAGTTCTCGCCATAACCCGTAGGCCTCGACGAAGCGGACGATGGAGTAGGCCGTGGCCCCGGCCGCTACCGCCCACAATCTCGCGTCGGTGACATTGTCGGCCAGGTTCAGGAAGACTTGCGCGTAGTGGTGATGGTCGGGATCTACGTGCAGAAACCTGAGCAAGGCTTCGGCGACATCCCAGGCATCCTTATGCACCAGCGAAACCGCCCCAAAGCCCAACAGAAGTACGACCAGACCCTTGGCCATTTCCAGCGATGCCACGGCGCGAATCGCAGCCAAGCGGCGACGCAGCGCTGCTGCTTTGAGTTGCTCCACGATCGATGTGGCTAAGTTTTCCATGCGAAGACCGCTACGATCTTCCGGGTTGCAACAGAAGCTGCTCCGCCGGCGAAAACACTCGGCCGCGAATGAGCATGGTGCTGGCCAGCGAAGTCAATCCCGAAGCAGCAAAAATCATAGCCAATACCACAAACTGGTAGATGGCGGCATACACCGGTCGAGCGCCGGAGAGCAACATGCCCGCCATCAGGCCGGGAATCCATACGATGCCGAGAGAGCGAAGGGAATCTATCGCCGGAATCAAGCTGGCTTCAAAAGAAGCCTGCACGTAGGGTGAGACGCTGTTTCGAGCTTCGGCCCCCAGCGCCAGCGCGGTTTCGATTTCCCCCACGTGAGCCAGGACGTCGGAGCGGAAACGGTTCAACGCCAGGCCATTGGTGTTCATGGCGTTCGCAATCAACATGCTCCCCACCGGAACCAGCGACGTGATCGCAGTATCAATTACGCCCAAGAAGGTCATCAGGGCAATCAAGGAACCGGCTCCAAAGGCGATGGACCAGGCGGAGACGCGAAACGCATCGGGTATGCCTTTGGCGCGCCGCGCAGAGGTTGCACCTGCAGCCATGATCATCCCGGCCAGCAGGAACGCGCTTGTCCAACGGGGAGCACGCAGCAAGACAACCAAAATTGAGCCCACCGCGATGATCTGTACTAGTCCCCGCGCCATCGCAATCAAGGTTTCAGCTTCCAGATGAATTTGCCTCCGGTGAGCCAGCAAGACAACTGTCAAAGCCGCCAACGCGGATACGGTGGCCTGGGCAAGGCCCAATTGTAGTTGGGTGTGGAAGAACAGTCTAAGCATGCAGCACCTCGCCTATTAAACCAGCACGCACAATACGTCCAGCCTCGAGCAGCAGCGCCTTTTCCGCCAGCCGGGACGCCTGGGCCAGATCGTGCGTAACCATCACGCAAGTGAGTCCGTGATCATGGACAACTTTCTGAATGGAAGATTCGACCTCGAGTTTGGCAGCTTCGTCCAAAGCGGATGTGGGTTCGTCGAGCAGAAGGACAAGCGGCGAATTGGCCAGGGTCCGCGCCACTGAAACGCGCTGGGCTTCTCCTCCGGAGAGGTTAGCCACGTTGCGCCCGCCGTAGTCTTTCAGCCCGACCTGGCTGAGCAACTCTTCGATAGCTTCTCCCGCTAGTGTCTCGCCCCTCTGGGCGGGCCCGAATTGTAGATTCTCCGCCACCGTGCCTGGAAACAGATACGGCCGCTGCGTGACCATACCAAGTTTGCGGCGCAGCTCTCGCGGCTCGAGGTTGCGAAAATCTGTCCCTTGGACAAATACTGTTCCGGAGGTGGGCTCGTCGAGACGGTTGAGCAGTCGCAACAAAGAGCTCTTGCCCGAGCCGCTGGGCCCGACGATGGTCAATACTTCCCCTCTTTTCAGTTCGAAGTTTGCGTCCTGAATCAGGATTTTGTCATGGACGGTTCGGCCCAGATGCTCCGCTCGCAGGATGAGAGGATCGGAGTTTGGAGGAATGCTCAATGTGTTCGCCAGATGCCTCTAGCAGCGCCGCCGTCCCGCCCGCCACGCTGTAGGGGCACGATGCCCTCACGACGGCCGGCGAGACGCCTGCGCTACGTTGCTTCGCGGCGTACGATGGCGCGAAGTTCGTCGGCGATTTCTCGCGCGGTGTTTCGGGCGGCTTCCTCTTCCGTGACGCCGAAAGAGATGGCTCCAACGCGGGCGTGGCCTCCGCCGCCGTAGCGCTCGCAAACCTTGGCCAGATTGACCGTCGGCTCCGAGGGCGCCCAGGGATTTGATCCTACGGATACTTTCACGCGAAAGCTGCTTTTGCTCAAGCCCACGCTATAAATCGATTCCGGATGCAGGTAGTAGGGCACGAACTTGTTATAACCCTCAAGATCGTGATCGGTGATATCGAAGAACAGGGTGCCATCCTTGGATTCGGTGCGCTCACGCAACACCGCGATCGAGCGCTGGTGACGTTCGAGCAAAGGCGGCAACAGGGGCGCGACGAAGGGCTCTTCCAGAATCTCTCCCAGAGGCTTGGTGACCAGCAACGGAATGAGCCGCGGCACAAAGCTGTAGTCCTGAGCGGACTCAATCACCATGGTCAGCTTCATGGCGGGCGCTTTCATTTCCACCGCGGTCTTCGCGTCGGGATACATGGCGCCGTCGACGATGTCGGTCCAGTGCACCAGATCGGCCACGGGAGCGGGATCGAAACCGAAACGCTGCTCGGCGATGGTGGCGATGAAGCCGGTGCAGGACTTGAAATCAGGATCGTAAAACTTGCGATTCCCCTGGTCCTGCTCGAAGTGAGCCGCGTCCGCCGGCGAGAGGAACGCGCTTTGGTGATGATCGAACCACCAGGTGATTTTGGGCGAGCTGGAATACTTGAAGTCCACGATGGCGTTTTCCTCGCCATCAAACTGCTTCTCGTCAAACAAAGCGCCCGCGCGGTGCAGTAGGCCGGAGAAGACGAAGGTGACATCGTTGCGGATGCGCTCCCGGTAAAAACGCGAAAACAGGGCCGCCGAGCAAGCCCCGTCAAAGCATTTGTCGTGATAGAAGACCCGAACTCTCAATCGCTTTCCTTAGACAATCCTTGTTCTATGTTCTATAGATCGGCTTCCCGCGCCTGGATCGCCGAAGCGCAGTTGCGAACCAAGAGGTAACAGGAATGACATCCTGGAGAAATCCTGTCAAGGGAGGAAGGTAAACCCGCCTCCCCGCGTATGACGCGGTGGAGGCCGGTAATTCGCGAAGGGCCGGCAAAAAGTAATGCCGCCGGGCGCCTAGACTAGACGGCGTTCGCCTGCTTCTCGGCCAGATCACCAATCACGGGCAGCTTGAACATCAGCCCCTGATTGGCCTTGATCAGAAGGATGATCCAGATGATGAACGATCCCAGCCAAATGATCATGTGCAGCGGGAACGTGACAAATATCAACCCTGGAACAAAACCAATGATGGTGAGGCCGATCCAGATGGCAATCATGGCCACGCAAAAGAAAATCATCTGAAACGCGTGAAAACGCACAAACCGGCTCTTGTTATACGGCTCCATCACCAGGAAAATGATCGCCGGAACGATCGTGATGTAACACAGCATGCCCACAACATTGTCGGTCATTCCCCCAGTCGTGCCCTGGACAGCGGCAGCCGGCGGTGCTGCGGTGCGACTGCTGCAGGCTGGACACATGGTCGTGCCGTCCGCTATCTGCGTTCCACATCCGCTACAAAAAGCCATTGATCTCCCCCATACCTCTGGTTTGCCCCAAATGAAGACAGGACCGTGGGCCATCCGGTCAAACCCGAACGGCGAAAGTTACCAGAATCAGGGTTCCAAGGCAAACAGAATCGCACGGCAGATTCCAAACAGGTATCTGCCCGGGGCGGGGCGGGTTTTGGACCTGGCGTGACCCAGGATAAGGGAAGAAGGCGCGGCTCAGACTTCGTCGGGCAGAGCCTTCAATTTCAATATGATCCGGAGGTTTGAGTTGACGGGCGATCACCTAGGGCAGCGGGTCGCTGGTCTCCGGCGGCACGGCGCCGCGGCAGCGCCATAGCCGGGCGGCAGTGAGGGCAAAGCCTTTCCGCAGCCCATATTTTTGCACGGCCTCGATCGAGTAGCGGGAGCAGGTGGGACGATAGCGGCATTGCTCGAAGCCCGCCACCACGGGCCGTCCCACATGCTGGTAGCCACGCACCAGGGCAATGTAGGCTCGGGCAGACAACTGATGATCCGGGGACCGAAAGCTATCCGCGCAGGTTACCGCTACTAGCAGACCGAGCAGTGCGAGATAAGTTCCTGGATGCTTCAGGCGTTTCCGCAGTGGGGGCATTTTGCACTCACTTGTAGCCGCTTGTTTCCGCAATGCGTGCAGGGCACCAAGTTGCCTTGCGGCCGGACCAACAGGTAGATGATCAGGCCGATTATGCCTGTAAGCATCACCAGAACCATCCACAGGATAGAATTATCCATGCCACGGCTCTTGGCGTCACGCGCCACCCAGATCAGCAATGCAATGTTCAGGGCGAGTATCGCTACCATGACCACGCCAAAAAATCCCAGACAACCGCAGGCGGCAAGGGGACTGGCGTCGTCGCCGCGTTGCCACAGCAAGAAGCTTGCGAAGGGGAAGGCTGCGAGAGCTATTGTCGCTACCGGCGCCAAGTTGGAAGGCATCGATTCGGTCTCCTGCGAGAAAGTGGCTGATGTGAATCGCCTGTGGCCCAAACGACTAAAGGGAAAATGCGGCCTGGTGGGGAATGGCCGAATCCGGCGGACAGTATCAAAAAAGACCCACCCAACGCAACCCGGCGATATTGACTGTCGATATTGAGGATGCGCGCTTGATGAAAATGCGGTGATTTGTCTTCCCTCGCCGCCACACCATAGAATCGAAATCTGCCCATGGCGATCACCACGACTCCAGTTTCCGCTCCTCGCCGCGGGCGCCGTATCGGGCGGGTATTGGCTTCCTTGCTGATTGTCACCTTGTTTGCCGCGCTGGGGGGGTTAGCGTGGCTCTACTCGATGGCGCGCTCTGTCCTTCCTCAACTGGATGGTACGGCGAAGATTTCCGGCCTCTCTGCCCGGGTGACCGTGAGCCGGGAAGGACACGGCGTGCCCACCATTGATGCGGCGAGCTTTGAGGATCTCTTCTTTGCGCAGGGCTACGTAACCGCGCAGGACCGCCTGTGGCAGATGGACGTCATGCGGCGATTCGCCGCTGGCGAAATTTCTGAAATTCTCGGAGCCGATTTTCTCAAGCATGATCGTGAGCAAAGAATTCTGGAGCTCAGAGTTGCCGCACAGAAGGCGCTTGAGGTTTCGTCGGCACAGAATCGGGCTCATTTCGAGGCCTACGCGCGCGGCGTAAATGCTTACGTCGCATCTCACCGCGACCGGCTGCCCATCGAGTTTCGCATACTGCGCTATTCTCCGCGTCCGTGGGCGCCGGAGGATTCTACGCTCATCGCAGCCCAGATGGTTAAAGATCTGAATCACTATCCGTATCGTGACGCGCTGGATCGCGAGAAGATTTTGGCCAAGCTGGGGCCGGAGCTGACGGCGGATTTGTACGTAAACTCATCGTGGCATGATCGGCCACCGACGGTAGCCCGTTTCAGCCTGGAGCAGGACACAGGCAATGAAGACGAAGAGCGGCACAAACGCTCCCCCGTGAGCAGTTCTGTGGCCCAGCAGACCGCAACGCCGGCGTTTCATGATCTAGTTGGTGCCGGTTTAGCGAATGACGGTTTCGCTCGCGCTTTGGAACAAGACTCGGAAGCACTCGACGCAGACACCCGCATGGTGGTCGGCTCGAACAACTGGGTGGTTTCCGGAGCGCACACGGTTTCGGGCAAGCCGCTGCTCTCCAACGATATGCATCTCGGGCACCAGATGCCCAACCTGTGGTTGAAGGGCAAGCCCGACGTGGTACTGGATGTAGCGCTGACTCGTCATGGGCCGATCATTACTGATCTGGTCCCCGGCGAGAGCCGCCAACTGGCGCTGCGCTGGACCCTGTACGAGGGTACGCACGATCCTTTTTTTGAAGTGGATTCGGCACAGAACTGGGAACAGTTCCGGCGCGCGTTTTCGGCCTTCGACGCCCCCGGACAGAACGTGGTGTTCGCCGACGTGGATGGCAACATCGGTTATCAGGCCACGGGAAAGATACCCATCCGCGCGTCGGGAGACGGCAGCCTTCCCGAAAATGGCAGCGACGACATACACGAGTGGACCGGGTACATCCCCTTCGACAAGCTGCCCAGCACTTACAACCCGTCTTCGGGCATCATTGCGACCGCCAACGGCCGCATCTCGCCGGACGGCTATCCGTTTTCGATCAGCACCGGATGGGAGGCTCCCTGGCGCACCGCCCGAATCTACCGTGTGTTGGAGTCGGGCAAGAAATTTTCCGCGTCCGACATGCTGGGGCTACAGACGGATATCTATTCCGACGCCGAGCGCTTCTTCGCCGAACGCTTTGTATATGCCGTTGACCACGCAAAAAATTCTTCCCTGCGGACAAAACAGGCGGCTGAACTCATGCGCGGATGGGATGGCCGAATGACGGCGGACTCAGCCGCGCCTACCATCGGCTATCGAGCGCGCGTCGAGTTGACCCGTTTACTGCTCGAGGCCAAGCTGGGTTCGGCACCCGCCGATCCCCGCCAGATTGCTGCATCCCTCAATTGGAAGACCTATGGCTGGGGCATGCAGTCGGTGTGGCTGGAGAATGTACTTCAGGGTCAGCTCAAGCGCTGGCTGCCGGAATCATATGGCAGCTACGATGAGTTGCTGACCGCTGCCGTCGAAGCCGCCGTCAGTGGGCCGGAGGTGCCTCAGGATCTGGCCTCGTGGCATTGGGGCGGATTTCATCCGGTAGAGATTCAGCACCCAATTCTGGGGAAAATTCCCTTGCTGCAGCGCTGGTCCGGCCCTGGGGTTCAACCGCAATCGGGCAGCGGCTATACGGTGAAGGCGGTGTCGCGCAGCCACGGGCCTTCGGAGCGGTTGACGGTCGACCTGTCCGATCTCGATCAATCGACGCTGAATCTTGTGACGGGAGAGGCAGGAAGCTTTCTTAGCCCCTATTACCTGGATCAGTGGAAGGCATGGTACGAGGGCTATACCTTCAAGCTGCCGTTTACGCAACCGGCAGTCGCGGCGGCGCAGCAGCATGTGCTGGTGCTGGAACCGAAGTAAGCTGTCAGCTCTCAGCCCTCAGCCCAGCTCTCAGGCTTGCAGCGCCCTGGAGAACGTCCAAGAGCTGAAACCACTTGAAAGGCGTGCATTTCACAGCAAACATCCGATCAAGATCTCTTTCGGATATCGTTATAGGAGTTGGACGAGGAGTGTTTAGTAGAAACTGACGCCTGGAAGCTGACAGGCGACTTCAGTCTATCTGCTTCACGTCCACGGCTTGCCCGATTATATCTACCTGCGTGGTTTGCAGCTTGTCGGTCGTGGTGTCGTAGATGCTCAGGTTTCCATTCTGGACCACGTATACGACGTGGCGACGGGTGATCGGCTGAATTCCTGTAACCTCACCAATCTTGGGAGGAATCACCGCCGTCGACTTGCTGGTATCGAAGATGGATAGACAGCCTCGAACCTCACCCGCATTGCCGCCGCTGCCGGCAACGTTAATATTGGTGCAAGTGCGGGCGCCGATGAAGAGTTGGTTATTGGCGCCCATTTCCATGTGGTTGTGATAGCCGTCCGTAATCGTCGCAGTGGCGGAAACGGTACTCGAGACGAGGTCGACCACGGCAACTTCTCCGCAGGTGGTGGCCAGGGTTGGGGTGGCAGAACCGGCGCAAGTGTCGGGGCCCGGCTTGGTGCCCGCGACATAGAGGGTGTTACCGGAAAGCAATCCAAAGGTGGCGGCATCCACCGGAATGGTGGGGCCCACCAGATTACTGTTCACGTCGAGCAAAGTGACGCTGGCCGTGGTCCCGCCGCACTCCGGTCCGCAATTCAGGATATAGGCGGTCGCATCGTCACTGCTAAAAATCGCCCAAACCGGATGGTCGAATAGCGGACTTTGAATATCAGTCCGGGGATCGGTGCTGGTCCCTACCGAGCTGGGCGCGATCATCGTTACCGTATCCGCACGGCTGCCCAGAACCAGAAGCCGATTGCCATTGTGGCTTTGCGCCAGATAGCGAGCGCCGGGCACGGGGATTCCGGCTGTGATCACATCACTGGACAGGTCCAGCATTTCAACCATCCCCGGCGGCTCGACAGTTCCGGGTGTAACCGGCGCAGTGGGCACCGCTGCAAAGCCAGTAAGATTGTCCGGCGCCACAACCACACTTTCGCTGAAGCCCGGTAGGGTGATCGAAATGGTTGTCCCGGAAGAATTCTGGCTGAGGCTCTGGGTCTTGTTATTGACCAGGGAGATGGAATTGTTCGAGGAGCTGAAAACCAGGGTAAATCCCTTGTTGGGAAACAAGACCATCAGGCCAGGCGAGGGGCTAGTCGCCCCGACCGAAATCACGCCCGCCGACAGCAAGTCCAGTTGCCCGTCAACAACATTGAGGACCGCAGCCGTCGACGACCCGTTCGGAAACAAGGGGTTGGAAACGAAAACGTGTTCTTTGATTGTGGCCGGGTTTGCCTGGGTAGTCGAGCCGGTCGAACTATAGTTAGTTCCGCAAGAAACCAGAGCGGCACTGGCCGTGATAAGCACCAAAAAAGCGAGCGCAGCTTGCTTCAATCCAGAAGCTCCCAAGAACATGAGGAATGGAGAGTTAGATGCAAGAAACGGGATTATAGCAGAGCCGCCTCGGTGCGACGGGTGACCCAGTCAAACTTGGCGCGCCCCGGGACCATAATGCAAAACCAGCCTTCATCTTGTATTCTCAACCTATGGCTGCCGATCTGCTAACCCGCTTAAAGCAATCCCCGGTCTTGTCCGACGGGGCCACGGGGACGCTGCTTTACGCCAAGGGAATTTTCATCAATCGCTGCTATGACGAGTTGAATCTGTCGCAGCCCGATCTTATCCGCGAGCTACATCGCGAGTATATGCAAGCTGGGGCGGAGATCATTGAAACCAACACTTTCGGGGGGAATTCGTTCCGACTGGCCCGGCACAGTTTGGAGAACCGGGTACACGAAATCAATCTCGCCGGAGCCCGCTTGGCCAAAGAAGCAGCCAAGAGCTTCGACGTTTTGGTAGCTGGCTCGGTCGGTCCCATGGGCGTCCGCATCGAACCCCTGGGCAAAACCTCATTCGAGGAAGCTCGCGCTGCCTTCCGGGAGCAGATCGCCGCCCTAATCGAGGGCGGTGTCGACCTGCTGATGCTGGAAACGTTCGGTTACGTCGAGGAACTGCATCAGGCGATTCTGGCCGCCCGCGATGTAAATCCGAAAATTCCAGTGGTGGCTCACGTCACCATCGACGAGGACGGGAATTGTCTCGACGGCTCGACCCCAGAAAGTTTCACGCCGCGCATTGAAGCCTGGGGCGCTGACGTCATCGGTTGTAACTGCAGCGTGGGTCCGGTGGCGATGCTGGATGTGATTGAGCGCGTACGAGGCCTCACTTCCCTGCCCCTCGCAGCCCAACCCAATGCCGGCATGCCGCGATCGGTCGAGGGCCGAAATATCTACTTATGCTCGCCGGAGTACATGGCAAGCTATGCGCGCAAGTTCGTCGCTGCCGGTGTGCGCCTGGTGGGAGGATGCTGCGGGACCACGCCTGACCACATACGTGTCATGAAGTCCGCTTTGCGCGTAGGCGAGGCGCGGGCAAAAGCCAATCCGGCACAGGTGAAGGCCGACGCCGCGCTCGCGGCTGCTCCCGCGATGCGGCTGGAGAAACGATCCAGGATAGGTGAAAAGATCGCCGCCGGAGAATTCTTGACCATGGTGGAGATTGTCCCTCCAAAGGGGACCGATGTCCGTAAGGAAATTGAAGGTGCGCGTTTCCTGAAGTCCGTGGGCGTCGATGCCATCAATATCCCAGACAGTCCGCGGGCTTCGGCGCGGATGAGCAACCAAGCGCTCTCCCTGCTGGTGCAGCAGGAAGTCGGCATCGAAGCGATTTTGCATTACACCTGCCGCG